>Ga0209131_1000599_pt1 | contig 25641 bp, 20 predicted proteins | sample GraSoi_2013_40cm_FD_185826 | JGI IMG/M metagenome (GOLD analysis project Ga0209131, IMG submission 185826) | Grasslands soil microbial communities from the Angelo Coastal Reserve, California, USA - Sample 9_17_2013_40cm (SPAdes) (version 2) | ecosystem: Environmental > Terrestrial > Soil >... | reverse complement strand
CCGGCGCCGCCGTTGCAGAAGACCGTCCCGGGGAAAATCGCGTTCCAGCCCGTATCGCTGGCGAGCGCGCATGCCGGGTCATGGGTGAAAATGGCCCCGAACGCGATGGACCGGCCGATCACGTCCTCGTCGGTGTAGGGCGTGAATCCGGGGCAATTTCCTCCATCCCACGGTGAGCCGCTCGCCTCGCACCACGCTCTCTGCCGCGAAACGAAGTCCGCCGCATTGTCACACGGGGTGATCCCCATCGGATTGGGCAAGGGAGTGGTGCAGACAACGCGGCCGTCGGCAGCGTCCCGCACGCAATCGGTCGGGGCGGAGTATGCGACCGGCGCGGTGAAAGCAAGGAAAAGGCAGCAAGTTGAAGGCAGCAAAAACCCCAGCCGCAGGCTCTTGCGCATCATCGCGCGAATGTTCATTTGAATCTCCCCCGCCAACAGTCGCTACCCGGCCCGCCTTGACCCGAGCCCCTTGCTCTTCCGGCAAGATAAGGGCTTGGGCAGGCTGTCTTTAGAAGATACGCTGACGAGATTACAAGAATGCCGCAACAACAGCCCTAAGGTTTTTCCTGCGATGTATGTAAGGCTTTTCCTGATAACGCGAGCTATCGGTCGCCCGCCCGCGCGCTCCGGCCTAAGGCGCACTACCGCCCAGCGCCACGCCCTCTCTGCGCGGATCGGCGCCGCCCGCCCAGCCCGAGGGCGTGCGCACGATGCCGTGCAGGCCGCTCGCCTCAGGCCGGATGCGAACGCTGTGGCCCATGCGCTCGAGCTCGGGCGCGAGGCGCTCGAGCTTCGTGCCCTGCTCGATTTCCGTCGGACCGTTACGGCTGCCCGCGCGCGGAGCGGCTATGGCCTTCTGGATGTCCATGCCCCAATCGAGCACGTTCACGATCGTCAGCGCGACGTAGTTGATGATCGAATGGCCGCCGGGCGAGCCGATCACCATGAAGAGCTTTCCCTTTTCGTCGAACACCATGGTCGGGGCCATCGAGCTGCGCGGGCGTTTCTTCGGCTCGACGCGATTGGCGACGGGCTTGCCGTTTTCCTCGGGCGCCCAGGAAAAATCGGTGAGCTCGTTGTTCAAGAAAAATCCGCGCACCATCTGGCGGTTGCCGAACGCGGCCTCGATGCTCGCGGTCAGCGCCACCGCGTTGCCCTCGGCATCGACGATGGAGAGGTGCGTGGTCGCGGGAAGCTCGAGCGGCTCGGCGAGTCCATGGTTCGCCGCGACCCCGGCGGGACTGCCCGCGCGCGCCCGTCCCATGGAACGCATCGGGTCGATGAGCTTCGCGCGCGCAGCGAGGTAGCGCGGCTCGAGCAGCGCGGCGAGCGGCGCGGCGACGAAATCCGGGTCGGCGATGTAGAGATTGCGGTCGGCGTAGGCGAGCCGCCCGGCTTCGGCGAAGAGGTGCACCGCCTCGACCGAGTCGGCTTTCAGCGCGCGCAGATCGAAGCGCTTGAGGATCTCGAGGATCTGCAGCACCGCGAAGCCGCCCGAGCTGGGAGGAGGCATGCCGCACACCCTGAAGCCCCGGTACGCGCCGCACAGCGGCTCGCGCTCGATCGCGGAGTAGGCGGCGAGATCCGCCTCGGCGAGATCGCCCGGAGCACGTTTGTGCTTTCGCACCGCCGCGGCGAGGTCGCGCGCGATCCCGCCGCGGTAGAAGGCGTCCGCGCCGCCCGCCGCGACGCGTTTCAGCACCGCGGCGAATTCCGGGTTCGCGAGCAGGGTACCTGCGGGCTTGGCCTTGCCGTCGGGCAGATAGAAATAGCGGCGCGCGTTGGCGTCGAGCGGGAGAAACCGGTCGGCGGCGACGAGCGCGTTCAAGCGCGGCGAAATCGTGAATCCTTCCTGCGCCAGCTTGATCGCCGGCGCGAACAGCGCCGCCCAAGGAAGCCTGCCGTGCCTGCGGTGCGCGAGCTCGAGGAGCCGGAGCAACCCCGGCACGCCCACCGATTTTCCGCTGATGACTGCGTCGGGCCAATCGAGCGGCTTCCCATCGGCCCCGAGAAAACGCCCGGGCTTGGCGAGAGCGGGCGCGGTCTCCCTGCCGTCGTAGGCTTCGAGCTTCGCGTCGCGCGCCGCGTAGTGAAGCAGGAACCCGCCGCCGCCGATTCCGGAGGATTGCGGCTCCACCAGATTGAGAACGAGCTCAGCGGCGATCGCGGCGTCGACCGCGCTCCCGCCGCGGCGGATCGCGTCGACCCCGGCGCGCGCGGCGAGCGGGTGCGCCGCGACCACCATGAATTGCCGCGCGGTGACGAGCTGCTTGCGCGCGATGGGTGTCGCGGGCCCGGGAGCGGGCTGCGCGTGCAGCCGGGTCGAAGCGCATGCGAGAAGGAGCGCCGCCGCGGTCGCGGAGGCGATGGAGATCTTGAAGGGACCGGTGTTCAACGCCCGGGAACGATGATGCGGCCGCCCTCGCCCGCCATCTCGAGCATCAGCTCGTTCATGCGGCGCACGAACCCGGCCGGATCCTCGAGCTGCCCGCCCTCGGCGAGGAGCGCCTGGTCGAAGAGCAGGTTTCCCCAGTCGGCGAAGCGCGTCTTCTCCTCGTTCAGGCGCTGCACCATCGGATGCGCCGGATTGATCTCGAGGATCGGCTTCGCCTGCGGTCCTTTCTGCCCGACCGCCTTGAGAATCCGCGAGAGATTGCCCCCCATGTCGTGCTCGTCGGCGACCAGGCACGAGGGCGAAGCGGTGAGGCGCGAGGAGACGCGCACGTCCTTCACCCGGTCGCCGAGCGCGTCCTTCAGTTTCGCGACGAGCGCCCGGTGCCCGCCCGCCTGCTTCGCCTCCTCTTTGTTCTCGTCGTCCGACTGGAGCCTGGAGAGATCGAGCTCGCCCTTCGCGACCGAGGCGAGCGCCTTGCCCTCGTGCTCGGCGAGATTCGCGACCAGCCATTCGTCGACGCGCTCCGAGAGGAGCAGCACCTCGATCCCGCGCTTCCTGAAGATTTCCAGGTGCGGGCTGTTCTTCGCGGCGAGAAAGGTCTCCGCGGTGACATAGTAGATCTTGTCCTGCCCCGCTTTCATGCGCGCGATGTAATCGGCGAGCGAGACGCCCTGCTCCTCGGAGTCGGCGTGGGTGGAGGAGAAACGCAGGAGCTTCGCGATCCGCTCGCGGTTGGCGGGATCCTCGCCCACGCCTTCCTTCAGGACGCGCCCGAATTCCTTCCAGAAGCCCGCGTATTTGTCCTTCTCGCTCTCGGCGAGGTCTTCGAGCAGGCCGAGGACGCGCTTGGTGCAGCCGGCGCGTATCGCCTCGATGTCGCGGCTCTCCTGCAGGATCTCGCGCGAGATGTTGAGCGGCAGGTCGTTCGAGTCGACCACGCCGCGCACGAAGCGCAGATACGCGGGCAGCAGCTGCTCGGCGTCGTCCATGATGAACACGCGCCGCACGTAGAGCTTGAGGCCCTTGCGCTCGTTCCGGTCCCACAGGTCGAACGGCGCGCGCGCCGGGACGTAGAGAAGCTGCACGTACTCCTGCCGGCCCTCGACGCGGTTGTGGCTCCAGGCGAGCGGGGCCTCAGGGTCGTGCGCGACGTGCCTGTAGAACTCGCGGTACTGCTCCTCGGTGATCTCCGATTTCGCGCGCGCCCACAAGGCGCTCGCCTGGTTGACCGTCTCGTCCTCGCCGGTCGCCTTCTCCTCCGATTTTTCCTTGTCCCACTTCAGCTTCTTCATCACGATCGGGATGGCGATGTGATCGGAATACTTGCGCAGGATCTCCTTCAGCTTCCAGTCCGAGAGCAGCTCGTCCTCGCCATCGCGCAGGTGCAGGACGACGTCGGTGCCGCGGCCTTCCTTCTCTGCGGCTTCGACGGTGAATTCACCGCCCCCGTCCGACTCCCAGCGCACTGCTTGCTCCGCCGGAAGTCCCGCCCGCCGCGTCACGAGCGTCACGCGGTCGGCGACGATGAAGGACGAATAGAAGCCCACCCCGAACTGTCCGATCAGCCGCGCGTCCTTCGCCTGATCGCCGGTGAGCGACTGGAAGAACTCGCGCGTCCCGGACTTGGCGATGGTGCCGATGTTGTTCACGACCTCGTCGCGCGACATGCCGATGCCGTTGTCCGATACCGTGAGGGTCCGCGCCTGTTTGTCGAAGGTGACGCGGATCTTGAGGTCGGCGTCCGGGCCGTACAGGGCGTTGTCGGAAAGCGCCTCGAAGCGCAGCTTGTCGGCCGCGTCGGAGGCGTTCGAAACGAGCTCCCTCAGGAAGATCTCCTTGTTGCCGTACAAGGAGTGGACCATGAGGTTGAGCAGCTGCTTGACCTCCGCCTGGAAGCCCAGGGTTTCCTTGGTCGCCGTCGTCATCGCCTGCCTCCAACTCGTCCTGAGCGCAGGAGTATGGGGTTGGATTCCGACCCGTTCAAGTCCCTCCGGGACGCAGGCCGGGTCATCTTTTTCGAATATCGCGCTTTCCGGATTTCCTTGAGCCGGCGGACGCGAACGTCTATGCTGGCGGCTGCATCCACGCGGCTGTCGACCACAAAAATCAGGGAGGGCTCGTGGCACATCCATCGGACGCGGCTCCGTCTGCGGCAAGCAAGGTCGTTCCACTCAGGTTTACCGGCCAGTCCGGCGAGTATTTCCGCATCTGGATCGTCAATATCTGCCTGTCCATCGTCACGCTGGGCATCTATTCGGCGTGGGCGAAGGTCAGGCGCAAGCGCTATTTCTACGGCAACACCCTGCTCAACGATTCGGCCTTCGAGTACCTCGCCGACCCGAAGGCGATTCTCAAGGGCCGCATCGTCGTCGTCGGCGGATTTGCGATCTACTCCCTTGCCGGAAGGATCAACGCGCTCGCAGGGCTCGCGATGGCGCTCGTGGTCCTGGGGGTCCTGCCGTGGCTGATCGTGCGCGCCTCGCGCTTCAACGCCGTGAATTCCGCCCACCGCAACGTGCGCTTCGACTTTCGCGCGGGCTATTGGGAAATGGCCAGGCTGCTCGCCCTGCCGGCGTTCCTCGTTCCCCTCACCCTCGGTCTTCTCTATCCTTATTACGCGTACCGCAAGCGACGCTTCTTTGTCGAGCACAGCTCCTACGGGACGACGCGGTTTGCATTCGAGGCCTCGGCCAAAGCCTATTACTTCGTCTATTTCAAGGCGGGGCTGATGTTCCTGCTGTTCCTCGCCGGATCGGTGGTCACGCTCGGCGTCGGCGCGCTTCCGTTTTACATCTGGTTCGCGGCGTATCGCGACGGCGCCGTCGCCAGGCTCACCTGGAGAAGCACGCGCCTCGGCGGACTGCGCTTCCTCTGCGGCTGGACGACCGGAGGGTTGTTCAAGCTCTTTTTCCTCAACAGCCTCGGCGTGATCTTCACCGCCGGACTGCTCGCGCCGTGGGCCGCAGTGCGCACGGCGCGCTACCAGCTCAAGCGAATCGCGCTGTATCCCAGCGCAGAAATCGGCGCGTTCCTCGCGGCCGCGCGGGAACAGGTCGGAGCGGTCGGCGACGAGGCGGGCGACCTGCTGGGATTCGATTTCGGTCTATGATGCCCTTCAGGGCGCGCTACTACGACGGAAAGACGTCGCAGCAGCGGGAAGTCCGAATATGGGCGGAGCCCTCCGGCCGTCTGCGCGTGATCGGCGAGGGAATCGACTTCAGCTGCCCCATCGCGGAGGTGCGGCCTTCGCCGCGCGTGGGAAACACCACGCGCCATCTGCAGTTTGCGGACGGCGCGCAGTGCGAGACCGGGGACAACGACGCAGTGGACCGCGTCTTCGCCCGCGAATCCCGGGAGGCGCCCGGTCGGCTGATCCATGCCTTGGAGAGCAGGTACGGCTACGCGCTGCTCGCCTTGGCGCTGACCGCGGGGGCTCTCTGGGCGGGCATCGCCTACGGCATTCCGGCGCTCGCGAAAGAGGTCGCGGCCGTCCTGCCTCCCTCGATCGAGACGGCGATCGGTCGAGACGCGCTCGCCGGGCTCGACCGGATCCTGCTCGCGCCCTCGAAGCTCCCGCCCGCGCGCCAGGAACACATGCGGGCGCTGTTTTCGAAAATGATTTCCGGCATCGAGGGCGCGGGCGGCTACCGGCTCGAGCTGCGATCGAGCAAGCGACTCGGGGCCAATGCCCTCGCACTTCCGTCGGGCGAGGTCGTGGTCACCGATCAACTGGTCGAGCTCGCGAAGAACGATGACGAGATCGTCGCGGTCCTCGCCCACGAGATCGGCCACCTGCGCCAGCGCCACGGCTTGCGGCGGCTGCTGCAGGATTCGGCGACCGTGCTGCTGGTGGCGGCCGTCACCGGGGATCTCAGCTCGATCGCCTCGCTCGCCACCGCGCTGCCCGCCATCCTCCTCCAGGCCAAGTACTCGCGCGACTTCGAACGCGAAGCCGACGACTTCGCGCTCGACTACATGAAACGCCACGACATCTCGCCCGAAGCCTTCGGCGCGATCCTGCTGCGGATGGAGCGGCGCCGGGGCGCGGCGGCCGACGTTCCGGATTACCTTTCGACCCACCCGGCGACTCGCGAGCGGGCCGAGCGTTCCCGGATCGCGCGCTGAGGACGTGCCGACGCTAGAATGGAACTTGTAACAAGGCAGCCTGTCTCTAACCGCGGGACCCGTCAATGCTCAGAACAAAAGCTCTTCTGTCCGCGCTGCTCCTTGTCGCGGCCCTGCCCTCCTTGGCCCAACCGGCCGGCGCAGGCCTGCCCGCCGGAGTCGCGCGAGTCACCTCGGTCGAAGGCGTCACCGAATACCGTCTGGCGAACGGCCTGAAAATCCTGCTGATCCCCGACCGCTCGATCGATACCGTCACGGTCAACGTCACCTACCTGGTCGGCTCGCGGCACGAAGGCTACGGCGAGACCGGAATGGCGCATCTTCTGGAACACCTGATGTTCCGCGGCACGCCGCGCTTCCCGAGCATCAAGGCCGATTTCCAGCGGCTCGGGGCGCGCTACAACGGCAGCACCTCGTTCGACCGGACCAATTACTACGAGACCTTCCCGGCGAGCGAGAAAACCCTGGACCACGTGCTCGATGTCGAAGCCGACCGCATGGTCAACGCCTCCATCGCCCGGCGCGATCTCGACGCGGAAATGACCGTGGTGCGCAACGAGTTCGAGTCGGGGGAAAACAGCGCCTTCAGCGTGCTGCGCGAGCGCGTGGCGGCAAGCGCCTATCTCTGGCACAACTACGGGAACGCGACCATCGGGGCGCGCTCGGACATCGAGAACGTCCCGATCGAGCGCCTGAAGGCCTTCTACAGTCATTACTACCAGCCGGACAACGCGGTGCTGCTGATATCGGGCAAGCTCGATGAGTCGGCCGCGCTCAGGCTCGCGCAGAAGCACTTCGGGAAGATCGCCAAACCCTCGCGCACGCTGCGCCAGACCTATACCGTCGAGCCGACCCAGGACGGAGAGCGCACGGTCACGCTGCGGCGATCGGGCGACGTGCACCTCGTTTCGGCGCTCTATCACATCCCTCCGGGGAGCGATCCCGGATACGCCGCCGTGGACGTGCTGGTCGGGCTGCTCAATCACGTGCCTTCGGGGCGGCTGCACAAGGCGCTCGTCGAAGCGGGCCTCGCGAGCTCCGTTTTCGGCACCGAGCGCCAGCAGCGCGAGGCCGGCTTCGCCTATTTCGGCGCGAGCCTGAGCCGGAACGCTTCCCTCGAGGCGGCGCGCGACGCGCTGCTCGGCGTCCTGGAGGGTTTCGCCAAGAACCCCGTCACCGAGGAGGAGGTCGAGCTCGCGAGAAGGCGCCTCGTCAACGACATCGAGCTCACGCTCGCCGATTCGCGCGGGCTCACCAGCGTGCTTTCCGAATGCGCGGGCATCGGCGACTGGCGCGTGCTGTACCTGCACCGCGACAGGCTGAAGAAGGTCACCGCCGCCGACGTCCAGGCCGCCGCCGCGCGCTATCTGAAACCCGCCAACCGCACGCTGGGAATGTTCATTCCGACGTCCTCGCCCGACCGCGCGGAGATCCCGCCGGTGCCGGACCTGGCCGCCGCGCTCAAGGACTTCCGCGGCTCGACCACGGTGGCGCTGGGCGAGGATTTCAATCCGACCCCAGCGAACATCGAGGCGCGCGTCATCCGCCGGACCCTCCCCGGCGGCATGAAGCTCGCGCTGCTTCCCAAGAAGACGCGCGGCGGCACGGTCGTGGCGCAGCTCACCCTGGAATGGGGCGACGAGCAAAGCAAGCTGAACCGGGCCGCAGCCTGCGGCGTCGCGAGCGGAATGCTGGTGCGCGGCACGCGGAAGCATTCCCGCGAACAGCTCCGCAATCAATTCGACCGGCTCAAGGCGAACGTGGGCGTCGGCGGCGACGGGGGCTCGGTCGAAACCGTCCGCGAGAACCTTCCGGAAACGCTCAAGCTGATGGCCGAGGTGTTGCGCCAGCCGTCTTTTCCGAATGAAGAGTTCGAGCAGCTGCGCCGCTCCTCGCTCACCGGCATCGACACGCAAAGAAGCGATCCGGGCGCGCTCGCGGGCCTCGCGCTCTCCCGCCACCTGAATCCCTACCCGCCCGAGCATTGGCTGTATACGACCACGCTCGACGAGCGCAGCGCGCGCCTCCAGGCGCTTTCGCTAGCCGAGGTCAAGCGCTGCTATGCCGATTTCTACGGCGCCTCCGACAGCGAACTCGCCGTCGTGGGCGATTTCGATCCGGAGGAGATCGCGCGCCTCGCACAGGAGCTCTTCGGCGACTGGAAAAGCCCGCGGCCTTACGCGCGAATCCCGCTGCGCATCGCCGACGTTCCGCCGGCCGACGACGTGATCAACACGCCGGACAAGGCGAACGCGGTGCTGCGCGCCGGCGTGCTGCTCAAGCTGCGCGACGACAACCCCGATTATCCGGCGCTGCTCCTCGCCAACTACGTTCTCGGCGGCTCATCCGATTCGCGCCTGATGCGGCGCATCCGCGAAAAGGAGGGGCTGTCCTACAGCGTCGGCTCGTTCCTGTCGGCCGACAGCTTCTTCGAGCGCGGCAGCTTCGGGGTCTTTGCCATCTACGCGCCGCAAAACCGCGCGCGGGTCGAGGCGGCGTTGGCGGAGGAGCTCCGCAAAGCGCTCGCCGAGGGCTTCAGCGCGGAGGAAGTCGAAGCCGGGAAGAAGGGCCTGCTGCAGGCGCGACAACTCGCGCGATCGAGCGACGGGACAGTCGCGAGCCGCCTCGTTTCCTACCTCGTGCTCGGCCGCACCTTCGCGTGGGACGAGGACCTCGAGCGGAGGATCGCCGCCATGACGCCCAAGGACATCGTCGAGGCCCTGCGACGGCATATCGATCCGGCAAAACTCTCGGTCGTCAAGGCCGGGGATTTTGCGAGCGTCGCGGCGAACCCGCCGGGACCGAACCGCGCGAACTGAGACCCTTACTTCAATTCCTCGTAGCGAATCACCAGGACTTCGAGCGGCTCATCCCCCGCCGGCGTGCTGAGCGTCACCGCGTCGCCCTCGCGCGTCTTGAGCAGCGCCCGGGCGATCGGCGACACCCACGACACCCGGCCGTGCGCGGGGTCCACTTCGTCGGTACCGACGATGCTGATGGTGTGCTCCCCGCCGCCCCCATCGCGGTAGGTGACGGTGGCGCCGAAGAACGCGCGGTCCTGGTCCTGGTCGCGGGGATCGACCACCTCGGCGATCTCCAGGCGCTTGATGAGGAAGCGGATGCGGCGCTCGATCTCGCGCAAGCGCTTTTTCCCGTAGAGGTAATCGGCATTTTCCGAGCGGTCGCCGTTGGAGGCGGCCCAGGCCACGGTCTTCACCAGCTCCGGCCGCTCGAGCTCGACCAGCGCCTTCAATTCCGATCTCAGGCGCGCATGACCCGCGGGCGTGATGTAGTTCTTCGGCCCCTCTAGCGCGTGCGGCTCGACTTCGATGTCCTCTTCCGGCGCGTCGCCTTCGCGCGTGAATGCCTTGCTCATCGCCCTATGCCCCCGCCGTAGCTGCCAGTGCGGCTCCACTATAATAGCGTCAAACAAGCCGGAGCTCGCGTCGGGGGAGCGCCATGAATTTCAACAGCAGGCGGGTTCGGGAAATCGCACTGGTCGTCCTGGTCGCGCTCGCGGCGACCCTCGCCAACCTGCCCGAGGAAATGCTCGAGCGTTTCGATATCAACCGGGATTTCCTGCTCGGCTCGCTCGCCTTGACGGTTTTCATCGCGCTGTTCCTTTACCTCAAGTTCCAGTTCTTCTTCCTGGTCGTGCTGCTGGCGGTCGCCGCGAACATGCCCGGCGAGGTGGCCGAGAGCCTGGGCATGTCGACCCTGCCGCTGGTCATCGCCATGGCCACCATGGTGGGCTTTTCGCTCATCAACTACGTGGTGGACCTGCTTCCGACAGGCCTGGAGAAAAGTCCGAAGAAACAGAGCTCCGAAGGCATCAAGGTGCTGTTCTACGCGATCGACAAGGGAAACCTCATTTACGCGCAGAAGGTCCTCTCCCAGAACTTCGACCCCAACCTCGTCGCCGAGAACGGCTATACGCCCCTCATGTACGCGGCGGCGCGCGGCGACTCGAAGATGGTGGAGCTCTTGCTCCGGAACGGCGCGGACGTCAACATGGTCAGCAGGGACGGCGACACGGCGATCGAGCTCGCCTTGCGGATCGGCTCGCAGGAGTGCGCCGACATCCTGAAGAAGGCGCGTGCCGATCAGCTGGTGCGCGAACAGGCCGCGCGGCCCCCCCAGGCGAAGCAGGACTGAGGCCCACGGTAACAAAATGTGTCGGGGCCGCGGCGGGAACTTCGACCCGCATGCGCTGCCCAAGACGCGTTACCGAGATCATGCAGGAGACCCCTATGTCCAAAAAGAAATTCGCCGTGGTGCTGGCCGTATGTGCGGCCGCAACGATGCTGGGCTTCGAGGGCGGGAGGCTGACCGCCATATCGAGCTCGCAGGCCCAGACACCGCAAATCCAGAGGTCCGCCGCCGGCGCGCTCCCCGATTTCAGCGCCCTGGTCGAGCAAAACGGGCCCGCCGTCGTCAACATCAGCACCACCACCGCGCCCGTGCGCACCCAGATGCAACTACCCCAGATCCCCGGCGAGCCGGGCGATCCCGTCCAGGAGTTCTTCCGCCGTTTCCAGATTCCCGTGCCCCAGGGCGACGCGATTCGCAAAGGGGTCGGCTCGGGTTTCATCGTGAGCGCCGACGGCTATATCCTGACCAACGCGCACGTCGTCGATGACGCGAACGAGGTCACGGTAAAGCTCACCGACAAGCGCGAATTCAAGGCGAAAGTTATCGGTGTGGACCGCCGCACCGACGTCGCGCTGGTCAAGATCGACGCAAGGGATCTCCCGATGGTCCGGATCGGGGATGCTTCGAGGGCCCGGGTCGGCGAATGGGTCGCCGCGATCGGCTCGCCTTTCGGCCTCGAGAACACCGTGACCGCGGGCATCATCTCCGCGAAATCGCGCTCGCTGCCCGACGAGAACTACGTGCCTTTCATCCAGACCGACGTCGCCATCAACCCGGGCAATTCCGGCGGTCCGCTCTTCAACATGGCGGGCGAGGTGATCGGCATCAACTCGCAAATCTACAGCCGCACCGGCGGCTACATGGGATTGTCGTTCGCGGTCCCCATCGACGTCGCGATGAAGGTCAAGACCGATCTTCAGAAGTACGGCAAGGTCAGCCGCGGGCGTCTGGGGGTCACCATCCAGGGCGTGACCCAGGAGCTGGCCGATTCCTTCGGGCTGAAGAAGGCGCAGGGCGCCCTGGTCGCCGCGGTCGAGCCGAAAAGCCCGGCGGAAAAGGCCGGGATCAAGACCGGCGACATCATCCTTTCGGTCGACGGGCGCGCGATCGAAAATTCGATCGACCTGCCGCGCGTCATCGGCGAGTCCCGCCCGGGCACCGCGGTGACCCTCAAGGTCTGGCGCCAGGGTGAAACGCGTGAGGTGAAGGCTTCCCTCGGCGAGACCCCGGCGGAGAAAGTCGCAAAAGCGCAAAGCGGCGACCAGGCAAAATCGGGCAAGCTCGGTCTGGCGGTGCGCCCGCTGACCCAGGAAGAGCGCAAGCAGATCGAGGCCGAAGGCGGCCTGCTCGTGGAGGGGTCTGAAGGTCCCGCTGCGCGGGCCGGCGTTCAGGCGGGCGACATCATCCTCGCTTTCAACAATCAGCCCGTGAAAAGCGTCGATCAGCTGCGGCGACTGGTGGACCGTTCGCGCGGCAGCGTCGCTCTCCTGATACAACGCGAAGGCAACAAGATCTACGTGCCGATCCGGCTCGGCTGATCGGACGGGAACGAATCGAAACCGCGCCCTCCGGGGCGCGGTTTTTTGAATCGAAACCGCGCCCCCCGAGGCGCGGTTTTTTTCGTCTTCGAAAAGTGCCCCGGCTTGCTAAAATCGGCCGGACACCGAGGAGGACGCCATGGCCGCACCCCGCACTTTCCAGTTCGACACGCTCAGCCTGCACGCGGGCCAGAGGCCCGATCCGGTCACCGGCGCGCGCGCGGTCCCGATCTATTTCACCACGTCCTTCGTGTTCCGCGACGCGGACCACGCGGCGGCGCTCTTCAACATGGAGCGCGGAGGGCACGTCTACTCGCGCATCTCCAATCCGACCAACGCGGTGCTCGAGGAGCGCGTGGCGGCGCTGGAAGGCGGCGTCGGGGCGATCGCGACCGCGAGCGGCCAGGCAGCGCTGCACCTGGCGATCGCCACGATCGCGGCAGCGGGCTCGCACATCGTCGCATCGCGCGCGCTCTACGGCGGCTCGCACAATCTGCTTTCCTATACGCTGCCGCGCTTCGGCATCGAGACCAGCTTCGTCGACCCGCGCGATCTCGGCGCCTGGAAAAAGGCGATCCGGCCGCACACGAAGCTCCTTTTCGGCGAGACGCTCGGCAATCCGGGCCTCGACGTGCTCGACATCGCCTCGGTCGCCGCGATCGCGCACGCGGCGAAGCTGCCGCTCCTGGTGGATGCCACCTTCACCACGCCCTACCTGCTGAAGCCCTTCGACCACGGCGCCGACCTCGTCTATCACTCGGCCACCAAGTTTCTCGGCGGGCACGGCGTGGCGATCGGAGGAGTGCTCGTCGACGGGGGCACGTTCGACTGGGAAGCCTCGGGAAAATTTCCCGAGCTGACCGAGCCCTACGCGGGCTTCCACGGCATGGACTTCCAGGAGGAGTCCACCGTCGCCGCGTTCCTCCTGCGCGCGCGCCGCGAAGGCCTGCGGGACTTCGGCGCCTGCATGAGTCCGGCCAGCGCTTTTCAGATCCTTCAGGGCATCGAAACTCTTCCGCTCAGGATGGAGCGGCACGTGGAGAACACGCGCAAGCTGATCGCTTTCCTCGGCGGGCAGGCCTCGGTCGAATCCATCGCCTATCCGGAGCTGCCTTCGCACCCGGACCACGCCCTCGCGAAGCGGCTTCTCCCGCGCGGCTGCGGCGCCGTGTTCAGCTTCGTCCTGAAGGGCGACCGGGCCGCCGGCCGGCGCTTCATCGAAGCGTTGAGGATCTTTTCGCACCTCGCCAACGTCGGCGATGCGAAGTCTCTGGTGATCCACCCGGCGAGCACCACGCACTTTCGCATGAGCGACGCGGCCCTCGCCGAGGCGGGAATCGGCCCGGGCACGATCCGCTTGTCGATCGGACTGGAGGACCCGGAGGACCTGATCGAGGACCTCGCGCGGGCCTTGAGAGCCGCGAAGGCCTGAGATGGACCTCCGGGTCGCCGGCGACACGGCGTACGCCTACACCGGCGGGAAAGCCTTCGACCCGAAGCTGCCTGCGGTCGTGCTCATCCACGGCGGCGAACAGGACCATTGCGTCTGGGTGCTGCAGTCGCGCTATCTCGCGCACCACGGTTACGCGGTGCTCGCGGTCGATCTGCCCGGGCACGGCAAGAGCGGCGGCGCGCCGCTCGAAAGCATCGAGCACATGGCCGGATGGATCGTCGCGCTGCTCGATGCGGCCAAGGTGAGCACCGCGGCCCTGGTCGGCCACAGCATGGGATCGCTCGCCGCGCTCGAGTGCGCGGCGCGGCATCCGCAGCGCGTCGGCCGCATCGCCCTGCTGGGAACGGCCTTTCCGATGCGCGTCTCGCCCGATCTCCTCCAGGCGACGGAAAGCAGGGAATCCGACGCGCACAACATGATCAACGTCTGGTCCCACTCCGCCCACGCGCACTATCCGAGCAATCCGGGCCCGGGATTCTGGGTGATCGGCGGGAACCTGCGGCTGATGCAGCGGCAGAAGCCGGGGGTGCTGCGCGCCGACTTCGCCGCCTGCGACGGATACAAGACGGGATTCGAGCGCGCCGCGCAAGTGAGATGCCCCGCGTTGTTCCTCCTCGGCGCGCGCGATGCGATGACTCCCGCCCGCGCGGGACGGGACCTCGCGGGGGCCGTTCCGCATTCGATCGTAAAGACGCTCGAGGGCACCGGCCACAACCTGATGGGCGAAAAGCCGGACGAAGTCCTCGATGCGCTGGTCGAATTTCTCCGCGCCTAGGCTGCTGTACACTGGGCGCATGACTGCGCGATGTATGGCGCTCGCTCTTCTGCCGATCGTTCCGCTTGCGGCCTACGCCCAGAGCGCCTTGCCGGAATACGCGTGGATCGGCGCCGGCGTGCGAACGCGCCCCGCGTACGACGGCTCGGCCGCGCAGAGAACGGATTTGATTCCGACGGTGAGGTACTACGGCCGCCCCTGGTTCGTCCGCACCACCCAGGGGATCCTGGAGGGCGGCGCCCGGATGGAAGTCTCCCGCGGGCTCAATGTCGGGGCGCAGCTCGCCTACGAGGGAGGCCGCCTCGCGAGCGAATCGGATTTCCTCAGGAACAACAACGTCCCGGACATCGACCCGAGCGCCTCGGTCGGACTGCACATCGAGTGGGATGAGAACCTCGGCCCGATGCCGGTCACGCTGCTCGCGCGCGGGCGCCACTTCCTCGACAGCGACCGGGGCGCGCAGGCCGATCTGCGCCTTACCGCGGGCGTCTTCAGCCGCGGCCCGGTGAACGCCGGAGTGTTCGTCCAGGGGACCTGGGCCAATTCGAAATCGAACCAGTCCTTCTACGGAATTACGCCCGCGCAATCCACCAGCCTGCCCGCGTATACGGCGGGAAGCGGCCCGCTGTTTGCGAGCGGCGGATTGCTCTGGGGCGTCGATCTCGGCCGGAAATGGATCGTGGTCGGCAATCTGGAGGCGCGAAGGCTGCACGGCGATGCCGCGCGCAGCCCGCTCGCCGAACGCACCTCGAACCACTACGCGAGCGCGAGCCTCGCGTATCGATTTTGACGCGCGACCCCGGAATTCGGTGAACGCTTAAACGATCATAGAGCATGGAAACCCTCGGTTTCGAACGCGCATTGCTGCCACACGGCTCCTTCCTGATCGCTTTCCTTGCCGGTGCGGGATTCTATGGAATTCGCTACGTGCTGATAGCTGGCATCGCGTTCCTCGCCTGGTACGGGAGGCGCGGCACCTCGCGGCGCAGCGGCAAGCTCCAGCGCGCCATGCCCCGGGGTGCGCAAATCCGGCGGGAAATCGCCTATTCCGCCACGGCCGTCCTCGTCTTCGGCCTCGTCAACGGGGTGATCTTCGGCTACGGCATCGTGCCCCATACGCAGGTGTACTGGGACATCGCGCAATACGGCTGGGCCTACTTCTGGTTGAGCATCCCGCTGATGATCCTCGTGCACGACGCCTATTTCTATTGGACGCACAGGCTGTTGCATACCGAGGCGCTGTTTCGAACCTTTCACGGCGTCCATCACCTTTCGACCAACCCCACGCCGTGGACGTCCTACGCGTTTCACCCGCTCGAGTCGGTCGTCCAAGCGCTCGGGGTGGTGCTGATCATGTTCATCATGCCCACGCAACCATGGGCGATACTGATCTTTCAGACCATCTCGACCGCGGTCAACGTGCACGGCCACCTGGGCTATGATCTTTATCCGCGGGGGTGGCCGCAACACTGGCTGGGCCGCTGGATCAATACTTCGGTGGCGCACAATACCCACCACGACAAGCCGCGCTACAACTTCGGGTTCTATTTCCTGTTCTGGGACCGCTGGATGGGGACGCTCGATCCTTCCTACGAAGCGAAATACCGCGAGCGCTTCGCCGCCAGCATGAGTTCCTAGTCGCGCAGGGCCAGCAGCACCGGCTGATGGTCCGAGGCGTCGGTCTCGCCGTTGACGACCACGTCCTCGACTCGATGGGCGAGATCCTCCGTAACGAAAATGAAATCGCAGGCAAAGGGCGGCCCCGGCCACTGCAGCTTGTCGTGCACGCCCAGCGTGGGCGCGTGCGGTTTTCCCGGATGGCGCAGCCGCCACGCGTCGCGGTAGGCGGGAACTCCCGCCGCGAGCGCGGACTGCAGGCGCGCGTACATCGGGTCATCCGGCGGGAAATTGAAATCCGCCGTGAGAATGCCCGAAGCGGGACGAGGCACCGCTCGAAACGGGCCGCTCTCTTTCGCCTGGGCCGGCGCGGCGGCGTGGCCCGCGGCTTCGATCTGCAGGCGGCGCAGTTCCTCGACCTGCGCGGCGCGCTGCTTCGCCGAGTAGTACTCGAGGTGCGTCGTGGTCACGCGCAAGGCGCCGGAAGGCGCGTCGAGGACGACTTCGACCGCCGAGCGCTGCATGCTGGCCGCCGAAGGATCCGCCGGCCAGGGCAGCAGGCGCCGGAACACCTGCAGGATCGGAAGGCGCGTGATGATCGCGTTGCCGAATTCGCGCCAATCCCCTCCGGGGGCGGGCACGTCCATCGCGACGCCCTTCACTACGGTGTAGTCCGGAAACAGCCCGGCGAGCGTCTCGTACTGGTTCTCCCCCGAGCTTCCCGCAAGATCGGGGTAGTTGCGCGCGACCTCCTGCAGGCACAGCACGTCGAAATCGGCCATGTCCCTCGCGACCTTGCTGATGCGAGCCGGGTTGACCCGGTCGTCGCATCCGCGGCACCACTGGATGTTCCAGCTGATGAGCTTCATACTTTTTGATAACAATACTGTTCTTATTATTATTCTTATTACTCTGACGGAATGATACCGCCGAAGATACCGTACGGCGCGACGCATGGAAAGCGCCGGAATCAGACGGTCGAACGCGCGCTCGCAACCCCGATCAAGTGCAATCGGGCGCACGGAGCGCCAATCGGCATCACTGTAGTGCTGCAGCGGCAGAGAACGCCGGCGAATGGCGGATCGAATTTCCTATCACTCGGAGACGGTCATGGCTTCGAGAAGAGCCGTCTCACCCTTCACTTCCAGCGTCATGGTGGCTCCTGCAGGAACCGTCCAGTACTCATCCGTGGAACGTGTTTTTTCAACCCCTTCAATGAGCGCTTTGACTTTTCCTCCGCGGAGCTGGAACACGGTGAAATCATTCACATGGAGTTTCTGCGGACCGAGAGTTGCGTCAATGGACCAGACGCGGGTGGCAACACTCAGGGCGATGGTCTTGCCATCCTTGGTCTTCAATTGCATCTTTCCGGCGTAACGCTCTTGCACGCGAAAAGACTTCCACGCTTCGGCACCCTTCCGTTTTGCGTCGTCCTGGGCGCGGCTGTGCCCACCAGCGGTGAAGACGAGCAAGAAGAAAAACATCCAGCGGGCCACGTAAAGTGTGTTCATCGTCTTTCCCTCCTCACGGATCGACATCCAGCATGAACACTTTCCCACCAACTCCAGCGATAAATACACGGTCTCCGACCAGTGCGGGCTCGCCGAAGAACCCACCGGAGCCGGGCAGGTCGATGTCCTTCAAGACCGCGGGATCCGGCACGAGTCGAACTACGGAGCCCAAAGACCCGAGAATCTGACAAATAGCAAACGGAACAGCAGGATTGCTACAGCGATATCCGACAGGCGGCACAAGACTGGGGTCGCCAATTACCACGAGATGCCCCTGGCTGGTTCCTACAAAAACGATCCCGTTGTTGATCGTTGGTGGCCCGAGCCGGTAATAGAACCCACCGGACGTGGCCGGAACGTCCTTGAGCCAGCGGATGCGGCGGTTTTCCGGGGCGCAGACGTTTAAGGCATGCAAGCGGGAATAGCCAGCGCTCAAATTAGTGGTGGTTTGCAACCCACCGACAGAGGCAACATAAACGTCGCCCCAAGCGGCTCCGGGTCGCTTGTAATCGGTGTCTCCATGGAAGGTTCCATCGCCAGTATGGAAACCGCCGGTTACCCAGGGTCCCGTAGGAAAGCCCCAGCGGACATGGCCGGTAGCGGTCTCCACCGACCAGGCCCAACCGTCTTTCTGCTGAGAAACGGCCAAGGTTCCACAGCTGGTGAGCATGACTGCTGCACCGGCAGCCCAGTCCGGATCGTCATCCAGAGCGTATGGCACAGGCTGATGCTGCCAGACGATATTGCCGGTGTTGCGATCCAAGCGGAGAAGGCTAAGGCCGTGATTGACTGCCGGTTGCGTGGCGTTTCCGTTTGCGGTGTTTCCCGTGGTGACGTAGATGTCATCGAGAGCGGCCGGGGAGGTCCAGACGCCCCCGCCGCGAGTACTCGTTGACACGTAGCTGAAAGCGGGGTCGATGGCCCCGTTAGCGAGCTGAACGGAGACTACCCTTCCGTTCTGTATTGGGTTGTCGCAATGGTCGCCGATTCCAATATACACGTGGCCGTTGAAAACCAACGGAGAGGAATAGCCGATCTGCTCGTGAAAATCGTTGAAACCGTTTCCCGTGATGCGGGAGAGAACAGGCGACTCCCAAATGAGGGCACCGGTCTGGGCGTTGAGGGCAAAGAGATGGCCGTCGCCGAGATGTGCGCCGGAAGATCGGTCGGGAGCTCCAAATATGACGGCCTCCGTTCCCCCGATCTTGGTAACGGTGGCGCTCGAGGCGATTCCGAAGCTCGAGGGGTTACAGGTGAACGTGGAGGTCAGCGCCTGCCCTCCGGAGGGAGGATATTGCCAGATTACCGCGCCCGTATCCGCATTGAGAGCGTAAAGGAAGCCGTTGCCATTCCCGATAAAGACTTTGCCCTTGTGAACAACCGGTGAAGCAAAGAAGCCCTGGCCTCCGGGGGCGTTAAATGTCCACACGATGTGCAAACTCGTGACTTTCGTTGGATCCGAGAGTCTGGACTTATGGAATTGATTGCCCGTGCGAAGAGCATCGTGGCGGAAGGCAGGCCACCCTTTGGAACATCCTTGCAACCCGCTGCAAGCGGCCAGGATCAAAAGCGCGGCGACCGTTCGCCTGGGTTTCATGGTTACCTCCCTTTCCACTCGCATTTTTCGGTGGTCCCCGGCTAACGGGGCAGGAATAGCCTTGCGCGAATTTCCAACGAGGTTTCCCCTTTGCTTTCCAGAGAAAACTCCTCGCCCTGCGCGATGGAAACGGAGGAGCCGGAGGTGAGTTCCCGGGACTTGCCGCCGGCAGAAAACTTGCCTTCGCCGTTAAGGACTTCGAAAACTGCGGGGCCAGGAAGCGAGATCTTCTCCGCCACTTTTCCAGGCACAACGAAGAGGTCACGAAACTCAATGGCGACGCCTTTGGGACCGTCCGCCTGAAAGACCGTTCGGCTCAGGAGATTCGCCCGCACCTCCCGGTAGGGATTCTCCGGGGTATACGGTGAGATATTCTTTTCATCATGCTGCGCTTCCGGAAGTAGCGGAGTGGCTTGCGGCTGCGATTCGTTCTCGCATCCCACCAGAGCAATGAGAAACGCAGAGGCCAAAAAGGCTGATAGAAAACCGGTCGGGGAGAGTCCGTGTTTCATTTCGTTCTGCCTTTTGGAAAAATCCTGTTCGCTAAGAATGAGGATGACATCTCTGGGGGCCCGGACCTGGCTGCGATTGACGTAATGGCGAAGAACTTCGCCACCAAAACCTCGGAGAACGATTCCATGGCGCACCTCCCTCTTCGCCGCGGGCAGGGTGTCTCGTTACCCTGGGCGCCGCGCACGTATTGGAACTGCAGCGAAGAAAATCTACGCGCGTGTTACTCGCAGGTCAAATAAGCAAATTCTAATTTAGGGAGCGACCCGACATTTCCCGTAAGGGTTTACCCGAGTTGTTTGTTCTAGGAAAAAATTTCTCTCCGGGAAACCTGCCGGTGGGTCCGTTTCGAGTCGCGCAGGTCTATACTTTGACTACAGATCCTTTGTTCTGTACGCAACGATTGCGTCGTTAGCGGAGCAGCCCTGAAAAAAATGTGCAGAGGGAGCGAATATGAGAAGGATTTCAGCCCTGGGCCTTAGCACTCACGCAGGCGTTCTAGTCCTTGCCTGTCTACTGCCTGCGCTGTCCGCCCTTGCGCAGCGGTCGGAGAACGGGTGCAGAATTGCCACCGGTCCCGCTCAACAGGAGAAGAGTGCGGATCTTGAGAAGAAAAAGCTCTTCCGCATCGAAGTGGAAGACGCGATTGAGGCGGAACTGATCGCTCAGCAGCTCAAAGTCAAACCGGAACTCCTGCAGGGTCGTTCTTTCCACTATTGCGGCGACGAGCAAACCAACAAATTGCTCGGCAGCTATGGCTACGAGCCTGCGCTGGCCGATCCCGAAGACGTTTTCAGCCGAGTGGTACGCCTGGCGCGAAAAGGCAATGAAGAAGACCTGCATGATCTTGGAGTCACGGTTGTGTTACGCGAACGCGAATTCTGGGTAATACGGGCGACGTTGAGGCAGTTACGGGCCTTGGAGAAACTCGGGTATGCGATCAAGGAGGTCGGTCGGGAAGAGCCGCGCCCGCGCCAAGTGCGGGTCATGCTGCGCAGCCGGGCGCAAGTTGAGCAAGCGGGAAAACTTGGAATTGACATCTACAGCGTGGCCAGAGCGGAGAAAGGGCGAGAGGAGTTCTACATCTACGGCGGCGCCTTCGACAACGCGATCGACGGACTCAAGAAGCAAGGTTTCAGAGTTGAGATCTTGCCGGATCCGCAGGGAGTAAAACGATGAAAGCTCGATACGCAGTCGCTGCCTTCACTCTGTGTTTTGCAGTCTCGGCATCAGCCCAAATTGACTTCACCCATTACCACACGCCTGCGAGCCTGTCGAGCGACTTGTCCGGCCTGGCAAGCGCGCATCCAACCTTGGCCCAGATGGTGACCATTGGCACGTCCGTGCTGGGACTTCCCATCCGGGGAATCAAGATTTCCACCACCCCGGCAGTGGATGACCCGGCCAAGAACGACGTGATCTTTGTCGGGCTGCACCATGCCCGTGAGTGGCTCGCCGCCGAGATGCCCTTGTACCTGGCAGAGTATCTCCTGACGCACTACGCCACGGACACTAGCCTGCAGACGTGTATGAATCATTTGCAGATCTGGATCATCCCGGTGTTGAATCCGGACGGCTACGCCTATACGGCTGATCCCAACGGATATCGGTTCTGGCGCAAGAACCGCCGCGACAATGGAGACGGAACCTTCGGCGTTGACCTGAACCGGAACTACAGCTATCAGTGGGGTCTGGGGACGGGCGTGCAAGGTTCGCACAACAGCTTCGATGATACCTATATCGGTCCCTCTGCTTTCAGCGAACCCGAGACCGCAGCCTTGCGCGATTTTGTGCAGGCCCGCCACAATCCCCGGGCGCTGCTTTCCTATCACACTTTCAGCGAGTTGTTTCTGCGTCCGTGGTCCTACACGCTTGCTGACCCTCCGGGCAAACCGACCTTGGAGTATATCCAGCAGGACAGCATTGCGCGCATTGCTGGCGTCCACGGCGTGACCTATGCTCCCTTGATCGGCTATCGGTCTTTTGGAGAGGCAACCGACTACTTCTGGAACGAACTGAGGCTGGCTGGATTCACGCCCGAAATGCGGCCTTCCCCTACCGACGTGAGTGGCTTTGCACCCGATCCGTCGCAGATTATTCCCAACAACGAGGAGAACCTTGCCGCCGCGCTGGCCTTGATCAAGGATGCGGGCTGCCGGTCGCTCTGGATCAAGGACTATAGCGGCGACACCGGCGCCGAGCCCTCCGCAGTCTGGCTCGGGGACCACTGGTCGCACGAGTTCTGGGTCAGCCCCGATATCTGGACGGTTCCGGCGACACTTGTGGGCGGCAGTAGCGTGACTCTGAACGTGCGCGTTCACAATGACGGCAAAGGACCCAAGAAGGACAGTATCGTCCGCGCCTACTATACCGATCCGCGGGTTTCTTTGGAGTTCCCCAACCCGGCGGCCATCCTGATCGGAGAGCAAACAGTCAACCTGCACCCCGGCGACAACACGGTCAGCTTTTCTTGGACTGTGCCGATCGGAACCAACAGCTGGGGCGAGCACCATTGGTGCGTCGGAGCGATCGTCATGCACGCGGACGACCGCCCGCTCACCACCCAGATCCAGCTCAGCAGCAACATCGGAGGTCGTAATTTTCAGACGGTAGATGCGATCGCCGGCACGCAAAGCCTTTTTGTTGCCGTGACGAATTACCTCGATGTTGCAGCGGAGTATGAAGTCAACATCAAGAAGGAAACACTTCCTCGAGGTTGGCAGGTGATCGTGCCCAGGACGCCAGCTCACCGCAAGCCAAACCCCAAAGCCCGCTTGCTGAATGTGCGGGGCCTCGTGCTGGAGCCGGGTGAAACCATCATTCAGCCGCTGCAGCTCCGTGTGCCAGAAAACGCCAGACCTGGAAACCGAGTGGTTATCAAGGTCAACGGGGTCCTGAAACCGCTGGTTGCCGGCAAGCGCATCCCGATGGGCAACGGTTACACATTCGCTGTTCAAGTGAGGAGACCGCGGCCGCCTGTGCTTCGATGATCGCACTTGGAACAGGACGGAACGGGCAGGAACGTTCCCTGGAAGGAAACAAAAGACCCGCCGGAGCGGGTCACGGGAGCGTTGCCGGGGGGTCTTGCCTTCGATCCGGCAACGATGGAACATTCACGACGAACCGTGAGATCGAATTCTCTGATCGTCGGCGCCTCCGCGCTGCTGGCCCTCTGCGCGGCCTGCCCGGTGTCCGCCCAGCGCCTGCCGCTCGAACGCATCAAGCTTCCGCCCGGCTTCGAGATCGGCGTCTTCGCCGACGGCGTTCCCGACGCGCGCTCGCTGGCCCTTGGCAGGAACAACGTGCTCTTCGTCGGCACCCGCGCCGACCGCGTGTATGCCGTGCGCTACCGCGACGCGAAAGCGACGCAGGTCGTCACGCTCGCCTCGGGCCTCAAGATGCCGAACGGCGTGGCGGTGCGCGACGGCGCGCTCTATGTCGCCGAGGTGAACCGCATCCTGCGCTTCGACGATATCGAAGCGCAGCTCGACGCGCGGCCGAAACCCGTGATCGTCACCGATCGCTATCCCCCCGAAACGCACCACGGCTGGAAATTCATCCGCTTCGGCCCGGACGGCCGGCTCTATGTGCCCGTCGGCGCGCCGTGCAACGTCTGCGATCCGGACCCCGCCCGCTACGCGCTCATCTCGCGGATCCAGCCGGACGGCTCGGGCTACGAAGTGTTCGCGCGCGGCGTGCGCAACTCCGTGGGTTTCGACTGGGACCCGCGAACGAAGGAGCTGTGGTTCACCGACAACGGCCGCGACATGCTGGGCGACGATCTGCCCTCCGACGAGCTGAATCACGCTCCCAAGGCCGGAATGCATTTCGGCTATCCCTATTGCCACCAGGGCGACACAGCCGACCCGGAATTCGGACGCAAGCGCGCGTGCTCGGAATTCTCGCCGCCCGCGGTGAAGCTGGGTGCCCACGTGGCCTCGCTCGGCATGCGCTTCTACACGGGCGGGAGCTTCCCCGCGGAGTACCGCAACAACCTCTTCATCGCCGAGCACGGCTCATGGAACCGCTCGAAGAAAATCGGCTACCGGGTCGCCCGCGTGGTCGTCGAAGGCGGCCGCGTGCTGAAGCACGAAGTGTTCGCCGAGGGCTGGCTGCAAGGCGAATCGGTCTGGGGCCGGCCCGTCGACCTCGAAGTCATGCCCGACGGATCGCTGCTGGTGTCCGACGACGACGCGGGGGTGATTTACCGGATCGCGTATCGGGGGCGTTAACCGGAAATTGGGCCGTCGTCTACTGAATGTTCCCAGGCTTGTTGGCTCGGTAAACAAAGTTCGGCTGAACCGCCTTGATCTGCGCGTTCTGCCTGCGCAGCTCCTCCAGCCTAGCTGGTCCGGGATCCTCGGTGAGTGTCACGAGGAAGAGGTCGCGTCCCAGAGCCCGAGTGCCCTTGATCCCGAAACGCCCGTAGAGGTCGGCGATCGCCTTGACGTCGGCTCCCGCGGCGAGCGTGACGAGGTACTCCCCGGGCACCCGGGTCTGACGCGACGAAAAGTCCGTGGGCGCCAGCGCAGGATCGCCCGGCGTCTGACTGCAGGCGGACCCTGCGGCCAGACCCGTCATGGCCACGACGAGCGCGATGCGTCGCCCCTTCCCGTGTCGCATGCCGCCTCTTATTGCACCGTTGCCGACAGACCCGTGGGCGGGTTGATGTACGCCAGAGACGACATCGCATCGACCGCCTTCCCGGTCGTGGTTTTGCCGGCGAGGGCGGGAACGGATCTGCCTGCGTTCTTGATCGCGTTGACGGTGTCGGCGTAGGTGAACAGCGGATTGTAGGCCCGCAGCATCGCGGCGAGCCCCGCGACCATGGGCGTCGCCATGGAGGTGCCATTCTCGATTTTGTAACTGGTGCTATTCAATGCCAGCGTCTGGATGCTGAACTTTACGATCCCCAGTCCGCGATCCTTGGGCGTATTGGCGCCCGATTGCAGCTCGAAGCCGATGGTGCACGTCATGGTAATGCAGCCCGAGAGGTCAAACGTCCCCGAAAAAAAACTTGGGAATGTCGCCAAGGGGCCAGGTGTGTCATCGAGAATCGTTCCGGTACCGGCAAAAGGATCGCCACCCGTGCTGAGATAAGCGGTGCGGAAATGATCTCCATTCACGATGTTTATCGCCGCGAAAGCCTGCAGCGTCGCCTTATCGACGCCGTTGAGGCTGAAAGTCTTGAATACCCGATTGTCCACGCTGGTGCCATAAACACCTGTGGGATACGTTGCGGGATTGAGCAGCGCGTCAACCGAGCCGGAGGTGAGCGTCACTGTTCCGTGGGCCCATCCGCCGGACGTCGTCCAGTTGGGGGCAACGCCGGTATTTAAATTATCGTTGACCGTAGTCTCCGCGCCGGTCCATGTGCTCAGGATATTGATCCCCGGCGCGCCCACGTCGACGCTCGTCAGTCCGAAATTCGAGAAGGTCGCGAGCGCGAAGTTCGGGTCGAGCGCGGCGACACAGATGAGGTTGGGCTGGGTGAAATTGCATGGATAGTGCGGCGTGATGTCGTTGTTGACGCTGACGCCGCTCGCGTCTCCGTTGCCCGCCGCGACCACCACAACCACGTCGCTGGTCTGCGCGCTCGCGATGGCGTCGCTGAAGGCTTGGTCAATCTGCCCGGGGCCGGGAGCAGGGCCCCCCAAGCTCATGTTGATGACCTTGGCGCCGCGGGTCACTGCAAAGTTGACCCCTTGGACAATCGTCGAAGTCGACCCGCTGCCCGAGGCGTTCAGCACGCGCACCGCCATGATGGTCGCCTTCCAGCACACGCCGGTCGTTCCCGTATTGTTGTTGCCTACGGCGCCGATGATGCCGGCGACGTGCGTGCCGTGGCCGTTGAGATCCATCGGGTCATTGCCCGTACAGTTGATATTGCCCACGCAGTTCGCACCGTGGTTCGGAAAACCTGCAGCGGCACCATCCCACATGTTAGGGGTAAGGTCTTCCTGATT
>Ga0209131_1000598_pt1 | contig 25645 bp, 22 predicted proteins | sample GraSoi_2013_40cm_FD_185826 | JGI IMG/M metagenome (GOLD analysis project Ga0209131, IMG submission 185826) | Grasslands soil microbial communities from the Angelo Coastal Reserve, California, USA - Sample 9_17_2013_40cm (SPAdes) (version 2) | ecosystem: Environmental > Terrestrial > Soil >... | reverse complement strand
CGGCAATGTCTTCGATCTCGCGCAGAAGAAGGAGGACACGCGCAAGGAAGTCTATGCCGAGATCGCAGGCGGCGGCTGGGCCCAGGACCGCTTCGTCAACAAATTCGCCATCCGCACGCCCAACGCCGAAGAATGCGCGGAATTCTATCGCGACGTGTTCGAGCTCGAACCGGTGAACCGCAAGTCCGGCGCGGCTGCTTATTGTCTAACCGACGGGCGGGTGACGCTCGCCGTCCTGCCCTGGTCGATTCCGGTGTTCGAGGGCATGTCGGTCAAGCGCCCGGGTCCGGACCATATCGGCTTTCATGTCGAGAATCTGGACGCGTTCAAGGCGCGGGTCGCGGAAGTGGCCGGGATGAATCCCTATCTCGCCGGCGTGCCGCTCGGCGGCAGCCCGGAATCCGATGTGCGCAAACGCTTTTTCGCGGGTCAGGCGAGCGGCAAATGGCAGATGTCCGATCCCGACGGGAATTGGATCGACATCACCGACGAATGATGGCGTTCATTCTTCCGCCACGTCGATGTGGACGCCTTCGATGTCGGTCAGGTGGAAGCGGCCGAGCGGGCATTTTTGGAACAGCTTGAGGCGCGCTTCGCCTTCCGAGCCGTAACCGAGCGCGCGCGTACGCATGTGCGGGTTCTCGCCGATCAGGAATTCCATGTCCTTCTTCACCTGGTCGACCGACTCCACCTTGAAGCCGATGTGATCGAGCCCCGTGCGCGCGGGGTCTTGTGCGTAATAGTCGGTGATCTTCCAAGGAATGATCATCAGCGTCACGCGTCCGTCGGAGAGATAGAAATTGCCGTCCTTGGGCCGGTTCAGCGGCGCCAATCCGAAGACGTCCGCGTAGAACTCGGAGCAACGCTCGGCGTGGCGCGTACGCAGCGCGATATGCGAGATCGTGCGTGGCTGAACCCAATCGTTCTCGGCATAGACGTCCTTCTGCGCGCCCGAGCTCTTCTGCGACAGATCGAAGATGTTGGTGTCGGGATCGTGAGCGCTGTAGGCGGCGAAGGGGCGGATGGGCGGGCGCTTCACGGCGCTCAAAGACGAATCGAATTTCGCGATACGCGCAATGGTGTCCTCGACATCGTCGACTTCGATGCCGAAATGATCGAGCCCGCTGGTGCGCCCGTCGCGGCGCGGAATCACGTTCATGCCGACGTAGCCGTCGCCCAGCACGACCGAGCGCGCCGGACGGGGCTTGCTCGACGGCTTCATGCCGAAGAGGGATTCGTAGAACCGGCCGTCCAACGCATATTGGTCGGACGCGATGGCGACGTGATTGAGGCGCGAGGCCACGGACCGCCTCCCCGAAGGAACGATCAGGCGGTCGCCACCGCCGGCGCCGCAAGCCCCGGCATCTCGAAGCCGCGCGCTTCGAGCTCCGCCATCAAAGACTTGCTCTGCGCAGGCGCGAGCTCGACGAGCGGAGGCCTTACCGTCGCCCAGTCCGGGTCGCGCCCGAAATGCGCGATGACCGCTTTCAGCGCCGCCATCATGGGATATTTCTGCATGACGCCGCGCGTGGCGGTGATGTCCTTCTGAAGCGCATCCGCGTTCGCCCCTCGCCAGCTCTCGAACAGCTTGTTGATCGCGCCGGGATTGATGTTGCCGGTCGCCGTGATGCAGCCTCTGCCGCCGGCTCGCATGTTCTCGAGCAGGAATACTTCGCTGCCCGCGAAAACGTCGAAACCGGATTTCGCGAAAGCGTCGAGCATCGCTTTCGTATTGTTCCAGTCGCCCGATGAGTCCTTCACGCCCGCCACCGTGCCGGGAAAACTCTTCAGCAACCGCTCGATCAAGGGCAGCGTGATCGGCACCTGCGACACCGGAGGGATGTGATAGAGATAGAGCTGCAGGCGCGCATCGCCGACGCGCTCGATCACCTCGGCGAAATTCCGGTACAGGCCCTCATCGGAGACGCCCTTGTAGTAGAAGGGCGGCAGCATCAAGACGCCCGCGCAGCCGAGCGCGGTCGCGTGCGCCGTGAGCCGCACCGAGTCGGTGAGGGCGCAGCAGCCCGTGCCAGGCATGAGCGAAGCGGCGGGCACGCCTCCCTGAACCAGCGTCTCGAGCAGCACCATGCGTTCTTCGATCGAGAGCGAGTTCGCCTCGCTGTTGGTGCCGAACACGGCAAGCCCCCTGCAGCCGTTCGCGAGCAGCCATTTGCAGTGGCGCACGTAGCGCTCGCGATCGGGCGAGAGATCGCGCTTGAAGGGCGTCACCACCGGGGCGAGGACGCCTGAGAGTCGTTTCGGAGTGGCCATGGTCGGGGATCCGGCGAAAGACAGGCCCCATTATATTCGGTATCAATTTGACAGATGCAACGGCCGCGCCTACCCTCGCCTTACAAAAGAGTCGTCAAGCCCAGCACAAAACAGAGGAGACAATGATGGTCCGTCTCGCAGCCAGATTTGCATTCGCCACAGCGTTCGCCGCGACGGCCGGCATCGCCTCCGCGCAGGAAGTCACGCTGCGCCTGGTCAGCGCTTTCCCCGAGAACCAGTTCTACGTGAAGCGCACGCTCGACTGGATCGCCGACTTCAACAGGGACGGCAAGGGCGTCCTGCAGATCAACTTCATCGGCGGGCCGAAGGCGATCCCGACCTTCGAGGTCGGCAAGGCTGTGCAGAGCGGCGTGGTCGACATCGGCTTCAGCACCGGCGCCTTCTACACCAACGTGATGCCCGAGTCGGACATCCTCAAGCTCTCGGAGACCAGCGCCGCCGAGCAGCGCAAGAACGGCGGCTTCGACCTGATCAACAAGATCTGGGCGGAGAAGGGCAACATGCGCTACCTCGCCAAGGTCGTCGAGTTCACGCCGTTCCACCTGTACATCAACAAGAAGATCGACAAGCCCGACCTCACCGGCATGAAGATCCGCATCACGCCGGTGTACCGCGAATTCTTCCAGTCGATGAACGCGCAGGTCATGACCACGGCGCCCGGAGAGGTCTACACCGCGCTCGAGCGCGGCGTGATCGACGGCTACGGCTGGCCGATCCACGCCCTCTTCGACCTGAACTGGCAGGAGAAGACGAAGTACCGCGTCGACCCTGGCTTCTACAACGCCGAGGTGGCGCTGATCATGAACCTGGACAAGTACAAGTCGCTCACGCCGGCGCAGCGCGACTACCTCGAGCGCAAGGCTCAGGCCTACGAGGCGCAGAACGACTTCTGGAAAACCTACAATCAGGCCGAAGCGAAGCGCCAGGCCGAGGCCGGCATCCAGGTGATCGCTTTCGACGCGGCGACCGCCAAGGCGTACGTCGAGAAGGCGAAGGAAATCGGCTGGGCAAACGCCATCAAGGCGAGCCCGCAATACGGCCCTCAACTGCAGAAGGTGCTCGCGAAGTAGTCATGGACCGGCTCGAAGCGGCGTACGGCAAACTTCTCGACGCGTTCGCCCTCGCCGCGTGCGCGCTCGTGTTCGGCATGACGCTGATGATCTGCGCCGACGTGCTGCTGCGCAACGTGCGCATCGTCCCGGGCGTCGCCGGCCTCGAGTGGAGCAACGAGATCTCGGAAGGTGCGCTCTACCTCGTCACGATGCTCACGGCGCCCTGGCTGCTGCGGCGCGGCCAGCACATCCGCGTGGACATCGTCCTGCGCATGGTGCCGAAGCAGCTCGGCTGGATCTTCGAGTGGGTGGTGGATGTCCTGGGCCTCGCCTGCTGCCTCTTCATCGCCTACTACGGCGCTCGAGCGGCCCTCGCGAGCTTCAACGCGGGATCGGTCTCGATCAAGACGCTGGTCACGCCGGAGTGGTGGCTGCTCAGTGTCTTGCCGGTCGCGTTCCTCGCGCTGTCTCTCGAGATGCTCTTCCGCATGCGCCGCCTCGCGCTCGGGCCACGCGCGCCGCGCGACGACGCGGTCTCGACCGGCTAGAGCCATGTCATGGGAGGCGGCGGCATGGCTGATGCTCGGCGGCTCGACGGCGCTGCTGTTCCTCGGCCTGCCGGTGGCGTTCTCGTTCCTGGTGATCAACCTGCTGGGCGCGTGGCTGTTCCTCGGCGGCGAGGCGGGGCTGGTCCAGTTCGCCCGCAATTCCGTCGGGTCGGTCGCGAGCTTTTCGCTCACTCCCATCCCGCTTTTCATCCTCATGGGCGAAGTGCTGTTCCACACAGGGCTCGCAGTGAAAGTGATCGACGGCGTCGAGCACCTGATCCGCCAGGTTCCGGGACGGCTCGCAGTGGTCGCAGTGGTCGCGGGCACGGTGTTCTCCGCGATCTCGGGCTCGACCATCGCCACCACCGCGATGCTCGGGAGCCTGATGCTGCCGGTGATGCTCGCGCGCGGGTATCACCCGACCATGGCGACCGGCCCGCTGATGGCGATCGGCGCGGTCGATATGCTGATTCCTCCGTCGGCACTGACGGTCTTGCTTGGGAGCCTTTCGGGCATCTCGATCTCCAAGCTCCTGATCGGGGGCATCGTGCCCGGGCTCATTCTCAGCGTCGCTTTCGTCGTCTACATCGTGCTGCGCGTAAAGATGAATCCGTCGCTTGCGCCCGCAGCAAGCTTCACGGAATACCGCGGCTGGGAAAAATTCCGCCCCTTGGTCCAGTACGTGGTGCCGCTGGTCTCGATCTTTGTAGTCGTGGTCGCTTCCATGTCCGCCGGCTGGGCTACGCCGACGGAATCCGCTGCGATCGGCGCATTGTTCACGATCCTGCTCGCCGCAGCCTACCGGGCGATTACCGTCGACAACCTGCTCAAGGCGCTGCGCGGCACGGCGGGCATATCCGGAATGATCCTCTTCATCATCGTCGGCGCGATGACCTTCTCGCAGATCCTGTCCTTTTCGGGGGCGAGCAACGGCATGGTCGAGATCATCGCCACGCTGGGCCTGCCGCCCTTCGCGCTCATCGCCGTGATGATGCTCGTGCTGATCTTCCTCGGCCTTTTCGTCGAGCAGGTCAGCATGATGATGATCACGCTCCCCATCTTCATGCCGCTGGTTCAGAAATTCGGCGTCGACCCGGTGTGGTTCGGCGTGATGTTCCTCATCTGCATGCAGTTGGGCCTCTTGCTGCCGCCGCATGGGCTCCTCCTCATGACCATGAAGGGCGTATCGCCGCCGCAGGTCACGATGGGACATATCTTCAGGGCGGTGGTGCCCTACCTCTTCATGAGCCTCGCCGTGCTCGCGCTGGTGTTCTTCGTGCCGTCGGTCGCGGTGTGGCTCCCGAGCGTGCTGTTCTAGCCCGCGCTTAGCCATGGAACGCTCCTTCACCAAAGAGGTCGAGCTGCTCAAGCTCGGCGCGGGGCAGACTTTCCACGGCGAAGGCATCCTCGCGGTGACCAAGGCGCTGCTGCAATCGGGAATCTCCTACGTCGGCGGCTACCAGGGGGCGCCGGTGTCGCACGTCATGGACGTACTGAACGACGCCCGGGACATCATGGACGAGCTCGGCATCCACGTCGAGACCAACGCATCCGAGGCGGGCGCGGCGGCGATGCTCGGCGCCTCGATCAACTACCCCTTGCGCGGCGCCGTTGCGTGGAAGTCGACGGTCGGCACCAACGTCGCCTCCGACGCTCTTTCCAACCTCGCCTCGGTCGGCGTGCGCGGCGGCGCGCTTATCGTGATCGGCGAGGACTACGGCGAGGGCGCATCGATCATCCAGGAGCGCAGCCACGCCTTCGCGATGAAGTCGCAGATCTGGCTGCTCGATCCGCGGCCGAATCTTCCGACCATCGTCAGGATGGTGGAGAAGGGCTTCGAGCTTTCGGAAGCTTCGAGCACGCCGGTGATGCTCGAGCTGCGCATCCGTGCCTGCCACGTGCACGGCGCCTTCGAGGCGAAGGACAACCGCGCGCCGCGGTTCTCGCGCAGGAACACGATCGAGAATCCCGAATTCGATTTCGCCCGCGTCTCGCTTCCTCCGGCGACCTACGCGCAGGAGAAGCACAAGGTCGAGGTGCGCTGGCCGGCGGCGGTGAAATTCATCCGCGAGAACCGGCTGAACGAGGTCTTCGAGGGAGCGATCGGAGACCTGGGCATCGTCTGCCAGGGCGGCATGTACAACGTCGCGGTGCGCACGCTTCAGCAGCTCGGGCTCGCCGACACCTTCGGAGTTTCCAAAATCCCGATCTATGTCCTGAACGTCACTTACCCGCTCGTTCCGGAGGAAGTCGGCGCGTTCTGCTCAGGCAAAGTTGCGGTGCTGATGATCGAGGAAGGCCAGCCGGCCTATCTCGAGGACGCCTTGCACGCGGTCCTGCGCCGCGCCGACCTGCGGACGAAGGTGCACGGGAAGGATTTCCTGCCGATGGCGGGCGAGTACACCGGTGAGGTCGTGCTCACGGGCGTCGTGAAGTGGCTCGAAGCCGTGGCGCCCCATGTACAAACTGGGGGCGTCGATTCAGGCGGCATTCGTCGCGTGCTGGATGCGCTCGGCGCAACGAAGCGGCGCGCAGCCGAGCTGCTCGGGGGAGCCGTGCCCGCGCGCCCGCCGGGATTCTGCATCGGCTGCCCCGAGCGGCCGGTGTTCTCGGCGATGAAGCTGATCGAGCGCGAGTCGGGCGCGTTTCACATCTCGGCAGACATCGGCTGCCATACCTTTTCCACTCTGCCTCCGTTCAATATCGGCAACACCGTGCTCGGCTACGGACTGGGGCTCGCTTCGAACTCCGGCATCGCACCGATGTTCTCAGGGCGCACCGTCACCGTCATGGGCGACGGCGGTTTCTGGCACAACGGTCTCACCTCGGGCATCGCCAATGCGGTGTTCAACAAGAGCGACGGGATCCTCGTGATCATGAAGAACGGCTACACCTCGGCGACCGGCACGCAGAACATCCCCTCCTCCCTGCACCAGACCGAATGGAAATCGGGCGACATGAGCATCGAGCGCGCCTTGAAGGGTATCGGCGTCGAGTGGATCAAGCCGGTGTATACCTACCGCGTCAGCGAGATGGCGAAGACGCTGCGCGAAGCGATGAGCTCGGCCTACAAGGGGCTGAAGGTCATCATCGCCGATGCCGAGTGCCAGCTCGAGCGCCAGCGGCGCATCCGGCCGCAGATCGCCGCGGCCCTCAAAGCGGGCAAACGCGTGGTGCGCACGCGCTTCGGGGTGGACGAGGACGTGTGCTCGGGGGATCATTCCTGCATTCGCCTTTCCGGCTGCCCCTCGCTCACCATCAAGGCGGCTAGCGATCCGCTGAAAGTCGACCCGGTCGCGCACGTGAACAACGACTGCGTCGGCTGCGGACTGTGCGGCGAGGTCGCCCACGCGGCGATCCTGTGCCCCTCGTTCTTCCGCGCCGAGATCGTGCAGAACCCGAACTTCCTGGATCGTTTCGCCGCGCGACTGCGCAACACCGTCATCGGCTGGCTCCAGCCGGCCGAAAGAGTAAGGTCGTGACGCTACCCGAACGTCCCATCGCGATCCTGATCGCCGCTCTCGGCGGTGAAGGCGGCGGCGTGCTCGCCGACTGGATCATCGCCGCCGCGACCGCGCGCGACTATCCGGTGCAGAGCACATCGATTCCCGGCGTGGCGCAGCGCACCGGCGCCACCACCTATTACGTCGAGATCTATCCGGCGAAGATGTCGGAGCTCGGCGCCAGACGACCGGTGATGACGCTCACGCCCGCGCCCTGCTACGTGGACGTCATGGTCGCCTCCGAGCTGCTCGAGGCCGGACGCGCGATGCAAAACGGATTCGTGACGCGTGACCGGACCACGCTGATCGCCTCGACCCACCGCATCTACACCGTCGCCGAGAAGATGCAGATGGGCGACGGGCGCTTCGACAGCGAGGTCGTGCTCAAGGCGGCGCGGGCGCTCGCGAAGCGCGCGATCCTGTTCGACATGCAGGCGCAGGCGAGTGCGGCGGGCACCGTGATCAGCGCGGTGATGTTCGGGGCGCTGGCCGGCTCCGGAGCGCTGCCGCTCCCGCGTGCCGATTGCGAGGCGGCGATCCGCTCGGGCGGCAAGGGCGCCGAGGCGAGTCTGAAGGGCTTTGCGGCGGGCTTCGACGCCGCGGCCGGGTCGGCACCGGGCGACACCAGGACGTCTGCAGAAAAGGCGGGTCTGAGCGGCCCGGAACGAGTCAGGCAAACCTTCCCGGAGGAAACGCGCGCCATGCTCGAGGAAGGCGCGGCGCGCTGCGCCGGCTTTCAGGACCGCGGCTACGCGAATCTCTACCTGGACCGCCTGGAGCAGATCGTGAACCTCGACCGCGCTGCAGACGGATACAAGCTCTCGAACGAAACCGGGCGTTTTCTCGCACTGTGGATGTGCTACGAAGACGTAATCCGCGTCGCCGACCTGAAGACGCGTGCGAGCCGTTTCGAGCGCGTGCGCGAGGAAGTTCAGGCGAAGCCGCGCGAGCCGGTGCACATCGTCGAGTTCCTGAAGCCCGGTGTGGATGAGCTCGCGGCGCTGCTGCCGCGTTTTCTCGCGCGCCCGTTGAAGGCCCTGGCCGAGGCGAGCGGTCTCGCCAGGAAGCTCAACATCGGCATGCACGTCAGGACGACCAGCGTGAGCGGATTTCTCTTGCTGCGGTTGCTCGCTTGGCTGCGGCCGCTGCGGCCTCTCACTTCGCGCTGGCGCGAGGAGCAGGCGCTGATCGGCCGCTGGCTGGTCGCGATCGCCGCCGCGGCGAAGAGGGACGCGGGGCTCGCGCTGGAAATTGCCCTGTGCGGTCGGTTGATCAAGGGCTACGGCGACACGCACCAGCGCGGCAAGGGCAACTTCCTGAGGATCCTCGACACGCTCGTCGAGGGCGACGCGGTGCCGGACGATCGCGCCCGGATCGAAGCGATCCGCAAGGCTCGCGAGGCAGCGCTTGCCGACCCGGAAGGGCGCAAGCTCGAGCTGTCCCTGGAGACGCACGGCATCGCGCCGCTGCCCCCCAAGCCGAAGCCGGTGAAGTTCATGCGCCGGCCTCAACCGGAAAATCGCAGAGTCGCCTGAGCGCCTCGACCGGATTCCTCGTACCCCGTCACGGTTGCCGCTACATTTCCCGGATCCTCCGGCGGCCGATCGCCGCGCCAGGCGACGTGCAGGTCGGGCCGGAGCAGCAGGAGGTCGTGGCCGTACACCTGGCGCGGCGCTTCGTCCGGCGTGTCGAGCACGGCGAGCGGTGCACCCGAGGCCCGCAGCGCTTTTTCCAGCCCTGAGGTGTCGGCGTTCGTGCGGCCGAGGCGAAGCAGCGTGTAGCCCTCGTACGGAATGTGGTCCTGCATCGGCGTGCCGTCGGCGAGCCATACGTGCGGCAGGCGCGCGCCCGGCCAGGTGCTCGGCTCATACGTCCTGAAGCGATGCTCGGGCCCACCGGGAAGGGCGCACACGATCGGGGAATCGACGTAGCGGTAGCCGAGCTCGGCGCCGATCATCTCGTTCGACTTGGGCTGCTCGACGCTGGCGACGCGCACGAGGTTCTCGCGCGCGGCGGCGCCCTCGGGCGTGTTCTCGCGAATGTTCGGCCGGTATTGCGCGTGCCACTTTCGGCGCCCGAGCGAGGCGTAACGTGAGGCACCGACGTTGCGCTCGCCGACCTGCCGCCGCTCGGATTCGTAGGAGTCGAGCAGCGCCGGCCCGCCCCATCCCTGCAGAGTCGCCGCGAGCTTCCAGGAAAGATCGATCGCGTCGCCGACGCCGGAGTTCATGCCGAGACCACCGGTAGGTATGACCAGGTGGACGGCGTCGCCGGCGAGGAAAACTCGGCCGTCCCGATAACGGTCCGCCAGCAGCAGGTTCTGCCGCCACGGGGCGCAGGTGAGCATCTCGTACTTCACCGGAATTCCCACGGTGCGCTCGAACATCGCCTTCATGTCGTCGTCCTTCTCGACCACGGCATGCAAGGTGAAGTGCTTCGTCGAGTCCTGCATGATGAGAAAGCTGCTGTTGTCGTCGGCTACGTGGTAGTGGCGCCCCCTGCCGGGCCCCTTGCCTATGGGGATGCGCTCGAACAGCTCGTCGCAGCGATACAGCGCCTGGCGCAACTCGAGTATGTTGTGCTCGCCGCGCAGCTTGATGCCGAGCTGCTTGCGCAGGGTGCTCGCGCCGCCGTCGCAGCCCACCATATACGACGCGCCGATCGCGCCGCCCGTGCCGTTCGCGTGCTTCACGCGCGCGGTGACCCCGGACTCGTTCTGGGTAAACGACTCGAGCCGGCAACCGTAGCGTATCTTCACCGAGGGCAGCCCCTCGGCGATCGACTTGAGCAGCGGCTCCAGCGTGTACTGCGAAATGAGCTGATACGGTTCCAGCGGCATGCTCCCGTCGCTGCAGGCGCGGATCTCGGCGCGCGCCCTCTTCACCGAAGGGTAGGGCAGATGCAGGAGCGGCGGCTCGGCCAGCGACAGGACGATGAACACGTCCATCGGGATGTCGTCGCGCAGGCCGGCGGCCCGGACCTTGTCGGCGATTCCCATGCGCCGGAAGATTTCCATGGTGCGCGCATTGCATCGTTCCATCTTCGGCAGGAACTGGGGCGCTTCCTTCTGCTCGATCAACGTGCACCGCACGCCGCGCCTGCCGAGATCGATGGCGAGCGTAAGACCGACCGGGCCGCCGCCGACGACGAGTACCTGCGTGTCCATCGCCCGTAATTCTGCCTTACCCGCCGAGTGCGGGGCGGCGGTCGCCGCAAACCTAAGCGGTTCCGACTCGGAAACCGCCGTCGGGAGTCAACTCGAAGCGCCCCTCCCGCACCGCCCGCAACCAGCGCGCAGTGCGGATCAGGCCGCCAAAGCAGAAGAAATGGACGCCCGCGACCGGCGGACCACTCCGGTGCGCGATGTCCCTGACCACTGCTTCCGGGCCGGCTTCGACCAGGAGGCGCGTGATCGCCTGGGGTCGCGCTCTCAGCGCGCGGACAGAGTTCCCGATTCCGCACAACATCGCGAATCTGAGCAGTCGGGACAGGCTCGCTGGTCCGGAAAGCCCGACGCGCACCGGCAGCCCGCGTCCTGTCATTCTCGTCGCCCACCCGAGGATCGGCTCGGACTCGAAACAGAACTGTGTCACGACCTGCAGATCGAGACCCGCCCGTCGGGCGAGGACTTTCTTCGCGGCCAGAGCAGTCACGAGAGCCGTTTCCGCTATTTTGGGATGCCCTTCGGGATAACCCGCCACGCCCACGTGCGCGATGCCATGCCTCTGGAACAGGCCCGTCTCGAGCAGCCCGAGGCTCGACTCGAACGGCCCGCTCGCCCGGTCGCTGTCGCCCGCGATCACCAGAGCGCCGTCGACGCTCGCCTCGCCCGCAGCGCGCGCCAGGTATTCGTCGAGCGCGTCGCGACTGGCGATCCGGCGCGCTGCGACGTGCGGAACCGGTCGAAGACCGGCGCGCTTCAGACGCGTCGCCAACGCCACGATCCCGTGATAGGTTTGCCCCGGCGGCATGCTGATGTAGACCGCCGTCCCCGGCTCCAGGAGGTCCGCGCAGGCGTCGATCTCAGCCGGATCGCGTGACGACAATTCGAGCGAGGCTCCCACAAGCAAAGCTTGAATGCTCCGGCGTTCGTCCTCCGAAGACGCAGGGGCGAGTCGGGTTGCGTCAGGCTCCACGCTCAGGCCCGCCCGCATACGCCTCAATCGCGCTTGCGCGAGATCACGTAAGACTCGTCGAGGAACCACAATCCCCTGTGGCGGCGCAATACTTCCTGCGTGGCTTCGAGGTAGCCGCGGTCTCCCATGACCTCGCCCAGGCGTTGATCCTCGATCTGCGCCACGTAAACAGCGGCGTTCCACGCGGCGAGCAGGGTCGAGGTGCCGATCGCGTCGCTGATTTCCTCCGGCAGCGTGTGCATTTCGTAGCGGAATATCGAGCGGTTGTCGGCGTAGGCGTTGAAGTTGAGGTCGCGGCCGTCCGTCCCGAGCGCGGCGCGGGTGGCCTTCAGGAGCGAGTGGCGATCGGTCTGGAACGGATTTTCTCCCGGCCAGATGCGCTGCACGATCTCCAGCCCCGGATCGCGCCCGTGGGAATGGATCGCGATCATGCGGCCCCCCGGCGCCAGGCTCCGAGCGAGCGGCGCCAGGACCTTGGACGCCTTGAACTCGGCCGAGGCTCGGGCACGGTACGGCTGCGACGCGATGACCAGATCGTAGTCGGCGCGGGCGACGCCGCGGCGCGGTAGCACCTGGTCGAGCAGGAACTTGTGATCTTCCCGGTAAAACACCAGCACCACCGGCTTGGCATAGGCCGGGTTTCCGCTCGTCTTGCTCACCGACGCGCGCCAGTGCTCGTTCAGGAACGGCTGGAGCTCGATGATCTGCTGTTCGAACTCGCTCGAGGTCGCTCCGGTGAGCGCGACCTCCTTCCAGACGAGGCTCGTGGCGGCCGTGACCGATTTCGGCGCGAGCCACGGGGCCTCCGAGTAATAGAGATTGGTCATGACGAGCACCGTCGACGGATGCTCGAAGAAGCGGTCCGGCATGCGGTCGAGCGCGAGGCGCACGTCCTCCAGGCTGATTTCCTTGCCGACGATGTAGAAAGGCATCGTCGGATAGCGCTGGTGCATGGCGCGCATGACGCGGGCGAGCACTGTGCCGTCGCCGACGCCGGCATCGAACACCCTGACCGCGGGAGGCCGTGGATGAATATTCGCGAGCTCCATGCCGACGCGCTGCGCGACCACCCACTTCTCGCTGCAGGTGTTGACGAACAGCAGGTATTTCTGGCGGTTGTCGTAGAAACGGAAGTTGGTCTTCGACTCGTCCTTCGCCCCGGAGGTAACCGTAAGCTGGGTCCCGGCTTGATCCGTTACCGCACCCCCGGCGCCGGCCAGGCTGCCGGCCGAGGACCGCAGCCGCACCAAACCGCGGCTCTCGATCGATCGGTGCTCCGACATGAACGTGCGCACGCGCTCCACGGTTTCCATGGTCACGCGTCCACCGATCCGCAGCCGGCTCACGAGCTTCCCGTCGTTGACCGCGCGCCGCCCGAACGTCGACTCGGCCATTCCGACGCGTCTGCAGTAATCCGCGATTTCGCTCAACAACTGCTCAGCCGTCACGTCATTCCTCCTCTTTTCCCTGCGATGAGCGACTGACCGCTTCGACGTTATTACAAGATGCCCTAGCTACGAGGGTCAACCACAATCTCGCCCACCGCGAAAGTGGGAATCGTAGTGGGACGCATCCCATATCTTTCCAGCGCCTCGCTTTCTGCGGTTGAGTGAGCACACGCTCACTCAGTGATATGTGTAATATAGTCATATAGTTATAATACATCCCGCCAACCGAAAAAAGTCGACTCTACACGAACGCTTAAAGGGGGAAGACACCCCGCGCAGGGTACCATCTTGTAAATTCTGTCATAAAGTGGGCCTGTGCCCACTTTTCCAGAGACCGTCGCCCGAGGTTGCCGCAGTCGCCACCTTTAGCGGAAAATCGTTGCTCAACCCCGTCTGGGGCGTGGAGAAGCTGATGTCCGCCGTGCTGCAATCCAGCGTTGCCGCCGACCGCAAGGCGTTTTACGACAAGATCGACAAGGCCAATGTCACGCCTTTGTGGGAGGTGCTGCATAACGTCATCACCGCCACGCCCAGCACCCCGTGCAAGCCTCATCTTTGGAAATGGGATCAGATGTGGCCCTGGATCCAGGAGGCCGGCCGGCTGATCACCGCGAAGGAGGCCGAGCGGCGCGTTTTGGTGCTGGAAAACCCCGGGCTGCGGGGCCGCTCGAGCATTACCCACAGCCTTTACGCCGGGCTGCAGCTGATCCTGCCCGGGGAAGTTGCGCCCTTGCACCGGCACTCGCAATCCGCGCTGCGCTTCATTTTGCTCGGCAGCGGTGCCTACACCGCGGTAGACGGTGAGAAAGTGACGATGAGCGTGGGAGATTTCGTCATCACGCCGTCGTGGACTTTCCACGACCACGGCAACCCTTCGGAAGAACCGATGGTCTGGCTGGACGGCCTCGACGTCCCGCTCGTCGAACTCCTCGATGCCCAGTTCATGGAAAAGGGACCGCAGGAAGCTCAGCATACCGGCCGCACCGAAGGCGACAACCTCGCGCAATTCGGCAACACCATGAAACCGGTCGAGTACAGGGCGAAGAGCCGCACCTCGCCGCTTTTCTGGTATCCGTACGAGCGCACCTGCGAAGCGCTCCAGACGCTTGGGAAGGCTCACGACGCGCACCCCTGCTGGGGCCACAAGCTGCAATATACGAACCCCGTGACAGGCGATTGGGCGATGCCGACCATCGGTACCTTCATGCAACTTCTCCCGAAGGGATTCAAGGGCAAGGACTATCGCTCGACCGATTCCACGGTGTATGCAGTCGTAGAGGGCAAGGGGCGCTGCCGTTTCGCGGGCGAGACGCTCGCCTTTGGGCCGAGGGACGTGTTCGTCTGCCCGTCCTGGCTGCGCTACGGGCTCGAAGCCGACGAACAGGCGGTGCTTTTCAGTTTTTCGGACCGCCCGGTGCAACAGGCGTTCGATCTTTGGCGCGAGGCGTTCTAATCCTCCCGACGTAGCGAGGCCCACGCCCTTTCCGTTCCCCTAGGGCGGCGGCGTCTCTGCGCGCCCGAACCACGGCGAGACCGTCTCCGGAACAACACGATGAACGCGGACAAAACAAATTACGATCTCCTTTACAATCCGCGGCTCGTAGTCGAGAACTATCAGGAGGTCTTCGATCGCTGGGAAAGACAATCGGAGCGGGCCCGCGCCAGCCTCGACTGCTATTTGAACGTGCCTTACGGCTCGAGCGAAGCGGAAAAGATGGACGTCTTCCGCGCACACGGAAAGAGCCGGGGGCTTTTGATGTACATCCACGGCGGATATTGGCGTTCGCTCGACAAGAAGCGCTTCTCATTCGTCGCGCCGGCCCTCGCCGAGGCCGGGATCACGGTCGCGGTGCCAGACTACGCTCTTTGCCCCGCGGTGAAAGTCGAAGACATCGTGATGCAGATGGTTCAGGCGTGCGCGTGGCTGTACCGTAACGGCGGAAATTTCGGCGCGCCCGCGAACCGACTCACCCTGTTCGGACATTCCGCAGGCGGGCATCTCGCGGCCATGATGCTCTCCTGCCGCTGGCCGGACTACTCGCCGGACTTGCCGAAGAAGGTCGTCAGCGCCGCGATGTCGATCAGCGGCTTGTACGACCTGACGGAGATCGTCAAGGTGCCCTCGGTGAATTGCGACGTGCGCCTCGACGAGAGGTCCGCACAGAAAGTGAGCCCGGCATTCCTCCCGCCCGCCACCGACGCACCGCTCTACACCGCGGTGGGCGGGGAGGAAAACGAGGGATTCCACATCCAGAACAGGCTTATCGCGGAAAAATGGGGCAGGGTGCACAGAAGGGACATACCTTGTCCGGGGAAAAATCATTTCACGGTGCTCGACCAGGTCTGCGACACCGATAGCGGTTTGTTCAAGGCCATGCTCGAAATTGTGGCCGTATAGAGCGGCCGGGCCGCCGCCAAAACGGCTAGAGTCCACGCATGGAACCCAAGCAGCTGCTCATACAAAGCTTTCAAGCCGCCGTCGCCGCCGCCGACCCGCTCAAGATCCTCCCGGGCCACCTGCCCCATCCGCCGTCGGGCAGGACGCTCGTCATCGGCGCGGGCAAGGCCGCCGCCTCGATGGCGCTTGCGGTCGAACGGCATTGGCCCCATGACGCTGCGCTGGAAGGTCTGGTCATCACCCGCTACCGCCACGGGCTGCCGACACGCCGCGTCAAGGTGATCGAAGCCGGACACCCTATTCCCGACGAGACCGGCGAGTCCGCCGCGAAAGAGATTCTGCAACGGGTCAGAAGCCTGGCGCCGGACGACCTGCTGCTCGCCCTCATATCAGGCGGCGGCTCGGCGCTGCTCGGCCTTCCCGTCGAAGCCGTCGGCATGGAAGCGCTGAAAGCAACGACGAGGGAACTGCTTCGCAGCGGCGCGCCGATTCAGGACATGAACACCGTGCGAAAACACCTCTCCGCGATCCAGGGAGGCCGGCTCGCCGCGGCATGCAAGGCACCCGTGCTCGCACTGATCATCTCGGATGTCACGGGCGACGATCCCACCCACATCGCCTCGGGTCCGTGCGCGCCGGACCCGACGACGTACAGCGACGCGCTGGAAGTTCTCCATCGCTACGGCGTCAACGCGCCTCCGGCGGTCAGGGAGCACCTGGAGCGGGGCGCGGGCGGCCGGGTTTCTGAAACACCCAAACCGGGTGACAGGATTTTTGCACGCGTCGAAAACCGCGTCATCGCCGCCGCGCGGCAGGCGCTGCAGGCGGCGCAGGAATTTTTCCAAGCGCACGGGATTCGCACCATGAACCTCGGCGACAGCGTGACGGGCGAGGCGTCCGAGGTGGCGAAAGCGTACGCGGCGCTTGCGCGCCAGGTCGCACAGCATGGTGACCCGATGAAGCCGCCGGTCGCGCTTATTTCCGGGGGCGAATGCACGGTCACCGTGCGCGGCAACGGGCGCGGCGGACGCTGCACCGAATTCCTGCTGTCCCTCGGAATAGACCTCGCGGGCACCCGGAACGTCTACGCAATCGCCTGCGACACGGACGGCATCGACGGCTCGGAAGACAATGCGGGGGCGGTACTCTTGCCCGAGTCGCTCATGCGCAGCGCTCGTCTCGGGCTCGACGCCAAGAAACTGCTCGCCGACAATGACGCATACGGGTTTTTCTCACCGCTCGAAGACCTTGTGGTAACCGGACCGACTCGTACGAACGTCAATGACTACCGGGCGATCCTCATCCGCTGAGCGGGGCGTGTGCCGTCGCCGATAGCCATCTTCACTGGGCCCACGCGGCTTGTATACGTAAGCTTATGAATTATATGTAATTTCATGGATTCTGTCAGGGACCAAGGCGGGTAAACCCGATCGGGTAAACCTTTCAGGGAGTCCCCTAGATGGCTGCAGGGTATTTTGAGGCAGAATCTCTGAAATCACCCAATGTTTCAGGAGGTTCGTGCAGCGGATAAAAGAAAGACGGTTGCAACGCGGGAAGGCGCTTGTTCCGGCTGTGGCCCTGGTAGTCGGCATCGCGGTTTCGGCCGTGCTGTTCTTCGTGATACGGGACAACATCGAGCGTGAAGCAAAGCTACGCTTCGAGCGCCAGGCAAGCGATGCGCAGCATGTGATCGAGGCGCGGATCCACTCCTACGCCGACGTCATGTACGGACTCAGGGCGATGTTCAGCGCGTCTTCGGTCTCGCGCACGGAGTTTCACCGCTATGTAACGGGCCTCGAACTGGCGCACCGCTACCCCGGGTTCTGGACCTTTAACTATGCAGAATGGGTTCCTCACGAAGCCAAGGCAAGATTAGAGGCGCGCGTAAGGAAGGACACCAGCCTCGATCCGCGCGGCTACCCGAAATTCGCGGTCATTCCTCCCGGCAACCGGCCGGAGTACTACGTCCTGACCTTTGTCGAACCGATGGCGGGAAACGAATCCGTCTTCGGCCTGGACATCTCCAACAATCCCTCGGCGGCCAATCCGCGGAGCATCGCAGATGCCCTGGCCTCTGCCCGTGACAGCGGCAAGCTGACGTCTTCGGGCCAATTGCTCCGCATCAAGGGGAAAGAGGGCTCCAAGGGCCTCTCCATGCGGCTACCGGTGTACCGGTCCGGCATGCCTGTGGAGACCGTGGAACAGCGGCGCGCAGCCTATCTCGGTTCGGTCGGCGCGGGATTCCGAGTCAAGGAACTGATGCAAGGCGTGCTGGACGAGCACGCGCTGGAATTCATGCGCTTCAAGCTTTACGAAGCGGGTCCGGCGGAGAGTTATGTGGCCGCAAGGCATACCGCTAGCGCCGATCGCCTCTTATTCGACAGCAGGGACCTGTTCAAAACCGCGGATATCGTTGCCGATTCTGGCAGCGAAGATTCCTCTTTCATGACGGTGCTCCCGATAGAAGTGGCGGGGCGGGTTTGGGAGGTTCATTTCAGCGCCCCAACCAAAACGGTAATCGGCAGCGTCGACGCGGCTCTCCCCTGGCTGGTACTCGCAGGCGGATTGCTGTCGAGCTTGCTCCTGTTCGCGGTGTTCTACTCGATGGCGTCGTCGCGCAGCCGCGCGGTCGAGATGGCTAACGTGATCACGAAGGATCTGCGCGAAAGCGAAGCGAGCCTCGCGCAAGCGCAGCGCATAGCTCAGCTGGGCAACTGGTCGCTGGATCCGGCCTCCCGGATCATGACGTGGTCAGAGGAAACTTACCGGATCCTCGGCCTGCAACCGTCGTCCGCATCTCCGCAGTACGACGACCTCGTCGGCCGGGTGCACGAAAAGGACCGAGCGGCCCTGGAGCAGGCGCTGCAAGGCGCGACCGAGACCGGACGGGAATGCGGAATCGATCATCGCATTTCTTCGGGCAAGGGAGAAATCCGCTGGGTACACACCATCGCCCAACCCCAGCAGCACGATCAAAAAACACTACTGCACGGCACCATGCGGGATATCACGGAGGGCAAGCTTGCCGCCGTTCGCCTGCAGGTCGAGCACGGCGTCGCCCAGCTGATCGCGGGCGCCACCGATCCGGAAGAAGTCATGCCGCGGATCATCGAAACCGTGTGCGCGGGGCTGAATTGGGAGTGCGGCGCCTACTGGGGCCCGGACAAGGAAGGTGCGCTGCTGCGGTGCACCTCCTCCTGGGGTGAAAGCAGCCCCGCGATCTGGGAATTTCTCGCGCTCACCAAGAAGATGTCGGCGCCGTCGGGCGTGGATCTGCCCGGGCGCGCTTGGGCGAAGGGCGGACCGCTTTTTGTCGAGGACATCGGCTCCGAGCTGGGATTCAGCCGGATGCAGGCCGCCCTTCAGGCGGGGCTGCATGGGGTGCTCGCTCTCCCGATTACATCGGCGGGCAAAACCTTCGGGGTCATCGAGCTGTTCAGCACGCAGGCGATCCGCGCCGACGAGGCGCTGATTCATTTGCTGCACTCCCTCAGCGCGCAGGTCGGGCAGTCCTTCCAGCGCAAGCTTGCCGAAGACCAGCTGCGGTACATCGCCACCCACGATTCGCTGACCGACTTGCCCAATCGCACCATGTTCAACGAGCGGCTGCGCCACGCGCTGCATCAAGGCACGCGCTACAGCCGCGGCATCGCGGTGATGTTCATCGATATCGACCGCTTCAAGGTCGTCAACGACTCTCTCGGGCACAGCGCCGGGGACCGCCTGCTTCAGGACAGCGCCAAGCGGCTCACCGAATGCCTGCGCGAGAGCGATACCGTCGCACGCCTCGGGGGTGACGAGTTCGTGGTCATGGTCGAAAACTTCACGGCGCCGAAGGATGCGATCGCTGTCGCCCAAAAGGTACTCGCCGGCCTGGCAAGGCCGTTCTTCCTCGACGGACAGGAGTTCCTCATGTCCGCAAGCATCGGCATCAGCACCTTCCCAGAGGACGGGAAAGACGCCGAGACGCTGCTCAAGAACGCCGACATAGCGATGTACCGGGCCAAGGACCAGGGACGCAACAACTACCAGTTCTACTCGGCGCAGATGAACAAGCACACGTTTGAACGCCTGGCGATGGAGTCCAGCCTGCGCCGCGCGATCGAGCGCAACGAGTTCCTGCTGCACTACCAGCCCAAACTCGATCTGCGCACCGGGGCGATTGCGGGCGTTGAAGCGCTGATACGCTGGAAGCACCCCGACTGGGGCATGGTCTCGCCGGCGCAGTTCATTCCGCTTGCCGAAGAGACCGGGCTGATCGTCCAGATCGGGGAATGGGTCCTGAAGACCGCCTGCGATCAGAGCAGGGAGTGGCGGGACCAGGGCATCCCGCCGATGCGTGTTGCCGTGAATCTCTCCGCGCGCCAGTTTAGCCAAAAGACCCTGGTGAGCGACGTCGCCAGGACCATCGCTCAGAGCGGTCTGACCCCGGACTGCCTCGAGCTGGAAATCACCGAAAGCCTGGTAATGCACAACCCCGAGGGTGCGGCCGAGACGCTGCACAAGCTGAAGGCCATGGGGATCACCCTCTCGATCGACGATTTCGGCACCGGGTATTCCTCGCTCGCGTATTTGAAGCGATTCCCGATCGACTGCGTCAAGATCGACCGCTCCTTCATCAAGGACATTCCGACTGAAGCCGACGACATGGCGATCACCAAGGGCGTGATCGCTCTCGGGCACAGCCTGCGGCTGAAAGTGGTGGCCGAAGGCGTCGAGACGGTGGAGCAGCAGGATTTCCTGCGGAGCAACGACTGCGATGAGATGCAGGGTTATCTGTTCAGCAAGCCGCTCCCCGCTGAGGAGGTGACAGCACTACTGAAAAACCACTCTCAGAAACCGAATTTGAATGTCGTAGAACCGCGGAGAAGAGCCTGAGCTCGGCCTGACGCCGTGGCCGACCCCGACCTCGGCGCCAAATCCAGGCCGCAACGCCGCCCGCAAGAACGAGGCCTGAACCGGGCGGCTAAGCGCTGGCTTTTCAGCAATCGCAGGGGTAACCCTAGACAAAGGCCGGAGCAGTCCCGGCCTTTGTCGTTTCTTACGGCGACGGCCAGGTTTTCGCGCCCTTCCCCTCGGTTTTGTTCGCAGGGCCTCGGGCCGACCAGGCGTAGGCCGGCGGGCCATGTCGGGTAAACCTGACAGGGCATGCCTTAGGGGATCCCTAGGGTATTTCGAGCGCGAGCTAGGAAATCGCCCAATTCCGAACGGCCCTGACCCCACTCATGATGAGAGCGCCATGACAAATCGAATCCAGACGTTGTTGAGCCGCGGGGAAGAGTTGAGCTGGCCTAACGCGATCGCCGATTCCGCCCCGTTTTATTCATTCAGTGTTACAGGAGGCAACGAAGTGAAGGCACAATTGACCGCAAGACCAGTAGGGCAAGTCACTGCCGCAATACAAGCGCTTGATCTTGAAACCGTCAAAATCAGAGTGATGGACCCCGTGCGGGGAGAAGGCTGGACGCGCGAATACGCCGACAGCATCGAAGTTGCGTACAAGACCTATCTGACCATGCTGGCGAAATACCCCGACGACGCCGAAGACATCCTCTTGAGCGAGGACGTGGACGAGTTCTGGCATACGCACATCCTGCAGACCATCAAGTACTCCGAGGACTGCCAGGAAGTGTTCGGCAACTACCTGCATCATGCTCCTCATATCGGCGAGTTCACTTCCGCGGACGTCGAAGAAAGGGAAGTGCAAGCCGAGAAGACCCGACGCCTCTATGAACGGGAGTTTGGGGGCGGACAGGATGCAGCCTGGTCCGGGGATGTCATCAAGGCTGAAACCGCAGCAGCATCCGGTGCTCGTATTCAAGGCACGAAGGCGGCGGCGTCCGGTGCTCGCATCCAGGCCACAAACGCAGCGGCGTCCGGTGCTCGCATCCAGGCCACAACCGCGGCAGCCTCCGGTGCTCGCATCCGGGCCACAAACGCAGCGGCGTCCGGCGCCCGCATCCGGGCCACAAACGCGGCAGCCTCCGGTGCTCGCATCCGGGGTGCAAACGCAGCGGCGTCCGGCGCCCGCATCCGCGCCGCAAACGCAGCGGCGTCCGGTGCTCGCATCCGGGCAGTAAATGACGCTCGGCTCGGCGTGCCGATGTTGATGGCTGCCTGAGGCGGACAGTCCTCCGCATACCGCGGAGAGTGCAACAAAAAAGGCCGGAGCGATCCGGCCTTTTTCTTTGCGTAGGCGAAACGACTACTCTTTGGCGGCCTCTGCCTTGGGCCCTTCCTTCGGCTCAGGCCGGTCGAGCAACTCGACCAGCGCCATCGGGGCATTGTCTCCCTTTCTGAACCCGTATTTCAGGATGCGCAGATACCCTCCGTTTCGTTTGGCGTAGCGGGGCCCGAGCTCGGCGAACAGCTTCGTCACGATGCCGCGGTCGCGCAGGCGGTTGAACGCGAGGCGTCGGTTGGCGAGCGTGGCTTGCTTGCCGAGCGTGATCATCGGCTCGACCACGCGGCGCAGCTCCTTTGCCTTGGGAAGGGTCGTTTGGATGACCTCGTGTTTCAGCAGCGAGACGGTCATGTTGCGCAGCATCGCCAGGCGATGGCTGCTGGTGCGGTTGAGCTTCCTGAGTCCGTGGCGGTGGCGCATCTTCTTGTCCCTTCGCCTCGATCACGAGGTGCGTGCGGTCTCCAGCCCGGCCGGCGGCCAGTTCTCGAGCTTCATGCCGAGCGTCAGCCCGCGCGAGGCCAGCACTTCCTTGATCTCGTTGAGCGATTTTCGGCCTAGATTGGGTGTCTTGAGAAGCTCGGTCTCGGTGCGCTGGATCAGGTCGCCGATGTAGTAGATGTTCTCCGCCTTGAGGCAATTCGCCGAGCGCACGGTGAGCTCGAGATCGTCCACCGGACGCAGCAGGATCGGGTCGACCTGCGGGGCCTTCTTTTCCTCGACCGCCGGAGCCGTGCCTTCGAGCGCCGCGAAAACAGAAAGCTGATCGACCAGAATCCTCGCTGCGTAACGGATCGCCTCCTCGGGCTCGATCACGCCGTTCGTCTCGATGTCAATGATGAGCTTGTCGAGGTCGGTGCGCTGCTCGACGCGCGCCGATTCGACCGCATAGGACACACGTCTCACGGGCGAGAACGAGGCATCCAGTATGATCTTTCCGATGCCCTTGGATTCCTCGGGGACGACACGGAGATTCCCGGGGATGTACCCACGGCCGTTCTCGACCTTGATCTGCATCTCGATCTTGCCTCCGGGGGAAAGATGCGCGATCACATGCTCAGGATTGATGATTTCGACATCGTGAGTGACCTCGATGTCGGCCGCGGTCACGGGGCCCTCGCCTTTTTTCTTCAGGCTGAGCAGCGCGTCCTCGCGGTTGTGAAGCTTGAGCACTACGCCCTTGAGGTTGAGCAAGATATCGACGACGTCTTCCTGGACACCCTCGATCGTCGAGTATTCATGAAGCACTCCGGCGATCTGCACTTCGGTCGCTGCGAATCCGGGCATTGAAGAGAGCAGGACGCGGCGCAGCGCATTGCCGAGCGTATGGCCATACCCGCGCTCGAACGGCTCCATCACGACTTTGGCGTGATTGGGGGCAATGCCCTGGACCTCGATGATGCGCGGTTTCAGAAATCCACTGGTTTGCATGTAAGACCCTCGATACGAGTTGGCTTGCGCCGGATACTTCGCGCAGCGTTATTTCGAATACAGCTCGACCACCAGGCTTTCGTTGATCGTGGAAGGCAGGTCGGAACGAGCCGGAAGCGCCTTGAACGTGCCCTTCATTTCCTTGGCGTTGACCTCGATCCATTCCGGGAAGCCGCGCGTTTCGGCGGCAGCGACTGCGCCCTTGACTCGAAGCTGCTCCCTCGCCTTGGGCGCAACTTCTACGGTGTCGCCGGGGCGCACCTGGTAGGAAGGCATGTTGACGCGCTTGCCGTTTACGAGGATGCCGTTATGGCGCACGATCTGGCGCGCCTCGGTGCGGCTCGCACCGAACCCCATGCGGTAGGAGACGGTATCCAGTCGCGACTCCAGCAGCTGCAGCAGACGCTCGCCCGTCACGCCTTTGCTGCGCGAGGCCTCTGCGTAGGTCTTGCGGAACTGGCGCTCGAGCAGCCCGTATATGCGGCGCAGCTTCTGCTTCTCCCGCAGCTGCTTGCCGAAATCGGACATGCGGCCGCCGCTTTTCTGGCCGTGCTGTCCCGGCGCATAGCTGCGGCGCTCGATCGCGCATTTGTCGGTGAAGCATTTCTCGCCCTTGAGGAAGAGCTTCTCCCCTTCGCGGCGGCACTGGCGGCATTTCGCGTCCAGATCTCGGGCCATGCGTATTCCTCTATATGCGCCGCTTTTTCGGCGGCCTGCAACCGTTGTGCGGCACGGGCGTCACATCTGCGATGCTGCTGATCTTGAGACCCAGTGCATTGAGGGCGCGCACGGCCGATTCTCGTCCGGGTCCGGGCCCCTTGATGCGCACTTCGAGATTCTTCACGCCGCACTCTTGTGCCGCGCGGCCGGCCTGCTCGGCTGCAACTTGGGCAGCGAACGGCGTCGATTTCCTCGAGCCCTTGAAGCCTGCGGCGCCCGAGGTCGCCCACGCCAAGGCGTTGCCTTGGCGATCGGTAATGGTGATGATGGTGTTGTTGAACGAGGCGTGAATGTGGGCAATGCCTTCGGCCACGTTTTTTTTCACCTTCTTGCGAACGCGTGCTGCAGCGGTCGGTGCGACAGGCGGTTTTGCCATGTACGGGGTCCTCGCTCGCTCAGCCGGCCTTCGGAGCCGCGGCGGTAATCTTGACTGCGGCCTTGCGCGGACCCTTCCGGGTGCGCGCGTTGGTGCGGGTACGCTGGCCGCGAACCGGCAGTCCCTTGCGATGACGGGTGCCGCGATAGCAGCCGAGGTCTATCAGCCGCTTGATATTCATCGACACCTCGCGACGCAAGTCGCCCTCGACGGTAAATCTTGCGACCTGTTCGCGCAGACGCTCCATGTCAGTTTCAGACAAGTCTTTGATTTTAGAATACTTATTGACTTTGGCTGCGAGGCAGATCGCCTGCGCGCGCGAGCGACCGATGCCAAAGATCGCCTGCAGGGCGATCTCCGCATGTTGGTGATTCGCAATGTTGACTCCCGCTATGCGGGCCATACTCCTGCTCCGTTTATTCGCCGAAAAGGAAACCCGAAATTATAACGTGAAATCCGTCCGTTAACTACCAATTTGCTACCCCTGCCTCTGCTTGTGGCGGGGTTCCTTGCAGATGACGCGCACCACCCCCCTGCGGCGCACGATCTTGCAGTTGCGGCAAATCTTTTTCACCGAGGCAAGCACTTTCATGAGTTTTCCTTTCGATCGATTCACTTCGCGCGGAATATGATGCGTCCGCGAGTCAGGTCGTAGGGAGTCAGCTCGACCGTCACCTTGTCTCCGGGGAGAATCCGGATGTAGTGCATGCGCATCTTTCCGGAGATGTGCCCCAGTATTACGTGTCCGTTTTCCAGCTTGACGCGGAACGTCGCGTTGGGCAGGGTTTCCATGATCTCTCCCTGCATCTGGATCACGTCTTCTTTTGCCATGTTTGTTACTGTTTTTCTTCCCTCTCAAATGGGCGATCTTGAGGCGCCTTGCCCCTTGCTCCCATGCTCGTCACAGGGTCGTCGGGAATTATCCTCCACCCCCGAACCCCCCCTTTTTGAGCAGGCTCTCGTACTGGTGCGTCATGATGTAGGCCTGCACCTGCGCCATGAAGTCCATGGTCACCACGACGATAATCAAGAGCGAGGTGCCGCCGAAATAGAACGGCACGTTCCACCTCAGGATCAGGAACTCGGGCAGCAGGCAAACCAGGGTCACGTAAATGGCGCCTGCCAAGGTCAGTCTCAAGAGGATCTTCTCGAGATACTTCGCCGTCTGCTCGCCGGGCCGGATGCCGGGAACGAAGGCCCCTGATTTCTTCAGATTGTCCGCCGTCTCCTTGGGGTTGTATTGCAGCGCCGTGTAGAAAAAGCAAAAGAACACGATCGCGCTTGCATAGAGCATGACGTACACGGGCTGGCCCGGCGTGAGCGTGGATGCGAGGTCCCTGATCATCAGGCTGAATGCCGCGCCGACCTGTCCCCTCGACAGCAGTTCCCAGGTGTTGCTGCCTGCGACACCGCTCGTAAACCAGCCGGCAATGGTCGCGGGGAACAAGATGATCGATGAGGCGAAGATCGGCGGTATGACGCCTGACATGTTGAGCTTGAAGGGTAGATGCGAGGCCTGTCCGCCGTAGACCTTGTTGCCGATCTGGCGCTTGGCGTAGT
>Ga0209131_1000597_pt1 | contig 25660 bp, 34 predicted proteins | sample GraSoi_2013_40cm_FD_185826 | JGI IMG/M metagenome (GOLD analysis project Ga0209131, IMG submission 185826) | Grasslands soil microbial communities from the Angelo Coastal Reserve, California, USA - Sample 9_17_2013_40cm (SPAdes) (version 2) | ecosystem: Environmental > Terrestrial > Soil >... | reverse complement strand
ATCCACCGCCTCTATGTTCCCATTGGGCTGAAGCTAGTGATGTGCCACCCAATGTAAAGGCTATGACTGCGGCTGTTAGGATTGATCTCATTTCCTACTCCTCTTTCAAAGGCACTTTGCCTTAGTCATTTAGTACGTCAACGCTGACGTGAGGTTCAAAGTTCAGCGGACAAAATGCCCTGTAACTGGGACACCACGAACAATCACTGTAATGTCCTTGCCAGCGTATAACCTGCCTGATTTAGGTATCGCAGTTGTAGCGGCAGCACATATTTCTTGGGCTATCTGTTCTACTTGACCAATGATGGCACCACCACCAACAATCGTTGAGATTAGATTAGCTAGGGTTTCAGTAACAGGAAGCCAGCCACATATTTTATATGTTTCGTTCGCAACCTGAACTACAATTGGGTCAGTTCCCGTAGTAGCACAGCCCATAAGTGACGTAGCAAGTGCTAAAGCAGCGATTTGTTTCTTCATGATCTACTCCACTGTCAGGTGTGTTACCAAGGACCGTAGTTATTCTCATCACATACATGAATAGTCATGACAACAAAAAGCATCACCAATGCAACACCCAAAAATATCATCATAAACCCCTCCATCAGCTATTCCTTATACTTCATTCAAAGCCTCAGACCACAACTTGAAAATTTCTACTTTTCTGCCATCAGGTAAGACTACAAAACGCCTAGTAGGCACTTTATCACCAATTAAGATATCACACGTAATAAGGAATTTAGTACCTAAAGGAAACACGTGTCCATCTGCTACATATGAACCATCAGACTGCCGATGAGGTAACATGTTCTATGCCTTTAGTAAAAAATGCCCCCTAAAAATGCCCCCTAAAAGCATTATACCTCACTCAAAGCCTTGGCTAAAGCTATCTTATCAAACCCACGTGGTGATAGACCACTTTCACGCATAATTTCATTAGAAAGATAAACCACGCCTTCATCCATATACTTAGAAACAAAGGTAGGAGTTGCAGCATGAATGCGACCCCAAGTGACTAGAAGGAAGTTACCTGCATGATTTCTACCAATTACAGGAATATAATGCCCCCCTTCTATTCTAGAACCAGAAACAGGGTTCCACGGTTCACCTTGTGCAAATTGATCCATGGCATTGGATGGCATCTCAACCCCTAAACCAACAGCACCGAACATGAATGTAGCCAATGCCAATTCATCTACATCGCCTGCTTTTAATGAGACGTAAGCAGCAACTTGGTGTCGTTGGCCTGCTGCATCTATGATCCCTACCTTTTTACGGTAAGACGCAGCCCTTTGCATGTCAGCGCCACGATCCGTTGATGGGTCATTAGGATCATACCCAGTCACAGCGGAATAATCAGAAAGCACATTTTCATCAGTAAATTCAGGTATTGGTGCCCCACTCCATGCACGCCATAACATAGTCTCATGGAATGCACCTGAGAATACGCAGCAGGAATGCCTATCATTGGCTAGCATTCCCCAATCTTTTATGAGATCGGGGCGTCCAAATACAAGGGTTGGGACTGGTAGTTCTTTAGGATGAAAGAAACTTCCAAACTTATGCTTGATCGCATCAGGCCTAGCAGGAAGTTTTCCTAATTTATAATCCATGACTTTTCCTTATGAATTATAAAGCGTTGAATGGGAACCACCTGTGGTTTGAAGTCCACTTATTGTAGTTGGATAAACTAGAATGAAGGGCTGATAAGGTTGCGGATAAACTGGCCGGGGATATGGGTATTGATAAACAGGAACTGGGGTATAGATAGGGTACTGAATTGGTGCTACATAATCAGCAGACGTCATATATTCTACCCGCTTAATAGTTCCGTCTTCAAAGTATTCAATTGATTTTACCCACGGACAACGGGTTTCATGGGTATTACCGCAGTGTTTACATTTCTCAGTCATATTAAGAACCTCTAAGGGCTGCTATAAGTGCCATTAAGTGTTGGGCTGGAACTTCATTATTATACTGGGGCTGTCCTGTCTGATTAGAAATAGGATTTAACTGCTTAGGATACATTTCAGGATGAAGTTGTTGAACTTGTCTTTGTGGGTTTTGGTTAAGCATAGGACGTGGTATGGCAGGAGCAGGGGCATTTGAAGACCCATGACTACGACCACCCCTAGCAGGCACTCTATCTGTTGGCATTCTGATTTTAGCCATTTTAAACCCTTTATAGTCCGGGGCAACGCCACGGTTCGGCATAACAATTTATAAGCGGCATGACTGGAAGACCATGTTCATATCGGCCTTCAAATGGCCCAAACCTGAATTGTGGATTACCCCATGAACGATCATAATAACCGGGTTGACCTAGATATGGACGTGGCCCTGGTAGTGGCGGGGGATACCAACGACCAACCCTAGGGTAATCATAATCATACCGATACCATTGTGCAATCGCACCACAAGTTGAGATCGTAACAGCAAACAAAACAAGAAGGGTGATTCTAATCATTAGTCAATCACCTAAACGGGGCCGTGATTTGCGGTTTGATTGGTCTACCCCATTTGAAGGGGCATCGATCTGCATCACCTTGTTATTGGCACCTATTGAAAACTGTTCTACTGCCATTATGGCTGATTCTATCGTATTCAAATTACTATGAAACTGTTCTATGATTGCTTGATGTCTTCCTGACAGGATCTTCATCCTGTTGACTACATCAATATTCCTTTGCACCATGGTTGAGTATTCAGCGCCAAGAGCACCGGCTAATTCCTGCATCAGTTTGGTGGCTTGATCTACGCTTGACATTCTACTTACTCACCTATTCGGGTAGATACAGTAAGTCCCTAGCTTAGGGAGCATACATCGGTTTTTGAAGTGATGACGACGTCCAGCTTCGGCTGCTGTGGCAATCATCATCAATATGATTATGAGTACGGCTAGTCTAATCATGCCGCCAAAATCCCTAATCCAGTCCTTTTCTCACATTCTATTTCATCCATATAGTACTCAAGAAAACTGCATCTTCTATGTTTTCCTGACTTTAATACCTTACCACCTGAATTTGCCAATTCAAAACATTCCTCGGCGGAAATTCCCAAAGCCAGAAAATTGAAATCAAAGAGTAAATTACTTCCATTCCATACTGTTGAGTGTTTATCTGAAGTAACTATTCGCCATTGTTCTTCAGGCATTACAAGTTGAGCCAATTCCAAGTTAAAATTAACCAACCAATGGCAGGCCGAATGTTTTACATACTGCCAAAATGCAGGCTTCCTACCTTTATGCTCAAGCCACCAGTCGCAACTCTCAAATTCAAAGGGTACCATCCCTTCCTTAAATTCTTTTTTCCATCTGCCGTAAGTGAATTTATTAAAATCACGTACCAAGGCCCTAACCACCTTCCTGTTTTTTAGATGTTTCCTAATCTTTGGCCAGTTCTTTTTGAGGTCATAGTACTGCATTTTTATTTCCTGTGAAGGCTGTACGGTACAGCCTTCACATTAATTTACATAACTTTAATCATCAAGCCTCTTTTATTCAACCAGTCAAGTCATGGTGCACTTGGACCTACCGGGCCTGGGAAAAATCCATCTTGTACATTCGAAGGCGAAAGGAATATTGGCGATTGCCGTTTAGCTAATTGTAGTGTACCCGCGCCTTCATCCCTAGCAATTAATGTTTCTACATAATCAAGCCATTCGTTCTTCATATTCCCAAAATTAAACCCTTTCACTTCCCAAAACTTGTATTTAATGCCCATTACAATAGCTTGATCATCAAGGAATGGTTGATCGTCGTCATTTACAAAATATTGCGACGACGTAGTCACGCTTCCATGCACAGCCACAGCATTAAGGCTAAGGTATTCAAATGCCAACTGTAGTGGATTGGCAAGTTCAGCAGGTTGAGGCCATATCCTGAATTGATTTGCTAAATGCCCTATCCTGCGCCAGTGACGCCTAGGACCAGTGGCTACAATACCTGACCTATGCCACTGGTCCATCTGCGCCGAATCTGGGCCTAACAGTTCCCATCTATTAGATCTATCCCATTGAGTTCTATTCTGTGTCCAATCATAATCGGTTGGGTAGGGGTAAGTATCCTGTGAAAATGTTAATGGCGTATTAGACGCAGCCCCCGTTGCTTCCATGGTCAGTGTAACTTGATTCGCATTATCAACAGATAACACCCTTGCTGCTTGGGGTATTTGTGATCCTGCTAGTGTCCAGAAGTTGGCTGTTATACCTGTTGTATTAGGTTGGATATTCGTAACTACTGGTGAATTATTAGTGACATTCCCTGTCAATATCTTAGGTGTAGTTACCACAATCTGAAATTCACTCATCATAGATGACCAACCTGTTGGATGTAGCCTTCTCATCTCATCCAACATGCGGTTGGCTAAGCTAAACATCTGAACGGTTGTAAGATCAGTATTTCCCTTAACCGTAACTGATTGGGGAAGACCAAGTTCTGCCTGCGTATTATTTATAATCTGTAATAAGGTTAATGCCATTAAATAGTTTCCTGTGTATTATTAACCTTAAGAAGTCTAAGTCTAGCCAGCCTTATTTTATCTTTTGTTTTTTGAGTATGTTTCTTTCCAACCCATCGTTTATGCCCTTTAGCTTTTAAACTAATCTTTTGTCTTGTCTCATATGATTTTTTAGCACCACAATGACATTCTTTAACGTTATCATCATTCAAAATAATCTTTACATTTCCTATTGCATAAGGGCCAATATCATTAAAACGTGCCATCACATACTGTCCTTTATTAGTTCCTCGTTCGTGCCAATGGCCAGAATCAAACCAAATTTTCATCCATTCTTCGAATGTCAGCAAAAATAGTATATTACGATCTTTTGCACCAAGTTTATGCTTATTAAATTTATTCCTTGCCCCAACAGGGGCATTTCCTCTTAATAGATTTATATGACCTTTCCTTCTAAATCTACCATAATGCATAGCACAAATATTCTTTGCATATACAACCCTATTACATCCATCAACACTACAAATTTTCATATTTGCCTGAACATTCTGGATTATATTAAGGAGTGTCAGGGGCATTCAGTCACTTCCCCTCCTTTTTCACGATCTTACTCAAATCCCCTGAACCACTATCATGAAAAGCTGAATTAGGCCCTTCCCCTGGATTGTATGGCCTATTAGATGGCAATCTCTTTAATCCTATTCGTAAGTCGTTGATCAACTGCTCCGATTCCTCATTTTGAATGTCACAGAGTTCACGGCTCGGCATTATACCTGCCTCACTTCAAGACGTGGGGGTACTTCACCATTGTAGTGTTTATCCAAATAAATTCTATTTTTAAGGTCTAGATGAATATCTTCAATGACTGATGCAATTTCAGCATCAGGAATACTATCTAATTGCGCCCGTTTAATAGAGTATAAAATTTCAGCCTTCATCTCAGTTAGAATCATAATTCACCACGCTTTAACATTTCAACTCTTCCCAAAGCCATAGCACGGGCAGCTTCAGATCGTTCCCTTATGCTAATTAAGTACCCTTCAATTATTTCAATAAGTTCCTCCTTACTTAGATCACTTAGCTTCTTATCTTTCCAATAGAAGTCACTCACAATTTTTGCCTTGTCCTCTTACGCTGCGCTTCACCTGCGTTTATACGTTCCTCCTGAATGTCTAATCCAGGGTCTGGAGCACGCATAATTGACTTAGGGGGTTGCCGTCTCACACGTGGCTTGGGCTCTTCCCTTATTTGTGTCCTGATATTAATTCTTTCCTGTTCAAAATCCCTTGGTTCGTCGTATGAAACGCCAAAATCAGGTTTTCTTGACATAACCCGTGTTGGTTGACCCATATTACGTGCTAACATCTCTTGAATAGCAGCAAGTTGTCGTCCATCTGACGCAGCCGCTGATCTCATACCCTGTATTTCATCTTGAAGTGATTCTACCTGTTGAGTGAGCACCCTAATTTGTGAGTCTCTTTGTTCAAGGTCTTTCCTATGCTGGGTAATGGCAACGCCCCTATTTGCATATTGCACATATTTCTGGGCTGCATTCACCCATTGTTGGGCACCCATACCTACGGAATCAATCGCATTGCCTGAGAGTTCAGCGGCTTGTTCAACAGTCATAACCCCATTTGCCCTAAGTGTTGCTGCCACAGCAGGTTTCTCAGGGTAAAGCAATTCTATTGGGGTGCCTTCAGGGGTTTGCTCCTTGTTTTGTTGGAAACTAGCCCATTGTTGGGGCCATCGTTGCTGATCTCCACGGTTGGCCGGTCTATCAACAACATTGAGGCGTTCACCTGGGGGTGCTACCCTGACATAAATCCTGTCCTCAAAGACAGGTCGTCCTTCCTGTTGTGACCTAACAGGGTTATGAACAGATTTATTATAAAAGATGGCTAGTTGGCCCCTTGCACCACCACCATATTCGACGACTCCAACACTTCCGTTCCAGTTAATTCCCGTGTGAGCAGAAAAATCACTCATTTCATGTTCCTTTTGAAGAAGCTACCGCCATTGGACGAACTGGTCCAGCATAAGACATATCCTATCTTATGCTTAACCAACTTCAATGTCTAGCAATGCTTTAATTCGTAGAATCTTTTGAATAGAAGTTTTTTTGGTTCCTGTATCTTCGATATGATCTCAGCAATTGTATCGGCTGCATTGGCCTTGAAGTAAGGATTTTCAGGCTCAAACTTATTTCTTTGTAAGGCTGTTCCTATTTCATGAGCAATCATGCGGGTATCAACTGGGCAATCGACCATTGTTAAAGGTCTAATTCTGCCTTTTTGTCTATTCCCTATATTCACAACTGGGATACCAAATGACGGGGCTTCATAATACCCAGACGAAGAGTTACCAACAAGGCATTTACAATGTTTTAAAAGCGTAAGATAGACATGTCGTGGTAAATTCTTGGTGTAAATAGTCCTTAAGCCACTTTTAGCACGGGCTAGTGACCAACTATAAAGATGTAATCCTACTATATCATTTCCGGAATCACCATTAGGTCCAATAACTAGGATATCATCCTTAAATTGATTTAAAGCTTGAGTTAAAGTCCCTACTTCATCAAGAACTTGAGTGTCATTTGCCAAAGTATTAGGATGCCAAATAACAATCATGTAATCGTTTGTGAAATGAGATATACCAGCCTGTTCCTTAACTTCCTTTAAGTCAAGATCAGGAAGGTTATCTATTCCGGGATATCCAACTGTCTTCACACGCCATGGTTCTTCACCTAATTGTATAATTCTTTTAGCTGCATCTTCATTAGTTGGGAAATGTAGACTTGCCAATTTTGTAATTGCGTGTCGCATAGAATCATCTTGAGAACCTTCGGTAATGTCACCGCCTGACAGATGGCAAATAGGAACTTTCATTAGAAAAAGTTCAGTAACTGCCTTGAGAACTTCAAATCTATCACCAAGAACTACTGCCATGTCAAATAAATCAGGAACATCCTTAAGACTAGACGGTAAGTGCCTCATAACGGCTTGTTGTCCGTATTTTATAAGGGCAGAATGAACATGATCCAGTCCGCCGTAGTCAGCACGGCTACCTGAAATTACTAGAACTCTCATATTTAAATCACCTTAGGGGCTGGTACATAGATTAACGGTTCACTCTGCGTCAGCGGTACTCTCGTTGATGACGGTTCACTCCATAGATACGGTACTCTCCCTGGATACGGTTCACTCTCTATATACCAGCCCCTGAAGGCAAACATACTGCCCGATTGAAGAAGTTCAAGGCTTTAGGCATTTGCCCCTCTTGAGCATTATACTGATAACTGTATAATCCACCTAGGGAATATTTATAGAATGGTAGAAGATGAAGAGGAGTGAAAGAAGCCCGAGCTCGAATCCCCCTACTATATAGTTTTTCAAGCAATTCGTCTCGGTTGTCAATTAAAATTGTAGTCAACCAGTAATTTGGCTCGCATTCAATCGGTGGTTCTACAAATTCTACCATTCCTTTAAGGGCTTTTCTATACTTTAAAGCCAAACCTTGTTTTAGGGCCAATGTCTTCTTTATTTCATTAGCCTGAGTAAGTCCTAAAGCTGCATTTATGGAGCCCATCCTATAGTTGTAGGCACAACTCTCATGCTCTACCAGCCACTGGTGAGGTTTTCTGGCTGTTGAAGCTAATTGCTTCGCATCATAATGAATATTGCAACTGTTCGTAATGACTGCACCACCTCCACTCGTAGCAATGATCTTATTGTTATTAAAACTAAAAGTCCCAACCCAGCCAAATGTGCCTACATGCTTGCCATTTATCTTAGTTCCTAAGGCTTGTGAGGCATCTTCAATAACTATTAATCCAAATTCTTTGGCTACAGTACAAATTCCTACTATATCAGCGGGATAACCAAGTAAATGTACGACAATGATAGCAGTTAATCTCTGATGATCTTTATTAATCCTACCTTTTCCATCATCTGCTGGCTTAGTATTCTGCTCAAGATACTCTTTCAAATGGACAGGGTCTATAGTTGGGGCACCATCAATAAAATGTGGAACTGCTCCTGCATGGGATACTGCATTGGCAGTTGCTACGAAAGTGCTAGTTGGGACTATAACTTCGTCTCTATGTTTAACGCCGGCAGCAAGTAGGGCAACATGCAATGCTGCTGTACCTGTATTAGTTGCGAGAACATACTCAGCCCCAGTGAACTTACCTAGCCATTCTTCAAATTGTTCTACCTGTCTGTATTTTTCAATACCATACGCAAGACAATTGGCTATTTCCACTGTTGCTTTCTTCTTATTGACGAACGGCTCGTGATGTTCAATAGGTCGTCTTTTTGGTAGGACTGATTCTATAGCTTCTATGATGTCATCAGTTGTAGTTGATGGGGGGCCATCATAAAAGGAATCCCATCTATCTTCGTGAGACGACTTAAACAGCATATCCATCATATTACCCGTATTTAAGGGCTTCTTCTAACATTGTAGGATTGTGCATTCCATTCTTAATAAGCATATTGGCTAGTTCTAAATCCCATGCAGTATCAATATCTAAGCTTCTTTCTTTAGGCATTTTATACCCATAGAAGAATCCTGAATACCAATCATGCCCATTTCTTAATGCTTCACCAGTTATCCAATAAATAGCTCCATTCTCAACCACAATATCAGGTAGAAATTCTAATCTATTTGCAAACCTCATTCTAAATGCTAAATCCTTAGCACCTTCTATCACCGAAGTAACAGCATCGGCGTTATGACTAATCAATAATTCCAATGAATCTTTAATATCGTCTACATTAAGAAATGGTGAGGTTGGCTGCAAGGTTGCTACAACATCAGCCCCAACCTTTTCGAAGACATCTAAAATAACAGGTAGTGTTGCAGTGTCGTCCCTAGCTAGTTCATTAGGTCTTTTCCACCAATACTTACCTGCTACGGCACCTATTTCTGGGTCTTCAGTCGATACCCATAAATCAGTGAATATCCCTGATTCTATTGCGGTATCTAATGTCCATTTTAGTAGGGGTTTACCACCTAGATCGGCTAGATTTTTTCTTGGAAATCTTTTGCTTCCACCACGTGCTGGTATGACCCCTAGAATTTTCATTTTCCACCATAAGGTTTTGCCAAAAAACCACCACTGTAATCGAATTGTTGATTTCTTGGTCTGTCCTCAGTATGCCACGGGTATGTCAGTCTTCTTGGATCTTGTGAAGTTGAATATATATATCTTTCCGCAACATTTCTAGCCTCTGTTTCAGCAGGGAGGCGTTTATACATCTCAAATGCAACATTAGGTCTTCTAGAATATTTTAATGCCCTAGCAATATCAGTTTTAAACTGACCCGTAACATCAGTCGGCATTGTATTAATTAAATCCCTAAATCCTTTAGCCTTAGCATAAGGAAGTTCACCTATCCAAGAAGGGTTAGCCCCCATTTCAGTACCTTCCTGATAAGAAACATTATGTTGCAACTCATGTATTAAAGTTTTTAATTGATCCCTTTCAAGCCCTGTTTTACTAGCCTCACCACCTACAGTAATCCTAAATGGCGGTGGTGAATATTCATACATCCCCTCCCTTCCATGAGAGTACATTGGATCAACTGTTACAGTTGTTCCTTTCAATTGGGGATATGCTTTAAATAATTCTGGATGCTCAATAAATTGGTCAGTAGTAGCCTTATCCATCCCTCCTTGTGCTTGTATAGGTTTAGGCTTCATTCCTATATCAGGTATCTCAAATCTAGGACTACCAGCCCCTGATTTAAACCACCCAGTCGCATCATGAATCTGTTCAGGTGTATATTTGTTCCCTTGCCCCCACATAGCTTCTGCCAGGTTTAGATTTTTTAGATTGGCTGTCCTAGCCAACGGCCCAGCCATAATCCCAGTTAAGTTACCTGTAGTAGGTAAGTTCTCAGGGTGTTTAAGTATATCTTCTAAACCTGACTTAACTTTTTCCCCTTGGCTAGTTATCCAATCAGTTATTGCACCTTCATGTCTTTGAGGGAAAAATTGCTTGTTGCTAAATTGAACAGGTTGTTTCAATGCATCAATTATATCTTGATTATCTTCAGTATCGGCCATCAGCGTGGCCCACCAGGGTGTTTTGCTGCAATATAATTTGCAGCGGCTGCTTCCATTGCATCTACTTGTTCTTGACGTTTCTTAGCCAAGGCCGATTGTTTTGGGTCAAATAAAGCTCTAGCCGTTTGTTCAAGTTTAAGTGCAGGCCCCTGCTGTTCCTTAGGCAATTTTGCCGTGGCTTCATAATAAGCCTTATTAGGATCACCCATCTTAGATTGCATCAAATGCCTGACTAATAATTCCTCATCATCAGGCATAAACTCAGGTTTCCAAAAAGGTGACTCTTTAAGCTTTTGAACTCCCCTATGAATGGATTCATGAACTAATGTTGAAGGGGATAAAGCATTGACATAACCTTCATCTTGCTCAGGTAGGTAATATCCAAGAAGATTTACTGTCTTTGGATCACGCCCTAGCTCAATTGCCATTTTATTTGAATTAAAGCCTAGTTTGGCTAAGGCACTATTTTCAGATGCCAATGCAGCCTTAGCATAAAGATTTTCCATGGGGGCCAGACTAGACCCAACCCTATCTAAAGGAATATTACTCCCAATAGTTGTAGCCGGTACAGGTATTGGTGATCCCATTTTACCTTGTAATGCAGCATTGGGATCGCCAGTCAAGAACCTAGCACTCTTACCTTCAAATTCAGGTGCCCAAGGTTGACCATAACTCCAGTCATTCTTTTTAGCGAAATCTACATCTTCATCTGTAGGGTATTGTGTAGGCTGGGAAGCGGGATAGGTCTGGCCTTTTGGGTCACCAGTAAATTTGTTCTTTAGCCAGCTTAGTACTGAGGGAAGTTGAGCTTCGTCCATTATATTCCCAATGATTTATCAACAACTTCAAGCAAAAGCTGAGCATATCTATACGCATCATCATAGTTCATTTTAACTTCAGATAATAAATGACCATCTTCTGAAAAATGCTCGATGCAAATTACATCGTCTGCTTTTATATAACTAATTCTGCTCTTCCAACAGTCTGTAGCTGCGTTTGCGTTTGGGTTTAACATCTGAAACGTCCAACGCTGGGGATTGCCGGTATCGCTTCTTTTCACACCAAACTGCTATGCGACGCAGTTTTCCATTCCTATAGAACGTTTGAAACCACCATTCCCCTTTAGAGGGGGGTTCTTCTGAGAGTTTATGGGGTTTTAATTTTTTGGTCATCAAATGTTAGATAACCCCATATTATCACTCGGTGAATGCGGTACTCTCCTTAGAGGCGGTTCACTCAATGTTCTCGGTACTCTCGGCGTTTTCGGTTACTATTTGATTATACACAGTCTGATAAACATAAACAGGCTCTAAATCCCTAGAAAACCCTCTTTTAAACATAAGTAAAGGATCTTCACTTTTATCAGTAATACCCCCACCTAAGTATAAATACCTAATTCCTACCTTTTTAATAAACTCACAAGCTGCAAGAACCAACATATGATTGATCCCCATTGTATTTAATCGGTTATAAGAACCTGCAAAATGGTAATAGGCCACTGGATACTGATGAGAGTAAGCAATTAAACACCCAGATTCAATTTTTCCATTAAATTCTGCCATCATCAGGCACGGGTTAACAAACCTAACGAAAACTTCAAACCATTTAGGTGAAAAACGCCAATGATCCTTGGCTTCTACCCTATCCATTGTAAAATTATACATATCTATGAATTGATTTATATTATCTAATGAATAATTCTTGATAGTGACACCAGCAGCTTGCGCTTTGTTCGCTAATCGTCTGGATGTTCCTCTTACTTTTTGATTATTTAAATCAACAATAACTGAATCTTTCCTTAATTCAGGGGTAATTCCACTAGAACTTAGCAATCTAAGCTGTTCTTTTGCTAAAAATGGCACCAATGTTGTGTATTTTGACTTAAATCCGTGCTTTTCAGCCCATTCTCGTAGAGATTCGGTGTGTTCCCGTGAACTGATCAGGTCAACCGACCCCATCGGGCCTCCGAAATTGTACGGGTTCTTTATACAATCGCCTTCAGGGGTCGACAATATGGGTTCTACAATATACCCATCTTGATTTGTTGTCAACGCAAGGAAAGCTTTATATTTATCTGCTGCAATATAAGAAGCACACATACGCTGATCGAAATGTAGATCACGCCTATTAGGCCCTAGGCCCATAACGGATGACACCCACTCGGTGTCTCCAATATTTAGCATTCTAAACATAATCTACTTATACTGTTCTATGCGCCTTTAATTCCTATCCATTGTGTTTGAGTTATCGGATAGCAAGTCAGAGACGTATGAATACCCAAAGTAGTTGAAGAAGTATTGCTTCCACTCACACTAATGACCACACTAGTTGAGCAAAAAATGGTAAAGGTCGTAGTCCCTTGATTGTTAATTGTAAAACAATCCCCAATTAAGGCACCACCATCGCCACCTATAGGTGGAAGTGAAAGTGCCTTAGTCCCATCTGAATCGGAGCAGCTTACAAGGTATTGAGCACCATCAATTCTATTTGCAGAAGCAAATGCAGAACCTGACGATGATATTGTCAAAGGCCCCGTACCAGCGTTTGCTGTCCGGTAAGCCTGAAGGGGGTTGACCCCTAATCCTGTAAGGTCAGTTGCTAGCATAATTAGCTCCCACGAACTCCGATCCACTGGGTTGTGGAAATCGGATAACAAGTTAGTGTTGTATGGGTTTGAAGGGCCGTAACATTCGTATTAGACGCTGCAACACTGATTGCAACACCCGATGAAACAAATATTTTAAGGGTGGCAGACGAAGCATTGTTGATAACAAAATCATCACCTAAGAATGCCCCATTATCAGTGCCAACCGTAGGAAGTGCTACGCCATAAGCTGTATTAGTAGTTCCATTGGAAATAGTAACAAGGAATTGAGTGCATTGAATTTTTGATGAGCTAGCAAAACTGGCAGCCCCAGAAATCCCATTCATAGTAACAGGACCAACCCCTGCTGAAGCAGTCCTAGCCGCAAGTAAAGGTGATAAACCAAGACCAATTAAATCTGATGCAAGGGCCATCGTTTAACTCCTTTATCACTTTAAGTTGTATTATGAACCCTTTACAGCTATCCATTGTGTAGTGCTGACCGGATAACAAGCCATCGTAGTGTGAGATGCCAAAGTTGTACTGACTTGATTGGACCCACCAACACTAATGCTTACACCAGTTGATAAGAAGACATTTAGTGAACCAGCAGCGTTATTTATAACAAAATCGTCCCCAATTAAAGCACCATTATCACCGCCTACAGGGGGGAGCGCAACTGATCCATTGGCGGTATTACTTATAAGGAACTGAGTGCAACCAATCTTAGTTGCGGTGGCAAAGCTAGTCCCTACAGATGCAACACTAATGGGGCCAGTCCCTGCTGTAGCCGTTCGTGCAGCTAAAAGGGGTGACACGCCAATCCCCATCAAATCAGATGCCAGTGCCATAGTTTCAATCCTTGTCTTCCCGATTTATACCAGATACTGGTGGATTGTCAATCGGATCGTACTGTTCCGGGTATGTACTCTGATGCATATATCTCATCAGGCCATTACCATGAACATATATTTTCAAGCCCGACTGATTTGCTTCACAGAATCTTAAAAACTCATGTGTCATAAATGATAACGACGGATTTGTGTGAAACCTTTTATAAGGCATCCCATTGCCACCAGCAATGATATCCATTGTGGTTTCACCTGAATAAGAATGATAGCCTTCGTAATGACTCATATTACCTTCATAAGACCCATCACAACCAAAAAGTTCAAATTTTCTAAACCCAAGTATAATTGCAACGTTTACTGATCTAAAAAAAGTGACATGCCCACCACCAACCATAAATTCACCGGGGAATAATTTAGCGATCAACGCTTGATATTCAGGGGGTTCGTCAAAACAATGCCAAAGAACCCTATGGTAACTTTCCATTGCCTTGAACAGGCTTTCAGGAGAATGAGAACAAATGTAATAGTAGACATCTTTGTGTGGTGAACCACCTAAGGTCTGTTCTGGTTTTTCAATATCTATTTCAAACATGACTTGGATATTAGGAATAATACCCTGCTCAAGCAACCAGTTGTGTGCCCCATTAAGGGGTATGACTATATTAAATTCGTTTGATTTTATTGCCTTAATTTGTTCCTTAAAGTTGACTATTGATGGTGAGGCCCCAATAATAGCAGCCACACCATCATGAGGTTCTAGTTGAGGTAAATGAGGAATCTTCAGTTTTGAAGCGTAGTGTAAACGCCCAGACCGCTCCTGCCACGTATCCTTCCATGTCCTCTCACCAATATCGGTCTTATAATAGATAGGGCCACGATCTATAGCTTTAATTTCTTCTGGTAAAAGTTCTTTATTCATACATACATACCTGGATAGGTTTGACGGTGTGACCATGGAAGCAGCCCGTCCCCGTGAACTCTCATAGTAAAAAATCCATGGTTCACTCGGCAATATTCTTTGAATTCTTCGTGCTGCAAAGCAAGGGGGCCTATTGTCCTAAACCTTTTTACTTCATGTGTTTGATCATTCTTCGCATAAATATAAATACCATCTACCTCAGCATCCATAACGGTCTCATATCCTTTAACATGGGTGGCTTCACTATCATCTGGGAAACTACTATCACACCCAAAAATTTCAAAGTCACGATACCCTAAAAACATAGCCACTGTTAATGTCCGTGTAAATGTACCTATACCTCCACCACACATAGAGGAATTAGGAAATAATTCCTCCTTAATCATACGTTCAGGATCTGAATTAGGAAGTGAATGCCATAAAACCCGTTTAAAATCTTTTAATTGGTCAAACGTTCTTGGGTCACAATGAGAACAGATGTAGTAATCAACATCTTTGTGAGCACTTTTTAAAACTGTATCAGGTTCTATATCTATTTCGAAGAAAACAGTACCATTTGGGATGATACCATTTTTAATAAGCCATGTGTGAGTCCAGTTAATTGAAAAAATATAGTTCCGTGGGTTTTTAGATAGTTCTTTTATCTCATCAAGATAACTAACAACTGCTGGTGATCCACCTACAATAATGGCAGTCCCCCGTCTTGGTAAAAGTGCTTGGGTTAATTCTGGTAATTTTAAACTGTGCGCATATCGCATATGCTCAGCAGCATCGTTTGTCTGATCCCAGATTTTCCCATCTTCTTTAGTTGGTTTAACTATCTTTATACGAAGAGGAAGTTTTACATTTGTACCTTTCCCATCATCAAAAATTAAAGCATCCTCAACTTTAGGCTCACCCGAATAGAGGGGGTGTAGGGTTCCATTGTTAGGTTCTGACATCATCAGTACTTTCCGTAGGGAGGTCTTCGCCCTAAGTTAGGACGAGAACGTTCAGTTATTATTTCCACTCACCTGAAGATCGCCTACAAAATAATTGCAAAATTCACGTCCATTTGGGCCTATTGCACACGATAAGTGCGGTTCAACTCTACCTGTAAAACCTTCAAACATTTTACCAATATCCTCTTGAGTTGAAATACGTACAGGCGCTCCCATGTCAAAGGTCATTGAGTATGGCTCCGCCGCAGTCTTCACATACCATCGTCCATCTGGCTTTAACCACTTCTTTGATTTTTTTATAAACTCTATTACCAACTCAAGTGGGTAAGCCTGAAGACTACAATTATCTATAATACAATCAAATGTTTCGGCTTGGAAATCCAATTCAAATATATTAGCGACTATTGCTTCGACATTTTTATGCTTATTTTCAGTCAGAATTGACCTCAACTTATTGATGGCTCTAGTTGATATGTCAACTGCTACAACCTTATTTCCCATTTCAACAATAAAATGAGTATTCCCACCGTGCCCACAGCCAATATCAAGAAATGATGCTTCTTTGTCTTTATAATTTTTATTGTAAAAGTCAACGAACTGAACAATAGGTTTAGGCCTAGGATATCCCTCTCTTGAGATTCGCTCCCAAATCTTTTCCCAAAATGGTTCCTTTAGTGATATCATCTTTTAGAACTTTATACCCCCCGTATAAATATAGCATTGAAAGCCCAAGATGATAAATCTGGAGTAACAAGTTGCTGAATTTGGTCATTTACTGAAATTATTATCTCAAAATAGCCAGCCGAATTAAATTGCTCATTACCCCCCGAAAATTGATTACTTTGAAGCCAAATGAGTTTATCACCAACTCTTAGCCCTGATACGCTGATAGCGCCACCACCAATTCCACTGTGTCCATTAAATACAGCACTTACAATGATTTCTTTTTTAGATAAAGTGACAGTACCCGATGCAGGCGGCGGGGCGGCACTAATGTTAGTTCCAACATAAGCCCAATCAACAGAACCACCAAAGCAACTAACATTCATAGTTGCTGGAGACGAACCATTTAATTCATAATTAAGACTAGAATCTATAAGCCCATCGGTTGAATATATTTCGATATTATTTGTACTTCCGTAAAGGCCTGCTCCTGTAGCAACACTTGTACCTACAACTGCATCAGTTATGGAGGTAGGAACATCAACCGATAAGATTGAATTCGTTGTTGTTGAAACTCCCTTACTAATATTAGTAAAATTGAATGTTGTATCTCCACCAATTTGATTGGCACCTGTGAACGAAGCCCCTGCTCCCTTTACTATTTGCACTGGGTTCGTCCAGGATACTGACAATATTTTATTCCCACTTCCAGGAGCCACTAAACCCCATAATTGGGACAGGCCATTTCCTGAATTATTAAGCGACTGAACAACCAAGGAAAGGGGTTGATTTGCCCCTATGGCATCCCAAACAACGCTGATGTTTGTTGGTGAACCATAACCAAAATTAAGGGAATAAACAAGAACTCTATTAGCCTCATTCCCTACAGTAAGGGAATTATCAGTAAGAGATGTTATGCTTTGACCAATACCACCTACATCAACCTCACTTGACTTAGCATCGAATGCAACGGCCATATTTTATTTCCCTTCACTAGACAATCTATGATTTAACTCAGAAACTACTTTTAACACAACTGAACTCCAATCACCACGACTTTTTTGCCTGAAGATCCGCATGCTTGGGTACCATGGTGAAGCTGTATTCCAAAACGCATCTTTATACTCACCCAAAAATTGAAAGCTGGTAAGATATTTATGCATCATCAACCATGTGGGTTTCCCCATAGCACCAGCCAAGTGAGCCACACTTGTATCAATGGAAATAACCAAATCTAAGTTTTCTACTAGAGCTGCTGTTTCTGCCCAAATAAAACTTTCACCGTCTAGAGGACTAGCAATTATATTATTATTAGCAGTTCTGGCTGCTCCACCTTGTAATGATACAAACATTGATGGATTTATATCAATGATTGGTTTCAGTAGGTCGAACGAAATTGACTTATTGAAAGAATAACTTTGATTCCTCACACCATGATCCCAATTAACTGCACCAGTCGACCAGACAATACCAATCTTACCCTTATAAGCCCTATATTTCTCGACCAATTCAGGGTCAGCCTTAATATAAGGACCATACCAAGGGACTGTATCTATATCGGTTTGAAATATGAATGGCAAATCTACAATTGCCAGATGATAATCAAAATCTGGTATGCCAAATGTACCTGGAAAGTCACTGGCTAGCGGTATAACTTCTAGATTAGGGAAACTGTCCTGAACAAGTTTGAACGCGCCATCCCTCGCTTCATACCTTACTACATAACCCTTTGAAGCAAGCAGGGGTAAATAACGCAGAAGCAATAAATTATCACCTTCACCAGCGTCAGGATGAACATGGACTATTGCTGGTGGTGGCTGCATAACGAACATCTGCTTCAAGGGCTTAGTAAAACGCCTCATGGAACCATATAATGGCCCAAATGACGTATTCTCAAGCCGTGCCCTAAATACAGCCTGCCAACCTTCCCTGAACCGCCCAACCGAAAACAACGAAAGTGAAAGAAAATACAAAACCATAGAATTATCTTGACATCCATGATTTATGGCTTCTTCAAATAGCTTTATAGCCCCTTCATGATCACCACAATTTGACAGAATCATCCCTTTGCAAACAAACGTATCACCTAATGATTCGTTACGCGAAATAACTATATCACATAAAGTTTCTGCTTCTTCATACTGTTCAGTTTTGACAAGAAATGTGGCTTTGGTAAGCAGCGAAAAAGTCGATTTGTCACTTTTTTCTATGAATTTGCTGTAGGCAGCTAAACTTGCATTAGCGTTATTTAGTTCTGCTTCAATTTGACCAAGCACACACCATACAATAGGATTATCAGGAGCTATTTCACTAATGCGTATGGCTTCTGACCTTGCTACTGACAACCATCCTAAAGGCTTCATTGCCTTAATTATCATCTCAAGCCGATAATCAATATTATCAGGGTCAGCCGCAGATGCACGTTGGAACCAATCATATGCTGTTCCATACCTACTAGAAGCTGACGCTGCCCTTCCAAAATAGGCACAAGCCTCACCGTAAATTCTATTTTCCTTATTATTTGACGGTGTCTTAACCCCAATATAGATCCTCTTATAAAGAGGGTAAGCTTCAATCCATTTACCATTTTCTATAAGGGCTTTAGCCCTTATAAGTAAATGCTCAGGGGATTTGTCATCTTGAGTTCTAATCCCTGGGAATCCAAGCCAGCCTGATTGATATCCTGAAAACGCTAGTGGGACACCAAGTTCCCCTGCATATCTACTGACAAGTGAACCTTTACCACCCACAACATAACTTTCCTCTTCATCTACTGCAACAGGGCTATCATCAACTACTACTAACGTATCTGGTGTGAGTTTTGGGAAGATAGCCTTCAATTCATTATAATGATGGGCCTGAGATTCTGTTGCCACATACCACTCAAAGTCCCATGAATCTAAGTAAACAAGATGAGGTGTTGGATATCGATCGTCATTGGCAAAATTCCTCAGAAGCTCAACACTGTCGCCACAAGAAATTTGACTGTTTTTACCCATTAATTTCTCAGCGTGTTGAACCCGCTCAAGCCCTATATCGACTGACCAGAAGTGACCGCCGTTAAAGGACACATATTTGTCGAATAAAATGGTCGAACAGCCATCACCGGCCCAAGCCTCATCAATCCAACCTTCAGCAAACCTAATACAGCCAGTCTCAATAATTATAGGGTCTTTAAATTTATCTAGGTGCTCAAACATCTTTCTAAATGTTATACGTCTATTTCCTAATTTGGGATCAGCATAATTATTAAACCACTGCCAGAACTCATTCATATGCCACCTACTACGAACCCTAACAGACCATCACCATGAATCCTAATATACAAATCTTTGTGTTCCTTGTAATGCTTCATAAAATCAATTGTTTGAAGTAGTAGGGTATTATTAAGACAGTATCTTCGCAATTCATTAGACTTACCACTTGCCCAAAGGTAAAACCTGCTTTCTGGATCATATTCCTCATACTCATTTACATAACCTGAGCCTGAGATGGGAAACGAACAATCAATTCCATATATTTCATAATTAGTGAAGCCCAATGCCTGTCCTATGCCAAAAGATTTAAGAAATGAAGTCGGACCAACGCCCACAAAAGGTTCATTGGGAAATGATAAAGATATTAATTGATGGTAATCCCCACTGGGGCCATTAGGAACTTCAGTATGCCACAGAACACATTTATAATCCTTTAATTGCTTGAATATATTTTCATCACACATAGAACATACATAATATGTTACATCTCTATGCGGTTGCCCCCCTAATGACTGCTCTATTAAATTTATATCCCTTTCATAAAAAACATGAATATCAGGAATTATGTTCCTTTTAATAAGGAATTCATGTGTTCTATTAATGGAGCATACGGTATTATCTACACTATTTCTTATATCAAATAGTTCATCCATAAACCCATAAAGAGTAGGGCCAGCCCCCACTATCACAAAATTCTTATTGTGCCGAGGCTGAGTAATCAGATGTTTGATGGGCAAATTTGCTGAATATTCTATTCTTGGAGTACCCAGAGCCCTTATTGAGACGGGTTCACCATCAATCTTAATTGTTATGGGATATAATGTAGTTATATTGTCGCCGGATGTTCCCTCAACAAATAAAAAATTACACTGTATACCCACGTTACTTACTCACTTTCGTATGTATTTTCTAAGTTCTAATCTCACATCTGAAATATAGATTGGCACTACTTCAACCTTCTCAAGGTCACACCATTTATCAATCATAGGTAAGATTTCTTTCTCATCATTATAAACAAATACATCATCAGAATCTTTGAACTTAAAATGAATACACCTGACATTCAAATCCAATAGCCAGAAAATTCCCCCTATTTTCATAGCCTTCATCAACATATCTATGATTTCTTCAACTTCATAAATATGTTGAAAAGCCCATATTGAGACTAATCCTGATATCTCCAGACCCTCATCAATCAATACCTTAAATATCTCGGGATTGACAGCACAAAAGCCATCCCTGCTTACATAAACTTCAGCTTGAAGCCTCATAGTTTGGGAAAAATCAACTCCAATAACTGGATTTTTTATTTCTTTGGCTATCCTGCCTATGCCACATCCATAATCAACCACAAGTTCCTGTTCATTATTAAATTTGATATGTTTGATAAGCCATTCTGTTTCTAGTTTCCATCTTTCATCTACATTCAAACCACCATAATAGCCCAAAATAATCTTCTTAGCATCTTCAATATTGTTACTATGGAAATAATTGTGGTCATAAATTGCATCTACCATACTCATCCCTTAAACCACATAGATAAAGGGGCTTTTTTAAAGCCCCCTTATCATAAATCTTACCAGAACACCTGACCCGATAGGGGGGTACCAGCCAAAGCTGAGGTTGAAACGAAGGTTCGTGGGTTGTTCATTGAAACAACCGGACCAATCGTAAACCCAGTCGCTGACTGTATGCCCACTTGAGGCACAACTGACGACGGTATGGACACTGAGATAGAACTGATCAAGTTAAACCCAGCGAAGGCAACCGATGCGAGTGTTGAAGAAGAAACACTCGGTGCTGTGGTCAACATGCCAGCTGATGTAGTTGTGTAAAGGATAACTGATGCACTAGGAGCCAAGGTGGCAAAGCTAGACGATTGGCTACAAGGGACGAATTGACCCTTTGTCAAAGCCCAGAACATAGCGGCTGCTGGGATGAAGCTGACTGACTGCTTTAGTATCAACCCAGTCGATGCTATTGCCATGTTGGCATTACCAACAGTAGCAGCAGTCTGAGTAGCATTGGTTGTCGTGATAGAATTCGCCATATACGGATTGACAGCAGTACCTGCTGTCAAAAGGACGAAATCCGACAAGCTAATCGATGTGCTGGCTTGCACAAAGATAAATTCAGATCCATCCGATCCGAAGGCACGTGTGCCTGGAACAAATGGAGGCGCTGGTAATTCAGGGGTGACTGATCCGCCAGCTGTAGAAATATTGGTGTAATAGACTGTTGGGTCTATGCCCAACATATTGAGCGTTTGGTAGAAGACAGGTTGGGACATAGTGACCACCGCTTAGTTAAACGTTAAGTTTTGTTGGTTCATTACTTAGCGATGATCTACGGGGCTATTCCCCATAACAGATCATTCACTGTCTATCACAATCATCAATTCCTGTCGAGTCCCAAGGTGGACTTGGTATAGTAATGCCTACAAACTGACATTTTGATTGTGTCTCATATGAATTAGCAATTTCGCTTTCCCTTATTACTTCTTTCTTAATTTCAGAAAAATTATTGCCTAGGGTAACCGCAGTTTGCGTACCAGAATCAGGCTTACCTCTATTCATCATTAGAGCTTTACGCCAATTCATTCTGGCCATTTCGGTCTCCCTATGTCAAGCAGCTATTGATATTCGGTTGCTGTTAATTCGATTAATTATGGTTTTTACCCAACCGTGCTCATGATCCGAAAGCTTACGGGCAAAAATTGGTTGAAGTTTTATCTCAACTGGTAGTTCTTTTTTCCCTATTTTTACATCTGAAATAAGACTATCAAGTGAGTTATCGTCATATAACTCACTTTGCATAGCTGCATCAAATTCAGATAGCCAATCCTTATGTGCCTGAGCCGCACAATCTGAATCCGTACTTGGCTCCAAGAATTTCTCAAGGAAATCCGTCAATGATCCCCCTCTTGCCACAAGTTGCTTAAAAAATTCCTTGTGGAGACCATTAATAAATATAGCGTGAAATAGGGCATTCATTGCCCTAAAGAACTTATAATCATCAAAATTGAACGTATTTGAAGAAATTACCACTTCCTCTGATTCTACACAGAGGGTGTTATCTACCCAAGATGAATTACCATGCATCAATCGTCGCTTAGTTTCAAGGGAATGTTGCTCACGGTAGGACTTTCGGTTCATCTCAATGCCATCAAATATAATAAGATTATAACAAAGGATAGAATCAAACCCTAATTTGGCACATTTATCTAATAACGCCTTAAAACTTGCCCTTGTTTCCATAGGCAACCCAAATATTAACTCGGTGCTGGTTTTAAGCCCTAAATCATGTGCCCATGAGACCGCCGACGTGATCTGTACATCAGTTAAATTGCGCCGCTTGATAGCCTTAAGGGTTTCAGGGTTTTCCGACTGTAATGACAGCGTAACGCCGTGGTAAACCATACCACTAGTTACCTCATGTACATCACGGGCAATCTGAGTAAAACGCTTATCGTTATAAAAAAATATCTGTTTAGGGTAGTCATAAGCATCACTTGTTTGCCTGATAAATTTGGCCACCTCCTTATCACGGTCTAAAATACCGAAATTCTCATCAACAATATGAAGAACATGATCTTTTCTATCATTAAATCGCTTACCTATATAGATTAGTTCTTCTTTAACCTGATCTAAATCAAAAGCCCGCAATTTTCCCCTACTTTTACCACTCACACAAAAAGAACAGGTATAGGGACATAATCGTGAAGTCTGGATCATTGGCTGAAAAGGGCCAGTTAAAAATGGATCCAATGTGCCATCGAGATAAGGTGAAGGGACAGCATCAAGATCAGTCTTCAACCCCATTGATATTGAAATTTCGCTGCCACTTAGCATTCCTGCCACTACTGAAGCGAAACCTTCTTCACCTTCATTTGGAATAACGTAATCCACTCCTGGATTACGTGCTTTATAAAGTGCTTGTTCGGTTTGATCACTATCAACTGAGGGGCCACCCATAACAATAATTGGGGAATAGTTTGATATTCCACGGGTTTTTTGTGTTATTAACTTAGTTAATTCGGCATTCCAGTAATAAGCCGATAACCCAATCAAATCTGGTTTAATTTCCCTTATATATTCCAACATTGCTGTTGGATCTTTAAATAAAGTGACGCCAACGTCACGACCAAACTTATGTTTTGTGTAGGATGACAGATAACCTATGTTAAGCGGAACATAAAGATTATTATGCCAACCAACATTTTGATTGGTTTCATTGGCATCATTAATGTAACTAAGATCACCAAGTGCAATACGCAAAGACCGCATTCACAAATCCTATTATAGATGTTCATCTAAGAATATAGTCTGAGACGAACCACCAATGCTATGATAGCCACGTTTATCTGTGACACTCCCCCAATCTTTTTCTTCTAGTACTTTACCACCTTGCTTCAAGACAACATGATGACCATGACCATTTGCAAATCGGCCATAAGCACTCACAGCTTGGTCTTTATCTTGATAAGTCTCTGTTATAGTAATTACGACTTTGTAGGACTTATCTTCTTCCTGTTGTTTTGCGACGACTTTAGGTGCCTCTGATTCCACTCGTTGACGTGACGGCTTTACAGTCTCTACAGTCTCATCCATTTTCATATCCTCAACAAAAGGGTGGTGTGACACTATACGAAACATAAGGGACTAGGTCCAGTCTATCAGACATCTTATCCTTTCCTAGAATTTATAACCCACAAATGAATACGTCCTTTCTCAACATCATAATCATAAGAACTAATGCTCAGATCATTAAAACTTTTAAAGTTCTTAATTGCTTCATCATAAGTTTGAAATCTTGCTTTAAGTGAAACACCATCAATAGTTTGATCGAATGGAGGCTTTGCACATTCATTTGTAGGGGTAATTGAGAAAAACCTACCGCCCGGCTTAAGAACCGTATGAAGCTGCTTCATTACATCTTCAATTTTATCTTTCTGAACGTAGCATAGTGAACTTACATCAATGATACAATCAAAATAATCCGGCTTGAATTCCAATTTGGTAAAATCACCACACCCAAGAAATGCCTCCAGATTTTCTGATTTCAATCTTTCCCTCAACCTTTCCATAGCTACAGCCGACCCATCAATAGCTGCTACTGAAAATCCTTCCCTTGCTAGATACCAAGTGCTGGCCCCCCCTCCACATCCAATATCTAAGAATTTTACCTCTTTTCTTACTGGCGCACTATAATAGTTTGTAGCTATAAACCTAATCAACATATTATCAGGGTAAGCAGCCATTCCTTTTTGTGAATACACTGTGTTCCATTCTGAATTAAATGACATTCTACTCACCACTCTGTATCAAAGGAGCCAATAATCCCAAATGGGGCAGACTTAGGCACCACAATACCTGTTACATTTATTCCCAATGTACCCAACTAACGGAACTACTAAATGTAGCACTCATAGAAGCAGAGGACCCATTCACTTCGTAGTTAGCCCCAAACTGAAGGTTTGGTTATTGAGTTATCAACCGATATTTGATTATTATTAACTGATAATATGGATCGAGCTGTAGCACCTGATCCAGGTGTTGCCAGTGTGAAGCTGTCAATCATAAGACATTCCTCTCATGTTTTTTATATTTTCATTTGCTAAGTTCGTCAAGGTTCTTATTTAGAATTCATTTTCTACAAAACCTAAAATGCCCAATGAAACGGCAGCCGCTGCTGGCGTATAGGTAATGAAGATGATGCCTTGGCTACCATTGCCACCAACTTGATTAGTACTGTTTGCGCTCTGACCACCCCCGCCACCAGCGCCACCATAAAGGCCACCATTACCCCCTAACCCAGTCCCCGTACCAGTACCTACACCTTGAGATCCACCGCCGCCACCGCCACCGCCACCGCCACCATGAGAAGCATCAAGATCAGAACCAGTACCACCAATAC
>Ga0209131_1000594_pt1 | contig 25679 bp, 19 predicted proteins | sample GraSoi_2013_40cm_FD_185826 | JGI IMG/M metagenome (GOLD analysis project Ga0209131, IMG submission 185826) | Grasslands soil microbial communities from the Angelo Coastal Reserve, California, USA - Sample 9_17_2013_40cm (SPAdes) (version 2) | ecosystem: Environmental > Terrestrial > Soil >... | reverse complement strand
GGGCGCCGGGTTCCGCGTTCAGCCGGAGTTTCGCAGTCCCGCCGCGAGCCCGTTGATCGACAAATGGATGCCGCGCTTCACGCGATCGTCCGCCGCGCCGGCGCGATGCCGCTTGAGGAGCTCGATCTGTAGGTGGTTGAGAGGATCGAGGTAGGGAAAGCGATTACGGATCGAGCGCGCGAGCGACGGGTTCGATTCGAGGAAGGCGAGGCTGCCGGTGATGCCGAAGAGAGCCTCCACGGTCGACTCGAACTCGCCGCGGATGAGCGCGAAGATCTTGTCTGCGAGGGCGGTATCGTCGAAGAGGTCCTTGTAGCGCGCTGCGACCGTCAGGTCCGTCTTGGCGAGCAGCATGTCGAGATTGGACAGCATCGCGCGGAAGAATGGCCACTCGCGCCACATCGTCGCGAGAATCACCTTCCCATGGGTTCCACGGCGCTCGAGGAACGCGTCGACCGCGGCGCCGAATCCATACCATCCCGGCAGCATCAACCGGCATTGCGCCCACGAGAACACCCACGGGATGGCGCGCAGGTCCTCGATGGCCTGGGAGGGCTTGCGCGAGGCGGGACGCGAGCCGATGTTGAGCTCGGCGATCTCGCGAATCGGCGTGGTCGCACGAAAGTACTCGACGAATCCGGGCGTCTCGTAGACGAGCTCCCGATAGCGCCGCATCGCGGTTTCCGAGAGCTCGTTCATCACGGCATGGAAGTCTTCGTGGCTCGCCGGGGGGGCGGGCGCTTGCGTCGCGCGCGCGGTGGCCGCCAACAGCGCCTCGAGGTTGCGCTGCCCGATTTCGCGATTCGCATACTTGCTCGCGATCACCTCGCCCTGCTCCGTGAGGCGCAGCTCTCCCTGCACGCTCCCGGGGGGCTGCGCGAGGATCGCGTCGTAGCTCGGGCCGCCGCCGCGGCCGACAGTCCCGCCGCGCCCGTGAAAGAAGCGCAACCGCACGTCGGCCTCGCGGAAGGTTTCGACGAGCCCGGCGGAGGCCTTGTACAGCTCCCAGTTCGAGGTCACGTACCCGCCGTCCTTGTTGCTGTCCGAGTAGCCGAGCATTACCTCCTGCAGGTCGTCGAGCGAGGTCACCAGAGAGCGCGCCTGCGGAAGCGCGAACCAATCGCGCATCGTGTGCGGCGCATGTCGAAGGTCGGCGATCGTTTCGAAGAGCGGCACGATCTGCAGCAGGGAAACGGGTTCCTTCCCGGGCTTGACCAATCCCGCTTCCCTGAGCAGCACTGCGGCCTCGAGCAGGTCGGAGACGTTGTCGGTCTTCGAGACGATGTAGTTGCAGATCGCATCGGGCCCCAGGCGCCGGCGAATGCCGGCCGCGGCCTCGAAGATCGCCAGCTCGCCGAGCGTCTCCTCGGAATAGTCGGCGAAGGTGGTGCGCAACAGGCGCGGCGACTCGAGCTCCGCGCGCAGCAGGCGCTGGCGTTCTTCTTCGCCGAGGCTCACGTAATGGGGCGCCACGCCGGCTTCGCGCAGCAGCTCCGCGATCACCCTTTCGTGGACCTCGGAATTCTGGCGCAGGTCGAGCGTGGCCAGGTGGAACCCGAAGATGCGAGCGGCCTTGCGCAGTGTCCGCAAGCGGCCATCGGCGAGGAGCTCGCCGCTCGCCGCGCGCAGGCTCGCGTCGATGACGTCGAGATCAGCTGCGAACGCCGCCGCATCCGGATACGGCTCGGCCATGCCCACCGCGGTCCGATGCTCGCGTTGCAGGCCGAGCGCCGAGGCGGTCGCCGCGAGCCGCGCATAGATGCCTGTCAGCGCGCGGCGATACGGCTCGTCCTGGCGATTGAGCGAGCGGTCGGGCGATCGCGCCGCGAGCTCTTCGAGCCCGGGAGTGATGCGCGCGAGCAGGCCCGACAGCGGAAGCTCGGCGCCCAGCTGGTGCACCTCGCCGAAGTAATGATCGAAGGCTATCTCGCTCTGGCGGCGAAAGGCGCGCTCGAGCATTTCCGCGGTGACGAAGGGATTGCCGTCGCGATCGCCGCCGACCCAGCTGCCGACCGCCAGGAGCACGGGCAGATCCGGCCGATCCGCATCGCCCGGCATCTTGGCGATGGCATCCTCGACTTCGATGTGCAGCCGGGGCAGCGCGTCGATGAACGTGTATTCGAAATAGGCGAGCGCGTTCTCGATCTCGTCGCGCACGCCGAGCTTCACCGCGCGCAGCATGCGCGTCTGCCACAGGGTGGCGATGAGGCGCCGGATCTCGACCTCGGCCGCTTCGCGCTCCTCGGGAAGGACGTCGGCGCCGTCGAGGGTGCCGAGGACCGAGGCGATCGCGAGCTGGCAATCGAGGGTGCTCCTGCGCTGCACTTCGGTCGGATGCGCCGTGAGTACGGGGGCCACGCGGATGCGCGAGAAGCTCCTGACCGCGTCCTCGCGGTGCGCGTTCCGCTCCCGGGATTCGGCAAACAGGCCGCGCAGCGTCGAAGCGAGCGGCTTCGCCCCTTCGCGGCGCACCACGCGGTGCCGGCGGATGTGATGGCGGTCCTCGGCGATGTTGGCGAGGAGCGAGAAATAGCTGAATGCGCGCACGACGAGCACCGCCTGCTCGTCCGAAAGCGCGTCGAGGGTCTGCGCGAGGGAGCGGCGGGCGGCGACGTCCTCGAGGCGGCGACTGGCGACCGCGAGGCGGCGAATCGTCTCGATCAGGTCGAAAGTGAACTCCCCCTCGTAGGTGCGGATCGTATCTCCGAGCAGCCGCCCGAGGAGGCGGATATCTTCGGCGAGCGGCGCGTCCTTGTCGTCGGTGCGGTCCATTTCGCCTAGCTTCCCCGATCCGCGAGGTAAAATCCACTCGTCCCCGAAAGCTCCCCATGCGCCTCTACATCAACGACGTCGCCGTGCGCGACGGCTTCCAGATCGAAAAGGCGTTCGTCGCGACCGCCACGAAGATCGAGATCATCAACCAGCTCGCCCGCACCGGCCTGCACAAGATCGAGGTCACGTCGTTCGTTTCGCCGAAGGCCGTGCCCGCCCTGGCCGACGCCAACGAGGTGCTCGCCGGGATCGAGCGCGTGCCCGGCGTGCTTTACGTCGCCCTCGTACCCAACATTCGCGGCGCGCAGAACGCGGCCGGCACGGCGCGCAAGCCCGACGAGGTGAACGGCGTGGTGTCCGCGTCGGAGACGCACAACCGCGCCAACATCAACCGGACGCACGACGAATCCCTGGCCGAAATGCCGACCATGGTGAGGGTGGCCCACGAAGCCGGCATGAAGATTTCGATGAGCCTTTCGACGACCTTCGGGTGTCCCTTCGAAGGCCACGTGCTCGAGGAAACCGTGCTCGATTTCGTCGGACGTTTCCGCGACCTGGGCTTCGACGGCATCTCGCTCGCCGACACCACCGGCATGGCCAACCCACGGCAGGTGCGCGAGCTGACGGGCAAGGTCCTGCACAAGTATCCACCGCCCGACGATTCGTACTACACACTGCATTTCCACAATACGCGGGGCATGGGCCTCGCGAACGTGGTCGCCGGCATCGAGGCGGGAGTGCGCTCGTTCGACGGATCGATCTCGGGTCTTGGCGGCTGCCCTTTCGCGCCGGGCGCGTCGGGAAATATCTGCACCGAGGACCTCGTGAACATGCTCGAGGACATGGGCTACGACACGCGTGTCGATCTCGCCAAGCTGCTTGCGGTCGCGCGGCGCGTGCCGGCGGTCGTCGGCCACGACACTCCCGGCCAGGTGATGAAGGCGGGTCAGACCCTCGAGCTGCACGAGATTCCCGAACATTTGCGGACCTGAACGATTACAACGAGGAGAGAAGAATGAGCCGTTTCATGCACGCAATCGCCGCGCTCGCGCTCGGAGCGCTCGTCGCGGCGGGCGCATGGGCGCAGAAGCCCGAGAAGTCGAAGATCACGATCGCGGTCGGCGGCAAGACTCTCTTCTACTACCTGCCGCTCACGGTCGCCGAGCGCAAAGGCTACTTCAAGGAAGAGGGCCTCGATGTCGAGATCCCGGATTTTCCCGGCGGGGCCCGCGCGCTCCAGGCATTGGTCGGCGGCAGCGCCGACATGGTGTCCGGCGCCTACGAGCACACCATCAACATGGTCGCGAAGAAGCAGCCCATCAAGGCGGTGGTGCTGCAGGCGAAGTACAGCTCGATCGTGTTGCTGCTGCCGAAGGACAAGGCGGCGAAATACCGCGGCGCGAAGGACCTCAAGGGCCTGAAGATCGGGGTGACCGCGCCGGGGTCCTCGACCAATATGTTCGTGAACAACCTCCTCGCCAAGGACGGCCTCAAGCCGACCGACGTGTCCATCGTGGGAGTTGGCACCGGCTCGGGCGCCTTCGCGGCCCTGGAGAAAGGCGAGATCGACGCCCTCTCGAACCTCGACCCGGTCATTTCGCAGCTCGAGGCCACCGGCAAGTTCTTGCCGGTCGCCGATTCCCGCACCGAGAAGGGCATGAAGGAGATCTACGGCGGCGATTACCACGCCTCCGTGATCTACATCACCGAGGAATTCATCAAGAAGAATCCGAACACTGTCCAGGCGGTGGTGAACGCGATGGTGCGCGCGAACCGCTGGATCTCGAAGGCGACACCGCAGGAAATCGTCGACCTCATGCCCGATGCGTACAAGGCGGCCAATCCGTCGCTCTACAAGGAGGCGCTGCTCAAGAACATGATCGGCTATTCGGAGGACGGCCAGATGTCGATGAAAGCCGCCGAGAACGTCTACAAGGTCCTCGTCCAGTTCGAGCCCTCGGTGAAGGCCGCGGGGAAGATGGACCTCTCGGCCACTTTCGACAACACATACGCGCGCAAGGCGGCGGCGAAGTACCGGTAAGCCGCCGCGTGCGTGGTGCGACGCACCGCGCACGGGCCGAGCCCATGACGCCGGCGGTTTCCTTCGAAAGCATCACGTGCACGTTCGCCGCGCACGCGGGCGGCTCATATACCGCGGTCAAAGAGGTGAGCCTGGCGATCGGGGAGGGTGAGTTCGTTTCGGTCGTCGGGCCCACCGGCTGCGGGAAGTCGACGCTGCTGAATGTGGCGGCAGGCTTGTTGAAGCCTTCGTCCGGGACGTTGCGCGTCTTCGGCGAGCCGCTCGCCGGGATCAATCGCCACGCCGGCTACATGTTCCAGTCGGAAGCGCTGATGCCGTGGCGCAACGCGCTCGCGAATGTGACCGCGGGCCTGCAGTTTCGCGGCGTCGATGCCGCCAGGGCCGAGGCGCAGGGACGCGACTGGCTCGCGCGGGTCGGGCTCGACGGGTTCGGCGATCGCTACCCGCACCAGCTCTCGGGCGGCATGCGCAAGCGTACGGCGCTCGCGCAGATCCTCATTCTCGACCCGAAGATCCTGCTGATGGACGAGCCGTTTTCCGCGCTCGACGTCCAGACGCGCCAGCTGATGGAGAACGAGCTGCTCGAGCTGTGGAGCGCGAACCGCAAGAGCGTGATCTTCATCACCCACGACCTCGAGGAAGCGATCTCGCTTTCGGATCGCGTGGTCGTGCTCTCGGCGGGTCCCGCCACCCGGCCGATCGGCGAATTCGCCATCGACCTGCCCCGGCCGCGCGACGTCTCCGAGATCCGCCACCTGCCGCGCTTCATCGAGCTGCACGACCGCATCTGGCACTCGATGAAGGAAGAGGTGCTCAAGGGATACGCGCAGACCCGCAACCGGGTGCTCGCGTGAGCCGCGCGCTCCGCTTCTGGCAACTGGCGCTCCTCGCGCTCATCTTCGCGCTCTGGCAGGTGCTCGCGCAGCCCGACCTGCTGCCGCCGGTGGTCTGGGACAACCCGCACCGCGCCGCATTCTTCTTCGGCGAGCCGGTAAAGATCTTCAAGGCCGTCTGGACGTGGTTCTCGGAGGGAGAGATCTACCAGCATCTCTGGGTGACGCTCCAGGAAACCGCGCTCGCCTTCATCCTCGGTTCGGTGGCCGGGCTGGCGATGGGATTGTGGCTGGGGCTCTCGCCGAGCGCCTCGGCCATCCTCGATCCGTACATCACCGCGATGAACGCCATGCCGCGCGTCGTGCTCGCGCCGATCTTCATGGTCTGGTTCGGGCTCGGCATCTGGTCGAAGGTCGCGCTCGGATTCACGCTGGTGTTCTTCATCGTTTTCTTCAACGTCTACCAGGGCGTGAAGGAGGTGAGCCCCGTCGTGCTCAACAACACGGTGATGCTCGGCGCGAACCGCCGCCAGTTGCTGCGGCACGTCTACCTGCCGTCCGCGACCTCGTGGGTCTTCTCGAGCCTGCATACGGCGGTCGGGATGGCCTTCGTGGGCGCGGTCGTGGTTCGGCGCGCGGCGTCGGCTACCTCATCCAGCAGGCGGAAGGCGCGTTCGACATCAATACCGTCTTCGCCGGAATCCTGGTCCTCACCGCGTTCGCGCTGGTGCTGGATTTCGCGGTCGGCCGCGTCGAAAAGCGCCTGCTCGTGTGGCGGCCGACGCAAAGCGAGACCGAGCAGCTTTGAAACGATAGGAGTACCCCATGAGCGAAGGGCATCCGCACGACTGGAAGCATCACGGCGTTCGCGTCGTCCACGGCAACGAGCTCGACCCGAACGTGCCGCAGACGAAAGGCATGTCGCGCGCGGCGGCGATCAATTTCGCGCGCGTGGGCGCGGAGAAGATCTGGGCGGGAACGGTGAAGATCCACCCGAACGCGAAGACCGGAGCGCACCACCACGGGCCGGTCGAGAGCGTGATCTACGTGGTCAAGGGGAAGGCGCGCATGCGCTGGGGCGAAAAGCTCGAGTACACGGCCGAAGCGGGTCCCGGCGACTTCATCTGGGTGCCGCCTTTCGTGCCGCACCAGGAGATGAATGCGAGCGAGGAGGAGCCGCTCGAATGCGTGCTGCTGCGCAGCGGCCAGGAGCCCGTGGTGGTGAATCTCGATATTCCCGCGGCCGAAAAGCCCGAGGAAGTGTTCTGGGTGGACAACATCCACCCCTACCCGGAAAAGGGCTGCTGATCAGTTATCGCGGGGCTTGTGGGCGCGGCCCGCCAACAATCGATCGTAGATCGCGTTGGGGAGGAGCCCCAGCAGCCGGCCGACGATCGCCATCTGCCAGGGAATCACGCTGAACGATCTTCCCGAGTCGATCGCCCGGACGATGCGCCGAGCCGCATCGTCGACCGGAAGAATGAAGGGCATGGGATAGGGATTCTTCGCCGTCATCGGCGTGGCGATGAACCCCGGGCAGATCGTCGCGACGCGTACGCCGCTACCGTGAAGCTCCACGCGAAGCGCCTCGAGGTAGCTGATCGCCGCGGCCTTCGACGCGCTGTAGGCCGAGGCGCCGGGCAGGCCGCGAAAGCCGGCCACCGACGCGATTCCGGCAAGGATGCCCTGCCCGCGTGAGCGCATCGGCGCGACGAACGGGTGGAAGGTGTGAACCAGGCCCATCACGTTCGTCTCGAAAGTCTCGCGGAAAGCCTCGGCATCGCGTTCGAATTCCGTGAGCGTGCCCTTGGAGATGCCGGCATTTCCAATGACGAGATCGGGGACTCCGTGCCGGCTCATGAAATCGTTCGCCGCCGACTTCACGGCCGCGATGTCGCGAACATCGGCCTCGAAGATCTCGGCCGGTGTGGCGAAGGACCGAGCGAGCTCGCGCAATCGATCGCCGCGCCGGGCGACGAGGCCGAGCGTGGCGCCGCGCGCCGCGTACGCCCGCGCCAGCGCCTCGCCGATCCCGCTCGAGGCGCCGGTGATGAAGGCCTTCAGCGTTTCGCCAGCTCCGGGGCTGCGGCGGCCGCGGCTGTCTTCTCCCTGCGCGCGGCCGCGATCGCCTGGTCGGCCGCCTGGAATATGCGTTCCTCGCCGCCAGCCGATTGCGCGGAGACCACGTACTTTCCGTCGACGATGAGTTGCGGGACGCTGTCGACCTTGTAGCTCGCGGTCATCTGCTTGGCGCGCTGCATCTTCGTCGACACCGAGAAGGACTTCTCGACGTCGCGATACTTGGCGACATCGATGCCCTGCTTGGCGAGCCATTCTTCGCGCAGTCCCGTGTTGCCGAGATTGATGTTCTGCTTGTGGAGGGCGTCGAAGACCTTGGCGTGGTACTGGTCGAGGACTCCCATCGCCTCCAGGGTGTAGTACACGGACGCGAGCGACGTCCAGCCGCCGGTGGCCCCGGGTACGCGCTTGAACACCACGTCCTTGGGCGCCGTCTTCTGCCACGCGGCGACCGACGGCTCGATGCGATAGCAATGCGGGCACCCGTACCAGAAAAATTCGATGACCTCGATCTTGCCGCTGTCGGTCGGCTGCGGCGGATTGAGGAGCGTGTATTGCGGACCTTGCGCTAGCGCAGCGCCGGAAGCGGCGGCGAGCCAGAGAGCGGCGGCGAAAGCCGCGATCCTGCGAAGAGACATGTAGATATCCTTTACGGGTTCCGTGGTTCGTCGGTGGTGCGGATGATCGCGGCGCCGACCCCGTTCTGGGACAGCGTCGTCTTGATGCGGTTCGCGTCGTCGAGGCTCTGGTACGGCCCCAGGCGCACGCGGAAGAGCGTCCCCTTGTCGGGGATCGCTACCGGGCGCACCGAAGCCTCCAATCCTGTTAACGCAATCTTCGCCTTTAGGTTGTCAGCTTCCTTCTCCTCGGAGAAGGCGCCCGCCTGCAGCCAGTAGACCTCCCCGGAGTGCGGCTTCGGCGAGGCGGGGGACGATCCCGGCTTCGCGGCTGCCACCGGAGGCGTCGCCTTGGGCGCGGATGCGGCCTTCGCCTCGCGCTCGCTCGCTTCCTTGTCGCCGGGAAGGATCTGGTAGAACTCGAAGCGCGGGCGCTCCGAAGTCTTTCCCGGCTTGTCGCCGGCCTTGCCCTTCGCCGCCTGCTCGGCCGCCTTCGCCGCGTCGGCCGGCGCCGGTGGTTGCGCGGGGCCGATCTTCGGCAGCGGCTCCATCGACTTGCCCTTCTCGACGAAGGGATTCGACAGCCGGTTGAGCCATAGCGCGACCGCGAGCGATATGACGATGCCGAGGAGCAGCCCGATGATCATGCCGAGCAGCATCGGGTGGTTCAGGCGGCTGTCGGCAGCGGCGCGCGGCGCCGGAGAATCCTTGTAATCCCTGGGCATCACATTCTTTCGGGAGCGCTCACGCCGAGGACGGCGAGGCCGTTCGCGAGCACTTGTCGCGTCGCGGCGACAAGGGCGAGGCGCGCGAGCTTCAGCGCTTCATCCTCGACGAGGAATCGCTCGGCATTGTAGTAGGTATGCAGGCGAGCCGCCACGGCATCGTGCAGATAATAGGTCAGCAGGTGCGGCGCGAATTCGCGCGCCGCGCGCTCGAGGAGCTTGGGAAACTCGGCGAGCTCCTGCGCGAGAGCGGTCTCGTATGGGGAGGTAAGCGGCGCAAGGTCCACGCTCGCGAGCGCGGCCACGTCGCCGCCCCATTCGCGCAGCACGCTGCACACGCGCGCGTGCGCATACTGCACGTAGTACACCGGGTTGTCCTCGCTGCGGCTCTTGGCGAGGTCGATGTCGAACACCAGCTCGGAATCGACGGTGCGCATGAGGAAGAAGTAGCGCACGGCGTCGCGCCCGACTTCGTCGATGAGCTCGCGCACCGTGACGTAATCACCGGCGCGCTTCGACATCTTCACCTGTTCGCCGCCCCTCATCACCTTCACCATCTTGTGCAGCACGTAGTCGGGGTACCCGGGGGCGATGCCCACGTCCAACGCCTGCAGTCCGGCGCGCACGCGCGTCACCGTCGAATGGTGATCGGAACCCTGGATGTTCACCGCGGCGTCGAAACCGCGGCGAAACTTCGTGAGGTGGTAGGCGACGTCGGGCACGAAATAGGTGTACGTCCCGTCGGACTTGCGCATCACGCGGTCCTTGTCGTCGCCGAAATCGGTGGTCCTCAACCAAAGCGCGCCCTCGAAATCGAAGGTGCGCCCGCCCTGATTCAGCAGGTTCACCGTCTCCTCGACCTTGCCGTCGGTGTAGAGCGAGCTTTCGAGGAAGTACGAATCGAATTTCACCCCGAAAGCGCGCAGGTCCATGTCCTGTTCGCGGCGCAGGTACGCGACCGCGAATTGCCGGATCGCTTCGAGATCGCCGCCGGCGGTGTCTGCGAGCCGGTCGGCGACATAGGCGCGCGCGATCTCGCGGATGTATTCACCGTTGTATCCGTCGTTCGGCACCTGCGCCGGCTCGCCGCGCTCCTGCTTGATGCGGCACTGCACGGAAAGCGCGAGGTTGGCGATCTGGTTGCCGGCGTCGTTGTAGTAGAACTCGCGCGTCACATCCCAGCCCTGCCACTCGAGAAGGGTCGAGATGGCGTCCCCAAGCGCGGCCTGCCGGCCGTGGCCCACATGCGGCGGGCCGGTGGGATTTGCGGAGACGAACTCCACGAGGAATTTGTGGCCCGCAGCGGACTTGCCGCGGCCGAATGCATCGGCTTCGCGCAGGGCCGCTTCGACGACGGCGAAGCGCACGCCGCGCGACAGGGTGAAGTTGATGAATCCCGGGCCGGCGATGTCCGCCTTCGAGATCTCTTCGGTCGCGGGCAGCGCCGCGATGATCGCCTCGGCGGCTTCGCGCGGCTTGCGCCCCACGCGCTTGGCGAGTTGCAGCGCGACGTTGGTCGCGAAATCGCCGTGGTCGGCATTGCGCGGGCGATCGATCTCGATCGCACAGTCGCCCGCGTCCGGAAAGGCGCTGCGCACCGCCGCGGCGAGGAGCCCGGCGAGGCGTGTCTTCGGATCGGCAGCGGGAGAGGTCAAGGCGTGTTCCAAAACCCCTAATTATACGGGCGAGGGGGGCTCAAACTTCCTGGGGATCGACGTCGAGCGACCAGCGAATGCTCCGCTCTGCGCGCGCCGTGAGCTCGGATTTCCACTCGGCGAGGAACGGTTGCAGCGCGGCACGCGCGCGCGCCCGCACCAATAACTGAGCGCGTTCGAACCCCGCTTTGCGTTCGAGCGACGCAGCGACCGGATCGAAGATTTCCACGCGCATGGACAGGCGCCGCCCGAGGCGCGCGGCCTCTTCGAGGAAGGCCTTCGCCGCGCCCGGCTTCTTTGCTTCGGCTCTGAGCAGCGCGAGGTGCGCGAAAGGCGGAAAGCCCGCGACGCGCCGTTCGTCTAGCGCTTGCTCGGCGAAGCTTGCGTAGTCCTGGCGCGCCACCGCGGCGTACAACGGGTGCGCGGGGAAATCGGTCTGGATAAGGACTTCGCCGGGGCGCTCCGCGCGCCCCGCGCGTCCCGAGACTTGCACGAGAAGGGAGAACAGGCGCTCGGCCGAGCGGAAATCGGCGCTGAAGAGCGCGCCGTCGGCTTCGAGCACCCCGACCAAGGTGAGGCGCGGATAGTCGTGCCCCTTGGCGAGCATCTGCGTACCCACGAGCACGTCGATCTCACCCTCGCGGAATTTGCGGAAGGTTTCCGTGAGCGCTCCCCTGCGTGCCGCGGCATCGCGGTCGACGCGCGCGATTGACGCCCCGGCGAGCACTTCGCGCAAAGCGTCCTCGATGCGCTGGGTGCCGTGGCCCACGGGGGCGAGGTCGGTGCTCGCGCAATTGGGACAGACGGCGGGAACGCGCTCGCGATGGCCGCAGTGATGGCAGCGCAGTTCGCCGGAGCGCATGTGCAAGACAAGGTTCGCGCTGCAGCGCGAACACGTCGAGTGCCAGGTGCACGCACGGCAATAGAGGACCGGCGCGAAGCCACGGCGGTTGATGAAAACCAGGCTTTGCTCGCCGCGCTCGAGGCGCTGGCGCAACGCGAGGACGAGCGCGTGGGTGAGCCCTTCGATGGGGCGGTCGGCGCGTGAATCGATCGCGCGGATCACCGGCATCCGGGCGCCGGCCCCCGCGCGCGCGGCGAGCGTGGCGAGCGCGTAGCGCCCGCGCAACGCGTTGTCGTAGCTCTCGAGCGAGGGCGTGGCCGACCCGAGCACGATCGGAACGCGCAGTTCCTGCGCGCGCCGCACCGCGACGTCGCGCGCCGAATAGCGCAGGCCTTCCTGCTGCTTGTACGAGCCGTCGTGCTCCTCGTCCACCACGATCAGGCCAAGATTCGCGAACGGCATCAGGATCGCGAGACGCGTGCCGAGCGTCACGTGCGCCGCGCCCGACTGCGTCGCGAGCCACGCGCGCGCACGCTCGCCATCGTTCAGATGGCTGTGTGCGGCGACGACGCACGCGGCCGGGAAGCGCGATCGCACTTGTTCCTCGAGCTGCGGAGTAAGGCCGATTTCCGGCACGAGCAGCAGGGCCTGCCGGCCGCGCGCTAGGGTCGCGGCGATCGCGTGGAGGTACACCTCGGTCTTTCCGCTTCCCGTTACGCCCTGCAGCAGCACCGGGTGAAATTGCCCGGAGCTCACGCCCTGCACCAGCAGGCCGATTGCCGCCTGCTGCTCGGGCGTCAGGCGATGCGGGGCCACGAATCCGCCGTTGCCAGTCCGCGTCGCAGGACGGTGGGCAAGCGCGCGCCGGCGAACCTGCCGCAGGCGCGGTGGTAGGGCCGCCGCGATGACCTCGCCGAGGGGGCGATGGTAGTAGCGCGCGCAAAAGCGAAACAGGGCGAGCTCCGCCGCGCCCAGGGGCGGCACGTCCGCGACGAGGCGCTCCATGTCGCGCAGGCGCTCCACCGGCACGTCGCTGCGCGCGGCGCGGCCCACGACCACGCCGACTTTGCGCGCGCGCCCGAAGGGAACCACGACCAAGGCGCCGAGCGCCGGTTCGGAGCCCTCGGGCACACGGAAATCGAAGGCTTCTTCGAGCGGCACGTCGAGCGCCACGCGAGCGATTCTCACCGGCGAATAGCGAGGGCTCGAGAGGCGCCCGATTCCCTGTGGATAAGTCTGTGCATACCTCGCGCGCTGCGCTGCGGACGATGATTTTGTGAGCCGCGGCGCTCGCCGATGGCGCACTGCACAATCATGGAAACGATTGAAATCAAAGCGGATTTGTTTTTCGTTCGTGGACTTGCATCAAAACGCCCGTGCGGATCGCGAGAACGAGAGACGTGTGAATAAGCAATCACTGCGACGCAAATATTTTTCTTGACAGCGGCTATTCCCGGTGGGCTCCGAGGGAGCCTGCGTGCACCGCCTCGACGAGCGCCTGAACGTGCTCCGGCGGCGTGTGCTGCGAGACGCCATGGCCGAGGTTGAAAACATGGCCCGGACCGGTCCCGAAGGCCGCCAGGATGCGCCGGGCCTCGGCCTCGATCGCCTTGGGCGGCGCGAACAGCGCCATGGGATCCATGTTTCCCTGCAACGCGACTTTCCCGCCCACGCGATGGCGTGCCTGCCCCAGATCGGTCTGCCAATCGACGCCAAGGGCATCGGCCCCGGATTCGGCCATGGCCTCCAGCCACGAGCCCGCGCCCTTGGTGAAGAGGATGCGCGGGACGACTCGATCGTCGCGAACGCGCGTGACGCCAGCGAGCACGCGCCGCGAATAGGCGAGCGAGAATTCCGCGAACGCAGCGTCGGAAAGCATTCCGCCCCACGTGTCGAAGATCATGACCGCCTGTGCCCCCGCGTCGATCTGCGCGTTGAGATAGGCGGTCACGGCCTCGGCATTGATCGACAGCACCCGATGCAGCAAGTCCGGGCGCGCATAGAGCATCGTCTTCACGCGCCGGTAGTCGTCGCTCCCCCCGCCTTCGATCATGTAGCAGGCAAGGGTGAACGGACTTCCGGAGAAACCGATCAACGGCACACGCCCATTCAGCGTGCGCCGGATGAGTGCGACGGCGTCGAACACGTAACGCAGCTTCGCAAGGTCCGGCGCGGCGAGCGCGTCGATCTCCCTTTCTTCGCGCAACGGCCGCTCGAAGCGCGGGCCCTCGCCCTCGACGAAATGAAGGCCGAGGCCCATCGCATCGGGCACGGTGAGAATGTCGGAAAAGAGGATCGCCGCGTCGAGCGCGAAACGCTCGAGCGGCTGCAGCGTGACTTCGCACGCGAGCTCGGGCGACTGGGCGAGGGCGAGGAAGCTTCCCGCGCGCGCGCGCGTGGCGTTGTACTCGGGAAGGTAGCGTCCGGCCTGCCGCATGATCCAGATCGGCGTGTACGGCGTAGGCTGCCGTTGCAGCGCGCGCAGGAAGGTATCGTTCTGCATCGAGGCGATTTTCGCACGCCGCGCCGCCTCGTCTTCGGGAATCGCCAACAGCCTAGAGGCAGCGGTCGAGGAACGCGCGAATCGCCTCGCCATAACGCGGATTGAGGTCGAGATCGTTATGGCCGAAGCCCGGAAAGGAGCGGCGTTCCACCGGGCCACCCCAGCGATCGGCGAGACGGTCGGAGTGATGCTTCGGGATGATGTTGTCGGCATCCCCCGCGAGGAAGAGCGCCGGGGACGTGATCGCGGGAGCGAGGCGCGCGGAATCGAACGGATGGCGAAGCAGCCACGAAACCGGCAGCCATGGATAGATCTCCGCGGCCACGTCGCGAGCGCTCGCGAAGGGCGACGTCAAGACCGTGCATTTCACCCGCTTCGCCGCAGCGACGGGCACTGCGATCGCCGAACCAAGGCTGCGCCCGTGCACCGCGACGCGCGTGGCGTCGATGTCGCCGCGGGCCGCCGCCCAGTCGAAGATCTCGAGTGCATCGCCGATGAGCGCCTTTTCGCCGGGACTGCCCTGGCTCGCCCCGTATCCGCGGTAGTTGACCAGCAGCAGTGCGCGTGATCCGTACGACGCGTCGGCCTGGGACGCGTAAGCCGTGACTTCTTCCGCATTGCCCCCGTAGTAGATGACGAGCGCCGGCCGGGCGATCGGCGGAAGCGCGAGAACGCCCGCGAGCGCGGTTCCATCGCTTGCCCGGAATGAGACTGTCTCGAGGTGCCATCCTGGCGGCGCAACGCCCGGCGCGCCAGGACCCATGGGCAGGAAGATCAGGCGCTCCTGCGCGAGCCAGACGAGGGCCGCGACCGCGAGGTAACCGATGAGGACTGCGAGCAGGACGGCCTTGAGGAGCGCCATCGCGGCGATTAGCGCGGCAGGTCTGAGCGGCCCATCAGGAAGGCGTCGACCTCGCGCGCGCATTGCCGCCCTTCGCGAATCGCCCAGACGATGAGCGATTGTCCGCGGCGCGTGTCGCCGGCGGCGAAGACTTTCGGCACCGACGTGGCATAGCAACCCGGGCCGTCGGTCGAGGCCTTCACGTTGCCGCGCGCATCCTTCGCGACGCCGAGCGCGTCGATCAGCCCCTCGTGGACCGGGTGCACGTACCCCATCGCGAGGAGCACGAGCTCGGCGGGAATCGTGAATTCGGTGCCGGGGACTTCCCTCATCGCCATGGCACCCCGGTTGTCCTTGACCCACTCCACATGGCAAGCGGTGAGGCTTTTCACCCGCCCGCTCTCGCCGGTGAAGCGTTTCGTGGCGACCGCGAAATCGCGCTCCGCGCCCTCCTGGTGCGAGGACGAGGTGCGCAGCTTCAGGGGCCAGTAGGGCCACGTGAGCCCCTTGTCCTCCTCCTCAGGCGGCTGCGGCATCACCTCGAAATTGACCACCGAGGCCGCGCCCTGGCGGAACGATGTGCCGATGCAGTCGCTGCCGGTATCGCCGCCGCCGATGACCACGACATGCTTGCCGGCCGCGAGGATCTGACCGGGCACGGCGTCGCCGGCGACCTTGCGGTTCTGCTGCGGCAGGAACTCCATCGCGAAATGGACGCCGTCGAGGTCGCGTCCCGGAACCGGCAGCTCGCGCGGTTTCTCGCTGCCGCCGGAAAGCACGATCGCATCGAAGCCGTCGAGAAGCTGGCGCGCGGGAAGGTCGACGCCCACGTTGACGCCGGTGCGGAAGGTCACCCCCTCGGCCACCATCTGCTCCATGCGTCGATCGATGAGGTGCTTCTCCATCTTGAAGTCGGGAATCCCGTAGCGCAGCAGGCCGCCGGCGCGATCGCTCTTCTCGAAGAGAGTCACGTCGTGGCCGGCGCGCGCCAGTTGCTGCGCGCAAGCAAGCCCCGCGGGGCCCGAACCGACGACCGCGACCTTCTTGCCGGTTTTCTGCTGCGGCGGCTGCGCGCCGATCCACCCCTCGCTCCAGCCCTTGTCCGCGATTGCCTGCTCGATCGATTTGATCGCGACCGGATCGTCGTTGATGTTGAGCGTGCACGCCGCCTCGCACGGCGCCGGGCACACGCGGCCGGTGAATTCCGGAAAGTTGTTGGTGGAGTGCAGCACGTCGAGCGCCTCGCGCCAGGTGCCGCGATACACGAGGTCGTTCCAATCGGGAATGATGTTGTTTACCGGGCAACCCGTCTGGCAAAACGGGATGCCGCAGTCCATGCAGCGCGCACCCTGGCGGCCCATCTCTTCGTCGGGCAGGGGACGGATGAACTCCTTGAAGAACTTCACGCGCTCCGGCACCGGCACGTACGGCCGGTCGGCGCGCTCGATCTCGATGAACCCGGTGATCTTTCCCATGTCCCGTTCGTCTTGACTCGTCTTGACTCGTCTTGACTCGTCTCGACGCGGCGCTAGTCGTGGGCGCGCACTTCGGTTTGCGCCGGTTGCCCGCGGCGCGCGTGCTCCGTGGCCATCTCCGCCAGCGCGCGGCGATACTCGAGCGGCATCACCTTCACGAACTTCGGCAAGTAGGCAACCCAGTTCTCGAGCACCACACGCGCGCGGTCGCTGCCGGTATAGAGCAGGTGGCGCTGTATGAGGGACTTCAGCATCGCGTCGTCGCTGCCGCCGACGTGGTCGAGCTGCACCTTGCCGTGCGTCTCGAGCTCGCCATTGGCGCCGCCCTCGGTCGCCGCGTGGTCTTCCTCGGGAATCGGCTCGAGCTCGACCATCGCCATGTTGCAGCGCTGCGTGAAGTCGCCCTCTTCGTCGAGCACGTAGGCGATGCCGCCGGACATTCCCGCGGCGAAGTTGCGTCCCGCCTTGCCGAGGACCACGACGGTTCCGCCGGTCATGTACTCGCAGCCGTGATCGCCCACGCCCTCGACGACGGCGGTGGCGCCGGAATTGCGCACGCAGAAGCGCTCGCCGGCCACGCCGCGGAAGTACGCTTCGCCGCTGATCGCGCCGTACATCACCGTATTGCCGATGATGATGTTCTCCTCCGGAACAAGGGGCGAGTCCTTCGGGGGATGGACGACGATCCGCCCCCCGGACAGGCCCTTGCCGACGTAGTCGTTGGCATCTCCCTCCAGCTCGAAGGTGACGCCGTGGGCGAGCCACGCCCCGAAGCTTTGTCCCGCCGTGCCTTCGAATTTGGCGAGGATAGTGTCCTCGGGCAGCCCCGCGTGGCCGTGGCGCCGCGCGACCTCGCCCGAGAGCATCGCTCCGACCGTGCGATTGCGGTTGAAGATGCGCGAGGTGATCTGGACCGGCCGCTTCGATGCGAGGGCGGTTGCGGCCTTGGCGATCAATTCGTGGTCGAGAGCCTTGGCGAGGCCGTGGTCCTGCGCCTCGCACTGATGCATCGCGACACCTTCGTCGACGCGAGGCTTGTAGAAGAGCCTGGAGAAGTCGAGGCCTTTCGCTTTCCAGTGCTGGACTGCCGGGCGCATGTCGAGCAACTCGGCATGCCCGATCATGTCCTGGAAGCGGCGCACGCCGAGCCTGGCCATCCACTCGCGCACTTCCTCGGCCACGAAGAAGAAGTAGTTGATGACGTGCTCGGGCTTGCCCTCGAATTTCTTGATGAGCTCCGGATCCTGGGTGGCGATCCCGACCGGGCAGGTGTTGAGATGGCACTTGCGCATCATGATGCAGCCCTCGGCTACGAGGGGCGCCGTGGCGAAGCCGAATTCGTCTGCGCCGAGCAGGGCGCCGATGACGACGTCGCGCCCGGTCTTCATCTGACCATCGGCCTGCACGGCGATTCGGCCGCGCAGCTTGTTCAGGACCAGCGTCTGCTGCGTTTCCGCAAGCCCGATCTCCCACGGGCTGCCCGCATACTTGATCGACGACAGCGGCGAGGCGCCGGTGCCGCCATCGTGCCCGGAAATGGTGACGTGGTCCGCCTTCGCCTTGGCCACGCCCGCGGCGACGGTGCCCACGCCGATTTCGCTCACCAGCTTCACGGAAACGCGCGCTCCGGGATTCACGTTCTTCAGGTCGTGGATGAGCTGCGCGAGGTCCTCGATCGAATAGATATCGTGGTGCGGGGGCGGCGAGATGAGGCCTACGCCCGGAACGGTGTGGCGAACGCGCGCGATGTACTTCGAGACCTTGTGGCCGGGAAGCTGGCCGCCCTCGCCAGGCTTGGCGCCTTGCGCCATCTTGATCTGCAGGTCGTCCGCATTCACCAGGTACTCGGTCGTGACGCCGAAGCGGCCCGCGGCGACCTGCTTGATCGCCGAGCGCATGGAATCGCCGTTGGCGAGCGGCTGGTAGCGGATGGGATCCTCGCCGCCCTCGCCGGTGTTGGATTTACCGCCGATGCGATTCATCGCGATCGCCATCGTCGAGTGCGCCTCGTGCGAGATCGAGCCGAGCGACATGGCGCCCGTGGCGAAGCGCTTGACCAGCGACTCGGCGCTTTCGACCTCGTCGAGCGGCACCGGAGCGTCCGCCTCCCTGATGCGGAAGAGGCCGCGCAGCGTGAGCAGCTTCTCGCTCTGTTCGTTGATGAGCTTCGAATACTCCTTGTAGGTCGCGTACGTGCCCGAACGCACGGCGTGCTGCAGCTTGGCGATCGAGTCGGGCGTCCACATGTGCGCTTCGCCGCGTACTCGATAGGCGTATTCGCCGCCGGCGTCGAGGTCGTTGCGATATAGCGGCGCGTCCGAGTAGGCGAGTTGATGCAGGCGAACCGCTTCCTCGGCCGCCTCGGCGAGCCCGATTCCTTCCACGGCGGTCGGCGTGCCGGTGAAGTACTTGTCGACGAAGGCGCTCGAAAGCCCCACTGCCTCGAAGATCTGCGCGCCGCAATACGATTGATAGGTGGAAATGCCCATCTTCGACATCACCTTGAGCAATCCCTTGCCGATCGCCTTGATGTAGCGCTTGACGATCTCCTTCTCGCCGATCTTCTGCGGCAACGCGTCGCGCAGGTCGAGGAGCGTGGCGAACGCGAGGTTGGGATGGATCGCCTCGGCGCCGAAGCCCGCGAGGCAGGCGAAATGATGGACCTCGCGCGCGCTGCCGGTTTCGACCACCAGGCCGCAGCGCGTGCGCAGTCCCGCGCGCACGAGGTGGTGATGCACGGCCGCCGTCGCGAGCAGGGCGGGGATCGGAATGAGCGTCGAGGAAATGTCGCGGTCGGTGAGGATGATGATGTTCGTGCCCTTGCGCACCGCATCCTCCGCATCGGCGCAAAGCTGCGCGAGCGCGGGCTCCATCCCTTCCGCTCCCCATTCGGCCGGATAGCACATCGTGAGGACGTCGCTCTTGAAATGCCCCTGCGTGAACGTCGACGCGCGCCGCAGCTTCTCCATGTCCTCGAAGGTGAGGATCGGCTGCGAGACTTCGAGGCGCATCACCGGTTCGGTCGAGTCGGGCGACAGGAGGTTGGGGCGCGGGCCGATGAACGAGACGAGCGACATGACGAGCTGCTCGCGGATCGGATCGATCGGTGGATTCGTCACTTGCGCGAACAGCTGGCGGAAATACGCGTACAGCGGCCTCGCGCGATTGGAGAGCACGGCGATCGGCGCGTCGTCGCCCATGGAGCCCACGGCCTCTTCGCCCGCCACCGCCATCGGCGTGAGCAGCATCTTCAGGTCTTCCTGCGTGTACCCGAAGGCTTGCTGGCGGTCGAGCAGCTTGTCGGTGTCCGGGGTGGGAATCTCCCACGGCTGCGCAATGTCCTCGAGCCGGATCTGCGTGCGATCGAGCCAGTCCTGGTACGGGCGCTGCGCGGCGAGGTCGCGCTTGAGCTCCTCGTCGGAGACGATGCGGCCGTGCTCGATGTCGACGAGCAGCATCTTTCCCGGCTGAAGCCGCCATTTGCGCACGATTTTCGCTTGCGGGATGTCGAGCACGCCCATCTCCGAGGACATCACGATCAGGTCGTCGTCGGTGATGAAATACCGTGCCGGCCGAAGGCCATTGCGGTCAAGCGTTGCGCCGATGAACTTGCCATCCGTGAAGGCAACGGCGGCCGGCCCGTCCCAGGGTTCCATCAGCGCGGCGTGGTACTCGTAGAACGCGCGCCGTTTCGCGTCCATCAGCGGATTGCCGGCCCACGCCTCCGGGATCATGAGCATCATCGCGTGCGCGATGGGATAGCCGCCCATCACCAAGAGCTCGAGGGCGTTGTCGAACGAGGCCGAGTCGGATTGCCCGTCGTAGATCAGCGGCCAGATCTTGTCGAGATCCGGCCCGAGCAGCTTCGAGTGGATCGTCGCCTGCCGCGACTTGATCCAGTTGAGGTTCCCGCGCAACGTGTTGATCTCGCCGTTGTGCGCGATGAAGCGGAACGGGTGGGCCAGGTCCCACGTCGGGAAGGTGTTCGTCGAGAAGCGCTGGTGCGCGAGGCAGAGCGCCGAAATGAGGCGCTTGTCCGTGAGGTCGCGGTAGAACTCGCCGACCTGATGCGCGAGGAGCATCCCCTTGTAGACAATCGTCCGGTGCGAGAACGACGGCACGTAGAAACCCTGCGCATTGGTGAGCCCAAGAGCGCGGATGGCGTGACCGGAAGACTTGCGGATGATGTAGAGCTTGCGCTCGAACGCGTCGCGGTCGATCATCCCGCGTCCCGCGCCGACGAACACCTGGCGGATGACCGGCATGGTTTCGCGCGCCGTGGCGCCGAGGCTCGAGTCGGCGATCGGCACGTCGCGCCAGCCGAGAAGCACCTGTCCCTCGTTCACGATGGCGCGCTCGATTTCCTTCGCGCACGCCGCGCGCGCCGCCGGATTGCGCGGCAGGAAGACCATGCCCACACCATAGGCGCCCGCCTTGGGCAGCTTCACCCCCTTCGCACCCATCTCCTCGCGGAAGAACGCGTCGGGAATCTGCACGAGGACACCGGCGCCATCACCGTGCAGCGGATCGGCGCCCGTGGCGCCGCGGTGCGTGAGGTTATTGAGAATCGTAAGGCCCTTGGCGACGATGTCGTGCGATTTGCGGCCCTTTATGTGCGCAACGAACCCCACGCCGCACGAGTCGTGCTCGCGGCTCGGGTCGTAAAGCCCCTGGCGGGGCGGCAATCCGGGATTCGTTTCCATCTCGCGCGTCCTCAAAAAGGCAATCGTCGCCGCGCTCCCCCGGGATCGCGGGGCAGCTCAGGCTTCGTCTCGGGGAAACCGGTCCATGCTAGCGCACGATTTATTGCAGTGCAATATAAAAGCCTTGGCCCCGCGCGCGGAATCAACGCGGCATTCTTCGGCGCAGTTGAGTAGAATCAACGCCATAGACCGCGCGCTCGAAAGCGCCCGATGGGAGAGAACAACGTGATTGGTCAAGGTTTGCAGGTCCTCACGCGCTTCGCGCTCGTGCTCGCGTCCCTCGTGATCGTCATCTCGTGCGGCAGCGGTGCCGTTGGGACGATCGTCAACGATCCGGCGAAGATCACGATCCTGCCGGGCTCCGACGGGACCCCCACGATCCTCTACTCAGGGCTTCCCACCACTTTCACGATCACGGGCGGCACCGGCGTCTACATCGTGAGCTCGAGCAACCAGGCGATCGTCCAGGTGAGCGGGAATCTCGTCGGCAACACGCTCACCGTTGTTCCCAACAATGTTGTCACCGAGACGACGCTCACCTTGACCGCGCGTGATACGGGGACGAACACGCCTGCTGTTGTCACCTTGACCGTGCGGCCCGGAACGGTCAGCAACATGATCACGATCGCTCCCGGGTCATCGGCTTGCTCTCCGGCGGTCTGCTCCGGCGGCGACGCCGTCGTCACGGCGACGATTTCACAAGGTGGGATCCCGCTTCCCGCCCGCGGCGTGCGCTTCGAGGTCATTTCAGGCGACGTTCGCTTCATCACTTCAGCCGCCGGTTTGGCGGAGACCGTCGGACTCGCCGTCACCACCGTGACCGACGAGACCGGCGCCGCGCGCGTTCGTCTTCGCGCTCTCGATGCGGCCGCGAACCAGACGGCGGTCATCCAGGTCACCGACCTGGGTAGCGGCGCCTACCAGCGAACCACGCTTCTGATCGCGCGCGCGACGGCCACGCAAGCCGGGTTCTTTACGGTGCCCAGCGCCGTGACCTACACGGGCCCGAACAACCAGCAGTGCGCCTCAGGCCTCAGCTCGGAAATTTTTGTCTTCGGCGGTACTCCGCCATACACCATCGCCAATTCGGCGCCGAGCGCTTTTGCGACCAACACCTCCGTCGTGAACTTCAGTGGCGGCAGCTTCCGCGTGACCCCGAGCGGCGTGTGCGCGGAGAACGTGACAATCGCGGTCACCGACGCGGCCGCGCGAACGACGACCGTAACCTTCACGAACAAGCTCGGCACGAACGATCCGCCGCCGGCGCCCCTCGCCGTGGTGCCCGGCAGCCTCAGCCTCACGAGCTGCGCGTCCACCGCCAGCGCCGTGATCGTGGGCGGCAAGACGACCACCTACGTCGCCGCTTCGAGCAACGGCATCGTGCTGGCCACCGTGAACGGCAGCCTGCTGACGGTTTCGCGCGCGCCGGGCCCCTTTACTGCGCCGGTGTCCGGCGTAACCGTTACGGTGACCGATGGCACTTCGGTGGTGAGCGTGCCCGTGACACTGAGCGGGACGGCCTCGACGGGTCCCTGCCCCTGATCGGAACCCTCAGTCCGCGACCATCCCTGCCCGCCTGCCGGGGCCTTCAGGCATCCGGGCAGGCGGGCAATTTTTTGCTTGCAAGCAACGTCAAGTTGCGCTTTAATAACCCGCGATAACCCGCTAATTTTCTAAGATTTCTGATGCGGGGTGCCCAACTGAAGGGGAGTCGACCGTGAATCTCGACGCGTTTCGAAGACTGTCTTCCCGGCTGATCCTTGCGGCTTCGGCCGTTGTCACATCGATAGTCGTGGGATCGTGCGGCGGTGGCGGGGCGGCCACGGCGCCAACCGATACGCCTTTGACGTTGCTGCCATCGGCAGCGACGCTCTACGCCGGCGTGGCCTATCAATTCCAGATCGCGGGCGGGCGCCCGCCGTACCTCTTGTCATCGAGTGAGCCCGTACTGCTTCCTGTCCCGTCGCCAGTCAACGGATTTACGTTTCAAGTCATTCCCAACAATCCGGGCGTCGTCGACGCCAACCTGCCGCCGGGTGCCCTTCCTGTGCGCTCGGTGATCATCACGGTGCGCGATTCAACCGGCTCGGTCATCACCACGCCGAGCACGGGCGGCATCACGGTTGGGCAGAACTTCCTCACCGGCTACGGCGTCGTCTTCGATTCGACCTGCCAAAGCGGCCAGGCGTGCAGCGGTGCGGAAGCGATCGTGCGCATGATCGCGACGATCAACGGCGTCCTTTACGGCAACCGTCCGGTGCGCTTCTGCGTGGTGCGCGGCAATTTCCAGTTCGTGGTGCCTGAAACAATCTCCAACCAGCCGGCGGCTCTTGTCAATTGCGTCGATACGCAGACGGATCACAGCGGTGCAGCGATCGCGCGCATTCGCGTGCCGGCCGACGCCACGACCCAGCTCGCGACCTTGCGGTTGACCGATATAGGAACGGGCGCCCAGGTCGACGAGATTTTCACTATCGTGCAAGGCTCGATCGTCGGCACGCTCACGGTGCTGCCGAACAGCTTCACCTTCACCGGCCCGCGCGCGGGCATTTGCGGCACGGGTAACGCGGACTTCATCGTATTCGACGGAGATCCGCCCTATAGCGCCGTCTCGTCGAACCCGAACATCTCGGTCAGCCCGTCGACCAGCAGCTCGAACCCGGCGCGCTTCACGGTCATCGCGTCCAATCCGAACGTCTGCGTCGATACGACCATCGTCGTGACCGACCGGCAGCAACGGCGCGCAACCGTACAGGTCAAGACCGAGGAGGGCTCGGCGACGCTTCCCGCGCTCGTCGTTTCTCCAACGACGGTCACACTGAACGACACGTGCGGATTCTCGACCTCGGTGACCGCCGTGGGCGGTGTCGGACCGCTCTCCGTGAATTCTTCGCATCCGCGCGTATCGGCCACGCTTTCCGGCAACACGATCACCATCACACGGCTTACGCCTGACCCCGTGCCTCCGGCAGGGCCGGCCTTCTATCCGACAACGGCCACGGTCAGCGTCACCGACGGTGCCACCGTGCAGAACGTCACGGTCAACGCCGTGAAACAATTCTGCCCGTAACGGCTTCCGGTTCGATCCTCGAGCGGGCATCCTTCGGGATGCCCGTTTTTTCGTCTGGCCCCGCCTTGGATGCGATCGTCAGCGGTGCTTCAGGATTCGTCGGCCGAGCGCTCGCGTCGTGCATCGGCGCGCGGTGCCGCGCTTTGCGCCTCGGCTGCGAAGGCTGGCAGGAGGAGATCGAAGGTGCAGCCCTGCGCGGCGCCACCGTCTTTCACCTGGCCGCGCGCGTCCATCATGCGCATGAGTCGGATGCCGAATTCGAGCGCGACAACGTGCGCAAGACGGTCGTCCTCGCCGAAGCGGCAGCGGCGAAGGGTGCCCGACGGTTCGTGTTCCTGAGCTCGGTCAAGGTGAATGGCGAGGAAACCCATGGCCAGCCCTTTGGGCCCGGCGATCGAGAAGTGCCTGCGGATGCCTATGCGCGTTCGAAGTGGGCGGCGGAGCGGGCGCTGCACGATATCGCCCGCAGCAGCAAGCTGTCGATTGCGATCGTGCGTTCGCCGTTGGTCATCGGCAATGGCGCCGGCGGCAACCTGCACGCCCTGATGAAGCTTGCCGACACGTCGTGGCCTCTGCCCTTCGGCGCGCTCGACAATCGTCGCACCTTTGTCCACGTCGACGATCTCGCGCGCCTGCTTTGTCTTTGCGGGACCCAGCCGCACGCCGATGGGCGCGTATTTTTCGCAGGCGATCCAGACTCGGTGTCGACCGCACGCCTCGTCCGTACGCTGCGGCGCGCGCTCGGAAGGCCGCCGCGGCTCGTGCCAGTCGATCCACGTGCGCTCGAAGCGGTCGCGGCGCTCGCCGGACAGTCGCTGCGCGTTCGGCCATTGACGCGCTCGCTCGAGATCGACGTTTCGCAAACCGAGCGCGAGCTCGGATGGCAGCCGGGGATCCCGATGGAAGAGGGCATTGCCGCCATGGCCCGGGCCTATCGCGCGCGCGATAACACCGCATGAGCGTCTGGATCCTCGCGCTCGTCGTTCCCGCGGCCGTCACCCTCGCCCTGATCGCGCTGCTGCGCCGTTCGCCGTGGGCGTCGCGGCTCGCCGATCATCCGAACGCGCGCTCCCTGCACGTGCTGCCCACGCCCAGACTCGGTGGCATCGCCATGATGCTCGCTGCGCTCCCCGTCGCCATGGCGATGTCGAACCAACTCGATGTCGTCTGGGCCCTGGCTCTGGGGCTCGCGCTGGTTTCCTTCGCCGACGACCTGCGCAGCCTGCCGATCGGCGTGCGCCTAACCGCGCACTTCGCCGCCGCCGCGCTTGCCGTTACCTACATCGCGCCTTCCGGGGGCATGCCGTTCGTCGCAGCGATCCTCATCGCCCTGGCGATCGCATGGATGACGAATCTCTACAACTTCATGGACGGTGCCGACGGGCTCGCCGGTGGCATGGCGCTCTTCGGCTTCGCCGCCTATGCGCTTGCCGCAGCCGCCGCGGGGCTCGAGGCGCTCGCGCTGGGTGCCGCTGTCGTTGCGTCGGCGGCGCTCGGTTTCCTCGCCTTCAACTTTCCACC
>Ga0209131_1000592_pt1 | contig 25741 bp, 18 predicted proteins | sample GraSoi_2013_40cm_FD_185826 | JGI IMG/M metagenome (GOLD analysis project Ga0209131, IMG submission 185826) | Grasslands soil microbial communities from the Angelo Coastal Reserve, California, USA - Sample 9_17_2013_40cm (SPAdes) (version 2) | ecosystem: Environmental > Terrestrial > Soil >... | reverse complement strand
CGGATCATACCAAGCTGTGGGCTGATGCCTGTCAATTAGCCGGGTTGCAATGCTTAAAAGTTCGCTCAGCCATATTTAAAAATCTGCAGGGTGATACTTATACCTTTCAGGTAGAATTCAGCAACCCTGATGGCAGTCTCTTTGTGTTGGGTCCGTGTTGTGGATCGAGCGCAACTGACATGTCGCCAGTTTCACAATATGAATATTATCTAACAAGGAACACCAACGGAAAATTCGTGGTGATGGAACTCCCCCCTTATGTCCCTTAGCCCAATAACAGAAAAACTTTCCTTTCTCGCACGCACATCTATACTGGTCGCATTCTTTTTCACGGTTGATAAAATTCTCGCGTTTGTGCGCGTGGGCATTGTTTCGCGCCTCTACACAGATCGAGTCGGTCTGCTCGATGTATTCAATTCTGCGAACAATGTGCCGGATGTGTTGTTCGCTTTGATCTCAGGTGGTGCGCTGGCAATGGCGTTCATCCCATTGATGAGTGATTACCTCACCACAAAAGGACGCGAAGCCGCGTGGGATCTTTTTTCGCGCGTTGCCAATCTGGCATTCATCGTCACCGGCTTGGTTGCGATCATTGTTTCCATCTTTTCGAAAGAATTGGTTGACAATGTCATCGTTCCCGGCTTTACCACCGAGCAAAGAGTACTGGTGGCTGAACTCATGCAATTGAATCTCATCAGCACCATTATCTTCTCGATCAGTGGACTTGTGATGGCAAGCCTGCAAGCCAATCAACATTTTCTTTTGCCCGCGCTTGCGCCGATTATGTATAACGTTGGTCAAATATTTGGTGCGCTTATTTTTGTGCCGCGTTTCGGCATTCACGGTTTGGTGTATGGCGTCATTCTAGGAGCAGTATTGCATTTGGCGATTCAACTTCCAGCTTTATCCAAATATGGCTTCAAATGGACACCCACACTCGACCTAAAGAACACAGGTTTGACCGAAGCGCTAAAGCTATTAGGTCCACGTTTGCTGACGATGGGTGGCATTCAATTGGTTGTGATCATGCGTGATTTTCTTGCATCACATCTCGGGCAGACTGGCGCAGTAACTTCGCTGGCATTCGGTTACATGATCATGCAAGTACCGGAGACGATGCTCGGGACAGCGATTGCCACTGCTATGCTCCCGACTCTCGCCGAACTCGCAGCACGCGAAGATTGGGTTGAATTCCGGGTAACGATCGAACGCGCTCTCCGCATCTTGATCGCACTCACCATTCCCATTGCGGCGGTTTAACTCAGAAACATCAACGCTGATTACATGGACAACGCGCGCCTATCTGCTCACATTGACAGGTTATTCAATTCAGGAAGTTGCAGCACGTTCATTCTATGCCCGCAAAGAACCGATGTTCCCCTTGTATGCAGTCATTCTACGATTAGTAATTTTTCTTGGCATTGGCTTTCTGGGAATTACGCTTTTCAAAAGAATCGGTGCGCCTGTCATTGCGTTTGCCGAAATTGCGTTGCTGATCGAATCGATCATTTTATTCTATTGGTTAAGCAATAAGATGCATGAACCCATCATCGCGTGGAGCGCCGTCGGCAAAGGCGTAGTCGCTGCAGTAATCGGAGGCGTAACAGCTTACAGCTTGGCGGTGATCGTGCCTGGGTCCGCTGTGTTGACTGCATTGCTGGGTATGTTCGTCGGCGGGCTGGTCTGTCTTCCGATCATTTGGCCTGAGATTAAATTGTTCTTAAAATTGTAAAAACAAGGCTGATATAATAATTCTATGATTCAAAATTCTGGAAGCACACAAACCAATAAACCCATCGCTCCTACAAAACGCGGACGTACATTTCTAATTAGTGCACTGATCCTTCTCGTTATTTTAGGAATCACAGTATTTGCAGGCTATCAACAGGGTATTTCGATCCGCAAGGAAAATAAATTAGCCATCGTTACCCAACAGTTGACCGAGCAATTCAAGTTTGCCACAGACGATATTCAGGCTGGTAGATATGAGATCGCAAGACAGCGCTTGGAGTTCATCATTTCAAACGATCCAGGTTTTCCTGGTGCGCAGGAGAAATTGACTCAGGTGTTGGTGTTGATGAATGTTCCCACGTTAACTGTCACACCCTCTCTAACACCGACGCCTGATTTTAGCGGAGCGGAACAAGCATATGCAAAAGCCGGACAACTTATTGCAGCACAGGATTGGCCCGGCGCGTTGGGTGCACTCGATGAAATGCGTAAGCTCAACCCAGCCTATCAACAATCGCAGGTCGATGGTATGTATTATTTCGCTCTTCGCAATTATGGCTACGATCTGATTACCAAACAAGGCAATCTCGAAGGCGGCATCTATCAGCTCACGCTGGCGGAAAGGTTCGGGCCTTTGGATCGTGATGCCAATGGTATCCGTGAGGGTGCACGCGTTTATATCATTGGTGCATCCTTCTGGGAACTGGATTGGAGTCAGGCTGTCTTCTATTTTGGACAGGCCCGCAATTGGGGTGACCTGTGGGATGGTACAATGACTTCTTCAGCACGTTTCCAGATTGCATCCATGCGCTACGGCGATCAACTTTTCGCGAAGGGGAAAATTTGCGGAGATAATGAGGCACTTGCTCAATACCAAAATGCACAAAACATTAGTCCGTTGGATAAAGCTGCCCAAAATAATTACAACCAAGCCATGTTGACCTGTTTTCCGGCCACTGATACCCCTGCACCCATTACAGAAACACCCACCTCACCCGCCCCTCCGACAACGTATCCATGACCCCTCCGCCGAATTGGGTATTGGCACTCATTTACTGGCTGCACATGCTTGCCACGGTTGTGTGGGCTGGTAGTCTTGCTGCGCTCATGTTTTTGGTCCTACCAGCTATGAAACGTACTCTAAATCTTGAAACACAACTCGCCCTCATCGAAGCCATCCAGAAAAGGTTTGAACCAATTACGTGGTTCAGCATTAGCTTATTGGTGCTCACTGGCTTATTCCAGATGAGCCTCAATCCGCATTATGATGGCTTTCTTTCAACCAGCACCCAATGGTCTTTAGCCATTCTTGCCAAGCATATTCTGGGGATGCTGATCGTGGTGGTCAGCGCCATTCAAACTTGGGAAGTGATCCCAGCCATTCGACGGGGCATTCTCGTTTCGAAAAAACAGGATAACAGTGTAGAGCTTGATGCGCTGCGACGCCGTGAGGTCAATCTTCTGCGGATCAATTTTGGACTCGCAGCCTTAATCCTCCTAGCAACCGCTTTTGCGCGTGTAGCATAAGACAAACAGAATCAAACAGCCCGCCTCTTTCTTAGGGGCGGGCTGTTTCTGTTAAATTTACTTTTTCCAAGCGGATGACTCTATGGCAACTGCACCAGGAAGTCATATCGTTGAACGGCTACATATCCACCAGCATACCGAACACCAATAACAACTGAAACAGGCGCAATGTCATTTTCGGCTTTTGTAATAGTACCCTTTGCCTTGAAGTCCACTTGCAAAGTTGCACTAGTGTTTTGTCCTGAACGGTCGCCGCCTTGCACTGCCACCACACCTCTGCCTGGATAATAAGTATCAGGCAAAGCAGATGCAGACAAGAACTGCTGATCACTCTCAACGTGGACAATTACTGTAGCTGTATCGCCAACATTCATCGCAGAAGGTAGACCTTGTACAAGTGTGAATGTCGTTACTGGCACCGGTGCTGCAGCAGTTAATACACCTGTCAGCAATACCATCAAAGCCGCTAAACCTAGTAGTGAAAATAATTTTTTAAACATAGCTTTTTATCCTTTATTGGTGCCTTCAGTGTAATTCATATCTAATTGTTTGGAGCAAACAATTATGCATGGTTGTACATTAAAAAGTTACAACCTGATCAGCTCTGGAGCCAGCGCGCCGGTCAGGTCATAAGCCATTGCACCCGTGATACGCACAGGGACAATGCTACCAATTTTTGCATCACCCTCGATAAATACCAAGCCATCGATTTCCGGTGCATCGCGATAAGACCGCCCAATGGCGATACCCTTATCCTTGCCTTCCACCAACACATCCAATGTTTTGCCAACATAAGACTGATTGACCTGCATTGAGATACTTTGTTGCAATTCCATTAAACGTTCAAAACGTTCCTGCTTCACTTCCGCAGGGACAGGGTCGCCTAAAGGCTCACTTGTAGTACCCGGCTCAAAGGAGAATTGGAACGTGCCTACACGATCAAAGCGGATCTCTTGCACAAAATCCACTAAGGCTTGATATTCCTCATCTGTCTCACCTGGATAACCAACAATAAAAGTCGTGCGAATGGCGAGATCGGAAATCTTTGAGCGCATCTTTGCAAGCGTCTTATGCACCCAATCAATATTTGATGGTCGGCGCATACGATATAAAGTCTTGGGATGCGCATGTTGAAGCGGCATATCAAGATAAGGCAAAACCTGTTTGCTTGAAGCCATCACATCAATCAAACGATCCGTAACATAACCCGGGTAGGCATACATCACCCTAATCCAATCCATATCAGGGACAGAGGCAGTGAGCTGTTCCAACAAAATCGCCAGTCCATCTTTCATGCCCAGGTCATGACCGTAATCGGTTGTATCCTGCGCGATCAGAATCAACTCGCGCACACCTGCATCGCGCAACCTACGCGCTTCGTTAATGATCACGTCAACTGGACGTGAAACAGCTGTCCCTTTAATGAGCGGAATAGCGCAGAACGCACACGGTCGGCGACATCCATCTGCTATCTTAAGATATGCGCTCGTACCAGCTACCGAGGCGCGCAAGGCTTCATGCTCATCTACACCTACAGTTTTCGCATCGGGCAAATGATACAACGGTTCAGGGTGCGGACCTTTACGAAGTTCACGCACTACCTGCACAATATCCATCCAGCGCCGCGTGCCCAAGACACCGTCAATGCCAGGGACTTTCTCAGCAACTTCGGAACCATAACGTTGAGTCAAGCATCCTGCAGCAATCAAAAGTTGGTTACTGCGTTTTCCCTCAGCGAGTTCACGCAAAACATTAATGGATTCCTGTTTGGCGGGTCCAATAAAACCGCAAGTATTTACGATAAGCACATTGGCACGTGTGGGGTCGTCCACAGCATGATAGCCATCACGGAGTAGAAGTTGCGCCATGGAATCTGAGTCAACAGTATTTTTGGCACAACCTAATGAAACAAGATGAAAGGTGTTTTTTGTCACGATTAAATTTTCCTATAAACTTTCTTTGCTATCACACGTAAAAACCATTATGGTGTCGGTGTATCTGAAGGCACGCGTGTTAATGTTGGTAGTGCAGTGGCGGTTACAGGCGGCGTCTTCGTAAGGGTAGGCGACGGCTGTCCAGTTGGGGTAATAATATCGTCTGATCGATATATATTGTTGATGACTTGACCCAGCCCACCCAACAGACCTAGATCATGTCCATTATAGACGATACGGATGGCTGCGCCGCTTCCGACCAAAACTTCGATCTGATTCTCCGCCTCAAACGGATATGCAGTCCCAGGCACGACTCGGCCATTGAAGACTTCTTTCCCGTCCACGACCACGCGCATAAATGTACGTTCGACAGCCACCAAATTTACCTGCACATTGACATTTAAATTTTGCGTCGGGATGATAATGGTCTCTGTCGCTTCAGGAATCGATTCAATTGGCACTAACGTTGTCGTAGGTGTGATCAAAGATGGATCTGGCGAAGCAAGCAACACATCCGAAATGGAAGGTGCCGTGGGCTGAACTTCTCGCAGGCTTTGGAGCATCAGTACGCGGTTAATGCCCCAGATGGAGAAACCAATCAATAATACAGCCATACCAACACCGAAGATCATGTCGCCTGCTATGAAACTTCGAATCGAAGGAATATTGGCAACAATCGGCTCACCCGGCTTGCGCACGGACTTTTGCGGATTCTTCTCTCGATGGCGCGCTTGTAATGCGTCCGCATAGCGGAGCAGAATCGCATCAACATCCAAATCAAGGAAGGTGGCATAGTTTGAAAGCATACCGCGCGTCTGAACTGTGGATGGCAAATTGTCCATGGCGCCGTTCTCAAGAGCATCAAGATAATGTTCCTTAACGTGGGTGTTCCGTTCCACTTCACCAAGGTGTAGACTAAGGAGTTCACGGCGTTTACGAAGTTCGGCGCCAATCTCTTTGAAGATCTGGGTGGATTCTAAATTATCGAGAAAAGTTGATTGCTGTGGCAATTGGTCATCTGATGTCTTTGTTTCAGACAACAAGCTGCCCGAGTCCAGAGTTTTTGTCCGCGATGGAATGATAGAACTTATTCTATTTAGCCAGGTTTGCCAGAGATTCTCTTTAACATCGGGTGATTGAGGTATTATCTCCTCAGGCTGGGATTCAAACGGTATTTCTACAATGGGCTCAGGTTCAATACTAACGACAGGTTCTTCGACCATCGAGGGCTGTGGCTCAATAACAGGCTCTGGCTCAAGTTCAACTTTTTTGCGTCCGCGACGTTTTGCTTTTTCATAAGTGGCTTCGAGCTGAGATTCAGCTTGAATGGATGAATCAGGTTCTGGCGTAGAGAGAGGCGTTGCTAATTGAGCAGGGAAAGCTTCAGGGGTTTGAGACGCTGGTTGATCAGATATATCCGCAGGACCTATAATCTCATCCGAAGGTTTTTGTTCAGCGTGCAATTCATCGAGCAGTTCCTCAATATTAAGACCGAGATATTCCACGTAGTTACGCAAAAAGCCGCGCGCCTGCACGGGCGATGGTAGGACGGATAGATCGTCAGTCTCCAACGCTCGCAAATAGGGAACTCGAATGCGCGTGGCTTCAGAGGCTTTATCAATAGTGAGACTCTGCGCCTCGCGCGCCTGTTTGAGTTTCTGACCGATGGTTTGGGAAATCATGATAAACGAAACATCACCAGCACCCCATCAAGCGGGAATAAACTGGTGATGTCATGGCTAGCTGAGTCGGGATTAAACTTGGGCAGTTTCGGCGGCGGGAGCAGCGAGTGCTTCAGGTGTCGCTTCTTCTTCAAGGACTTCACCTTCGCGGTGAACGATGATCTTGACTTCGGGGCCCAGGTCCATTGTGAGGCGAACGTGAGCGGTGAATTCGCCAAGCGTGCGGATGGGCTGCATTTCGATCTGCTGCTTCTTGACTTCGTAACGAGTCTTCTCTTGAATGGCAGTCGCTACATCTTGCGTGGTGATGGAGCCATAGAGTTTACCGGTATCACCAGCCTTGGCGGAGAACACCAAGGTCACGCCATTGATGTGAGAAGCAAGATCTTTCAATTCTGAGTTCTGTTCAGTGCGACGAATCTCAGCTTGGGAGCGGATCTTGCCCACTTGCTTGAGCGCGCCAGCAGTGGCGAGCACTGCCAACCCCTGCGGAAGCAGGAAGTTGCGGCCATAACCATCAGCGACCTTTTTGATATCGCCGGCACGACCGAGTTTGTAAACGTCTTTGGTAAGTAATACTTTCATTTTTATTTAAGCCCTTTCTGACTAAGTATGGTACGCCGTAAAAAACCACTGCACTTCGGTCTCACGTTGTGATGACCTCAAGAGCGAAGGGTACTACGCTCGGGGCGGTATTGTAACATAGGATTTACTGTGTGGTGTGAATATTTTCGAAGTTTTATCATATTCAAAATTTCGGCTTTTCAGGCCAAGGAGCAAGGCGAATAACCCCGTTGCCCGCTTCTTTATAGATCTGCGTAAAGATTTCGCTCGTATGACTATCAAGGGGCAAATATGTGAGCAGGAAAACTTCGCCAAAGGCAGTGAACGTGGTGATTCTTGCGGTCATATATTGAATTTCGCCATAGACTTCGTGTCGGTAGTGGAACCGATCAGAATCTACACTCAGATCGGTCTCCAGCGATGAAACGCGTTTCCAAAACCGGTCAAATAATGGATACTCGATCGGGTCACGAAAAATATTCAAAAGATACTTGAAATACGGTTTAGCACGATATCTCAGTGTAGCGGCTCGATAGGACGCCATCGTTGCCATTGCATAGGCATCCCAGTTATCAGAGACGTGCGTGCGCCCGATCAGATCGCGATTAAATGTCATCCGCATGGTGTTGTAACCCGCTGGAAGCTGAGCAGCCGCACTCAGTAAGGAAGCGGGAATGCGAAAAAAGTCGATGACTGTTTGGTTTGCAGCGATAGCATCGCCGTACACATCGCTGATAAAAGCAGGTAATTGTATGCACTTTAAAGTCTCGATCAAATGATCCAAGATCTTTGTTGGGTGATTTGTATCGGTGGTTGCACCCGATGATGGCTGTCGAACCAACTGTCTCTGATCCAAACCACTAGTGGCTAGAATGAATTCCCGCCTTTCTAGCGTAGTAAGTTGAAGGGCATTCGCAAGACTAATGAGTAGTTCTGATTCAAAGTACTTTTTGACGCCCCTTTCAATCTGACTTATAACTGCCTCATCTATATTGGAATATTCAGCCAGCTGGAACTGTGTCCAATCCAAATCCTGGCGGAGCGTTGCTAAAAGTTGACCAAATTCCTTACGATTCATATTGACTCAAAGAAATCTTTGAGTCAATTCTAAACTATTTTGCTGGACTTTTGGGCTGAATTGTCGAATAATAAAGATGGCTTTTTACAGGGGAAATTAGGGGTTAAATTATGTAATGACCTGAAGCGGTCTTTCAGGGCAAAAGGGTGGATCCTCAGGAGGGGGCTACACAGCAAACAAGAGACTCCAATTTCTGTTGGAGTCTCTTAATTTTAGATCAATTGGAAACCGACAGAAAACCAAAAGCCCGCCATATTCCCCTCATCTGGACGCATCAATTTCTTGTTTACCTATTTGCGCTTTTATCCTATAATCCAACCTATTTCAACGAACAAAGCGAGTCAAATATGAGCGCGCCCTCGGGTCCATACTTCTTTATAAGCTATAGCCGTGCCGACACAGCCTTACAACGAAAAATCGTTGCTGAGTTGCGCGAACGCAGAGTCAACGTTTGGGTGGATACAGAAAATCTGATACCCGGTTCCCCAGCATGGGAACGTGAGATTGAAAAATCCATCCGCGGCGCAGCGGGAATCATTGTGCTCCTTTCCCCCGAATCCAACAACTCGGAATGGGTACGACGCGAAATAAGCTTCACGGAGGAACACGATAAACGCATCTTCCCGGTATTAATTCATGGGGATGAAAACGACTCGGTTCCCTTGCGGCTGTCTTCACATCAGCGTGTTGACTTGCGTCGCAATTTCAGTAAAGGCTTGGATGAACTTGCCAATGCATTGAAAGACCATCTGGGTGTCACTGCTATTAATAAAAAGATCAAGCCAGCCTCAAAACAATCAACTACCACACCAGCCACAGTGGATTTGAAAAAGTATGCTTTGCCTGCTGTCCTTGCTTTGATCGGATTGTTTTGTATCGGTGGTGTTGTCTTTGGATTGCGCTTGATTTCAAATGCAAACGTCCCAACCGAACCAACAGATACTCCTCCAGCAATTGACATTACCATTCCACCTACCGAAACCCAACCCGTTGCCGATTATCCTGCACCTGCCGGGAAGATCGTGTTCACTTGCAACATTGAAGGCGATGAGGTGTGTATCATGAACGCCGATGGTTCGGGTTGGCGTCGACTCACCGATTCTTATCGCTCATTCAATGCAACTCTTTCGCTTGATGGAAAAAAGATCGTTTATGTAATGGATGATAAGAAGAATACCGAGATCTATGAATTGGACCTTGCCACCGGAAAAATAAAGCAGCTGACTGACTTGAAAACAAGCGTTGGCTCGCCTGAGATCTCGCCAGATAATAAGTACATTACTTTTCATTATCGCTCGGGTAACGACTACGAAACTATTTGGATTATGAACCGAGACGGAAGCAACCCGCACGAATTTTACAGTTCTCCCGGCAAGGATGTTCACGATGCAACCTGGTCACCTGACGGCAAACAGATCCTATTTGCTATGGGAAAAAACGATAGCAACAAGTTCTACATCATGGACTTTAGCGGTGGTACCCCATATCTGGTCAACGATAAGGTCAACTCGCGCGGACGCAGTGATTGGTCAAAAGATCTGATCTCCTTTGACCAAGGCGCACCCAATCTACATGATGTATACATAATGAATGTGGATGGAACCAACTTGCACCAGCTCACCCACGGTAATAACTCACAGGGTGCGAGCCTTTCTCCCGATGGCAAGTGGATCGCTTTCACTGCCTACACTGCCGATTCAAAACAAAGCCCCGAGTCTTGCGATATTTTTATCATGCACATCGATGGTTCAGATGTTCGAGACTTGACGAATAGCCCCTACTGCGACTATCAACCCAGATGGGGTAATTAATAAAGCTTAGAAATAAAAACAACAAAATGCGCTGTCAAAATTTGGCGGTGTATTTTTAATTCCTACCTTTCAACTCTTCTCCTCAGAGTATAAACATCGTAGGGGAAAAGTAGACCAAAAGTATAGATTTTCTAACCATTCGTTCAAGGCGTCAGAGGTATACTACTGCAGTTTAGATCTTAACCTAGTGAATTAGGTTGCCAATTGGAGCAAAACTGCCAATGAAAAAATACAGACCGATTTTTACAGCGTTGATTGCAATTCTTTTCTATACGCTTACAGACATCACCATCTGGCAACGCATATTCGAAGCCAACAATATGGTGGAATATGCCCATGCTTATCATGCTGGCTGGTTTATGTCTCTGGCAGGTTACGCAACCATGGGCGTTCTTCTCATGTGGGGTGCGTGGAAGGATTGCTTCTACTTTTTATCAGCGCTTTTTATTGGCGCCTTCAGTGGATTGGAAGACATTCTATATTATCTTTTAGATCGAAAGCCCATACCGTTGTCTTTGCCGTGGCTTGCTAATAACCCTATGATTTACCAGAGTTCTCGGGTGGGCTTAATCGGATCGGTTATGTTCTGGTTGACCACTTTGATAATTCTTTACATCGTATTGTATCGATCGCAAAATAATCAGCTACTACCAAACAGTTTGGGAAATTATGATTACGGGATGCAAGAGCTTGCGCCTGCTACATCAGATGGCAAATCATCTGATGTCAAAGTGAACTTGTAACGAATCATAATCAGAAGAATAGCGCCAAAATATCATCTGTAAAAAAAATTAAATTTTCATAAAGACCAAATTCATCAAGGGGCGTTTCATATCTTAATCCACGCTTAGAAGCTCCTACAACAACCTATTCTAGTAATGACACATTCGTACTACGGTCTCATGGTATGTACTTAGACTTTAAGAACCTTTAATTAAGAACTAAGGCTCTATTCACTAAGAAAAGTAATACTTGCCTTATGGTTACCGTTCTGAATTATCCATCACGGTTTCCTTGATTACAGCGTTCGTTGAAAAAAGGGAGAACGCAAAAGGGGTTTTTTCAATCATTACAAACAAAGGAGAAGATCATGCAAACGCTTACTGATGGTATTGGATTCCTTTATTTAGTCGTTATTTTTGCATTGGCTCTTTATGGGATTCATAACCTGATCACAACCATCCTTTATTTACGCTCAAAGACGGCTTCTAAGCCTAGGAAAATGACTCAACTCAAAAGCTGGCCGCGTGTGACAGTTCAACTACCCATTTTCAATGAAAAATATATGGTGGAACGCTTGTTAAATGCTGTCACACACTTGGATTACCCAGTTGAGCGACTCCAGATCCAGGTGCTGGATGATTCGACTGACGACACCACCCAACTCGTCAGTAAATTAGTTGATGAATATAAGTCCAAAGGGATAAACATCGCATGGCTTCATCGAAGTAACCGCAAAGGTTATAAAGCTGGCGCGCTTGCCGAAGGTTTCAAGCATGCAAGCGGTGAACTGATTGCCATCTTTGATGCGGATTTTATTCCCAGACCTGATTGGCTGAAGAAAACAGTTCCGCTCTTTCAAAATAAAAGATTGGGCTGCCTGCAAACACGTTGGGGTCATACCAACCGCAACTACAATTCATTGACCAGTGCAGAGGCAATGGGCATTGATGGTCACTTTATTGTCGAACAAACAGTCCGATCGCGCTACAACTTCTTTTTAAATTTCAACGGCACAGGCGGAATATGGCGTCGCGCCTGTATTGAAGATGCAGGTGGATGGCAATGGGACACGCTCACTGAAGATCTCGACTTGAGCTATCGCGCCCAAATGCGCGGTTGGAAGATTGGTTACCTGCCCAATGTGATCGTGCCAGCCGAGCTTCCTTCGCAGGTGGAGGCTTTCAAGAAACAACAATTCCGCTGGGCAAAAGGGAGCTTTCAAGTTGTACGTAAAATTTTACCGAAAGTTTTTGAAGATTCCAATCTGCCCTGGTCAGTGCGGTTTATGGCGGTCCTACATCTTACAGGCTATCTAGTCCACCCACTCATGCTGTCATTGTTGCTACTGACCTTGCCGGTCGGTATACTGATACCAGATGCGTTTCGCATCTTTCCTCTTTCTGTTCTGGCCGGCTTTGGTCCACCGCTGCTTTATTTAGCAGCCGCGTCACGTCACACCCCTCCGCTGCGTGAGCGTTTAAAATTACTCCCCTTACTTATTCTCACGGGCTTTGGCATCTCGCTTAGCACATCCATAGCGGTACTCGAAGGGCTTGCCGGGAAAGGTGGCGTTTTTGTGAGAACTCCCAAACTTAATTTGACCAACGCCCACACACAATCCGAGAAGATTGACCGCGCGTATCTGCCGCCTATTAGCTCGCTCGTTTGGGTAGAAATCGCCTTGGGTATCTATGCTCTGATGACAATCATCCTGCTTGAGCCATATGTTGGTTTAGGAATTATCCCATGGATGACGATCTATATGCTCGGTTATTTCTATATAGCAGGCTTAAACATTGCCCAGCATGTGCCGAGAGGAAATAGTAAACTGACAAAATCTTTTACAGGATAATTTGAGAAAAAATAGACAAAGACATAATGCAGACCTCCGAGTTGACGTCAACTCGGAGGTCTATATAATATTTGGTCAGGGATGACTCGAAATCAGAATTTCCATAAATTCTTCCTTATCTAAGTGGATAAGACTGACATTCGCCCCGCGGAAAATAATGACTGCATCTATCAGCCGTGCCGCAGAATTCAATCTCCGCTTCGCTTCAAGCCGACGTCTGCTGCGACGACAATTAAAATATTCTTCCCATATTTGATTATGTTGGGCGGGCTTATAATTACATCTGGAACGAACAGAATTGAAAATCCTTCTCAACCAAAAAAGATAGCCGTGATTCAATTATGGAAAAGGTAATGTCATGGAAAATCTGACCGGGAAACAATTCGGACACTATCAAATCGTCGCACCGCTGGGTGAAGGTGGCATGGCGGCAGTTTATAAGGCATACCAGCCGAGCATGGAACGTTACGTTGCCGTCAAAGTTTTGCCGCGCCATATGGTTACCTCTGAAGAATTTGTTCTTCGTTTCAGACGCGAAGCCAAACTACTTGCTCAACTCCAACATCCGCACATCCTGTCAGTCTTTGATTATGGTGAAGCGGACGGGTATCCCTACATCGTCATGCCTTTTGTGCAGGGCGGAACACTCTCAGAGCTTATCCAAAAACGAAGCTTGTCACTTGCGGATGTGCGCCGCATCGTAACCCAATTGGGAAGCGCATTAAGTTATGCCCATGCACGCGGCATGATCCATCGGGATATTAAACCAAGCAATGTACTAATCGATGAGAGCAATAACTGTCTACTGACCGATTTCGGCTTGGCGCGCATGGTGGAGGCATCTATAAAGATCACAACATCCGGGACTGTCATGGGCACACCCGCATATATGTCACCAGAACAAGGAGCCGGTTCCCAAATCGACCAGCGCAGCGATATTTATTCACTCGGGATCATATTGTATGAGATGGTCACGGGACGCGTTCCATATGAAGCAGAGACTCCCGTTGCTGTTGTCTTTAAACACATTCAAGATCCTCTCCCCTCTGCACGCAAACTAAATCCCAATTTGCCTGAATCGCTTGAATTGATTTTGCTCAAAGCCCTGGCTAAGAACCCTGATGATCGCTATCAGACAGCAGAGGATTTCGTGCAGGCGATTCAAAAAGCTCTTCCTGAAAGCGGTCCGGCTGATAATTTAACTACGCAAAACTCTGCGCCTCTGGCTTCCCCGACACCAGCCTCCAATTTTCAGTCGATTCAATCTGCAAGTGCGGCGACACATCTCGAATCAAAAGTAGTTACATCCAAAAATCTGAGGCCGAATCGCTTCCCTATTTGGATATTAGCAGGGTTTGGTGCCATAATCTTTGTCGCAATCGTGGCAGTGATTGCGACAAAGATGCTCAACCCTCAAATCTCGCCCACGCCAGCGGTGACTAATGCAGTTATTGAAACCATCCCACCTACAAACTCGCCGATTCCATTACTGACCTCTACTTCAGTGCCAACCTCCATTCCACCGACTGAAATATCGTCAGGTACAAATTTCCGAGACGATTTCGTTGATCAACTAGCAGATGGCTGGACCTGGATAGCAGAAGACCCGTCAAAGTGGAGCCTATCGAAGGTCGCAGGTTCGCTGCAAATCATCGCCTCCGATGCGAGCTTTGATGGTCCATATCTTCCTCTTAATATTCTATTACGCGATGCTCCAATCGGAGATTTCGAAATCACTACATCATTGCGTTTTACACCGACAAGCAATTTCCAGTTTGCAGGTTTGGTCATATTTCAAGATCACGGGAATGTGTTGCAATTTGGTCGTGCTTTCTGTGATGTAGTAAATGCATGTGTTAAGGATGGTGTCTATTTTGATGACTTTCAAGACGGCTCCGTTAATGGAAGTAACTATGCAACTCCATTTCACGGGCAAGTGATTTATCTTCGCCTGCGACGAATAGGAAATACCTACACTGGTTACTACAGTGAAGATGGGGAAAAATGGGTAATGACCGGTGAGCACGCGCGAGATTTATCGCAGGCGCGTGTGGGTTTGGTAGCCGCGCAAGCCAGCACCGAAATCCCAGCAGTATTCGATTACTTCACAATGACTGCACTCCAGCCATGATAGCTTTTGCTGGAACCGCAAAAGTGTTGAGCTATAGCTGCAATTACTTCAAATGTACGCATGGCTCTCCATCATCACTTACTCTTATAATTGTGACAACTCTCCAAAGGATAGTAAATGCCTCAACTGCAAACCACTCAAGTTTTTATGAGCTACAGCCGCCGCGACACAGACGTGATGTGGCGCACAGCAATATTTCTACGTGAGCATGGAATCAATGTTTGGGTGGATAATGAAAAGCTGATTCCGGGCACAGCGATTTGGGAGGAGGAAATCGAAAAAGCAATCAAAACGGCGAGTACCGTAGTAGTGGTCATGTCACCTGATTCAAAAAACTCAGAATGGGTCCGGCGAGAGATCACCCTTGCCGATCAGCATCACAAGCACATTCTGCCTATATTGGTAAACGGTGATGAAGATTCATCAATCACATTGCGATTGGTTACCCGTCAATATGTGGACATGCGGCAAAATGAAGAGGCAGGGTTGAACACCTTATTCGCGGCGCTTTCCCAATATTTACAGCAATTTCAAATCCTGCCAGAAGAAATGTCAGTGGAAGAGAAAGTTGAGCAAAGATTCGCTCAGAATTCTATTCAACCACCAGAAAAAATCCATGAGCTTGTGATACCAAGGGAAACTCACATTATAACTACCTATATCAACTGGAGCGCCATATTCTGGGCTACGGTAGGTTGGGCAATTGGTGGGGCCATCGGTGGGTTTATGTACGATAGTTTCGGAGAAATCGTTGGCGGTGCAAGCGGCGGAATCATTGGCGGACTTGTCACAGTGTTTGCTTTACGAGGCGAAAGGGCTCTATCAAATCAGAAAAATGTGATCTGGGTTCTATTAGCTTGGACAATTGGTGGGGCCATCGGCTGGGAGATTGGCTGGGGACTGCTCACTGAGGCGACTGGAGCAGCAATTGGAATAGCAATTTTCGTGATAATCGGATTGGTAAGCACGCTCGGTATGGAATATGTTTTTTCCAATTGGAAAAGTATTGCCAGTATCACGCTGATTTGGGCAATAGGGCAAGCGCTGGGTTGGCTCATAGCAAGGCGCTGGATGATCGATTCGCTTGACATCGCTTCTGTCAACAGTTGGCCAGTCGGCACGGCAATCGGCTGGGCAATTGGTGGATTTGTATTGAGTTGGCGGATATTGAAAAACCCGAGACTGATTTTTATCGACTCGTAGCAATGTTCTTACATGTAGATTTTCTGTACGGGAGTATAATCTAACAAAATTGTTCCTATTCACCTATCACAAGAAGAGGGTACTATGGAAGAAACCAATAAGGCGGAATTTCAAATCGAAGTCAGCGCCACTGACGCTACCTATGAAGAACTTGACCGGATGACGCGTCAATTGCTGTCTGAGTTAAGAGAGTTAGATGTTGAATCTGCAGAATTAACGCGCAGCGGGACCGCCCCGCAAGGCTCTAAAGGTGACCCTATCACCCTTGGTTCTATTGCACTTGTTGTTTTACCAGCTGCACTACCCAAAGTCTTCGATTTGGTGCAGGGATGGACCACACGCGGACGAGGGCGTACGATAAAATTCAAGGGCAAGGGGATTGAATTTGAAGGTACACCAGAAGATTTAGAGAAACTTCTTGCCATGCTCGAAAAGGGGAAGAAAAAGAAATGAGTGGAAAATACGCTTTAATCATTGGCACCACAGAATATACCGACCCCAAACTTCCACCCTTGACTGCACCCGGCAAAGACACGGAAGATTTGGCACGCATTCTCAAAGACCAAGATATTTGCGCCTTTGACGAAGTCAATATCTTATTGAACCAGTCATCCTCTTCTGTTATCGAGGCGATTGATGAATTTTTCGATGAGAAGAAGCCCGATGATATGCTTGTTCTATATTTTTCTGGTCATGGAATAAGGGATGACCTCGGTTCACTGTATTTAGCCTTCAAGAACACAATCCGTTCTCGTCTGCGAGCCACCGCCATTAAATCGGATTACATCCGTGAAGCCATGGATCAAAGCCGTTCAAAACGGCAAGTATTGATTCTCGATTGTTGTAACAGTGGCGCGTTCCCACAAGGGACAAAAGCTGAACTTGGCGGTTCAATGGGAATGACCAAGGCATTTCAAGGCTATGGACGTTTCGTATTAACCGCCAGCGATGCCACCCAATTTGCGTGGGAAGGCGATAAGGTAATTGGTGAAACAGATAATTCCTTATTTACACATTTCCTTGTCAAGGGACTGGAAGGCGAAGCCGATAGTGACAGTGATGGAAGAATAACCGTTGATGAGTTGTACGATTACACCTACGATCAAATTTCCAGAGTAACACCAAAACAAACCCCCACCAAATCTTCATCGAAAGTTGAAGGCGAAATCCTTCTACGTCAAAGCACTCGTATCGAAGATATTAAGGCTGTGGCTTTACCTGCTGAATTAATAGATGAAATCGAAGATACTCGTCCCTATGTACGTGAGGCAGCTGTACAAAAATTGGCAAGGATCCTCGCAGGCAAAAATATAGGATTAGCACGATCGGCAAGGAATGCATTAGAAAAAATTGCTGCAGAAGATGATAGTCGTCGTGTAGCACAAGAAGCTTTAGAATCTATTACTCAAGTGACACGAACTGAAATCCCAATATCCGAGTCACAACCATTGGATGAAAAAGCTGAGGATTACGCTGCTCAGAAGGAAAAAAATAATATTTCTGCGAATATTAAGACCGAGGTACCGTCCCGAAAAACAAAAGAGATCTTTATAAGCTATTCAAGACAGGATCAAAAATCTGTTGATCATATCGTTGAGAAGATGGAAAGAGCAGGATTAAAGGTTTGGATAGACCGCGAGGATATTAAAGCTGGCACATTATGGCGAACACAAATCGTCCAAGCGATTGATACTTGCAAAGCATTTGTTCTTATGCTCTCGCCTCACTCCGTCATTTCAGAAAATGTCAGAAAAGAAATTGATCTTGCTCAAGATTCTGGATGCAATATTTTTATTGTTATGCTAAGTCAAGTGCAATTTCCTGCCGAAATTCGTTATCAATTGGCTGGCATTCAGCACATTGACATTCAATCACTTGGACTCAATAATGGCTCTGACAAGTTAATTGAAACACTTAAAGAATACCTCGCAAATTTAATACCCACTGTCGAATCGCCAACCCAACAGGTGGAATTAGTCATCCAAGGCATTGATCTAGCAGCGTTCGGCGCAAAAAAACAAGAACAACTTCTTAATTTTCTTTCACAAATGGCTAATGCCCGCCTGTCTGATTTGAAAGTCGTAAGACTTGCCAGTGGCAGCGTACATGCATTTGTAAATATGCCGTTAGATGTGGCTTATAGACTAAAGACATTTGCATTAAATCAGGATACTAGATATAAACAGTTCAGCATTAACGCTATAAGATTATTGGGAAACAAGAAATTCATTAACACTACTTTTGGAACTTTAGCCACATTAGAATCAATATCTCATCCAAGGTTATCTTCGGAAAAAAAACTCAACGTAGCTTCATATCTTCTGATAACTATAGCCGCTTTTATTACACTAAGCGCTATTACACTTCTAATATTAATTACCAACTTTTTAGCATCAAACAATTCTAACATCAAGAACGAATCACAACTACCACCGCCTCTCACAGCAAAGACTTTGACACCTGAAAGAACTTCAGAGTCAAGCAAGAATAATCCAGTCCATACACCGACAGCAAGTCCAGCACCCGTCGCAGCAGTGCCAACCACTTTTCCTCTTAAACTTTGCACCACTAGTTCTGAATATATTTGCGTTTATACCTACTCGCCTCAACCAACAAGCCTAATAATCACTTTTATATTCAAAGAAGAAAAACAAACTTCTGATCTACCATACCTAACTGTCAAAGGTCTCAAATTTAAGTGCGAGATTCTGACTAATTATCGAAATCGCCTATACTGTTCCGGACCCTCCGTTACAGGGGATGCCAAGCTAATTATTACTTCTTCGACAAATCAAGTAATCGCATCTGGATCTTTTAATATACAAGGTTATGTTGTACCATCGCCCACTTCCAAAATCAGACCGGTAGGACCTTACCATTAACTCTTATGTGGAATATCCTAATCGACAATCTTTTGGGAATACAATCTAGCCTGTCAATCATTCTGCAAAACTGGCATTTGTTTCTCTGTTTACTAGTAATACCAAGCGCTTTTGGGCTATCGGTAGTTTGTTTTTTTTCAGATACTCTGATAGACCAAAGCTCCCTAGTCATACTTTCTTATCTTGGAGGAATCTTAGGGTTTTCACTCTTCAGTCTTAGTGTAGTGTTTCTAAGAATCAAGCCTTCTCCAATATTGGGAATAATCTTTTTCTTTGCAGCATTATTAGTGTTGGTTTGGAATAAACAGCGTCTCCGCATACTTATATTTCCGAATTTAATATGGCTTGCGATATTTTCGTTATTCATTCTTCTATTGCGATTGATATTTATTCAAGATTTAATTGTTCCTCCCTATGCTGATTCTGTTGAGCATCTACAAATTGTAAAAGATTTCTTAAACCCAAAAAGCCCACCACAGGCCTTCTACCGGTTGTCGTTCGATCTCGGACGTTATTATCACTTTGGGTTTCATGCTCTGGCTGCATGGTTAAGTGGCACCACAAACACTACTCCCGAGAACACAATTCTCTTGCTTGGTCAATATTTTCAAACTGTAGCAGTGTTCGGTATATATCCTTTAGCCCGCATTATTACTAAGAATTCATTTTCCGCATGGACTTTAATTGGTATTGCCGGGTTATTACTTCCGATTCCAGCTTATGCGAGCAATTGGGGGAAATATCCAGCGATAGCCAGTTTAACAGGAATTTCATTTGTTCTTACTTTAATAGCGATTTATGTAAGAAATAAATCTACTCTATCCAAGAATTTTTGGTGGTTAGTTGGATTCGCAGTACTGTCTACAACCTTCCTGCACAGTCGTAGTATTTTTGTATTTTTATTAGTGGCATGTTTGACGATCCTATACTTTAAATATGACATCTTCCCAAAAGAATATAAAATCAATGAAAGCAACATCAAGTATACAACCATGTCAGCGTTGATATTGATTGTATTGTTGTTCATTTACACTATGTTATTAGAAATACAAGTTTCAATATTATTAATCTTTCTCTTCTTAGAACTGGCTATATTGGCCCTTTTTGCTGATTTTGTTTTGAATTCGGCAATTATATTATTTGTATTAATCACGGGAGCCAGTCTACTTTTTCCTTTGCTGTTACAATTTAATCTTTATAAGACCAACACAATATTTGATCGTCCGTACTTAGTTATAATTTTCTATTTACCAGCAAGTTTTCTCCTTTGGGGTGGATTAGATGGATACATTCGATTATTTATTTACCATAAAATCAAGCTTGGGAGGCGTTATGTGTTGGTAAGCATTTTAACTATTGGAATGGTTAATGCTTTCTTTATTCAAGACCATCGCCCTTCTAATTGTTGTATCTTTATAAATAACGATGACTTATTTTCATTTGAATGGCTGAAAAAAAACATCCCCCAAGGAGCAATAGTGGGAATTGCGGCAACTGGTGCGCCAGGGAATTTTTTGTCCGCCGACGGAGGTGCTTGGATTGAGCCAATGATTGGTATCCCCACTCGAAAACTTGATTCCAATGCTGATTTTCTAACGGAGACTTGGAAATTATGCAGTGATAATGTCACATATTTTTACATGGATAACCTCGAAAACAGCTTTGATGAGTACAACTTGATAGATGCTGGTGGAGTGTACCAATTTGGATTAGGCCGAGTTCATATTTATCGCCTAGAATGTGATTTTTTAAAGTAACATATCTTGAATACTTGACAAAATTTACTTCTATTTCTTTGAATTTATTTTTGTTTTCTTCGCAATCACTTTTGGTTTCACATTACCCTTATTAGCGAGGGTTGACTTCCCCTCTCTAGTATCACCAGCCTTTGGCGCAACTGGTTTCTTTTTTGTAACGGTCTTTTTGGTCTCTTTCACAATCTTCTTCGTTATAGACTCTTTCACCATTGGTTTCTTCGAAGAAGTTTTTCTGGCAATGGTTTTCCCTTTTTCAGACAATGTCTTCGCCATCGCCTTCTTTCGCGGCTTCTTCTTCTTGACCTTTACCTCTTCTACAACTACTTCCTCTTTCACACCAAACATCTCATCCCACTTCGCTTGCACGGACTCGATGCCCGCGCCGTTCAATGTGCTGTGAATCGCTTGCCATTTCTCATCATCCGCAAATTGCCAATCCATGAAGACGTGATGTTGATAGGCATGTAGCTCAACATAGAGTCCTTTTTGCCAGAGTTCTTCACACGAGCGGATGTACTCCAGATGTGTGACATAATCTTTGAAGATTACGTAGCCTTCGAAGGGTAAGCTCAACCCTTCGGCTAGGGATTTCTGACGCAGGTCGCCGGTGCCTTTATCGAGATAGGCAGCGGAGGTCTTGATCCAGCCTTTGGTATCACCAAAGCGGTTGTGATAGAGGACGAGTCCCCGTTCATCATTGTGAACGTTGGAGTAGGCGAAGACGTTTTCGTCCACGCTGCCGTCTTGAGTAAAGAGGTCATAGAGGAAGAACTGCTCCACGTCAGCGAACAGGGATCGCCGATGAAGGATCGGGAAGATCTTCCAGTTGTGTCCAGCGATGAGACCTTCGTCGGGAGTCTCATCCCATTTCGGCTTGCGGAATTCCATCCCATATTTTTCGCGGAAGCCTTCGACTTGTCCGTGACCGAACATAGGCAAGCCAGGTAGTGTTGACAATACTGTTGCTACGCCAAAATATTTATCACCATCGCCGTATTGCTCAATGGCAGTTTTTTCATCCGGGTTGTTCATAAAGTTGACGTAGCGTTTGAGAATTTGCGGATCGAACTCAAGCGTGTTCTTGATCGCCATGCGATACTTGGCATTATCTTCGTCACGCAACATGTGCATGAAAGCGGAGTTATACACGCGATGCATACCAAGCGTACGGACGAAATAACCTTCAAGCAACCAGAACGCTTCCGCGAGCAGTAGCGTATCAGGGACTTCCGCAGCGACGCGATCAACAACTTCGCGCCAGAACTCTTGCGGAATTGCTGCATCAAACTCAGCTCGTGTCATGCCATGCTCAGAACGAGATGGAATTGCACCGCCCGCGCCAGGTTCAGGGAACCACAAACGTTGGACGTGTTTCTTTGCAAGCGTCATAGCTGCATCAAAGCGGATGACCGGAAAATTGCGCGCTACATGCAGAATAGTCTGAATAACAGCTTCACGTACTTGCGCTTGCGAATAATCGAGTTGCGCGGTGTCATTCCACGGGAAGGAAGTGCCATCGTTGCCATGATACACATAACGGACATCGCCCGTGCGATGATCGCGACGTTGAAAAACGACAGACGCGTCGGTCTTGTCGTAATAATGATCTTCGAGATAAATCCCCACGCGGATATCTTCGGAGAGATTTTCAGAGCGGAATGAATAAGATGGATATGGCGAATAAGGCAGTGACAGGAACCAATCGGGATGTTCAACCACCCACTGCGAGTCGATGCCCATGTGGTTGGGAACCATATCGGCTGATAAACGAACTCCGCGCTGCCATGAACGCGAACGTAAATTCTCCAAGGCAGACCAGCCGCCCAAGTCATCAGCAATATCATACGAATGAAGTGAATAGGCAGAAGCAACTGCATCCGCGTCGCCCATGCGTTGCTTGATCTTCATACTGGCGTGCGAACGTTCCCATAAACCGATGAGCCACAAACCGGTGAAGCCACGATCACGTAATAGATCGAGTTCTTCATCAGGGATTTGGTCAAGCGTTTTGATCCAACGTCCATATTTACGTGAGAGTTGTTCAAGCCAGACATAGGAATTCTTTGCGATGAGAACGAGGCGCGGCATCCATTCTTTATCGGGACTATAACGTTCGTATTCCTGATATTCTCCGCCGCTAAATGATTGCAAAGGTATATTAGGTTTGAAATCATGATTTGCCAAATTCTGTCGAATGACTTCTTCGCGCAGAAAATCCATGCCACGGATGATACGCGCCGTGAATGTCTCATCCAATAGATACCCCCATTTATCCAATATAAATTGCAACTGTCCTTCCAATGAATAGGGTGAGGCTTCTGCTGGCGCACGTAAAATATCGAAGAGCGACTCTGCTCCGCCTGGCTGTGTGGCATTTTCTATTGCAACTTTCGCAAAGAATGTATTTAACGATGCGATGAGACTTCGATATGCAGTCGGCTCCAACGGATCATCATCCACTAGTTCAAGCAACGAGCTCACCGCCGGATTGATGTTATGTGTGAAAACGTAAATCAATTCTTCAACGGTCTTGATGCGCCCGTTGGAAAGTTTATTGAGATATTCATCAACATTCTCTGCACCACGATAAACATTTTCAGGCGGAAATTCTGAAACGAATTTTTTCTCCGTCAGCGTAACAGGTTCTGGACCCACACTTTGATCCACATGCGAAACGGCAGTACTCATCAAAGCGGGTGGAGCATAATGACTTACCAGCACTCGTAAAGCTTCATCGATGAGAGACATGGCATAGAGGTCAGAAGCAGGTACCGGCTGAATCCGATGCGCTGATATTTGGGATGCGAACTTGCGAGCGGAGGCAAAATCCGCAAAGGTCACGCGTCCGTCTGGGCGGAAGAAGTCCGCAGAGAATTGATAGGTGTCGCGGGAGGCTCGATTGATGTGCATAATACAATGATAATACAACTCTGGTGATTTCGAGTATACTTTGCGGCGATGTCACCCCAGAATCTGAGCCTGATTTTATTCCTCATATTGGCGGCGCTTTATGTGCCGGTGATCGTAACACTGCTACGGCGGCGCGAGGGTCAGGAAACCGCCACCCTGATGTTGACAGCTTATTTGATCATTGCGCTATTGCTCACTGCCATCGAAGGTTTGCGTTATGGGGGCCGCTGGCAGGTAACGACACAAACCGCTTTGGATATTCAGATCTACGGCGCATTGCTTCTTTCTGTTTTGATGATCCTGACCGTGATCCTTTTTGTGCGCCGTGAAATTTGGACTTGGCTGGGTGTGGGCGTGTTTTGGGGGTTGTTGGTCGTAGCGGCCTTCACCAATATCTTCAGACTGGGCAATGTTATTTGGACGAATGGCGCAGTTACACTCACCCGCGCGGGACTCGCACCGGCATTATCTGCATTAGGTTGGGTAATATTTACAGTGGGGGCCTTGGTGGTGGCACGTTCTGCCTATACACAATCCCGTCAACCGCTGTTGCGCAATCGTTTGAATTATTGGACACCTGTTTTTCTTTTGATCGCCTTAAGTGACATTTTATTGATCGCGGGTCGGCAATTGCCGGGGAACCCGGTACGTTTGTTGGCTGTATCGCTCGGCGCATTTGTCATCGTAACCCATGACCCACCCGATTTGCGTGAAGTGGCACGGCGCGTGCTCACGTATATCATCACTACGTTGGTGATCGTGATATTTTACCTGGCTGGCACTACGGCTTCGCAACGGATTTTCGTCGCCCTGCCAAAATACAATCCGCTTTTGGTGGGCGCAGGTATCGCCCTCGTTCTATCTTTTATCTTTACGCCATTACTTTCTGCAGTGCGCAGACTGGTCAACACCTGGTTCCGGCTTGATGAATTTCACGCGAGCCGCACGCTGCATGCTTATAGTGAACAGATCAATACCATTCTCGACATGCAGAAACTCGCAAACGTGGCAGTAGGACTCATCATTGAAAGAATGAATATCTCGCGCGGCTTTCTTTTTCTAGTGGATAAAGAGACGAATGGCGAACCGATCAAGTCTTATCACCTGCGTGCCGTGCGAAACATTGGCGAACGCCAAATCAAGATAATTACATTGACAGAAGAGAATCCGATCGTCAAAGCCTTCCTGCATGACCAACGTCCGCTTCTGCAATATGACCTGGACCGGCTCCCGGCATTCCGGTCAGTTCCCGAAGCTGACAGGGAATGGTTCAGCCGGCTTGAATCCGAAGTATATTTGCCGATCTTCTCCAAACGCGAATGGATCGGTCTGTTCGCGCTCGGTGCAAAGATCAGCGGCAACCGTTACACTGGTGAAGATTTGGTGACGTTATCCGCACTCGCCAATCAAACCGCTGTGGCACTTGAGAATGCACGTCTCGTTGATAACCTGATGCAGCTCAACACCGAACTGCGTCAAGCCTATCGCTCGCTCGATAAAGCCAACCGCGATCTGGAACGCCTCGACCAAACCAAATCTGACTTCATCAGCATCGCTTCACATGAACTTCGCACACCGCTCACAACCATGATCGGTTATACCGAAATGTTGGTGGAGGATACTTCGCTCCCCGAAAACGCCTTGATCATGCTTAAAGGCATTTCCAAGGGCACAAAACGCTTGCACGAGATCATGGACTCGATGTTTGACATCGCCCAGATCGACTCGCGCACACTGCAAATTCACCTGACCCCGGTGGACATCTCTATTCTGATCAAGGATGTGGGACGCAGTTTGGAAAAAACGTTCCAGGAGCGAAAACAGACCCTCACTATTGATATTCAGCCCCTGCCTCAAGTTAAAGCCGACCCGAACCTGTTGAAAAAACTATTTCAACATCTTTTAACCAACGCCATCAAATTCACTCCCAATGAGGGGAAGGTCACCATCACTGCG
>Ga0209131_1000591_pt1 | contig 25778 bp, 22 predicted proteins | sample GraSoi_2013_40cm_FD_185826 | JGI IMG/M metagenome (GOLD analysis project Ga0209131, IMG submission 185826) | Grasslands soil microbial communities from the Angelo Coastal Reserve, California, USA - Sample 9_17_2013_40cm (SPAdes) (version 2) | ecosystem: Environmental > Terrestrial > Soil >... | reverse complement strand
CGACAAACCTGAGTCTTTCCATTGGGTAGTCTCCATTCTTTGCGGCGCAATTACTGGTAAGAAGACGAATCAAAGACGCGTTCGGCTCCCGGGACGTTGCCAGGACGGCTCGAAAATAAAGGCCGATGGGTTTGAACGATCACCGCCGCGCTCGGCTCAACTGACTATCCGCGAAAGTATATCGAGTGGTCTTCAGACGCCCATCAATAAAAGTATAAACGACCCCGTCTTTAATGTTGCGGAAGATTGAGATGTTCCGAACGTCGTCGCGGCTAAAATCCCGGTTCTTTAAAAGCTTCATTGATTCAGCAGTATCGGAAGAGTGTTCATGCTGCAAAACTATTTCTAATACTGCTCCGGCCAGCTCAGGCCGGAGCTTCTTATTGGCAACAAATTTCTCGTTCACAAAGCTGATCTGTACAGAGCCACCACTGACATTGAAACGCAATACGCCTTCCGTGGTCTCGCTAACCGGCGGGCCCATAATTTTCAAGACCTCAGCCCGACTTGTCTTGAAGGGTTCAATACCGTTCCAGGACGCGGCGCCGACGTTCTTTGCGAACCCGAAGCACGAAATAACTGAGACAACCAGAATGGCAGTTACAAATGAAACCCGGCGCTGCTGCTTAAAGTTTCTCACGCGAAGATGCTAATCGAACGCTACTGTTTTGCAAAGGGCCGCATTCGTTCGAGAGACTCTTTGAAGTCAGCGTCGTTGGGCGCTACTGCAAGGGCCCTCTGATAAAGCGCGAAGGCTTTGGCATATTGCTTCGTCTTTTCGTAGTCGTAACCGAGTTCTCGATAAATGTTGGGGTCGTTCGCCGATTTAGCCAGCGCACGCTCGAGAGCAGCGATGGCTTTGGGAAAATTGTTGGCGCGCGAATGGGCCAACCCTAACAGGTAAAGAGTTATGCCGGTCGCGTTGTCGCTGGCTGCGGTTCGTTCCAGGGCGCTGGCAGCGCGCGCATACTGCTTCGCCCCGATTAGCGCGCGCGCGTAAAGACCCGTCGCCTCTTCGTCGGAGCGCAAACGGGTCAGAGTCTCACCTGACCGCACCGCACCAAGATAATCCGGGTTTGCCTTATCTTCGTCAGCAGCCGAGGCGGCACGACGGAGATAAGCCGAAGTGAGCAAAAACCACGCTGAGGCAAGTCGAGGATCGTTGCTTGTGGCCCGGTTCAGAGTCGAGATGGCCGCATCAAGATCGTTGCGTGTTAAAGAGATTTGACTCAAGTACAAAAGCGAGGCAGCGTCTTTCGGGTTGGCCTTAACAGCCGCATTAAAAGATCGCTCAGCATCGGCGGTCTTGCCAGTCTTGAGTTCAGCCAAACCACGATAGTAAAGGAATGATGGGTCGGGCTTGGTCCCGGGTCTTTCGATCACGGCTACGATCAAAGGCAGAGCGCGATCGTATTTTTCGGCCAGCACGTAGCTCTCGGCGAGCGCATCCACAGTGTGGGAATCTTCCTGCCGGGCTCGCCGTTGCAAATCGAGAGCTTTTTGCAGATCTTCAGAAGCGTCTGCGTACTGCTTTAAATAGAACTCAGAAAAACCCGCCAGTTTCCACGCTTCAGAATTGCCCGGATCACTTGTGGCGATCTGTTTTGCTTCCTTCGCGGCCGCCGCGTACTGCTTCTGCTGGAAGAGCTGAAACGCGTGCGTCGTATCCGACGACACCGGAGCGCTTCCGACCGGCTTGGTTGGTCTTACGTCGAGCAGCGGAGCGTTCCTGTCGGTACTCGGCGGTGATTTTGGCTCGGGACCAAGCAGAGTATCCGGCGGAGTGACTCGACGTGGCCGAGAGGACTGGGCCTCGACGCCCACGACGATCGTCAGCATGGCCGATACGGTGATCAATATCAGGCGAATTTTTTGGTTCCTCATGGAGCGTAATTCTTTCAGATTTGCAGGGCCCCTTTTCAAACCAGGGCCGGGAGAGAAACAAGAGACGGTACTTCGGATGCCGCGACTGAACACAAGTTTGCCTGTCTGGCCGGTGGCAGGAGAGAGAAAAGCGGCCAGCGATAGCGCTGACCGCGGGATTTAGAGCGCTTCCACCGCAGGTGGAGACCCATGCCTGAGCAACCCACTTTCTTAGAAGTTCAGTTTCAATCCAAATTGGAACTGCCTCGGGTCAAAGGCCGCGGTCGGACGACTGTAGTAATGGCCGTTGCCGGCGCGTTGCTTGAAGGCATTAACATCGTCAATAAAACCGGACACCGCGCCTTCGTTGAAGCGGTTGAATAGGTTGAACCCCTCGGCGACGATATCCAAACGCACACGCTCGGTGAGTTTGACCGCGCGCATCAAACGCATATCCAGAGATGAAAACCTGTGTGTGATTCCCATGTTGCGTCCCAAATCGCCATTGGGGAATCCCGCTGAGGTGATCGGTGTGCATCCTGGTGTGCCCGGGACGCAAAGAACGCCGTTGGGAAGAACGGACGGACGATCGGTCTGATTTGACTGGTCGTTGTTTGTGTCCTGATTGCTCAGAATGTTGAAAGGCCGCCCTGACGACATTTCAAAGATTGGCGCTAGCGTGAAGTCAGCTAAAAACCTGTGCAGTCCATCACCCGAACGCCATTTCTGTGGCGACGCGAAAACCGCGCTGAAGACAAAACGATGTCGCTGATCGAACAACGAGTCGGCTCGTTCAGCCCGGAAGTTACGATTGTCTTGTGGCAGTAGCAACGTCTGCAAGTCGGAAGAATCATCGATCGAATGGGACCAGGTATAAGAAGCGAGGAATTGGAAGTTCCGCGTAAAGCGCTTCTTAAGATCGAGAGTCATAGCGTTGTAGTTCGAATTACCGTCCGAAACCTGCGCATTGACCGAGCCAAAAGGTGAAACGACACCTGGTGTTCTCAACGTGCCGCTGGCAGCCAGCGCGCCATTGAGCACGGCCGGAGTGACCGCCCCACCGGTAAGCGCCTGGACGAGGAAGTAGTTCGGCGCGCTCGGCCGGAAGAAATTGGCTGCCGCCGGAGCGATGACTCCACCGCGAGTGGTTACTGAGATCAAACCGGGAATTGGTTGCGCCACAATGTTGAGGCACGCAGATGGTGAGACAGTCAGTGCCTCAGTAGTATTCACCGGTAGGCGGTTGAAACAGCGCCTGAAATTCTCAATCTGTAAATCAGTGCGCGGCGCATTTATATCCAGCGGATGCGGCAGGTGATGCGCGCCGACAAACAGATAACCCGCCGAGATCGACATGTCTTTGGTCAACTGACGTTCGACCGTGAAATTAGCCTGGTTCGCGTAAGCGTATTCGAAGTTCTTGCTCACCGGCAGCGTGAATGGCAGCACAGGTCCAAACCCCGGGAACGTTTGGTCGTTGAAACGCTGGCGGCCAAATTGGTACTGGGCGGTGGCAGCTGCGCCTGGTGTAAACACGCCGGGCGGACACAACGGATTTACTGACGCCGCCGTGCAGACGGTTCCCTGAAACACCTGAGTCGCATTGAGCAACGCGGTTGGAGCTGGACCACCCACCGGAGTCAGAATGCCCTGTTGTTGCTGGGCCGCGTCGGCGATGTCAGAGTTGAATCCGATTGCCAACAGCGGGTGATCGTAAAAAATTCCGATGGCCGCGCGCACCACTGTTTTTGCATCGCCTTTGATGTCCCAGGCGATCCCAATGCGGGGCGCGAAGTTGTTCTTATCACGTGGAAAACCCTGCTGCACACCAATCGCATCCTGGGCCGCGAGCAGATCGCTCGGTGAAAGGGTGATGCCTGAGAAAGGATCACGCACGCCCACGGGGGCAATCTGTTGGGTCAGCTCATAGTCATACCTAACGCCATAATTAAGAGTGAAGTTAGGTCGAATTTTCCACGAGTCCTGGGCGAACCAGGCAATCGGCTTGTTACTAATCTGACTAACCGGATTGCCGAAGCCCTGAATGTAATTGGTTGGAAGGCCCAGTCCATACTGTTGGACGGCGGTGAAATCCGGCGGAGCCACCCCGCCCACCGTCGGGAAAGCCCCCACCGACGACGCGCTCAAACCGCCAAAGTTGTAGAGACCGGCAAAGTTCAATTCAAAAATCGCGGAGGGAATGTTGACCGACGCGTAATCCCCCCCGAATTTGAAAGTGTGATTGCCGGTAACGAAATTCAAGCTGTCGGTCCATTCATAGCGAGTCTCTGTACGCACGACCGGCGAAAAGAGTTCGCGCCCGATAAAAGCCGTTCCTGAAATATTAAAAGCTACCGCATCGCCGTTCTGAGATTTGAAGACGGCACGGCGCTCACCAAAATTAAATCGCGCCTCGTTTACCATGCGGTTCGAAAGCGTCGAAGTCAGGGTAACTACCGCGGAAGTGTCTTTCAATCGTTGAATACCGGTGCGCGAGAAATCATTCTGACCCAAAGATTGATTCTGCGATTCGACCTGAATACCGGTAATGAGGCTTGGGTTATAGCCGAAGCGGAAAGTGAGATGATGCTTCTGTTTCTCGTCGATGATCTGATCCAGACGAAATGAATTGAAGGTCGTTTTTTCGGTGACCGGAAAAATTCTCTGAAGCGTCTGCAACGGACGAAACGCGATTAGCTGGCCTGCCGCGTTGGTGGTTGAGACCGGCACCGGTGCGCCACTCAGAAAAAATCGAGGCCCAATGGTCGCGCCCAGCCCGACGCCCGGAACAGACCCGGGATTAGGCAGCGGGTTGGAACCTGTAAGCCCGGTCGCGGCGCCGCTGGACGCGAGATAGGCATATTGAACGGCCGCACTGATGGCTGCGGGGCTTCCCGTTCCCAACAGAGTGTTGATGTAACCAGCCTGTGCCGAAGTCAGGTTGCGAAAAGTCACCGGTCCAAGGCCCGTAAGCGGAATAACCACTGAGCTGCCCAGTCCCTGCGCTACGTCGCTGGTGAAGAAGCCGGATTCATGCCGTTGGCGTTGCTCAAACGCGAGAAAGAAAAACATGCGGTCTTTGTTCAGTGGACCTCCCAGCGTCCCGCCGTACTGAGCGCGCGTAAATGGTGGCTTGTCCACGGGCGCAAAGGGATTACGGGCCTGGAAGCTCTTGTGCCTGAGAAAGCCGAAAACATTTCCCTGGAGTTTGTTGGTTCCGCCCTTAGTCACTACGTTGACCACACCGCCCGATGAGCGGCCAAATTCGGGCGCGAAGGAATTGGTTACTACCTGAAACTCTTGCACCGCTTCCTGACTCACGGTCGAGCGTGAAGCGTTCACTGAGTTGTCTGTGTTGTCCGCGCCATCGACCTGCACCAGATTGGATCGGCCGCGCTGGCCGCCAAAATTCAAACCAGTGGTCGGCGCTGGGCCAATCGGCCGGCCGTTGTCGCGGCTTACCGTCGAAGTCGTAAGTGCAAAAGACAGATAATTGCGCTCGTTGATGGGAAGATTTTCGATGCGCTGTTGATCGACAGTGGCCGACACGCTGGTCGCAGTAGTCTCCACGATGTTCGGGGCGACTGAGGTCACTGTTACGGTCGCCGTCAAGTCGCCCACTTCTAACGGAATGTCTTGATTTGCTGTTTGCCCGACCGTGAGTTTCACGCTAGGCAGCAACGCCGTTTTGTAATTCTGCGCCTTAACCGTTACTTCATAGTCGCCGGGCGACAGGTTCGTTATCTTGTAAAAACCGTCATCGTTTGTGGTTGCGTCGCGCGTACTGTTCGTGGCCGGGTTCCGCGCTGTAACCGCGGCGCCCGCCACCACCGCGCCTTTCGGATCGCGCACCACGCCCTGCAAATCTGCGGCGTTCGACTGCGCCTGCGACATTGCTACGCTGTAACAGGAAACTACGGCCAGGCAGACCAACAGAATCTGGATCGACTTCTTGCGACACTGCTTGAGGGACAAAAACATCTTCGTTTCTCCTTCTGAAGTAAGCTCTGAAAATTGCTTAACGCCGATGAATCATTCTGCCGGCGCAAGGGGCGCATCCATTTGATGGGAGACTGATCTAAAGATCCGATTGACCGCTGCCTTTCATCCTCAGAATGATCGCGCGGTACCTGGACTAAATCGGATGGAAACTTTATCCAGCTTCATTATCTTAAGGCGCTTTTTACAGCAAAAAACGCCGCGTGGCAAGGACTGAATACCTTAGGCAACTTTCTCTCCGAGGAACTGAACCGCTTTTAGCCGCCGTCATTTAAACGTTGCGGGAGACAATAAGTTTCCGATGAGTCGCCTCTGGTCGCCCGTGACACGCGGCGGCGCAGATGATCGCTTAGGCCGAAGACCGCTATCGCCATTTGGGCCAGGCCCGGCAGGAATGCCGCCCGCCGTATCATTGAGCAGACACGGAGACGGGAATGAAACCTCGTTTTGTACGCAGCGCGGTAGCTAATTTCAAGCTCGCCGAGTCCCGCACCGAGCCGGATCGTCGCGAGATGATCACCGATAACGCGGGCAGCCAGTTCTCCGCTCTCTAACGCCATCAGCATTCCGCTGCCAGTAAAGGGATCGATGAACGACGCGGCATCCCCAATAGAAAGCAGCCCACTTGCGGGCGTGACTATGTGCCTTCCGAATCCTTCAAGCGAAACAGCCAGCCACGGTGTGCATGCATGAGCGTGCTCGAGAGCATAAGCTGCCCGCCGGTTCTGGCAGATGATTGCGCGCATCGCACGCTCGGCGTCGGTTCCGCACTCTCGCACCGCGCGCGCGGAGGCAATGAAACAAAGATTGCTGCGGCCATTTTCGATGCTGCTGAGACCACCATACCCGCCGCGATAAAAGTAAATCTCGCAGGCGCCGGATGCGACTCGAGCTCCCTCCAGATGTGCTTTGAAAGCAACCAAAGATGCCCGTTGCGGCTTCCTCTGATTCGCTGATTTAACGACGCGCCGGGCCAGGGCCCGCGTTCGACCTGTGGCATCGATCGTCACCCGCGCACGGTAGGCGGTTTCGTTCTCAGCCTGCTTAACGATCACGCCCTCGACGCGATCCTCGCTCAACAGCAGATTGATGACGTGGGCATCCTCGAGAACGTCCGCGCCGGCGGCACTCGCGCGACGCAAGAGCCGCTCATCCATTTCCGCTCGGCTTAGACCAAGAGCGACACCGTGTGCGCCGAACCAGGTGCTGGGAACGCTGATGCCTTTACCCCAACGCGAATAGAAAACAGTTTCGGTTAGTTTAGCTGGGCCCGCCGCGAATATTTGCGCGGCAACACCCAGCCGCTCAAAGTGAGGCGTGCATTCGGGCGAGATAAATTCACCGCAAAGTTTTGCCCGCGGAAACTTCTTCTGCTCGACGAGCAGCACTCGTGCGCCGCCCGTGGCCAGATGAATCGCCGCGCTGGCGCCCGCGGGTCCGCCCCCGGCAATGATTACGTCGTAGTCGAACTGACTGGTCATACACGAACGCGGTGTTTAGAGTCGGGCTAGCTCCCGAACGGGCGGTAGCCCGCTCCTAAACAGTTCCGTTTAATTTAGCGCTTAAGACCAAACGCGATGGAAAATATTTCTTGACGATAGCATTCTTCAGGCCTGCTTGCTGCCCGAGTATCTCCAATTCATCCGGCGTAAAACTCCGCAAGATCGATAGCGCGCCGTCTTCACGCAACAGCCGGTTGTGCAGGATGATGTGCCCAACAGTCGTATAGAAAAAATAAGCCAATGGGTTGCGGTGCAGGTCGATCACGAACACCCCGCGCCTGGCGACCCGGCCCATTTCGCGGAGAATGTTGACCGCTCCATCGTCGTCAAAGTGGTGCAGCGTCAACGACGAGATCACGTAATCAACCGAAGCGTCCGGAAAAGGAAGCTTGAGTCCACTGCCCCGCACCGAAGAGATTTCGGGAAATGCTTTAGACTCTTCGAGGATCGCTTGCGCCGACCTCTCGTTTAGTTCCAATCCGATCAGCGATGGCGTGCGATCTGTGTCCCGGGCCCACTGGGCCGCAACTCGCAGCAATTCACCCGAACCGGCGCCGACGTCGAGAATCGAGAAAGATCGCAGATCCTGAGATTCAATTTCTTTCAGCAGCGAGCTGCGTAAAGCTTTTGCATCGCCCAGCCATTCATTCACGCGTTGTAGCTCGACGATGCATCCTTCGTACTCTTCGGGCGTATAAGTACCCTTGTCGATATTCTCGAGTTCATAACTGCGTTGGCGAAACTTTTCTAACATGGCTTCAAAGTGTTCAGTCCCAGCATACGCGCGCGATAAGGCCAGTGGTATAATCACCCTCCGATGATACCAATCGAAACGAAAAATGTGAGAGTGCTCAAACTTCACGAACAAGATAAGCACGACGATTTTCGATCGACGACGCCCGCGCAACGCCTCGAGATGATGTGGCAGCTTACTCTGGACGCATGGGCCTTCAAGGGAGAACCAGTTGCTGAACTCAGACTTCCGCGACATATTGTCCGCGTTTTGCGACGAGAAAGTTGAGTTCATGCTCGTTGGAGCGTATGCAGTTGCTGCTCATGGGCTTCCGCGCGCGACTGGCGACATCGATCTGTGGATCAAGTGTTCTGACGACAACGCCCACCGTGTTTGGCGGGACTTGATTGAGTTTGGCGCGCCGCTATCGAATCTCACAAAAGAGGATTTCACGAAACCTGGAACGGTTATTCAACTCGGCAATGTCCCTCGCCGGATCGACATTCTTACATAAATCACCGGTGTCGATTTCATGATAGCTCAAGCTGATCAACTCATCGTTAGCATCGAAGGTCTTGAGATTCCCGTCATTGGACGATCTCACCTAATTAACAATAAACGAGCAGTCGGGAGGCCCCAGGATCAAGCCGATGTCGCTCGCCTCGAAGCCAGCGAAAAATAATAGGGTCAGACTTTCTGCACAACCAGCGCGCTGTTCTTCGATCCGAAACCGATGCAGTTACAGAGCGCGGTGCGTACGTTGCCCTTCCGGGCTGTATTAGCGACATAATCGAGATCGCAAGCGGGATCGGGTTCGTCGAGGTTGATGGTGGGAGGGATTATGCCCGTTTCCATCGCGCACAGCGCTGCGCCCAAACCGGCCGCCCCGCTGGCGCCCTGCGGATGACCGACCTGCGATTTGGTCCCGGACATGGGGATTTGATGAGCGTTACAGTTGAGCGCCAGTTTCAGCGCGTTCGTCTCAATCCGATCATTGAGCATGGTCGACGTGCCATGCAGATTAACGTAATCGATGTTGCTCGGCTCAACGCCGGCGTCGTTCATCGCCAGCGTCATGGCGCGCGCGGGCTCGTCGCCGCCTTCCTGCAAACGCACCCGATGATAGGCGTCGCAGGTCGTTCCGTAACCGGTGATTTCGGCATAGATCTTCGCGCCGCGTTGCTGGGCGCGCTCGAACTCTTCGAGCACATAGATCCACGACCCCTCGCCCAAAACCATGCCTGAACGGTTGCGTGTAAAGGGACGCGATGCGCGCTGCGGTTCGTCATTCCAGGCGGTCGTCAGCACGGTTAACAGATTGAAGCCCGCGAGAATTCCCGGCGCGAGCGGCGCGTCCACTCCCCCGGCCAGCATGATCTCCTGACGTCCCAGAGCTATGTGTTGGGCCGCATAAGCAATCGCGTCGGTCGAGCTGGTGCACCCGGTCGAGATCACATGCGACAGACCGCGCAGTCCAAAGGCCATCGACAGCTCGCTCGAGAGAGTGCCATGCGTAGCCGCCGGAATTATGTAGACACTGGCTTTGTGATGAGCGCCGCCCTGATACCAAATCGCATAGTGCTGTTCGACGAACGGCAGTCCGCCGCCGCCCGTGCCCAGCATGACGCCAATCTGTTGTTTCTCTTCGGGCGAAAGATCGTCGGTAACAATTCCCGCATCCTGTAACGCTTCGCGCGCGGCGGCCAACGCCAGCGGCACAGTTCGCGGCACGTGCTTTCGATCTTTGGGATCGAGTTGCGCCTCCCAATCAAAATCGCGGACCTGCGCCGCAATCTTTACGGCCGACTTGGACACGTCAAAGGAATCGATCAGACGAACGCCGCTCTCGCCGCTCTGCAGACCGGACCAGAACGCCTCGCGCCCAATACCGATCGGCGTGACACACCCCATTCCGGTGATGGCTACCCGGCGCGGACTCTTGAAGTTGTTTAGCATGCAGCTTTGGTCAGTATGAATGAGACGGCCAAGCATACCATCGGGCTATATGCGAGAGCTAACTTTGGCGAAGAAAGGCCGGATGCCATCACGCGCAACCCTTTTCTTCAACAAGCCATTCACAAAGGTGGATTGCCCTTAGCTTCCAACTGTTCGACGTCGGCGAGGTCTTGCAGCCGCGCGGCGGTTTTCTTATTGGTGATGAGGTGGTGACGGGAAATTACAACGACGGGGACGTCACCAAAGATCGTCTTGAAGCGCTCTGGCCACGCGTCGGCGAAATCCACGCCGTCTATAGCCGTGATCACATCGATGCGCAAAGGCGGCACACCAATCTGGAAGATAGTCCCCGCTTTACTGAGATCGTCCTGGTTGAGATCGCCGAGAGGTGCTCCAAACGCCGACAAGGCCCTCAAGACTCTTTGAGCATTTTCGGGATCCGGCCGTACCCAAATGTCGAGATCCTTCGTTGCGCGCACGTGACCGTAAACAGCCAGGGCATGCGCACCAACTAACAAGTAATCAACGTGATGAGCGTTGAACGCAAGTAATATTTCGCTGAAGTCGGGGTTCATCAGTCAGATGATTGTTCCAGGCCAGGCATAGTCTGGTCAGTGTCCAAACCGCTTCAATTCGCTCCTCAGGTGAAGAGTTTTGCCACCCGTCATCGAACGGCTCTGCTTGTCCATTCCGGATGATTCTGATTGTTATTTCTTTATTCGGCGAGGCCTCAAGCATGAACCAATTATAACATGCTCACCTTGTCATGCATGCCGAGTGATTGGCGCCGCAGTACACAGGAAAGCCGGGTGCTCTTTCGCGCACCCGGCGGCTTGTTCTATCAGATCCTGGCACGTGCTTAACCAACCTTGGTGCCGCACTCATCGCAGAACTTGGCACCCGGCTTGAGATCGTGTTGGCAGTTGGAACATTTCGCCGGAGCCTGTGAAGCGCCGCATTCGCTGCAGAACTTCGAACCTGCCGGCATGGCTGCGCCGCACTTGACGCATTTGTCGGTCGCGGCAGCTCCGGCGCCCCCCGAAGTCGTTGCGCCCTGCTGCTTCATGGCCTCGGTCATCGACCCCGCCATCATGTTGCCCACCGCGAAGCCCGCGCCGAGTCCGGCGCCCAATCCCGCACCGCCTGACGGATTCTGCGCCGCGTCGCGCATGGCGTCTGCAGCCTGAAACTGCGCGTATCTGTTCACGTCGCCAATCACGCCCATCGAAGTGCGCTTGTCCATGGCGGCTTCGACTTCCTCCGGCAAAGAAATGTTTTCGACGACGAACTTGGTCAGCTCTAGTCCAAGCGATTTGAATTCGTCCTGTAACTTCTGGCGCGCAAAGCCACTCAACTCGTCATAGTTCGACGCGAGATCGAGCGCCGCGATCTTTGATTCCGCCAGAGAGTCAGAGAACGCGCTGACCATCGTGCGGCGGAGCTGCCCTTCAATGTCTTCGGTAACAAAGCGCGCGTTGGTGCCGGCAATCTGCTTAATCAACTCACGCGGATCGGCCACGCGCATCGAATAAATGCCAAAGGCTCGCAAGCGCACCATGCCGAAATCCGCATCGCGCATCATTACGGGATTTGAGGTGCCCCACTTCAGATCGGTGAACTGCTTCGTGTTCACAAAATAGACTTCAGATTTGATCGGGGAATTGAAGCCGTGTTTCCAGGCGCCCAGCTTGGACAAGATCGGTGTGTTGCCGCCGTCGACGCTGTATCGGCCCGGGCCGAACACGTCGCCAATCTGTCCTTCGTGAACAAAGACTGCTGCCTGCGATTCGCGCACGATCAATTGCGCTCCGTTCTTTATCTCCTGATCGCGAACCGGAAAACGATAAAGCATCGTATTGCTCGAATCGTCGAGCCACTCAATAACTTCAATGAACTGCGCGCTGGGACTGAGCCGGTCAAGAATTCCCATTTGTCTTCTATCTCCTTTGGTGCAGCCTGCGCGAACCAATTCGCGGGCCCGGATATTATACGGTCAAACAGCCGGCTATGTTCAACCTTGGGATCCTCGCGTGCTCCAAAACGGAACTGGATAGAGCGTCTCTTAATTGGCTTTGGCTGGATCCTTTGGCACTGTTTTTCGTGTAGCTTCGTGGATCGAGTCCTTTTTTTCAAAAGACGATCCACGAATTACACGAATTGGAGCGAGCGAAGTCAGCTCTACACTTCTCTTCGGCGCCGAATGGCTAACCAAACCAATGCTGCCAGACCGCCAACTGAATCGATCATACAGTCATAGATCGAGGCCGTACGCGACGGATAAAAACTCTGATGGAACTCGTCGCTGAGTGAATAGGCGACGACCAGCAGCAGCGAAGCCCAGAACCAACGTTGGCGCAGCAACTCGCGCGAGGAAGTCCGAAACGCCCGTGCGCACAGCAGCGCCAGGATAAAGTATTCGGTGAGGTGACCGGCCTTGCGCGTGGCGAACTGATAGATCGCCACGGTCCTCTCACTGGCATGCGGAAACAGCCAGAGCACCGGGCGCACCAGAACACCGCCGGTGTTTGCGGCTGAAAGCAAATCCGTTGAACCAATGAAAATTAATGCCGCCCAAAGGAGTAGCGGGCCGTAACGTGATAGACGATGTTTGGAGAGCGGTGGCAAGCGCAGCGCGACACCGCTTTGGATTCCGAAGGTCAACATTCAAAAGCGCCGTCGCCGCTACGACCACCCCAGCGCGGCTGCCGCGCCGGGGACCCCGGTTCGCTCTGCCGGCGCACTCCAAATTTCTCGAACCCTGCTACAGCGCCGAAGCGCCGGAAACGATCTCGATGATCTCTCGGGTGATGGCCGCCTGTCGTACGCGATTCATGTTGAGCGTGAGTGAAGAAATTAAGTCGCCGGCGTTCTTTGAAGCGGCGTCCATGGCGGTCATGCGCGCGCCCTGTTCCGAGGCAACTGATTCAAGCAAGGCGCGAAAGATTTGGGTCTCGACCAAGCGCGGCAGCAGGCGGCTGAAAATTTCCGCGGGCGGCTGTTCGTAAATGTAATCCTGCGTCGTGGCGGCTTCGGGGGTTTCGGCTGCTTCAGTGGTGCGCGAGATGGGCAGGAGTTGCTCGACTACTATTCGCTGATTCAGCACCGATTTGAATTCGGCAAAGATTAGGAAGACCTTGTCGATCTCTTCGTCTTCAGTAAATCGCTTGACCACATCGCGGGCCACTTCGAGCGCTTCTGAAAAATCGATCCGGCCTTTGCCTGAGAGGCCTACGTATTCGCCGGCGACTTCTGCGCGCTTTCTGAAAAAGTCGCGCCCTTTGCGGCCCACCGCCAGCAATTCAATTTTTTTGCCGGAATTTTCTTTCAAGAAGGTCTGGCCCGCTTTGATCAGGTTCGTATTGAAGGCGCCACACAATCCCTTGTCCGCCGTAATCAAGACGACGAGGTAACGTTCGTCACCGCGCGCATCGAGCAGAGGATGATGAAAGTCTTCGGGAATCTGCGCCGCCAACGAGCCGAGCACTTCGGTCATTTTGTTGGCGAACGGGCGCGCGTTGATGACGCGGTCCTGCGCGCGCTTCAACTTCGCCGCCGAAACCATTTTCATGGCCTTAGTGATCTGCTGCGTGTTCTTTACCGACTTAATACGCCGGCGAATGTCTAAAAGATTTGCCATGAAAAATGTAGGGGCAGGGCTTGTCCCTGCCCGTTTCTAATAATCACAGGGGGGCAGGGACAAGCCCTGCCCCTACAATCACGCTGCCGCTGCCGCCTTTGCAGATTCAGCCCAGCGATCTTTGAAATCCTTCAGAGACTGTTCCAGGTCCTTTTGAATCTCGTCTGTGATCGCTTTCTTTTCACGAATGTTTTGCATGACCGCGGGATGCGAGTTTTCGATAAAGCTGAGCAACTCGGCTTCAAACTTCTTAATGTCCTCAACCGGAATATCGTCCGTGAAGCCGTTGATTGCCGACCAGATGATCAGCACCTGCTTTTCGACGTCCATCGGTTGGTACTGCGGTTGCTTCAAAATTTCCGTCAGCCGCTGGCCGCGGGCCAGCTGGGCCTGCGTTGCTTTATCCAGGTCCGATCCGAACTGCGCGAACGCCGCCAGTTCGCGATACTGCGCCAGATCGAGACGCAAACTGCCGGCGACCTGCTTCATGGCCTTGATCTGGGCCGCACCTCCGACGCGCGACACTGAATTACCGACGTTGATGGCGGGCCGAATGCCCGCATTGAATAGATCGCCTTCCAAAAATATCTGTCCGTCAGTGATCGAAATCACGTTGGTCGGAATATAGGCCGAGATATCGCCTGCCTGCGTTTCAATAATCGGCAGACTGGTTAGCGAGCCGCCGCCTTTCAAGTCGGAAAGTTTCGCGGCGCGCTCAAGCAGGCGCGAGTGCAGATAGAAAACGTCGCCCGGATAAGCTTCGCGGCCCGGCGGACGGCGCAGCAGCAAAGAAATCTCGCGGTAAGCGGCGGCTTGTTTCGAAAGATCGTCATAGATGGTGAGTGCGTGTTGGCCGCGATCACGAAAATACTCGCCCATGGCCGCTCCCGAGTAGGGCGCGAGAAACTGCATCGCCGCTGGATCGGAAGCAGTCGCCTTCACCACAATCGTGTAGTCCATCGCGCCAAAATCCTGAAGTGTCTTTACCACCTGCGCGACGGTCGAAGCCTTCTGGCCAATCGCGACATAGATACAGATCACGTCCTTACCGCGCTGGTTTATGATCGTGTCAACGGCCACTGCCGTCTTGCCGGTTTGACGGTCGCCGATGATCAGTTCGCGTTGGCCGCGCCCGATGGGAACCATTGAATCGATTGCCTTCAAACCGGTCGGTAGAGATTCTTTCACCGGCTGCCGATCGACGACGCCGGGAGCAATGCGTTCGACCGCGTTGTATTCGTCGGTCAGGATCGGTCCGCGATCGTCGATGGGATTACCCAGGGCGTCCATCACGCGGCCAATCAACGCCTGGCCCACGGGCACTTGCATGATGCGGCCGGTGCGCTTGACCAGATCCCCCTCTTTGATCTTCTGAAAGTCGCCGAACAGCACCGCGCCCACTTTGTCTTCTTCCAGGTTTAGCGCCAGCCCGCGCACTTCGTGCGGAAACTCGATCAGTTCGCCGGCCATAACTTTCTCGAGGCCGTGAATCTCGGCGATGCCGTCGCCCACCTTGATTACGGTGCCGACCTCGCTGACGGTGACGCCGGTTTCGAAGTTCTCGATCTGCTGCCGAATGATTTCGTTGATTTCGTTTGCTTTAATTGGTTCCATGATTAGATTTTAGATTTCAAATTTTAGATTTGCGATTGCACTTTGGTTTTGTAAGCGCGAGCGGCTTCGCGGTTCCCAATCAATAATCGCAAATCCAAAATCAAAAATGTCTAGCCGGCCATCTTTTCCTTGATCAGTTGCAAATGATTCCGCACTGAGCCGTCATAAACAGTCGAGCCGATGCGGGTCACCAGACCGCCAATCAATTCCGGATCGGTCATAAAGTTGATTCGCACTTTTTTGCCGGTCACAGACAAGAGCTTCGTGCGTAGCTTTTGCTGCGCATTCTCCGGCACGGTCCGTGCCGTAGTTACCGTGGCCGCGACCATTCCGGCGCGTAAATCGAGTATTTCCGCAAACTTTTGATTAATCTCGCCGAGGTCAGTCAGACGCTGATTCTGCAGCAGGACTTTCAGGAAATTCGCCGTGGTCGGCTTCGGCTTTGAACGGTCGATCAGTTTGTTGAGCACCGCCCGCTTCTTATCCAGCGGGATCGTCGGGTTACGAAAGACTTCCGGCAGCACCGGACTCGCCTGAAGCATTTTTTCCCAGGCCAGCAGCTCTTCCTGAACTTCTCGCGCCTCGCCGCGTTCCAGCACGACATCCGCCAGTGCCGAGGCATAGCGACGTGCGACCGTCTGCACACTCATTGCGCCGGACCTCCCAGCTCTTCAATATTATTCGCGATCAATCGGGCATCGTCTTCGGGCTTCATTTCGCGGCGAACAATTTCTTCAGCGAGTCGCACGCTCTGCTCGGCCGTATAGCGCCTGAGGTCTTTTTTGGCAGCCTTACCGGCGCTCTCGATTTCCCGCGCCGCCTGTTCGCTGAGCTTGGCGATCTCGATCTTCGTCAGACCGGCTATGCGCTCGCGCTCTTCCGCCGCTTCACGTACGGACTGCTCCTTGATATTGCCGACTTCAGCATCGAGCCGTCCCAGACGGTCTTCGACTTCTTTCAGTTTCGACAATGCGGCGTCACGCTCCTGTTGCGCCTGAGCCAATTCGCGCGCGATGGTTTCTTTTCGATCGCGAAACTTTTCGGGCAGACCAAATTTGCGCAGCGCAATCACGAGCACGATCACGAAAATTCCGAGATTGAGAAACTTCCAGGCTTCAAAGCCCGGATAGTCAAGATAAGGCTCCAGTCGCGCCCACCAACCCGCCCCTTCGGCTATGATCAAAGCAAGTAACATTTCGTTCTGGAGACTCGAAAAAAAACTGTCTAGTTCAATTCCACGCCGCTGAGTGGCCGGCTGAGAACCCGCGAACCAATCTCGACCGCGATGCGGCGAGCATCAGCTTCCAGAGTAATACGCGCGGCCTCCGCCTGACTCTTGATAGTTTCCTTTTCCGCCGCGGCTGAGCCCGCCAACTGCGCGCGCATTTCATCCAGTTCTTTCTGGCGATCCTGCATGGCCGCCGCTCGTTCACGCTCAGAAAGCGCGTAGGCTTCGGTGCGCGCCGCCCGCAAGGCACGCTCGTATTCGGAGAGTTTCTCGCCGACGTTGCTCAGGATTTCCTCGGCTTCAGTCAGACGTCCCCGCGTGCGTTGCTCGCGGTCTGCCAGGATACGATTGATGGGTTTGAAGAGCGTGGCGTTCAGCACGTAGACCATCACCAGGATGATCAGAACGTGCAGGAACAACGTGCCATCGGGCACAAGTTGAATTGAGTTTTCGGCAAAGCCGAGCGGATAGATCATTGCGGCTGTTCTGAGCTGGGAATTTGTAGCGCCAGCTGACTGCTTGCACAGACTGGCAGTCTGCGCTACCTGCACACGTCAAAAGCCTTGAAGGCTAACATGCGATTTTGCGACGCGTCAAGGAGCGTTGCCGCCTTCCTTGACATCGCATTGCCGCGCCGTTAGGCTTACACTTTTCCTTAGACAGGGGAATTGTTATCTATGCCGAAGCGAACCTTTCAACCTAACAATCGCCGCCGCGCCAAGACGCACGGCTTTCGGGCGCGCATGGCGACCAAGAACGGCCGCCTGGTCATCAAGCGCCGCCGCGCCAAGGGCCGCAAACGGCTCACGCCGGCGCATTACTAAAGCCATTGATCCCGAGCTTTGATCGTGTGCCGGTAAAAGTCAGCGAGGCGTTGCCGAAGCGGCGCCGGCTGCACGCTCGGACCGAGTTCCAAAAAGTCTATACCGAAGGGCAACGCTATGACGGCCGGCTGCTGGCCGCTTTTTTGCGCAAGAACGAATTAACTGAGCAGCGTTTGGGTGTGACGGCCTCGACCAAGGCGATCGGCAAATCGGTCGATCGCAACCGGGCCAAGCGTTTGTTACGCGAACTCTTTCGCCGCAGCGCTGCCGATCTTAAAGGCCTGCAGCAAACATATGACTGGGTTTTGAATGCGAAACGCTCGCTGCTCGTCTCAGACGAGGAACATCGCTTTCGCGAGTTTCGTAAGATCATCGCGCAAGTAACCCAAGCCGAGCGGCGCAGTTAGTTATGGAGTGCGCCGGCAAAGCGCAGCGGCGACGGCGCTTTGGTTGGTGGCGAGTGACGAAGCGAAGTGGACAGATCCAAAGCGGTGTCGCGCTGCGCTTGCCACCGCACTCCAGAGTTTTAGCCGATGGGCGTCATTCTTATTTCGCTCTTGAAGTTCTACCAAGCAGTAATCTCGCCGTGGCTGCCGCCGTCTTGTCGCTTTGTTCCGACTTGTTCCGAATATGCGCGTGAAGCAATTGAGCGTCATGGCGCTCTGCGCGGGAGCGGTATGGCCGTTTGGCGGCTCTTGCGCTGTCAACCGTTTTGTGCGGGCGGTCACGATCCGGTGAAGTAGTTGTGGAGTGCCGCCCAGCCCGGGGCTTGCCGCCGCACTCCAAAGAGTTGGCGTTTACTTAGAAAGCTCGAATGAAACAGCAACAAAGATTCATTGTGGCTCTGGTCGCTTCGGCGGCCGTGCTGATTCTATGGAATGTACTTTTCCCGCCGGTGAAACCGCCGCAGCAAAACGCCAACGCTAACAATCAGGCGGTCGCGCAAAGCTCGCCGCAACCGATATCGCCATCGACATCCAGCAATACACCCACGCCGGCCCCGACGGCACAATCAGCATCGCAATCGCCGGCGCCCTCGCCCGGGCCAACGCCTGACAGTTTGCCGCAACGAAAAATCCGCGTCACCACGCCACTCTATGAAGTGACGTTTGATTCACGCGGAGCGGTCGCCACCAGTTGGATTTTAAGGAAAGTGAAGCGCAGCGACGGTACCTGGCGGGAGCTTTATTCAGCCGGATCGACGAAGAACAAACCCAAGCCTCTGGAATTGATCCTGTCGCCACCTGCGGGTGTAGCCGCCGAACAACTTTTTCGCCCATTCCAAATCGTGACCGTCGATGCGACCGTCGACAGCATCCTGGCCAGCCGCAATTTCAAAGTTACCGGCGCGAACTCTGAATCAGGGGACGCAGCCATCGATGTGCCCACTGGGTCGCGACAGGTCGAGTTCACTATTCATGACGAAGCCACAGGTCTCGACGCTAACAAACGGCTGACTTTCTTTGCTGACCGTTACATTGCCGAAGTAGAGCTCAAGCTCACGCGAAACAATCAGCCGGTGCCGAAGGCACAGCTGGCGATTGGTCCGAACATCGGTGACCAGGGCATCGATCATTACACTTTTTATTCTTTCGCGCCGGAAGGAATTGCGGTCCTCAACGGCCAGGTGCGTCGCATCAATTCCGTGGAAGTCCATTCGGATCGTCAGAGCACCGGCACTATTAACTGGATTCTCGAAGGCATCGGGATCAAGTCGGTGGTTAACAAACCGCCCGATCGCGAACCACTCGATGGCACAGTGCAGTGGGCCGGTGTCGACGACACCTACTTCGGGATGATTGCCGTGCCGTCAAAGCCGACGACCGGACTCGACTACCGAACGACCTCCTACCAGGTCCAGATCAACGGCAAAACCGAGCAACGATTTCTGATCACCGGTTTGGTTCCCGTGTCCACCGACGGCTCGAAGACTGAAATTTATACGGGCCCGAAAGATCATCGCTTGTTGGCCGCCGCCAGTGAAGAGATCAAGCAAATCGGCGGACCCCAGGTCGATCTGGGCGAAGCCATCAACTTCGGTTTCCTCGGCAGCATGCGCCGTTTCCTGGCCGTGCCGATTCTGTTTGCGATCGACAGACTGCAACGGGTGACCGGCAGTTACGGCGTGGCGATCATTCTGTTCACGATCTTTATTTACTCGCTCTTCTTCCCGCTCAAGTGGCAGTCATCACGCAAAATGAAAAAGGCGCAGAAGTACGCGCCGCGGATGAAAGAACTGCAAGAAAAGTTGAAAGGGATGAAGTCGACCGATCCCAAAATGAAAGAGTTGCAGATGGAACAACTGCGTCTGATGAAAGAAGCCAACCCGCTCGGCGGATGTTTGCCTTTGCTCATTCAGATGCCGTTTCTGTTTGCGCTTTACAGCGCCATTACCATCTCGATCGACTTTCGCCAGGCGTCGTTCCTTTGGATTCCCGACTTGTCCGGACCTGAGCCTTACATCCTTAGTTTCATTCGCATCCTGCCGCTGCTCTTTGCCAGCTCAATGATTATTTTGCAATTGATGACGCCCGCGCCTTCGGCGGATCCGATGCAGCGCAAGATGATGGCCGTGGGTATGCCTTTGATGATGCTTTACATTTTGTGGAGTGCTCCGGCTGGCCTTTTGATTTACTGGCTGGTGGGAAATATCGTGGGCTTCCTGCAACAGTTCATTATCAATAGGATGACCAAGTCGGAAGATGAAGGCCCGCCGCCTGACGCGAAGGGTGCGAAGAAAAAGCCACCACCGAAGAAGTTGAGTCCAGCGGAAGCGTGATGGCTAATCAATTGAGGTGAACGTTTAGTGGCGGGCTCCGGCCCGCCTTTTAATTTGGTTGGTATTGCGAGCCGAAAAGGCCGAAACCAGAGACGCGAGCCGCTTAGCGGCGAAATGTTTATAGATCCGCCGTACAAAATGGTTGCGAGCTCCAGAGGAGCGAAATATTCTTTCGCCCGTAAACGGGCTCTCCTATTTATTAAGACGACCGGGGCTATGAACATTTCGTCCCTGATGGGACTCAAACCTTCCAGTGGGCCGCGGGACTCAAGAAGCGCCCAACAACCTTTCACGCCGACTCTTTCTTCGACGCTTTTCTTGTCTTTCCCCGATCAACCGCATAATGCAGCCGGACAACTCCATCAGAAAAACTGCGACAGGAAATCAATCTCAAGGGCACGTTGCGATGCCTGGGCGCGACCAGCGGAATGCCTTCGCCGATCAGCGCGGGGACGACGTGAATGATGAACTCGTCGATCGCGTCTTCGTCGAGAAATGAACCGATAATACCCGCGCCGCCCATCATCCAGATGTCTTTTCCCGCGAGCGAACGCAGACGTTGGGCGAATTCTGAAATAGGTTCCTTAACAAACTCTGCCCCGGCAACTGGCTTTCGCGGCGGCCGGCGAGAGAAGACGTAGTTCTTAACTTTGCTGTCGGATTCTGTTCCGGCTTTGCCGTCCGCTTTGAAACCCAGCGCCATGTCGTAGGTCTTGCGTCCCCAAAGGACAGTGTCAATCGAGCGATAGAACTCGGTCATGCCATAGCTGCCCTTGATCTGCGGACGGTCCAGCCAATCAACCGAGCCATTGCGCCGGGCGATGAAACCGTCGGTGCTAGTGGCGATGTAAACGATGATCTTTCGCATGATAGATACGAAAATTGGGAAGCCGCTTGGTGAAGAGAGTTAGCGCACCGTTACGGTCATTGTGTATTTCGACGCCCGGATCGCATCGTTAAGCTTTACGACGGTAATCAAATAGTCGCCGGTCTTTGGCAGCCTGCGGGAAAAACTTAAGTTGGTGTCGAACTCCAGCCCCAGGTCGACGTCCTGGGGACCATGTAAATCGAACCCGGCAGTACGCGCCGGCACTGACGTTATCTTGATCGTCAACGTCTGACCTTTTTTCGCCGCCAGAACATATTCAGCCTCTTCAGTACTCCGCACGGTGCCGCTGATAATCGTGCTGGAGGCGCCGCTTCTAAACTCGATACGCTTGGGCTCAGCCTTACCACCGCCCTGGGCCATCGCAACAGAATAGACGATCAGAATAAGAAGCGTAAATGGAATTACAGCGGCGAATGCTTTGGCGACTTTCGCCAACAGGGGATGCGTCATATATCGGATGCTCCTTAAGGAATGTAACGCGGGCGACGATCCCATGATACACGGGCGGGACGCATATGCCACGTCAGAACTTCGGCTTCATGGTCATCACTGCCGCCATCGTCTCGATTCCATCCCAAAGATTTTGTAAACGAAGATTCTCGTTCTCGGCGTGCTGGTTGTTGTCATAGTTGGCAATCGGAACAGTCATGGTTACGGTGCGCAGATGATCCGTGATGATTGACAACGGGAGGCTGCCGCCGGCGGTGGGCAGTCTGACGATCGGCTGGGTGGATGTTGCCTGGACAGCCGTAACTGCGGCCAGAGAGATCGGAAGATCCATTCGCGTGCGCTCGGCATTGTAACCGCCGGGCCTGGTGATTACTTTGGCGATCAAAGCATTGTGCTTTCGTTGGTCGTCCGTTGGATCGCGATCGATTACATAGAAACCCTGCCGGCGGACATGATCGATTAGCTTTTGCACTTGCCGGACATGATCAGTTCCTTTGACCAGACGCAGATCCAGCACGGCGGCAGCCGTGGTGGGAATGACATTGCGCGCCAGGGCGCCGACGTCGCCACTGCTCATCCCGTTGATGTTCAGCGATGGTTGATTGATTAACTCGAGCAAGCTTTTTCCGGCGCCTTCCGCGCGCGAGAAACCAAGTTGTGATCGCAGTTCGTCATCATAGGCCGGCGCTTCAGCGATTGCCTTTTGCTCCGCCGGGCCCAGCGGTTCGACGCCGTCATACCAACCACCGATGGTTACCCGCCCGGAAGCGTCTTTCATCGAAGCCAGCAGACGCGCCAAAAGCATGGCCGGATTCGGCGCCCAGTTTCCATAATGCCCACTGTGCAGCGGCCGTTTGGCTCCATAGACTGTGATGTCGACGTTCGTGTCACCGCGCACGCCGAAAACTACCTGCTTGCGTCCTGATTGGTGCACCGGACCGTCGCATATGATCCAGGCATCAGCGGCGAGCAAGTCTTTATGGAGATCGATGATCTCGCCGAGGTGTGGCGAACCGGCTTCCTCTTCGCCTTCAAAAATGAATTTGATGTTGAGCGACGGCGTGATGCCTTTTGCTTTAAGCGCGTCAAACGCGGTGAGGATCGCCATGACTCCGGCTTTGTCGTCCGAAGACGAGCGCGCATAGAGGCGCCATTCCGGATCAATCGGCCGTCCGTCATTCGCCAGCGTTACGATCTTGCCGCCTGATTCCAACGCCGCCGACCGCCACACGGGCTGCCATGGCAACGTGCCGGTCCACTGCTTTGGATCGGTGGGCTGACCATCGTAGTGTGCATAAAGCACTATCGAGTGGGTCGCACCCGGCGGCTTCCATTCTCCGTAGACAGCGGGCGGCGATTCTTTCGTCGCCGTCTCAAGCAAGCTCGGATTAAGCCCGCGCCGCTGCATCATCTCGAGAATGAACTCGGCATTGCGGCGGATGTTCTGACGATCAGAAGCAACGTTGGGAATCGCGAGGAAGCGCGTGAACTCATCGAGGATCTGGCGTTCGTGGCCGAGGCGATAATCGCGTACGGGAGATTGAGCGCTCGCGTCCATGCTGAAGGATCCGCATAGAACCGTCATGATAACCAGCGCTCGCATCAATATCCGGATTGAAGTCATAAGTTTCGGCTTGCCTCTGAGAAGCGGCGCCCTGAAAACGTCTCTAAGATCTGATAAGTCTCTCACGCCGAAGGCGTGAAATGTAATAGCCCCCGGTAAGGTCCGCGAAGAATTCCGACCCCGAAGAAGGGGTCGCACAACACGCGTCCGCGCAATGAGCGTGCTGCGCACGCTGGCGGACAGGATGTCCGCGCTCCATTACGAATGCAGATCGTATTTTTCCCGCAGCACTTCCATGTGATGCCGCACATGTCCGGCCATGATGAAAGCCAGCGCACGCACTGAAATCTGATTGTCGTTAGCCGTGCCTATGCGCATCCATGACTCATCATCCAGAGTGCGCAGCATGGCGATATTCGACAGGCGCGCCAGCCGAAATTCGCTTAACAAATCTTCCAGGTCGATGCGGTTGTAAGGCGAGGTCAGAATGTATTCGTTCTGATCAAAGCCCGGCATGTTGTTGCGGTCGCCGCGCGCAATCGCGAACGCGCGATAACCAAAAACCCGCTCGCCATCGATCAGATGGCCGGCGATTTCCCGGATGCTCCACTTCCCATCAGCATAGCGATAAGTCTCGCGTTCCGGAGTGACTCTGCCCAGCAAAACATCCAGCGCGTCCAACTGGGAACGCAGCACTGGAAGAATTTCCTGCTCGGTAACTCGTCCGATATAACCCTGATAGTCCGGAGCATATTCAGATTCGAGTGGTTGTCCATTTGTCATAGGATTCTCCTAGTTCGCTTCGTAACCTGGCCGGAAACCAGCGCTCAAATCAGGTTGCTTCTGTATTTGGACTTGTTCCTCACACCATGATGTGTCCCGCTCTTTATTCGTAGGTTTGTAGCCAGCACTATAAACTCTTTCCAAATCATTTATGAACCATAACCATCGAGGCCAGCTCCCAGTGCCTGTCAAGGACCGATGTTAGGCTCAAGTTAATCGCCGGCGCAATTTGTCGGAACCGAAATCCAGAACGACTAAAGTAGGGACACATCAGCCGGGCATCACGACCAAATTGGGCGATTTAAATGGCTCTCAACTGAAAGTGGTCTGCAACTGCGGCGGCGCTTTCGGCTATCGTTCGACTTCCATCAATCTTCAGCAACCTAAGATCGAGAGTATTTACTTCGGCTTCGATCCATTTGGCAAACTGAATATCGCGTTGCATCCAGTTATCAAACGCCAGTTCGGGATTATCGCACTGCTCGACAATTCCACGGGCCCACGCACGTGCTGAATAGTGTTCTCTTTGAAACTCGGCAGTGGGAATAACCCAGATCGCATGATTTCGGTTGGTCAACAGGTCGGCCACCTGTCGTGGTAAAAGGGAAGTTCCTTCGACCAGTAGGACCGTATCCCGCGTTCGCGCTGAAATATCCTGCAGGATCAAATCAAACTGTTCTCGGTAACAGACGATGGAGTCTTCAATCAGTCTGTCAATCGGTTGCATCCAACGTTCGTTCCAGGAAGAGGCAAGCCAACGCGTCAGAGTTGGTTGCTGCGCCGGATTGAGATCTTGCCTATGAATTTCAAAGGCTTCGTCGACATGATAGATGTCGAGGCCAAAATCAATGGCTAGCCTCTCACTGATCGAACTCTTGCCGGCACAGGGTGAGCCGCCCAGCCAGAATACGCCGTTCGCCTTATCGACAGCTTCACTCATGAATGAAATTTGATCACTCAAGACTCCTCACGCGTTAGGGCCTGCCAGCGCCCGTTGCCGCGCGAAGTGATCGACGATCTCGGTTGCAGTTTTGCGGCCGACAAAGGGCGCGAGTTCTTCCACGGACGCCAGAGAGATTTTCTGTATCGAACCGAACTGTCTTAGCAGACGCGTCTTTCGTTTTTCTCCCACGCCGGGAATCGCTGACAACTCGGAAGTGAAGTCGCGCAGCTCTCGCCGCTTGCGATGATAGGTGACGGCATAGCGGTGCGTCTCGTCGCGAATCATTTGGATCAGACGCAGAATCTGCGAATGCGGATCGAGATAAAGGGGTTCGTCTTCACGACCTTTGACTAGAACATAAGCGACATCGTTGTGACGCAGAGGCGGCTTGACTACGCCCATCATCGGCACGGCTTCCAGGTCGAGTTCGCGCATTGCTTCGGCCGCGGCGCTGAGCTGACCTTTGCCACCATCGATCATGATCAGATCCGGTAGGGCCCTGGCTTCGTCGCGGACGCGGCGATAACGACGCAGAACGGCTTCATGCATCGAAGCAAAGTCATTTGCGCCCTCGACTGATCTGATCTTGAACTTGCGATACTCGTTGCGGTTCATCTTGCCGTTTTCGCAAACGACCATGCCGGCCACGTTTTCCGCGCCCTGAATGTGCGAGATGTCGAATGATTCGATCCGCGCTGGAAATCGCGGGAGCTCCAGAGTCTCCTGCATTTCTTCGAGCACGCGTTTCATGTCGGGTTTGAGCACGCGAAAGCGCTGTTCAAAAGCGAGCTTCGCATTCTTTTCCACCAGATCGATCATGTCGCGCTTTTCGCCGCGCTGCGGAGCGGAGATGTGCACGCGCCTGCCTTTACGTTCGCTGAGCGCTTTCTCCAGCAACTCCCGATCATTGAACTCGATCGGGACGTGGATCTCGCGAGGCACAAATTGGGTGGCCCGCGCATCCTGAGCGTCACTCACGGCCGGGACGCGCGTCCCCGCTACAGGGCCGCTGTA
>Ga0209131_1000587_pt1 | contig 25926 bp, 23 predicted proteins | sample GraSoi_2013_40cm_FD_185826 | JGI IMG/M metagenome (GOLD analysis project Ga0209131, IMG submission 185826) | Grasslands soil microbial communities from the Angelo Coastal Reserve, California, USA - Sample 9_17_2013_40cm (SPAdes) (version 2) | ecosystem: Environmental > Terrestrial > Soil >... | reverse complement strand
GTGGATAATTCTGCTCCAACACGGAAAGCATCGTTTGTTCGAGATAGGCGGATTGATTGTAAGAGGGGGTGATAATGGAAACGAGGGTCATTTCCGCAAATCATACAATACGTATCCATCACCTTTTGCGGCGATGGGATATCGATCGAGAATATCTTTTAGACCGGGCTGTTTATCCAATTGACCGAAAGCAGTCACAAGAAAATAATCCTTGCCTGCAGCTAGGTCTGCAAAATCCGTAGCCGCATCATGCGTACCTCCATGTTCTACGCTCAAGTCTGTGCTGAGCGGCCACAAGTCCACCTTGTGCCAGCCCCACATCATCAGCCGGAAACCATAATCCTGCGTTAGCGCGATCACTTTTGAATCCGCGGGGATCGCCTCTCCCACTTCTTTCCAAAACGCGGGCTCGTGATGAAAATCCTCGGCGATCAAAACGGATCGCGCGACCCAAGCTTGATATCCGATCACCGCGATGATCAGTGCGATGAATCCCACGCGTCCCGCGAGGCTTTGAGCTGCCACGCTTTCAAGCAGAGGATTCAACGCCGCGGCCAACCCCAGCGCGACCACAGGGATCAATTGGATATGATAATAACTGTGCGTATACATTTGGAATGGTAATGTTAATCCATAGAGCAAATAGCCGATCCATAGACTGATCAACAGCCAGCGCAAGCGCGGCGTTGCTACAAATATGCCGGCAATGCTGAGGAAGATCACCGTCAACCCAAACAATCTGCCGATGAAACCCAGCCACTTGGCATAAAAACTTGTACTGGTGATGAGCTTGACCAAAGAGACTGTCCATGCAAAAAAATATTCGGTGGAACGTCCATGATTGAGCAGGACATAGTAGATCAATGCCGGTAGGACCATCACCGCGGCCATAACCCAGACTTGTTTCGACTTCCAAAAATCCTTCTTAAGTGTAAACAATACCAATGCAATGGCGGCGCTGCCTGCAAAGAACGCGATCACGATCTTGACAAGCGTTGCAAGGCCAAGAAAAATCCCAGCGAGAACGGCCCACTTCCATGTTTGTTCTTCAGACCAGCGATAAAGAAAATAAATGCCTGCGACAAATGCCGCTGTCATCAAAGGGTCTGGTTGAAATGAACGGCTGGCTTGAACAGAAAAAGGCAGAACAAGATAATACGCAAGCGCGGCCAATGCTGCCCATGGAGAGACCGTGCGGCGCGCGAGATCGAATAAAGAAACTCCTGCCGCGAGCCAGAAGAGAGTCTCCCAGATGCGAGCAGCCTGAGTGGATTCACCGCCAGTCATGAGATAGGTCAGTGCGACAATAGATTCGCTGATAGGTGGTTCGTATCGTCCGACTGAGCGTGCGAAGGAAGAAGTCAATTCACGTTGTTCGGTTGTTGCACCTGGCAGCAGCGAATAATATATATCGCGCGCCACAAGCGAATTACGCAATTGACGCGAAGGCTGAAAATCCAAAGGTGGATCGGTAATATCGATCAGCCGAAGGATCGCTCCCAAGGCGATGAGAATGATGCAGAGAACGAACCAGATCGGGAGCCGGGTTTGAAGCGATGTTTTCATTAGAACAAAGAATTGTAGTCCACTTTGGGAAAGACCGTCAGCTTACCGCCAACCGTGGCGTCAAGGACTTCGCGTCCTGCCTTTTGATATGCTTCACGCGCCATGATATATCCGACCTCTGAGGTATCGAGGTCGGGCAATTGCCACTTCACCCCTTTGCCAAAATAATTCGGCATGAAATGATTCAGATCATCACCTTGGGACGTGACAGTCTTATTTGCCTCACCTTTGGAAGTAAAGTTGTGATCCACGCCGATCAGGACGACCTGTTGAAAACCCATGTGGAAAGCAAGTTGAAGCGCAACGTTTGTGACCGTGGCCCCCTCCCATACGCGTCCACGAACATCTTGAGAGAAATGAGGGCCAGTATAAGAGGTATAGAGGAAAGTAGGGATATCGGAAAGTGATAAGTCGGCCGAGAAGTGATGGTGCGAATGCCACGCTAAAAACCTCGGCATCGGAAGAGCAAGAATATCTTCGTGAAATTGTCCAATGACAAGGTCGTTGCTGGCTGCAAAATAAGTTGTATGAAAACCAAGTTCGGGGAAAACCAGGTAAATACGATTCATCCCAAACGTGATCTCATTCCGGAGTTTGGTTAGATCAGTCTGTTTGAGGCTTGGCCCATTGCCGATAATGACAGCGCGTTTGCCCTTGTGAATGTCCTCGAGCGCAGCCAGGCGGCGAACACTCTCCCGCCTCCAGGGATGAAGATAAGCTGCGGGAAGTTGGGGGAGACGTTTTATCGAATCGTATGTATCGCGCGCAAAACGCCAGATGGGCCGGGGAATATTTTCCTTGAAAGTTTGTTTCATGATTTTTTCAGATAGGCCCTGCCAAATGGAATAAGTAGGCTAAAAATTACCAGAAGATTCGCACTGCTTGTATTTTGGAGCAAGCCGGTCTGGTCTCTTACTCGTTGTCATTACTCTGTGCTTAATCTCGCTGTTGCGCCGCCGTCCACGACCAGCGCCTGGCCCGTCATGAAGGAGGATTGTTCATTATCGGCAAGGAAGTAAATCGCATGCGCGATCTCTCCAGGTGTGCCTATCCGTCCGTTCACTGTCTTGCGTGCAAGGTTATCAAGACGATTCTGCACATCACCACCGCTTACATGCCCACGGTTAAGGCCGGCGCGCAGCATGGGTGTATCTACAGCGCCGGGCAGGATGGCGTTGACACGGATATTATCCAATGCAAATTCGATCGCCATGGCACGCGTCAGGGCAAGCAGCCCGCCTTTGGACGCGGCATACGCGGCGATATTCGTGGAGGTTTGAATTGCATGCACAGAAGAGATATTCACTACTGCCGCGCCGCCGCGTGCTTTGAGCAACGGATACGCAAGCTTGACCCCGAGAAACACGGAACGCAGATTGGCAGCCATGACCGCGTCCCATTCTTCAACGCTTGTTTCGATCAAAGGTTTGGCGACTTGTAAAGCAGCATTGTTGACGAGTGCATCCAACGAATCGGTAAAGGCATGAGCCTTTTGGAAGATGCTTTCCATATCCTCGGGGTGAGAGATATCGGATTGGATGAACAGTCCGTTCTTTGGAAAATCGTTTCCAAACTCAGACCTGTCCACGCCGATCACGCTCCAGCTCTTTTCTGTGAATAGATGAACGGAAGCGCGGCCAATCCCGCCTGCCGCGCCGGTGATCAGAATGGTCTTATTCATAAGCAATCCCCAGGCCCTCAACCAGATTCTTGAGCGTATTCCAATGGACCCGCTCCCATGCCGTCGGTCCGGAATTAGAGTTGTGCGGTGCCAGCATGACGTTGTCCATTTTCAGCAATGGACTATCCAACGGCAATGGCTCAAACTCGAACACATCCAACGCCGCGCCTCCGATCTGACCTGATTGCAGGGCGCGGACGAGGGCCTTTTCATCCACGATGGGACCACGCGCAGTATTGATAAGAACTGCCGACGGTTTCATCAAAGCAAACGTATCAGAGTTCATCAAGTGATGAGAACTCGGACTGAGCTCACAGTTGATGGAGACAAAGTCAGATTGAGAGAGCAGGGATTGCAGGTCAGTCATTTCTATACCGGATTCGGCGATAAAGACATGATCGATATCCACGACGTCTGTTCCATAGACGTTCATGCCAAAAGCACGCGCCCGGCGAGTCACTGCCTTGCCGATATTACCCACTCCCACTATACCAAGTGTGCATTCACTTAAAGTTTTGCCCGGGATCTTTTCCCATTTCCCGTTTTTCATCTCTCGGTCCATCCATGGACCGCGGCGCGCAAAGGCCAGCATATAACCAAGAACGGAATCGGCGACGGGAGTGGTAAAAGCATTTGTCGTTCTTGAGAGAATGATATTTAAATGGGAGCAGGCTGAAGCGTCGATCGAATCGATACCGGTCCCCCACTTGGAAATCACCTTGAGGCGTGGGGAACATGCCTCGAGCACGCGCGCAGTGAAGCGGTCGTCGCCACAGATGACGCCATCGAATTGACCGGCGTATTTAAGCAGGTCATCTTCTTCCATCCTCTCGTTCACATCAGGCACAATCAGGTCGATCCCATATTTCGTGAATACGGGCTTGAAACGATCCAAAAACTGGAGCATGTAAGGGGCAGTGAGCAGGACGGTATATTTCATTAGTTATTCGGTGTATCGCAGGGATGCGGAACTTCACTGAAATTATAAATCTTCGGGACCGGCGAGAAATAGCTGGTATCTTTGAGAATATCATATTTACCGCCAAAGTAGGTGTTGAACACCAGGCGGAAAATATTGACCGGCGAGATCGTTGAATACAGCTTGTCTTTGTGGCCTGGAAAATAAATGGCGGTAAGATTCCACATGCGCTTATCGTTGGGCTGCAGCCAGGGCCCGTGGTCGCCTTGCAGAATAATGATCGGCGGCGTTTTGGAATTCGCCATGATCGTATCAACCGCCTGCAATACATTCTTGTTCAAGAACTGCAATTGATTCAGATAGCCTTTTTGATATAGGTTGGCAGGGTACATTCGCTGTGCGTTCCAGAAATCCGGCGGGTACGTTGGGTTGCCTTGCGGGTCAAAAACAAATGGCGGGTGTGGCGAGATAACATGGATATAAGAGTAGGTCGGCGCCGGGATTTTGGCGATGTCACCCACTGTATTAAATATATAGCGAAAGCGATCTCGAAATTCAACACCCATCAGATAATCGGGGTCTACCCAGCCAAAGTCCTGTGCATAACGCGCAAGGGTGGTGCGCAGGAACAAGCCCTCAAACTCCGTCATGCCCGACGAAAATGGCGGAGGGGTCATGAAGTGATCGCCGTCTGTGATGTCAAGCCACGCGAAACCCGTCTCGTAATTCACTGTTTCATAACCCAGGTTTTCAAAGTTATAACGTACAGCACTATGTTTAAGTGCGTCCCACAATAGTTCGCGTTTGATGCTATCCGGCGTAAAAGTATTGCTTAGATCCTGCAGATACTGCATATTAAGAGAAGAGCCCAGCGAGATCTCAGTACGCACATAATTGCTTTGGCTGCATTTGGCAACAAAGAAATCGCGTTTCTCCAATTCGGAGATAAATTCGCTGTTATCGAATCCATACGCGCGTTGGAGCAGGTCCGCGCGACCGTAGGAATCCAGCAGGAAGAAATAAACATCCGGCGGATTTTCAGGACGCACAAGATCTGCCTCGATCGGGGCACTTTTTGCGCCGAGGGCATGAGCACCCTGCGGTCCGCCCCAGAAATTGATCTGCGCTATAGACATAACCAGCAACGCGAGCGCGATCGTGTTCAACGACGCCGCGGACGAAACAAATGTCAATCGCGGGCGCGTGGCCCAGAAAATAGCAAGTATAAAAAGAACGATCCATCCCATCGCCAGCCAGAAGGTGTAATTGGAATCGGGATATGACTCATCGATATAAATATACACGTGGCCATAACTAAAGAACAGCGCTAGCAGGAGCGTGGTAAGAAACGCCGCCTTGTGAAGCTGACGAATAAATAACCAGGCCGCAAAAAACACAATATAACCAAAAAGAATCGACAGGATCAGAGGACGGATCCCGGCAGTTAGCTGAACCTGCCCTGCATTTGCCGAGAGCAACGCCAAAACGGGATACGCGCTGATGGCAACAGGGTACCAGGGTTTAGAAAACCATTTATTAAGTAGAATCTTCATTGGGGCAGGATATTTTTCGAGGTTTTATTGATTCAAACCACATACCAGATCTTTGACCAATTCATAATTATATGGCTTGGGATATGCGGGTCCTTTTTGCATTTCGCTGCACAAGTAAAAACGAATAGTGGGATCACTGCGTATAATGGTGGATAGATGCCTTGCATCTTTTTCACGACCAAGCGTGGCAAATGCCTCCAGTACCGGCATCCATTCGGAAACATCATTTGGCTCAAATCCCTGAGCAATAGCATCTTCTGCTAGGCGCATAACCTCTTCCCAGTCACCTCGCTGACGCGCCAGATTCATCTTTTGATAGAAGAAGCACCAATTGTGCTTAGGCTCCTGCCCTAAAAATGCGGCAGGGACCACATCGGCGGCATTCACGTTGATCCGGTCTATTATTGAATAACCTGCAACGACCGAGAATAATGTGTTATCCAAAAGCCCGGGCGTTTCCACTTTGCGCCCGTCAATGACATGCAGGCAGGACACAGGCGAGGGAAAGACCGAGATCAATGGATTCTCATAATGATCCTCGACATACGTACTGCGGTCTATGTGAGAGTGATCTTTGCCGATCAGGATATCCGTGGCCGTTTCTGCATTCAAGACTTCTGCGCCGATCAACACATCCGTTTCGCCGGGATAATAGATCACATTCGCCGGGCCGTATATTTCATAACCCTCCGCATAGGAAGAAGCGGGAACGAACAGCATGGTGCCGCGTTCAATGGACGGCGCCCGCCAGGTCATCTGCCACCACATATTACGTTCGAATGTCCAGAAGTCGCGATACCAGGCCGCGCTGAAATAATGAACGATCACGCTCATCGCGATCAATGCGATCAGGACGATCTGCCGCGTATATCCCTGCAGATAATAGAAGATCATTCCACCAATTACAAAGACCACACCTAAAGCGCCGGGTAGCGCATAACGATCCCACTGACCGGAGAATAGCACGTTCCTCCCCGCAGCGTTAAAAGGGACAAAGATCACCATCACCATTAACACGCCGAGCCAGATGCGATGAAGATTCTCGTTCGACGCAGCCATATTTTCTGTAGGGAGGACAGACTCCTCATCCGCGCGAGACGAAAGCCAGAGATAGAACAGAATGCCGAGGACGACCACAAACGCCGTGAGGGCCGCAAATGCAGTATCGCGATAATTCCCGGTTGCGGTGAATTGATAGAATGGCACGATCCAGGCAAAAAAGGTCGTTTCAAGCACATCCTTTACTGTTTCAACCACAATAGACATCAGCGAACGCAGAGGCGTTGCGGCGAGGCCGCTGAATAAAAGACCCACATTCGTGGCATGACGTGTACTCTGGAAAATGAAAAGCCTCCAATACAGGAAGCCAACTGCAAGAATGAAATACAGAAGGCTCGCTTTAATGCCTTGCATAAAAGTCTTTTTGTAGTCTTGGGGATCATCGCGCCAGAACAAATACCAGACCATTGCAAAGCGCGCAAGCTCCAGACCAATCATGGCTTCGAAAATACCGAGATATAAAAGGCCAAGCAGAATTGCCAGCGTGGAATAGATCACGCGCAAAGACATGTTGCTGGAGCGGACGACAGCCACAGTAAGTGCAAAGGATAGAATCGCCGCAGCATTGGCCATCAGCAGGCTGACGTACACGCCGGCGTTTGGCTGAGAGGCAAAGCCTGGATAAACCGCGAACAAAAGTGCAAGCGCTGTGGTTTCAGAACGCCTCGCGGGCCAAAGCGAGCGGACGAGCCAGAGAAAAGCAAGGTTGCCTACCAGGCGCAAGACCAAGCCGTATACATGCCAGCCAAATGGCAGATTGCCGATGAAACGATATGCGAGCGCGTATAAATAACCGACCAGTGGACGGTCGGATTGGAATAAAGCGATCAGGCCGGCAGAACCTTGCGATTGCGCTGTCCATAGTTGATACCAGTCATCGCGATAAAACCCCAATTGCGAGATCAATACCCCATAGGTTAATAATGTGACAAATGTAATCAGACCTATCACAAGCCAGGTCTCAGACAATTTCTTCATTTATTCTCCTCGGAAAATCTTTTGCCCAGCAGAAAATTGCAAATTTCAAAATCCAGTTCCTCATCAATGTCCCACGCTTCGCCCCTATTAATCTCGAACATGAGCGGCTTGTCTCCGATGCGATGATGTTTCCTTGCCAGATTTTCACGGGTAAAAAGATACAGGCAGGAATTCTCTTCGTAGACCGGCGGCAGGTCCTGGGTCTGGATCAGAACCGTAGGGTCATGATTGATGGCGCGCCCGTCCTGAAAATACAAACGAGTTTGCCAGCGCGTCACAGAAAAAAGCGAGTCATATCTGGGATAATCCGCAAAAAACCTCTTGATACCCGTTGAAATGGTATCGGTTTTCAGCAGGGGATTCGTGCTATGTGTTTGCAAATAAAAATCCGCGTCCACCTGTGCGGTATCGTACAGCAAAATATCGTTCATGGGTACATCATTTGCACGCAATTGTTCGGGACGGTTAATGATCTGCACCTGTGGAAAATTTCTTCGCAGCCCATCCATCACCGGCTCAGAGTCCGTATCCACCATCACCAGGTTTATTTCAGGCACAGCCAGCAATGCTTCAATGATGTAATGAAACAAGGGCTTGCCTGCGAGGGGCCGGTAATTTTTGCCGGATACACGCTGGGAATGATGACGCATTGGGACGAGGGCGGCAAGTTTCATTCCCCTATTTTATCTTACAACTTCAAGACCATTTGCAACTGCGAGATCTCTTCGCGTTTCATTCCCGCCTCTTCAAACATCCAACCCATCTCTTCGGGATGGATCGCGGGAGCGTGCCAGCTTTTATTGGGAAAGCGGGAAAACACCGCCCGCATCAAGTCAGGACCGGAACCTGCTTCACTCGAATCAGCCCTTTCCAATACCGACCAGATCACCACGTCCTTCGCTTGCGGGTTGCTTATAAGACAATATGCATTCTGCAAACGAAAGGCACGTGACGGGGGCGTATGATGCGCAATCGATTCACCGGATACCTGCCACGGCAAATCCTTCAAACCATCGGAGGCAATTAGCCTCGCCAGTTCACGGATATCGATTTCTTCCAACATATCTTTTGCCTCGACCTGCGGATTCTCCAGTTGATATCCCACCAGCCTGCGAACGGACTGGAATCCAGTTTTTTGATATAACTTCACGCCAGCGATATTCTGTTCGATCACTTCCAGCACCATTTCTTTTTCACTGCGAGCGCGTGCCTCTTCAATAAGCTGCCCCATGATCCATGTGCCCGCGCCACCATTCCTTGCATTGGATATGATCCCCATCGCCGCAAGTCGACTCGTCCAGCCGCGACGTGCGATCAGGGCCACCCCGATCGGCTGCTCGTCTTTCAACAACACGCGGCTCTCGATCAGATCCACGCCATCGCGGCGGATCATGGTGAGCAAGTTAGACGAGTTGATATTGATGGGGACAAAATATCCCTCAAAACCGCGCGTGATCAAATCCGCGATCTCCGAGATGGAGGGATCAGACGCGGATCGAAGAGAAAAGGATGACATGTTTTATTATTCTATTTTGTCGAACCATTCAAGAGCGTAATCTGCAATTTCCTCCCAGCCTCTGGCGCCGATCCCAAAATGGTCGCGCCCGGAAAATTCCTTGAAGTCAGTCACAGACGGGCCTTTATATTTCTTGAAATTCAATCTATTGAGCCCGGGAGGGACGATATGATCCTTCTCCCCGGCCGTGATCAACAAAGGACGGCGCGGCCGCGCAAAGTCCACTTTGCCAGCCGAGGTGAGAGATGAGATTGGCACACCGCGCGATTCGGGGACAACATAACGGTCATACGCGGCGCGTTGTTCTTTCAATGGAAGCGTGTTGACAAAAGCATACTGGAATTGCTCAAAGGTCATTTGAGCAGGTTTGCTCAACAAAAATGGATTGATGACTGGGAAATTTGCCTTCAGGAACGACCACTCGGTTGTGAATACACCTGCCGGCGGCGCGGGGTCGATCGCCACGCCTGCTACAGCCACATCGCGTTGAAGCAATAACTGCACCACCAGCCCGCCCATGGAATGACCGATGATGGCGGGCTTTTCAGCCAAAGCTTTGATCAGACCGGCCATATGATCAACGACATCTCCAAGTTTCAACTTCGCCAATTCCGGGTCGGGGTGCGCCGCACGCAGTTCTTCCACCGGCTTGTTACGCCCGGGCCATGCTGGCGCAATGCAATAATAGCCCTTGGCTTCGTAGTACGGAACCCATTTTTCCCAACATAACGGATTCATGAACATGCCGTGGATGAGAACAATGGTTTTGGTTTTCATAAGGAGGCTCCTGATAATAAATGCCGTCGCTGGTTTTAGAACTTTACTAAATTTCCTTTACTCATTATACCGAATCAGCTCCGCAATATAAACTAACTAATATGAAACCCGATATAATGAATCAATTCGTGAGGCTATAATCTCATCAACCTTTACCCAACCAGAAGGAGCGCATTATGTATATCAGCATTAGAAAGTATAAAGTAACGTCTGCCGAGGAACTGGCAAAACGAGTCAACACTGGCTTCCTGCCGATCATCAGCAAGGGACCGGGGTTTATCTCATACTATCTATTGAGTTCCGGCGATAATGTGGTCGCATCGGTCAGCGTTTTCGAGACACAGGCTGGCGCGGAAGAATCGAACAAAATGGCGGCAGATTGGGTGAGCAAGAACGTCGCCGAACTCGTCACGGGCGGCGCGCCCGAAACTACAGCCGGAGAAGTCTCGGCACATTCCGGAAAATAGAATAACAGTTAATTATTTTTGATCATCATATAGAATCGGCTCAATATCTCGCTTTCCGGCTTCTTTCTTCCTTCTTTCCCTCGCATAATAAAAGGTCTCGCGTAATTGCGGTGTGACGAGGCTCGCCTCGCGTTGCCCCATTCTCGTCCCATGAAATTGCATAAAGCGAAACCAAAGGATCGAGGCGAGATTCCTCCAGAGCAGGCGTTCGCGCGCGGCGTGCCACAGGTCGCTCAAGATATTTGTGGTCGTTAAACGCAAAAAATCATATACACTAAAATGGGCCTCCGCGTGGATCTTCTTAAAGGCCATCGCCTCACGGCGATAACGATTGAAAACCCCACGCGGCGTCTCATTATGTACATGGATAACCTCCGCATCAGCTACATACGCGATCTCATATCCTTGTTCCTTCGCCCACTTCGCCCATGCCAAATCCTCGAGGCCGGTCAACTTTTCATCATAAGGATTCTTCTGCCATAAACTTTTTCTAATCGCGGCATTGGCGTTATTACAAAAGGCAGTCTCCTGCCTCAGCTTGCTTGCATCTGGATACCATTGATGAAAGATCTGCTGCTCGGAATATTTTGCAAATTCCGGTCCACGCTGCTTGCCGTAGGTCAACGCAACTTGTTCATCTTGAAATGGACGGAGCAGCGTCTCCAGCCAATCCGGATAGACAGGATAGACATGTGCACTAGCGATCACGACCAGGTCCCGCGTCGCAGCCTGGACACCGAGGTTGAGTGAGCGCCCAAACGTAAACTCGTCTGACGGAATACGCACAATCCGCGCGCCAAACGATTCCGCGATGCGGGCTGTGTCATCAATCGAGCCTGAATCGACGAGGATAATTTCCACATCTTTCACGGTCTGATGCCAGATCCCCTCCAGCAAACGGCTGATATGTTTTTCTTCGTTGTATGCACGAATGATGATGGAGTAGCTCATCGCTACCAATTGTCATCCCTCTCGTATCCCAGCTTCACCAACAAATCTCCCGCGACATTCTTGAATATCTCCTTGTGTTCCGGAGTGAAAAGCTTCTTCCACTCACCTGTCTTTCCCGAGCGAAACGTTGGAGATTTGCCGGGGTTGATGGATGATTCAAGGGAATCAAGGATCAACTCTCGGGAAGCTTTAAGCGGAACGCGGGCGAGGAAATGATCCACGATGCGATTTAGCATGGCGAGTCGATCATTAACTAAATCCTCAAAATGAATTTTCATCACTTCAGGATGATCGAGCCAGCCCATATATGGAGCAAAGCGTTCTGCAATATCTGGGAATTCAATCTCAAGGTCGGGGCCGCCCAGGATGCTGACCTTAAGACGTGCATCAAAATCAGGCAACGAAGCATAATACCCGTGATGAACATGGCGCGTTTCGATATCGGTGACATAAAAAACATGCGAAACGACCACATCACGCGGGTCGCGAAAAATAAAATAAGGAATGAATTCAGGTGCGATCACGCGAACAATCGAATCGGGCCGGGCGAAGAGATGCGCAGAGGCAATGTCGCATGGACTCAAGGAATCCAACCACGCCAAAGCCTGTTCGGGCGTATGTTTGAGTCCGCTTTCGCCCTCGTATTCAGCATAGAACGAATGCAGGCGACGCGAGAACGGAGCTACGCGCGAAAAACCAAGCAGGATCTGGTCGAGCAGGTGTGTGCCGCTTTTCGGAAAGGAAATCCCCAGCAGGGAGGGCCATCCGCTTTGCGGAGCTGCAAGTGAGGCAAAGCGAAGCCATTGGACAAGTTTTTCCGTTCGATAGATCGCGGAGCGGAGGGTCGGTTTCAAAGACATATAAGTATTAAACCACAGAGGGTCTTTATTTACGAAATCATATTATTAAAGTGTTATCATCATAACATCAGGCAAGTGGACGCATTGTTTAGCGGATTTTGAGAATTGGAAATGGAGGCGATATGAGTTCCACTCTATTTATTCTGATTATTGTATTTGGATCCTTTCTCTGTTTGTTCACTTTGATCGTCATTGGGCTCGCTTATACTGCCACCCGGGGAATCTCAAAAGGCAGGGATGCGTGGAAGCAGTTCGCTGCAAAATACGGATTGACCTTTCAACAATCAAGCCCGCTCGGCTATGGCATTGTGACCGGACAGTATCAAGGTAGAAATGTCAACTTGCAGGCGTATACCACCACTGGCACGCAGCGTTCGCGGCACACATGGACAGTGGTTTCACTGACCGTCAACAATCCAAAGGGGATAAGTGTATCCATCAAAGCCAATGCGGGTATCAGCGAAATCGAAAAAGGATTTGGCGGCCAGGGCAGCTCAATTAGCAATGAGGAGTTCTTGCGCAAGTTTGTTGTTCAATCGAATCCGCCAGGCCTGGCTGAATCGATGCTGAAGAATGACCCTAATCTTCGCCAAAGAATCCTCGAAGCCACACCATCTGAATTAGTATACAAGGATCAAAACGCAGCGTATGAGGCTATGGGGCTTCGACTTGATACAGGACAATTGGAGGAGATGTTTCGCTTGATCAGCGATTTTGCAGACGTCGTGGAAAAAGGCTGATCAAATCAACTGTATAAACGCCAGCGACCGCCAATTTTTGTTGGCGGTTTTTTTCATAGAGACTGAAAAGGAATTTCGGGGTTATATACGCAAGGATAAAAAAATTTGAAGACCACCATTTTTAACACTCCTATTCTCAGCGCATTCCTTCATTATGTAGCGAAATTCCTTTTGTACATCGTCGGCTGGAGAGTGGAGGGCAAATTACCTGATCTGCCAAAGTTCATTTTGATCGGCGCGCCGCACACCTCGAACTGGGACTTTGTCTTGTTTCTTGCGGTGATCTTCGACCTGCGCGCAAACGTCCGTTTTATGGGCAAGTCGGAACTATTTCGCAGGCCGTACGGCTGGTTCTTCTACTGGTGCGGGGGTGTTCCAGTAGATCGCACCAAATCCCATGGGCTGGTGGAACAAATGGTACAAGCTTGCAATAAATCGGAAAAATTTATTTTGACGATCGCGCCTGAAGGCACACGAAAGGAAGTCGGTGAGTGGAAAATGGGGTTTTATCACATTGCCAAAGCCACAGGGATTCCCCTGGCGATGGCAGTAGTGGACGGAACAAGAAAAACAGTACGCGTTGGGCAATTATATGAACTTACAGATGATATGGAAGCAGACATGAAAGTCATCAAGGGATTCTTTGCGGATATCGTGGGAGTTAATCCGATAAGGAAAGATAAAGCGATTAAGACTTGACAGGTCTGCCGCATTTTCAAGCGGACACGTTGTTGATTTCGACCATGCAGTAAACATTTAAGAAGCCTTATTGATTGATAAGCGCAAACGATAACTTGCATTAAGGCAGGAGAAGCCTCGTAAGTGCATCCGCCATCCATTGTTTATATTGCGTCTCCGTCCAACCCCGATTTGTAATAAACAAAATAAAAACCTCACCGCTGGTAAGCACCCAAATTGTCTCCGCCGCGTTTTCAGGCGTAAGACCTTCCCGTAAAGGTCCATTTTTCATAATAGCGCGAACAAAAGTCATCATTCCCTGAACACGGGCATTGAGGATGTTTTGGAACATCTCGGAAATATCTGGTTCAGTCTTTGCAGCGAAGCGCATAATGTCAAAGATCGGCGCCATGCGCCCCATGATCTCATAAATGTCGTTTACGAAAAGTTCGATCTGGCCACGCTGGTCGGTTTCATGCAGCACCGTCTGCGGACCCGGTCTTTGCAAAAGCGGAATCGGCTGATCATCTCCAACAAGGGATACATCGATTAATTTGGATAGGACCGCCCGTTTATTTCCAAAAGATGCGTAGACAGTTTCAACGGCCACGCCCGCCTGTTGGGCAATGGCTTCGAGGGTCGCGCCTGCATAACCTCGACTGACGAACAGGCTTCGAGCAGCCTCAACAATTTGACGTTGAGTCTGACGCGCCTGCTCCTGTCGACGGGATGAATCGTACTTGCGTTTTGGGGGAGTTTGCTTTGCCATTACCTATTGACTCTTTTACAATTCCAGTATATCATAGATATATTAAATATAGTAATACTGTATTCAATATCAGGGCATGCACAATTTATGAATATATTTAAGGAGCAAAAAATGTTAACGGAGCACATTAAGGATTTTACCAACGTAGACGAAATGTTTGATACCATAGTAATCGGCGGCGGGCAGGCGGGGTTGGCGGTCGGTTACTTTCTCGCACAGAAGAACGAGAACTTTATTATCCTCGATGATAATTCACATAGCGGTGATTCGTGGCGAAAACGCTGGGAAGGTTTGAAGCTGTTCACTCCCAGTAAGTTTAATGGTCTGCCGGGAGCGCCATTCCCAAAGCCTGGTGATTATTTCCCAACGAAAGATGAAGTTGCTGATTACCTCGAAGGATATGCCCAACAGTTTAACCTGCCGATCAGGCATGACATAAAGGTCGAGACTCTCAGCCGGGATGGTCAAGACTATCACATATCCACAGGCTCTTCCAGATTCTCTGCCAGGAATGTAATCATTGCCACCGGACCATTCCAAATACCTTATATACCAGCCTTTGCCAGCGCACTCGACCCGGCGATCTTTCAACTTCACTCGAGCGCGTATCGCAATCCGCAGCAAATCCCAGCCCAGTCTGTTCTAGTGGTTGGAGCGGGTAATTCCGGGGCCGAGATCGCCCTTGAATTTGTCAGGGCTGGCAGGCAGGTCTGGTTGGCAGGGCGGGATGTTGGGAAAGTCCCTGCCAATGGACCGATGGGCAAGTTCCTTGGTGGTCGGCCGATCTGGTGGTTTATGAATCACATCCTGACTGTGAATACGCCCATCGGGCGAAAAGTGAAGGCAGGCCAGGGTCACCAGGGTACTCCTCTGGGCCGCGCCACGCGACAGGAAATTACGGATGCCGGAGTTAAACTTGCACCGCGCGTTTCTGGCGTCCAATCCGGCAAACCGCAGCTTGAAGATGGGCGTGCCCTGCCGGTAGAGGGTGTGATCTGGGCAACCGGTTTCCATCCGGATTACCATTGGATCAACCTGCCGATCTTTGATGAACATGGCTTTCCCAAACACCGCCGGGGAATTGTCCAGGATGTGCCCGGGCTATATTTTATTGGCCTCATGTTTCAGACAGCATTGAGCTCGTCGCTGCTCGGCGGCGTGGGCAAGGATGCCGCTTACATCACCGGGCAGATTTCAAGCAACGAAAAGAGCGCGGCTAAACTGTAGGATTTTTAAACTGATCGTTACAATGTGAAAGGATTTTTGAATATCTACAGAACAAACAAATCACTTCTGTATCATCTGGGTTCCGTAGTTTATGAGATTGTGAATGTCTAATGACAACGATAATCTTAAAAATCCTTGATAATCAATTCTCGAAGATGCCATGATCGTGTTCTCATTGTTGAACATTAAAAACTTTGTTCAAGAAATTGAACAATAGCCTTTATTCCAACAAAAAATCTCCGTCATCCAATACCCCCTCCGTAATTACCTGCACCGACTCCGACCTCACCAACTCATCCAATTCAAATGACCTCAATCTTGTCTGCGTAGTGCGGACGGATGGCTCAAGAAATTCTCCGAACGGCAGGGATGTTCTGAACAACTGGTAATACAAAAATCTGCGTGCATTACGTTTGAACTCAGGTGGGACATCAATCGAATCGGCAGCTAAAAATTCTTTCAACTTTCTTCTTAACTCTTCAACCGTTTGCGGAAAAAACACAATAGGATATTGTGTAAATCTCGCCTTGCCTGCACATAATACCGGCACACCCATAATGGAGGCTTCCAGACCAATCGTCGAGTTATAGACCATCACAAATTTGGACTTCAAGATCAATTCATATGAACTAAGCGTTTCGTTCGGCCCAACGAAGATCACATTTGGCAAATCTGTCAGGCGGCGCTCTGCGACCCAACCCGCCACGGTCTCACGGCTGGCCTTGCGCACACGCAATTCATCGGGATGCGCGCGGATCACAAATAAAGTTTCAGGATCTGAACGAATTTCCTCCCCAACCAGATCAAGCCAATCGAACATATCTTCGAAGACTGTATTCGCATGCGGTTGACTGGTATCGAAGATCACGTTGGTAAACACAGGTACGATCTGCCTATACCCCGTAGCTTTCTTCAAAAACGATTCGTCGAGTCCCTTCATATCTGCCCAAAACTTGATTCCCGCCATTGTGAAGTCCCCTTGAAAGCGCTTCGCCAGGTATGCATCCAGTTTTGCGTTTTGTTCGTCATTCATCTCAAAGGACTCAGGGATTGTGATCGGGTACGCGGTCGCTTCACCTTCAGTGAAGTATGCAGATGCAGGTTGCAATCCAACCTCATGCGTGATCACGCGGATGCCGCGCTTCTGCGCCATAAAACGGGCAGTCGCTTCAGGGAAGAACTGCCCATTGAAAACCAGCACAGCCCGTGGCTGAGTCTGATCGAGCAGAGTGTCAAATTTCTGAGCAATATTCCATGCCGATAAAATATATTCACGGAAAAGATATCGCGTCAATTCATCATCATTTAAATGGTGAACTCTCAAAACCCATCTCAACCCAGGCAGGCACAACTTCCCAAGAGGAATGTTCTGCCATTTGAAAGTCACAAGCTCTTGCAAAGGAAGTTTCTCGATTGCTGCTGTGAGTTGGGCATCGCGTTGGTAATCAAACCAAGCAACATTTGACGTTTGAACGTTTGAACGTTTCAACACTTCAACGTTTTTATACAACGTCTTTGATTGATATATACATGATTTGCATGGCGGCGCTTGATAAACATTCTCGCGATTCGTCCCCAGCACGCAATGACTCATACCCGAGTCACACGCAAAATAAACAACAGGGATTCCCTGCAAACGGAACGCCCAAGAAGCGAGCAGATGAAAGCCACTGTTCCACGAGAGATCATCGATCCCAGTGGATGCTTTGAAGAAGACCACGGGCGCGCCTCCAGCACGCGGTTCTCTGCGAGCTACCTCCCGCGTCATCGCTGCGATCTTGAGATTATTTAGCCTGCGGGCGAGTCCGCGTTTGATGCGCTGGGTAAAAAAATCGCGAAAGGAATTTATCATCGCTCGAATCTATTGGCTTCCACAAGGCGCATTTGGAACTTTCGTAAAATTATAAATATGCGGGATGGGCGATTTGTAACTGATATCATCCAACAATGGATAATTCGTACCCAAATAGGTGTTGAAGATCAGCCGAAAAGTATTGACAGGCGAGATGGTGGGGTAAAGCTGATCAGTATGCCCGGGCATGTAATAGGCATTGAGGATCTTGAACTCGTCACTGCCCTTTGTGAACAAGGGGCCTGTGTCCGTTTGCAAAAGAATAACCGGCGGTACGGTTGATTCGGTAATCAAAGCTTGAATGGATTCTTCCAGCATTGTGTTCAAGAATGGAATCTGGTTTTGGAAACCCAGTCGATAAGTATCCAAAGTATATAAACGTTTCTCGTTGATAAATGGAGCCGGGTCGATCGGGGAACCATCCGGCCCAAAGACGAAGGGCTCATGAGGATTAATAATATGGACAAACACAAATTTCGGACCCGGCCTACGCGCCAGTTCATCCATACTGTTGAATTCGAGCATCGTCCGCTCGCGATACTGCTGGCCGTCGATCTCATCGAGGTTGAGAAGTCCGATATCCTCCAAATGACGGAGGGGCGTAGTCCGCAGCAGGAGACTCTCAAAACTGGTCATCCCTGAAGTCAGAGGCGAGGGGCTGATGTAAACATCCGAGTTGTCGAGCTCGCTCCACGCAAAACCCGTTGCATACGCAACTGTTTTGTAACCGGCTTTCTTCAGATCCGAGACGACCGCGCTATAGCGGATCGAATCCCAGACAGGACGTTGATTGGTCGTTTTCGGGTCAAAGGCACCGCCGAGATTCTGAAGATACTCCATATTCAGTGAAGAGCCAAGCGATAGCTCCGAGGTCGCATAATTGCTCTGACTGCATTCCGCAATGTAAAAACCCATATCTCTTAGATGCTGCATGAATAAGCTGATATCGATATCGAACTTGCTTTTTAACAGGTCAACGCGGCCATAATCCTCAGGCATGATGTAGTAGATATCCGGCAGCGCTTTTCCCCCGGAAATATGAAGATCCTGTGACTCAAAAAACGGCTCCTTCGATAGATTGGCGCTTTTCTTGAATGGCTCTTGTATGATCTGAGCAGTCGGATAGATCAGCAGCCCAAGGGTAATGACGTTCAATGTAAAAGCTGCTGCTTCAAAGTGGACCTTGCGCAGAGTCCCCACGAACAAAACAGCACAACCGAAGACAGCCCAGATCACCAGCATCCAGGTCGTAAGGTTCGGAATTTTCCATTTCGCAAGGATCAAATCATAAACATCGCCATATGTGAAGAAAAGCAATGCCAGCCCGGCAATAACTACCGCAGCTCTATGCCAGTCGCGATAAACAAGCTTCGTGAGCACCAATAAGGCCAGAATAATCAGGACCGAAAAGAAGATCGACCGAATCCCGGCCTCGAATTTCACCTGGCCGATGTTATAGGAAAGCAGGGCAAGGATAGGATAAATCCCAGCAAAAAGAGGATAGAGAGGAAGCCGTTGCAGTTTTTTTATCATTAATTACCAGCCATTATCGTTTTCATAACCCAACCTCACCAACAAGTCCCCTGCCACGTCTTTGAATACTTTCTTATGCTCCTCAGTGAAATGCTCGCGCCACCCACCCGTCTTCCCCGAACGGAAAGTATGACTCTTCCCTGGTTGGATCGCTTTCACTAAAACAGATAAGGCCATCGCGCGCGGCGTTGGGATTTTATAGCCCGTCTTCTCCACTTCATCCAACATGGCTTTCAGTGTTGGGTCTTGGTTATTAATTAAGTCTTCGAAACGGACGCACATCACATTCTTTTGCTCGAGCCATTGAAAAACACCTTCATATCTCTGCTTCACGCCGACCATTTTCAAGCCATCTTTTTCGATGCCAGTAATGGCAACCTTGAGCCTCGCGTTAAAATCGGGCAGCGACTTATAGTATTCGTGCATCCCATGCTCTTCATGCATATCGGTCGCGAAGAACACTTGTGAGATGAGCATATCCCTTGGGTCGCGATAAATAAAATAGTTCACGCGTCCTGTTTTGGTCAAGAAAGAGACGTTTTCCAAGGTCGCATCCACATATCCCCAACCGATCACGCCTTTTGGCACATCTTTCAATTCATTGAGTATTTCTTCTTTCGTCTTTCTTCTTCCATTTTTTTCGATCGTCCGAACCGGATCAGCCTCGACATATTTATATGGCATGATCTGCGTAAAGCCATTTAAGATCTGCAGCAACAAATGCGAGCCGCTTTTTGGTTTTGAATTACCAAAGATGGGCGGCGCTTCATCAAAAGAAAGCCGTTTCCATCGTAAAACGGACTGAACAGTTTTCCCGGCTGGGCGCAGCGTACGACGAAGTTTTTTTGTGAGTGCCATGGGTAAAAAATCAGCCGCAGAGATAAAGGGGCGCTTTGAGCTCTGTGGCGAGAATTACTCGTTAACGACCCTGCGAAGCTTCTTCATCGAACCCAGTTCAGATTCGTATACCTTCTTGATCCCATCACCCAACGAAGCTTCTGTCACGCGGATATATTTCACAAGCCTTTCAAAGCCGCTTGGTTCAACCGAGGCGGCCTGGTCGCTTCCCCACATGGCACGGTCAAGTGTAATATGACGTTCAATGGAGGACGCGCCAAGCGCAACGGCAACTGCAGAAGGCACAAGCCCCACTTCATGACCGGAATAACCTATCGGATTGTTCGGGAATTCCTTGCGAAGCGTCTCGATCATTTTGAGATTCAACTCCTCAGGCTCGCACGGATAGGTGCTGGTGCAATGCATGATCACAAGATTATCCGCCCCAACCGCCTCCACGCCGCGTTTGATTTGTTCCATGGTGGACATGCCAGACGAAATGATCACCGGCCTGCCTGTCTTGCGGACATGTTTCAATAACTTGTGATCGGTCAATGAGGCCGAAGGAACTTTATACGCGGGGGTATCGAATTTCTCCATGAAATCAACGGAAGGTTCGTCCCATACAGAGACCATCCATGCGATATTCTTTTGTTTGCAGTACTTGTCAATCTCTCGATATTGTCCCTCATTGAACTCGACCTTGAAACGATAATCGAGATAGGTAATGTAACCCCACGGCGTCTCACGCATTTGTTTTTGCTGTTCGGGCGGAGTCGCCACATCGGGTGTGCGCTTTTGGAACTTTACCGCATCTGCGCCGGCATGTGCTGCAGCATCGATGATCTTCTTTGCGATATCCATATCACCATTATGGTTGATCCCTACCTCTGCAATAATATAAGCGGGATGGCCATCGCCTACTTTTCGATCTCCGAATTTAATTTCACGGCCCATTTTTATTTCTCCTTATCGGATAATTGCTTCAAAATAATCTCACATAATTCACGGACGGCGCCATGGCCGCCTGTTTTTGTTAATACAAAATCTGCAGCGCGCAGTACTTCAGGATACGCATCGGCGACTGCCACTGCCCATCCCGCAGCCTCAAAACACGGCAGGTCGTTCAGGTCATTACCCACGTAAACAACATTCTCTGTCTTGATCTTTTTCTTCTCAATAGTCTCATGCATCACACGCCCTTTGTCTCGTATACCAATCCCGTGAATGGCATCCACTTTCATCTTCTTCGCACGCGCCTGTACCACTGGGTTTGGCTCGGAAGAGAGGATCATAACCTCGACGCCTTTTTCGCGCAGTGTGCCGATAAGCATGCTGTCACTACGTGAAGCCGCAACACTTTCCCGGCCATTTTCATCGGTGATCACCAGATTATCCGTGACCACTCCATCGAAATCAAAGATGACCAGCTTTATCACCGCGGGCATATGACGGCGTTCCTGGCCCGGTGAAACGATCTGCAGATCGCCAGAGTAGACGAGGGCCTCATACTTTGCCCAATCGGAGAGAGTGTCGATATCAATGGTATAACGCGGATCGATCACAAGCGGATAAATCACATCTCCGGTAAGTGAATGTTTTTGAGCGATCGTCGAAACACGGATGGCATCGATATGGCCTGTTTGCCAGTATACAGGTGGCAGTGCCTGCCTTGGCGCATTATATGGCTCAGGGATTCCCCCCAATTCAAGTAACGGCTTCAACGGTTTTCCCTCATCTTCAAATCGCCACATCTTGAAAGGGTTTTGCGCTGCCGGAACTACACCACGCACACAATCGGCTTTGCTATGATCGGCCAGAATGCGAATGGCGTCGTCCACCATGCTGCGCGGGCGGATCGGAGATGTAGGACGCAATTGCACGATCACATCAGGTCGATAACTCTCCACATCCTCGAGCCATTTGAGCGCATGCTCAAAAACCGGCAGGTCTGTCGATCTATCCTGCGCGAGTTCTAGCGGACGAAGAAACGGAGTCTCTGCACCATATTCACGTGCGACCGCGGCGATCTCTTCATCATCCGTGGAAACAATGATGCGAGTCACCAATTCAGATTGTTTGGCCGCTGCAACACTCCAGGCGATGAGAGGGTAGCCCGCAAACAAACGGATATTTTTGCGTGGGATTCCTTTTGAGCCCCCACGAGCCGGGATCAGCGCAATGACTTCAGCCATTTACCACGCCGTCCAACCGCCGTCCACAATAATGTTATTGCCCGTCATATAGGAGGAGGCATCCGAGGCGAGGAATAACAATGCGCCGTTCATTTCGTCTTTCTTTGCCATACGCCCAAGGATGGTCTTCGCGGAATAATTTTTGACAAAATAGTCTTCGTGATCGTTGAACACTCCGCCGGGCGTCAACGCATTGACGCGAATTTCTGTCCCTGCATAGTAAGCGGCAAGATATCTGGTAAAGCCCATCACACCAGCTTTTGTCACCGTGTAATAAACTGGCTTATACGCCACGCGTTTGCCATCTTTAATATATATCCGCTGGTCGGGGCCATTCAGCCCATATGTTGAACAGATATTGATGATGCTTCCCTTCTTGCCTTGCTCGATCATTTGTTTGACACAGGCCTGTGTGACTAGGAACATCCCCGTAAGATTCACATTCAAAGCTGAATTCCACTGATCAAGCGGGTAATCCTCGAACGCGCCGGGCGGGATTCCCTTGGAGGCTGCTTGAGGATCAAATTTAGGATCGAGCGCCGCGCAATTGACTAGAATATCGAGGCGCCCGAATTGTTTCTTCGTTGCGGCGACCAATTCCCGGGTCGATTCGATGCGGGTCACATCCAGCGGAAATGCAAAGGCCGAGTACGCTTTGTCTGTCAGATGTTTTGCAGTCTTGCTGGCAAGCTCCATATTTAGATCTGCTGCAACAACCGCTGCGCCGGCCTCAGCCAGGGTTTTGCTGAATTCAAAACCCAGCTGTCCTCCGCCGCCGGTGACAACCGCCACACAACCTTTCAAATTGAATTTATCGAGAATGGTCATTTTCATTTCTCAAGGATAAGCCGTATAGATCTTATCGCCATGCGTATCATGAGCGAGATATAAACCATTTGCCAGCTGCAGGTAAACAGATTGCACATCTTCGTCCTCTGAGCCAAACTTAAAGAGCGCGAGAACCGCATCTCCTGAAAGCACATCTTTTTGAAGAGCAGCCAGACCCTGTTGATAGCCTTCACGCGGCAAAGCAGTGACGGGGTCGATCAGGTCGGGCAGCACATAGCATGGACGATCTGTATAAAGATAGACCGGGCCGGGTTGGTTGGTGTAGATGCGTATGCCCTCGGGAAGCTTACGCAGAAAAGCCATGGCATCCGAATCATACCATTGGAAGGAGGCATATCCCTGTCCGCCTTTCTGCAGTTGAGATGCAACACCGTACGTATCGGAAAATGAAAGAACAAAAACAAAGAACGCAAAAATGATGACCAGTGCGCGCCAGATTGTTGAGCGCTTTTGCCATAGCCAGTATCCGAGATACACGAGCATGATCAGCAAGGAAACATAGATTGGCGAGAGGATGCGTAATTTAAACTTTGTACTTGCGTCAAATAACAGCATCGACGAAAGAATGGATGCCAGATAACCGAAAACATAAAGCGCGTTCGTGAAAGATAGAATCTCAGGCAGTTCGGTAGATGGCTCAAAGAATTTTTTCAATCCTGTTCGAACAAGCCAAATCAACAAAGCCAGCCCGATAATGGATAAAACAATCGTAAAGAAATTTGGAGTTTTGATCAGAAGACGTCGCCACGGTTCGAGAGGCACAAGAAATTCGGAAAAATTGTGGATGCCTGTCTGAATATTCTCAGATGTCAGCGCGTGATAGACCAGCCTGCGATTGGTGGCATTATCCGCGACAAGTTGGTTACGAATACTCCAACCAAGTAAAAATGGAATAAAGCTTGCAAGAAAAATTCCCCAGCTGGTTAATCTCTTTTTCCAGCTATCGTGAAGCAGAATCAATGCCAGCAGGAACGTCGCAAGCAGGGCCAGTCCGGCATAACGCGTAAGATAGGCGCACGCAACACAACAGCCAGTGAGAATCAGCCAGATATTTTTTTCCTGTCCAAAATACTGTGAAAATGCCAGGAACGCAGCGAGGCTGAAAAAGATGTACAACGCCTCACTCATGGCCGCTGCATGAACACGCAATAGAGACGCGTTAAGGACGAAGAACAAAGCAAGGACAATCCCCGCAACCTGAGATTTGGTCATGCGCCAGCCGATAAGGCCAAGTAAAAATGTATTCATACCGAACAAAAGCGCATTGACGAAACGCGCGCCGCGCAGCGGGTCGAGGCCGCTTAGGCCGATCAGTGCAAGAAGGGACGAAAAACCGGGAGGAAAGTGTGTTACGGGGCCATTACTTGCAAGCCATGCTTCGCGATATCCATCCCCATGTATCAAGCTGCGTGCACCGGCAATATATGCAATCGAGTCGTCTGAGAGGCCAAGGCCTTGCGGAGTCGCATACAGGACAAGAAATATTCCAAATATAGCGAGCAGGCCAAACGTTAAGAAAGAAGTATTACGTGCGTTCATAAGCAGCGAGAGGGAGTCACTTTGCAAAGTGACTCCCTCCTTATCATACTATTTTACGGGCAGAAGGTAGCCCTGATCCTCAAGATACCCGACGATAGTGCGTGCGTTGTCTTCGGGAGTCGCGCCGTATCCTTTGAGCGTGATTTCTGGATTGATAGGTGGTTCGTACGGATCATCCACACCTGTGAAGCCCATGGGCTTTCCATCCTGCATCGCCTGGCGTGCCTTGGCATACAAACCCTTTACGTCGCGCTCCTCACATACTTCAACGGGTGTATCCATGTAAGCTTCAATGAAATTCTCCCCCACCATTTTGCGCGCTTCTTCGCGGGTCGCGCGATACGGGCTGATCGCTGCGCAAATGATCGCGCCGCCGGCATGTGCGATCTCGCCGGCAACAAAACCAATCCGCATGATATTGGTATCGCGATCTTCCTTGCTGAAACCAAGTCCCTTTGAAAGGTGTGTGCGAACAACATCGCCATCGAGGATTGCAGTCTCGCGCCCGCGCTCGAGCAATAGCGAGGTAAGCACTTGTGTAGTCGCAGATTTACCTGAACCACTTAGGCCTGTGAACCAAATGCAAAAGCCCTGTTTGTGTCGCGGCGGATACATCTCGCGCAGGATCTCTGCTGTTTCCTGACGCGTGAACCACTCAGGTAGCAATTTGCCTTTAACAAGATAATCATCGCGCACTTGAGTTCCGGAGATGTTAAGCGTCTTGGCGCCCTTCGGCACATCCTTCTCTTCCACGTAACGATCTTCATCAGGAAGATAGACAAGCATCTCGAAGGGGACCATCTTGACACCGATATCAGATTCATATTTCGTCATGAATTCCTGCGCCTCATATGGACCGTAGAACGGCTTGCCCGTGGAATCGTTTCCCGGCCCTGCATGATCGCGTCCAATAACAAAATGATTCGCGCCATGATTACGGCGAATGATTGCATGCAGAATGGCTTCCTTCGGTCCGGCCATTCGCATGGCAAGCGGCAGGAGGCTAAGCATTGTGTTGTTCTTATCGTAATGATTATCGACCAATGCTTTGTATGTACGAACGCGCGTATAGTGATCCACATCGCCGGGCTTCGTCATACCTACTGTCGGATGAACCAGCAACGAGCCTTTCACTGCAGCTGCAGCGCGCTTGGTCAATTCTTCATGAATACGATGCAAAGGATTGCGCGTCTGGAATGCGACAACATTATCGTGCCCCATCGCTTCGAGCTTTTCACGTACCTGTGCAGGTGTGAAACGTAAATTTACAAAATCATAATATTTGGGAAGGTTAACAACTTTCATTGGGCCGGAAATACAAACCTTATTCCAGCGTGCTATTTCAGAAACCATCGGGTGCTTGGAATCTGTAGAACCATA
>Ga0209131_1000586_pt1 | contig 25935 bp, 21 predicted proteins | sample GraSoi_2013_40cm_FD_185826 | JGI IMG/M metagenome (GOLD analysis project Ga0209131, IMG submission 185826) | Grasslands soil microbial communities from the Angelo Coastal Reserve, California, USA - Sample 9_17_2013_40cm (SPAdes) (version 2) | ecosystem: Environmental > Terrestrial > Soil >... | reverse complement strand
GCGACAATACTCGCGCGCCGCGTCTTTCCAAATCTCGGGCAGGTTCCAACTTTCCCAAGCTGAATCCAATCCCTGACGGACATTGAACACCAATCGAGGGGTCACACCAAGGTCAAGCGCCGGGTCACCCAACGGTTCTACGGAAACATCGCGCAGGCTTCCACTGGTATCGAGGCGGACGCCGTACAAAATATATTTGGCGGCTTCAGCCTCATCGTTTAGATCGCATAATTCCCGATATTTTTCAAACATCACTTCCATCACACGCCGAGTATCGCGCACAGAATCATTATTAAAATCGACAAGTGCGATGCGCGGAATATTTGCCGGAAGGACGCGCGAGAATTGCATCATCACTTCCGCGGTGTCGCCGAGAAAAGAGGCAATTGCCGCATGAGCAACTGTCCCGCCGCCCGCGCCGCCCCACCAGTCACCCTGGGCATCGGTCGAGACGAACGATCCGATCTGATGCGAAAAGTCCATGTTGAAGCGTTCAATGGCAAGATTATAGGAATAGCCATCGGCGGCTTGCACTTCATGCAGATCGAAACGCGCCGGGAAGAACAACACCGGCTTGCCGCCCGCCGCCATCAGCGTTTCATACACATTCGTCGCTACACGGCTGGACCGAGTAAGAACGCCCAGCGTTGGCGTTTCAAGCAGGGCAAAATCACGATAACGTCCGCGCACCTTGATCACTGCCTCGGCATCCAATGGGTTGCCATCGGATTTGACCATCGCACCATCGTGGATCGCCCACACTTCCAATTGAGCGGAAGTATCGACAAAGACTCCATCTTCCCAATAGCCGGTACAATGCCTGAGCATCTCCAGAGTTTTATCGACACCCACAACAACCGTATTGCCCACCCGGCGCGTGAACCACTGCATCTCGACTTCAATATCACCGACAGCAATATTTTCAGGTGAAATATCCAGCGGCACGTTATGATGTTTACCCGAGTAGGTATATTTTTCAGAGGATAATGCCGTGAGCATACGGCCAATGTTCTCGAAATATTTATCTGAGTACCAGCCGCGGCGCATGCGTTCGATATCTAGTTTAAAGGTTTCATTGGTCAGACGGGTTTTATCAAAAATGGACATGAGTTTCTCTATTTCTGATTTACGATTTTGGATGCTTCGACAGGCTCAGCACAAGTTTACAACTAAAGATTAGGAATCGACTGTGTTGATTGAATGATATTCATCCCGGCTTGTGCGAATCTTTCATACGCGGCATTGGCTGCATCCGTGTGATCGACTACACCTGGGACAACTACAGGCGACGAACAGTCTTCGAGCAAATACACCTTCTTTGCCAGTTCAGGGTCTGTGGCGTTGATATCGTTGAGCAGGTCTTGTACTGTCCACGCCACACAATGGGATTTGGCTTGACCGGCAATGATCAGCTTATCGAATTGTTGAAGCTGTTCGATAAATTTCGTATTGTGCGTTCCCAACGTTTCGCCCATGGGACCTGTCAACACTTCGGGACCGATCACAGAATAATTTTCGGTGAAAGATTTATCGCCCTTGATCTCGATGTCATATTGCGTAGTGCGAGCAACCGAGTGGAAGAATAAAGCTTCTTCAATGGCTGAAACCAGTGCGTGACCGATTCCACCAAGCATGGCATGATAGGGCCAGATGGTTAGCGCGTATTTGCCTTTCTTTTCCAACTCTTCGGCATAGTGCAGCATCATTTGCTGACCGTATTCGGGGGCGAGGTCAAATTCATTAGCGAGGGCCGGGTTGAATTTCCATTTGCCGTCGCGCAGTTCGGCAAGGTGAATATCGGTGTAGGGTGCAGGGTGATTGCCGTCTTTATCCACAAAGAAAATGGCGTGGAAGACCTGCATGGTTTTGTGAGTGTCCATGGTGGCGGTGATATGCGTGATATTTTCCAGATTGTTGTAGATAAACTGACTCAGGCGTATATTGTCTTCGATGGCACCACGTCCACTGCGGCCGCCAACATAGAGTTCGAAATCGGGGATGCAGAAGGTGTTCTGTACGTCGATCAGCATCAGCCAGGTTTTGGTTTGGTCTGTTGAAGCAGGTTCGAGCTTGCGAAGATGCGCCCAGTCTCGGGCTTCCTTGGCATGCGCTTCGTAGGGAATCCGCCAGACGGTGCCGACTTTGTCTGCGTCAAAAAATTCGGGAAGGGGTAAAAGAGGATGTGGCATGGCGCCTCCAAATTGATTGTATTGTATTTTCCTTTTAAGTGTAACATTCGGTTGACTTTTTTGCCTGAAACCTTTACACTTTGCCCAACTTATTTACAGGAGCAGTCATGGTATCTCAATTCCAACTTATTATGCGGTCAGGTCCAACGCCGGGCGCATCCTTCATATTGGAGGGTGATCAGCTTACTGTTGGGCGCGACGCAACGAATGAGATCGTGATCAATGATGCGGAAATTTCACGCCGCCATGCCCGCCTCACTTTTCAGGGCGGCAAGTACGTATTGGAAGATCTCGGCTCGACTAACGGAACATTTGTTAACGGCCAACGATTGGCGGGACCACGCGTGCTGAAAGCGGGCGAGGTGGTACAGTTCGGCGAGCAAATCATGTTAGTGTTTGAAGTCACATCGATGGATGCGGGTGCGACGGTGATCTCACCACGCGTTGCAGCAGCTGTGCCTTCGGTGCCGCGCCCGTCCACACCGCCGCCGGCCCCACCCGCCGAATACGCAGGGAGTGTGCCAGCCAGCCCGGCACCTGTTGCGGCTGCGCCTGCAAATAAAATGAATCTGACACCGATCATCATCGGCGCGATTGTATTGCTTTGTATTTGTGGGTGTGTCGGCGTTTTAGTCTATGTAGATAGTAACCGTCTTTGGTGTATCTTCCCCTTCAACATTATCGCTCAAATGCTGGGAGGCGCCTGTCCGTAAGACAGGTTATTCAAGCTTAGATCAAGTTCCCGCGAACGACCAATTTGCGGGAACTTTGTATTTTAAGTTGCCAAACCCCTTGCTCTTGACTAGAATATCAATATGCAGGTGACACGCAAGTCGTTCAACCGTTATGTAATTCTGGAGTGCTATCCATGAATCAATCAACCAGTCCATCGCCAAGCTGGAGCGCAACAACGAAGTTATTGATCGGGTTGGTCGTTGTTGGTATCGCAGCCTTTTTGTTATATCGCTTTTCAAATCTCATCCCACCGTTGTTGATGATCTTTGTTTTGGTGTATTTATTGCATCCACTCAACGCCCTGATTGCACGCGTATTGCACATCTCATGGGCAATAGCTGTCAATATTCTTTATTTGCTGATCCTGCTTATTCTCTTTGGGTTACTCACATGGGGTGGCGTAGGGTTGGTGGGGCAAATCCAAAGTTTGATCACATCGGTACAGGATATTTTTACAAACCTGCCAACGTATGTGGCGCAACTTTCCACCCAGGTGTTTACATTCGGACCCTTCAAACTAGATATGCAAACGCTTGATTTGAACGCAATTAGCCAGCAATTGCTCGCCTGGGTTCAACCGATTCTGGCACGCACCGGGGATTTAGTCGGTGCAGTGGCAAGCGGCGCCGCACAGGTCTTTGGCTGGACCTTCTTTGTGTTGATCGTTTCATACTTCATCATGATCGAAAGCAGCGGCTTGCGCGGGGATCTTTTTAAACTAGAACTCCCGGGTTATCAAGAGGATTTCTCCAGGCTCAGCAATGAATTAAGCCGCATCTGGAATGCGTTCCTGCGTGGGCAGATCCTGATATTTTTGCTTGCACTGATCATCTACTCGATCCTATTGCCACTCCTCGGCGTTCGATATGCCCTGGGTCTCGCGTTGATGGCGGCGCTTGCCAAATTTCTGCCTTATATTGGCGCTTCGCTCACATGGACCGTCATGGTCCTGGTCACATTGATTCAAGATAATCCCTTTGGTCTAAAACATTGGGTATATGCCGCGATCATCGTGGGCATGACCGTTGTGATCGATCAGATCATCGACAATTTCGTTGCCCCGCGCATCATGGCACGCACGCTCAAGGTCCACCCAGCGGCAGTGCTGGTCACTGCGCTCGTTGCGGCAAGCTTACTGGGCATTCTGGGTGTGGTGATCGCCGCACCTTTCCTCGCAACCTTCACCCTGTTGGGCAAATATACCATGCGTAAAATGCTCGATATGAATCCGTGGCCCGAACCAGCAACTGCGCCCCCGCCACCTTTAGGTGTGGATTTGATCGCACGTATTAAATCATTTATCAATGCTCGCAAACCAAACAAACAACCAAACAAGGAGAATAAATAATGAGCAACAATAACAACGGACCACAAACCGAAACCATCGCCGAAACCGATAATTTTCTGGCTTGGAAGGCTGAAGAACCCGATGGCGAAACCACGTATCACATCGAACTGAATAACGTCACAGTCCACTTTTTTGAAGAAGAATGGAACGAGTTCATGCAATTGATCAAGAACTTAAAATAAAAACTTTAGGTGACTGTCACCTTATACCCTATAATGAAACTCAAAAATGCCATCACAGATGTACTCGGTATTGAAGTGGGGCATGCGCAAAATGAAGAAGCATTAACCGGCTGCACGGTCATCATCTGTCGTAAGGGTGCTGTGGCTGGCGTGGATGTCCGCGGTGGCGCACCCGGCACACGCGAAACCGATCTGCTCGACCCGGTCAACCTTGTTCAAAAAGTGCATGCGATTGTTTTGGCAGGCGGCTCCGCTTTTGGTTTGGATTCAGCCACCGGCGTGATGCGTTATCTTGAAGAACATAAAATTGGATTCAATACTGGCGTCGCGAAAGTTCCCATTGTTCCAGCCGCGATTCTTTATGATTTGAACCTCGGTCGCGCGGACGTTCGGCCTGATTCAGCGATGGGATATTTGGCAGCTGCCCAAGCCTCTTCTGCTCCGCCAGCCGAAGGCAATATCGGAGCCGGCATAGGCGCCTCGGTTGGAAAAATGTTCGGCAATAGCTTATCCATGAAATCTGGTTTGGGCACCGCCAGCATGGATATCGGCGGCGGAGTCATCGTTGGTGCAATTGTCGCTGTCAACGCGTGGGGCGATGTAGTTGATCCGCAAACCAATGAGATCATCGCTGGTCTGCGATCGGGGAAAGTTGGTCCGCTGTGGGTTGGTGGAAAAAATCAGTTTGCTGACACATTGGCAATGATGAAGAAACCAGTTGGACGTGGTGTGCTTGGTTTGGCAGCGCGCTCCAATACCGTCATTGGCGTTGTAGCAACCAATGCTAGTTTGACCAAAGCCCAGGCAACCAAAGTCGCGCAGATGGCACATAACGGATTTGCGCGAACCATAAGACCTGCGCATACGATGCTCGATGGTGATGTCATCTTTGCGCTCTCCACGGGCTCAAAAAAAGCGGATGTTTCCACCATTAGCGCATTTGCAGCTGAAGTAATGGCTGAAGCGATCGTACGTGGCGTGAAGAATGCAAAACCTGCTGGGGGCTTACCAGGGTTGAATACAGCGTAATTCGTGAAACGTAAATACAACAAAAAAAACGGCGTGCACAATTGCGCGCCGTTTTTTTTATGCATTACTCGTTATATATTAGCGCTTGCCTTTCAACTCATCTTTCAGGATTAGCGTCATCACTACGCTGACGATACTGACGATCACAGCGCCCAAGAACGAGTTCCACCAAACGGGGTCACTAATGATCAAGCCAATACCAAACGATTGACCGATGACACTGGTCAGCCAGAACAGGAAAGTATTGATGACCAGCGTGAACAAACCCAAGGTTAGCACGATCAAACCGCAGGTTAGGAATTCAAGCAGAGGTCTGAACAGTGCGTTCACCAAACCAAAGATCAGCGCCAGCCAGATGATCGAAACCAGACTGCCACGCAGATCGATGCCTGGCACGATCAAAACCGACAGATATAACGCGATCGCATTGATCGCCAAACGAAGTATGAATTTTGTCATTTTGTCTCCTCTTGTTTACCAAAGTGACAGTCACCTGTGAGATGACTGTCACTTATTAATACGAGAAGAATTCATATTGGTTGCAGTTATGCCCGCATCCAGATCAAGGTACGAAGTGGTCTGAAACCTGCCGCCACGATTGCATCGGTCATTTCGCCTGCAGGATAATCGAGCGAAAGCCTGGAATGATTTGACAATGCCCGCCGCGCATGGATGAGTAACTGCGTCAACGCCTCCGGGTCGGACCCGGTCCCCATTGCGCCATAAATAGACTCTGTTCTGCCTCCTTGCGGCATCCACGTCAATATGGCGAGGAGGTTATCTCCACGGACTGCAGCCCATTGTTTGATGTTGAAGTCCATGAATAATGTATATAACCAGTTTGCGAGTCCCGGCCGTAGGGCCGTGAGGTTCAAGGGTTGGTACCAACTCAAAACGTCGGGATAGAGGCGGCGCAGCCAGTCCTGTTGTTGAGTCCAGAAGCGTGGATGACGAGGAACGATTTGAATGTCCGTATCAGGCTTGGGGGCGGATGAATCGGCAGTGGCTTGCCAGTTGGTACGCCGCGCGATTTCCTGAAATCCCAAATCGGAATATAGTTTGATAGCGCCAGGGTTATCATCGCGGACGTGCAACCAGATGGCAGTTGTATTTTTTTTGTGGGCATGCTCCATAGCACGTTGGGTGAGAATGCGGCCAATGCCGCGTCGACGATAATCAGGATGTGTAGCCACATTCGCAATAAGATAGATACGTTTGCCTTTATCGCGAAACGGAATGAGACTGGCATTGCCAATAATCTTATTGTTCTCCTCCCACACATAACCCGTCAGCGGCAGGGATGAGGTCTCTGCCATATGATTTGCCCAGCGCAGAAACTTGTCATCGCTACCGGCACGGCGCATATCGGTGAGATAACGCTGACCGTCACCGTCCATGGTGCTCGAAAAGCACAGTTCGATGAGGTCGGCAACGACAGGCAGATCGCGCAAAATATTCAGCGACCGCACTTGCGGATGCTCGTTCGTGTTTGCTGAGATGGTGATCGAACTCATTGAGGAGAATTATAGTACTGTTGTTTGGTTTTGGAAGCGGACAGGCGTATAATCTCAAAGATACATATGATACATATTTCTTTATTAAATATAGGATGAAATATGAGTTCATTTTCAATAATATTCCCGGTTGCTGGAAAAGCGTATTCGGCGGGCAGTGTAATTGAGGCGCATGGAAGACACACGTTGGATCAAAATAGTAACGCATGGGGGATTTTGCGAGATACATATGGTCACTACTATCTACAAAACCCACCCATTGCTTTAAGTTCTGATGGAAGTTGGCGCGCCACAAATCTGCATCTGGGGCACGATATTCTCGAAATTATTTTTGTAAAAGTCTCCGCAAATGGCAATGATCAGTTTCTGGGGAAAGTGAAAAACAATGATTGGGGCGCTTTTGACAATCTTCCGGCAGGAACACAGATACTTGGAAGTGTAAGTGTCCATGTAAGCTAAAATCACTCGACCACACTGCTTGCGGATGCTCGGTCGTATTCGCGGGAAGAGTGATTGAACTCCATAACCCCGTTATTTGCTTTTGGACACCGGCTTATAATATAAAGCTCATCGGTAATTTAAAAAATAAAGGGATAGCATATGGCCGAGAACATCGAAACACAACACCACCTAACAACAATTGACAAAGCCAGGCTTTCGCCACCTGCGCAAATAAAGCATCGCCGCAAACAAGCCTGGGAAAATTGGGGGCGCACAACAAACTGCCTACCGGAATATTCTTTTTACCCACGACATGTAGATAACCTGACTCAAATCGTAAACTTCGCGGACATGCGTGACCTGCATGTCCGCGTGGCGGCATCGGGTCACTCATGGTCCGGACTTGTGCCGACAGATGGGGTTTTGGTTTATGTCCATGCGTTGAATAAAGTCGCTATGGATCTTTCGGATGATGTGCAGCCCAGAGTGATCATTGAAAGCGGCGCAACGGTTAAAGAAGTCAACGATGTTTTGGAACAACATGGCTGTGCCCTGCCATTGAATGTTGTGTTGGAAAGCGTCCGCTTTGGCGGGTTGATCGCCACTGGTAGTCATGGTTCCGGCTGGAATAATCCCACCCTTTCCGATCTTGTGCATGCCATTGAGATCGTCACCGCCTCCGGGCAGTTGCGTAAATTCGAAGCTGGTGTCGATAGTGATGAAGTCATGAACGCGGTCCGTTTGAATCTCGGCATGTTTGGGATCATGTACCGCATCACTATGAATGTACAAAAGAACTGGACAGTCCACGCTTACGATCAACACCTGCCTATTGAGCAGGTGCTTGAAAGCCTCAAAGAACGCGTGCTGGCACACGATAACCTCGACCTGTTCTGGTGGCCCTTCTCCGATCAATTCTGGGTGAAGACCTGGAAAAAGACCGACGCTCCCATCACAGCCAAGCCGCGCCACAATCCGCTTGATTCAGTTGGAGCGACCATCGGTTCTCGCATTCATAACGGCCTGATTCAGCTTTCGGAAATCTTTCCCCGGCTGACGCCCCGTATCTCACAAACGACATTCAAACTAACGCCTTCGGTCGGAGATAAAGTCGTCGATGTAGTCGAAGCCATCCACTATCGGCGCGCCATCGAGTTCGCCAGGATGGGTTGTGTCGAAGTCGCCTTCAAGCTCGACTCAAATTTTGACAACGCTAAATGGGCGATGCAGCAGGTATTTGACCGCGTCAACGCTTATGCCAAACGCGGCGAATATCCCATGAACGTAGTGATGAACGTCCGCTTTATCAACAACAGCAATTGCTTACTTTCTCCAGCATACGGCGAAGGTCACACTTGTTATATTGAAATTCTTAGCCGCACCAAGCCCGCCGATTGGCAGCGCTTTTCTGGCGAAGTCGCCCTCAATTGGCTGACTCTGCCTCAGGCACGCCCCCATTGGGCAAAGGAATATCAACACATTCCCAATATCACTCAATACATCAAAAACAATTTGCGTGAGAACATCCTGCGTTTCAATCAGATCAAAGACCAATTGCAAGTGGACCCCACTGACATGTTCGTCAATCAAACGTTAGAGGAGCTATTCATAAAATGAATCTCAAGAACGCCGCCCGCATTATTACTTTTGCTGCCATCGCACAGATACTCGGTTACGCTTATGCCCTACCCGGACACATCGGAGATCCAACCTGGTCGAATCATGCCCAATTTCATCTGATGCTCTCATGGATCTGGCTGGTCGGTATCAACATCGCAATCATGTTTATTGCCTGGGGCACGCTGCAGCAACGTGACCGCAGTAGTTTTTGGGTGTTGCTTGTGCTCTTCATCTCCGCCCAAGGTGGACATTTTATTTCATCCATCATTGTGCCTGCTGGCCGCCCCGACCAGTGGTGGTACGACTACGCCCTTGGCACTATGGCTTTGATCTACGCCGTTGGATTAGGAGTTGCCTGGAAGGCGCTTTCGAACCTAGATTCAAAGTAGTATCCCAATCGTCCCTCTTCTTTTTTTGTAAAATTTCAACGTAAAGAGAATCACAATGAACAAACAACTTCTCTATTTACCAGTCCTTATAATCGTTTTGCTCATTACTGCTTGTGTATCTGCCCAACAAAAAACCTCTGAAGAAAATCATCTAACAGTTCAATCGCCAACCAACACTCCCTTGCCTGTCAACCTTGAGATCCAACCGGTATTACAAAAAAAATATCGACCGTTGATTATGGTGCATTATATGCCATGGTATCAAACACCAACCATATCGGGGGCCTGGGGCTGGCATTGGACAATGGATCATTTCAACCCAAATCTGAAAGATGAAAACGGGAAACAAGATATCGCATCTCATTATCACCCGCTGACCGGTGCGTACGACTCGAGCGACAAGGATGTCCTGGAATACCAGGTGCTGTTGATGAAAATCAGCGGCGTTGATGGTGTCATCGTTGACTGGTATGGCATGGAAGATTTTTGGGACTATGGAACAATCAACGCAAGTACCCACAAACTATTTGAACATATAGAGAAAGCCGGGCTACTGTTTGCAATATCCTATGAAGATCGGACGATCAAGCACATGCTGGATAATGGCTATCCAAAGGTACAAGATAAATATGCGTACGGACAGACAGTCATGAAATATCTACAGGAGAATTGGTTCACCAAAGACTCCTATCTTAAAACGTCAAGGCGACCGGTACTGTTAACTTTTGGAAATCCGCCTTTTTTCTCATCCAATTCAGATTGGGTAAAACTTTTTTCAACCCTCCCTATACAGCCAGTGCTCATCAACGAAGATACCCGCATAGGTCCCATTGCTGCATCAAGCTATCCCTGGCCACCCATGTATCTGGCTCGCGACGACGGAAAAGTATCGCGCATTGAATTGGAAAGTTATCTAGATCGTTCCTATCATACCGTTGCAGGATCAGATTACGTGGTTGCCGGTGCCTTCCCAGGTTTCCACGATATTTATAAAGAGGCAGGCGTTGGCTCAAGCTATGGCTATTTGGATGCCAGCAATGGTGACACATTCGAATTTACATTTCAAAAAGCTTTGAAAATTAACCCTGATGTTATTCAAATAGTGACCTGGAACGACTATGGCGAGGGGACCATGGTTGAGCCCACCCTCGAAACCGGATACCAGTATCTTGAGACCATACAGAACATAAAAATAAATAGCATTGATGGCAAGTTTCCCTTTACGCCAAAGGATTTGACGCTGCCACTCCAAATCTATAATTTACGAAAACAATATGCAGGCAATACCCAGGTCAATGCCCAATTGGATGAAGCAGTGATTGCCATCTTGGCTGAAAGACCAGACCTCGCCCGAGAACTCATGGCACAGTACCCTTCAAAATAATTTTGGGCCAAATATAGATCATGCCTTTGCGGATGTAAAATGGTAGCTTTCCTTTCGCGGCGCTCAAATCTAATACTCCTCTTATGCCACGCAGACAAATCGCCAGCGCGGTTTTGTTATAATCGCCCATATTCGTAGGAGACCTGACAGGCGATGCACTGAGCGTGCCGAAGTGTCTCCCAAGCACCTGACAAAGAAATCGTCTCTTTCCGCACGAGAGCAAGGCTGGGAAAGATGCGGAACGGATCTGTCAGGTCTAGAAGTTAAAAGGAACATTTCCCTATGATGCGATTTGATCGATTTACTGAGAGAGCCCAGGAAGCCGCCCAACGCGCTGCGGAGATTATCCAGCGCTATGGCCATAACCAGATCGACACCGAGCACATCCTGCTGGCGTTGATCGAACAGCCTGGCGGAGTCATTCCCCAAATTTTAGAAAAACTAAGTGTCAGCTCTGAGGCATTGACCGAACGGCTCGATGCCACCCTGCGTGCTAGCCCCAAAGCCAATATCTTCGGTGGTGGCGCGGGACAAATATTTATCACGCCGCGCGTGAAGCGCATTATTGATCTTGCCAACGAAGAAGCCAACCGGCTCAAGGATGAATACATCTCCACCGAGCACATCTTCCTCGCCATTCTCACCGAGCGGAATACGCCCGCAGCCCGTATTTTAGAATCCGCTGGATTAACCCGCGACCGTGTCTATTCAGCCATTCAGGATTTAAGAGGCGGACAACGCGTTACTGACCCGCAAGCTGAATCCCGTTACCGGACGCTTGAGAAATATTCCCGCGACCTCACCCAAATGGCGCGTGAAGGCAAACTCGATCCTGTCATCGGACGTGATAACGAAATTTTGCGTTTGATTCAAATCCTTTCACGCCGCACCAAGAACAATCCAGTGTTGATCGGTGAGGCTGGTGTTGGTAAGACCGCCATTGCTGAAGGTCTCGCGCAAAAGATCGCCAACAACGATGTGCCTGAGATCCTTTCAGGCAAACGGGTCGTGCAACTCGATCTCGGTTCGATGATCGCCGGCTCACGCTTCCGTGGTGAATTCGAGGAAAGACTCAAAGCCGTGATCGAGGAAGTGCAACGCGCACAAGGCGAGATCATTATGATGATCGACGAGTTGCACACAGTCGTCGGAGCAGGAGCAGCCCAGGGTGCGATGGACGCGTCCAATATGCTCAAGCCAGCGCTCGCGCGTGGTGAGCTTCAAACCATCGGCGCGACTACGTTGGATGAATTCCATAAATATATTGAAAAAGATGCCGCGCTCGAACGCCGCTTTGCGCCAATCTATGTGGAAGAGCCTAGCGTGGATGATACGATCAAAATGTTGATGGGCTTGCGTGACCGCTATGAGGCGCATCACAAAGTCCGCTATTCGGATGATGCGTTGGTTGCCGCGGCGCGACTTGCCAGCCGTTACGTCACCGATCGGCGTCTGCCTGATAAAGCCATCGACCTGATGGATGAAGCTGCTGCGAAGTTGCGCGTGGCTTTGTATTCCATGCCGCCCGATCTCAAAGTAATGAAGACCGAATTGGATAAGATGTTGGCTGAGGAAGAACAGGCTGGTTTAAATCGCGATTACGAACGCGCCGCGCAAAAGAAATCTGAAAGACTGCGCCTCGAAGAGGAATATCACGAGAAGCGCGATAAATGGGAATCTGAACACCAGCTCGATGAAGTGGTGGACGTGGACGATATTGCTTCGGTCGTGCATCAATGGACCGGAATCCCCGTGAATCAAATGCTTGAGACCGAGTCAGACAAACTCTTGCACATGGAAGCGCGTTTGCATGAGCGCATCATCGGGCAGGAGGAAGCTATCCATGCCATTTCGGATGCGATCCGCCGTTCACGCTCAGGATTGTCTGATCCCTCGCGCCCGATCGGTTCGTTCGTTTTCATCGGTCCCTCCGGTGTTGGTAAGACGGAACTCGCCAAAGCTCTAGCCTGGTTCATGTTCGACGATGAAGAAGCGCTCGTGCGCATTGATATGTCTGAGTATCGCGAACAGCATACGGTCTCGCGGCTCTTCGGAGCGCCTCCCGGATATGTTGGCTATGAAGAAGGCGGTCAGTTGACCGAGGCAGTTCGCAGACGTCCGTATCGCGTTCTGTTGTTCGATGAAATCGAGAAGGCACATCCGGAAGTTTGGAATGCGTTATTGCAGATCTTGGATGACGGCCGTATGACAGATGGTCAGGGCAACGTGGTGGACTTCCGCAATACGGTTCTGATCATGACCTCGAACCTGGGTACTGAATACGTGAAGAAGGGTGGCACCTTGGGCTTCCTGCAAGGCAAAGCAAGCGACGAAGAACGCGAGTCACATGAAAAGATCGAGAAGGCGCTCAAAGGCGCGTTCCGCCCCGAGTTCATTAACCGCATCGATGAGATCATCATGTTCTCGCCGCTATCCATCGAACAAATGGAAGAGATCGTAGTTCTACAAATGAAGGAAGTACAGGACCGTTTGAACGAACACAACATCACGGTGGAATTGAGCGATGCTGCGCGCAAGTGGCTCGCCAAAGCCGGATATGATCCTGCATTTGGCGCGCGTCCACTACGCCGCGCCATCCAGAAGAATGTCGAGAGTCCGCTTTCGATGGAATTGCTTGGCGGGAAATTCAAGGACGGTGCTGTCGTCCAAGTGGGTGTGGATGAAGCGAATAGTAAGATCGTCTTCCAGACCTCCGCAGCGACCAAGAAAAAGAACAAGCAACACGCAGATGCGTAAATAAATAAAAAAGACCGTCAGTCGTTTAGACTGACGGTCTTTTTTATTTCACTTTGGAAAGATTTTTTATTTCGCGAACGGAACCTGAATAAAGAACGTACTACCGGGTAATTTCTCTTCATCGTGCCCAGAACTTTCCACCCAGATCTTGCCCTGATGTGCTTTGACGATGCCCGCCGCAATGGCGAGTCCCAAGCCAGGTCCGCCGCCTTTGAATTTGGTACGCCCGGAGGAATGCAATTCCACTTTGCCGATCTGGTATAACTTCTCAAAGATGATGACATGATTCTCTGCGTCGATACCGATACCGGAATCTTTCACGCGGATCTCGCAAAAATCGCCGCGCCCAGCCACATTAACCGTATGCGCGCTGACGTTGATTTTGCCATCATCAGGTGTGAATTTAATGGCGTTGACGATCACATTGTCCAACACTTTTTTCATGAGGTCCGTATCCGCTAACAGAGGCGGAGTGGTGTTTATCTCAGGATCCAGTTCCAGCGTAAGTTGACGCGTTTTCAAGTCCTCTGCATAATCCTTTTGAATCATGCGCAGGGTTGGTCCGAGCGTCATGGCTTCGAGGTGCGGAGTCAACACCTGGGTTTCAAGGCGCGCCACATCCAACATACTGTTGACGATCTGGTGCAAACGGTCAGTGCCCTGGATCACACCGTCCATGGCTTGTGTGAGCATGGAGTTATCCTTCACGGGCGGAGCAGCTTTGATCATCCCCATGTAGCCTTTGATGACCGTGAGCGGCGTGCGCAATTCATGCGCAGCCACCTGAATGAAATCACTTTTGTTCTTATCCAGTTTTTGCAGGGTGTTGTGCGCGCTGCTTAATTCGTCCACGCGTTGTTCCACCATGCGTTCCATCATTTGATTGAAGCGATTGAGGTCGTCATAGAGGCGAGCATTCTCAAGTGAAATGGAAGCCTGTACAGCGAACGTGCTGGCAACCAACACATCATCCTGATTGAAAGTTGCGGGCTGGCTGCGCGTTAGCGACAACATGCCAATGACCTTGTTCTTGGCATACAGCGGCACGCCCAACCATGAACGATCCTCGGGATGCCAGGCAGGCTGCTCCCAACTCTGCATATTCTGTGTGTCGCCGATCACCATCGGTTCAGCCTGTTTCACAATGGAATGGTATACATTAACGCCCTTCACACTGTAATTCAAATCATTCATTGGGGCGCTTTCAGCAAAACCCTTATAGGCTCGCAAACGCGGAACACCGTTCACATCTTCGATGAACAACGCACAACGTTCATTGGCAAGTACCTGGGATAACTGCACCACGATCTGTTGTGGCACTTCTGCCACTGTACCCAACGAGGAGAGCGCCCGCGATGATTTTGCCAACGCCTCAGCCGCCTGACGACGGAACTGCTCGCTGGAATATAATTTTGCATTCTCCGCCGCGGTTGTTTCCGCGAATTCCTTGGCGATCGCCAATTCCACAGTGCGGTCACGCGCATCAGCCAATAGACGTTCCACTTCCTGCTGCACTTGTTCTTTTTGTTGTACGAGCATGGTGCGCAACAATGCGCTACTGACTAGGTTGCGGATACGCACATACACTTCCCAATCGCGCGGACCCATTTCGACCCACATGAAACCAAAACGGTTCTTCGCCAAGGTTAATGGCATCACAACCGCTGTGTAACGACGGTCTTGAGGAGTCTTGCCGCGCGGCACCAATTGACCCGTGCCCATATAAGCTTGCTTACGCGGGATTTCAAACTTGGCGCCCTCATATTGGAACAGCAAACTATAACCCTCGGGCGCGGGCGCAGAAACAGATTGTGGTGAGGTTACATCGCTGTAGAACATGACATACCAACGCTCGATACCCATATCTGGGAAGTGTTCAGAGATCGCGCTGCCAATATCTTCCAGCGTCATGGCGGGCGCCATCGAAAAACTAAAGCCCTGTAAAACACTCTCTTGTTGTTCGAGCACCAAACGGCGATATGCCTGTGAACGCTGTGAGAGTTCGCCAGCCAGCAAACGCGCCTGCTGGAATAAATTTTCCGCTTTCAACATGGTAGTGTGACTAGTAATGCCACCCAAGGCATAACGCCGCATCATCGAGATTACGTTATGCCAGATCGAGATCGATAACTCCTGCTTTTGCATCAACTCAACCATGGCATTGATGGTCTTCAAAAATTCATCGTCGGAGATGCGATCATTCAATGCCAATAAGAAACCATCCCAGGAGCGACCAAAGGCATCTCTGAATTGTGGGAGCGCAGGGTCCTGTTCGGTAACACCCGCTGAATTCAGCAAAGCGCGCAAGGCGGCTTCGCGTTTATTTTCCAGTTTTCCGGTCTTTGCCACATCGCGCGGCAACACGGCCGCTTTGCGAACATTCTCCGGCAGACAACCACACGACCAGCGCACCAGTAATTGAGTTGGCGTCACTACCGTGCGTGGGACCGTATCCCCATTTATTTTTTTGATCAGGGTTTCAAGCGCATGTTTGCCAGCGGTATAAAATGACTGACGTACCGTGGTCAATGGCACGCCAGTTGCCTGCGCTTCACGTAAGTCATCGAAACCAGTCACGGCCACATCATCAGGCACGCGAATACTGCGTTGTTGCAACGCCTCTAGTGCGCCGAAAGCCATGCGGTCATTCGCGGCCACCACCGCTTGAAACCGCAGTTTGCGTTCATCCAACAAGGTGTAGACCGCATCCCGGCCGCTTTCGGCGGTGTAATCACCATCCACAACCAGTCCTTCGTCATAACGCAGATCATGCGCTTTGAGTTCATCTTTATAGGCTTGAAAACGTTGTTCGGCATCCACCTGCCCTGGAATGCCGCAAATAAACGCGATGCGTTTGTACCCATGCTCTTCGATCAAATGCCGCACCACTGCGCGCATCCCCTCGCTATTATCGGGCACGAACATTGTAGCGCCCTGGAGATCCACCGATTGGGTGACAATCGGCAGCGTGCCATACAAATCCGAAAAAATCTTTAACTCAGCGGCACTGGTGCCATAAGCAATATCAGATGTCAGTAACAAGCCATCGAACTGATCAGGCTTGGCAAGATCATATAATCCAAAAGAGGAAGTGGGTTTTTCAGTGGATACTTGCGGAGTTAGTTTGCCCCCAATAAAGTGAACAAGGTTCACATTGTTAGCTTCGGCGGCGGCGGTGATCCCTGCCATGAACTCGGCGCCCCATGCGCGCCCCACTTGTGACGCGAATACGCCAATTGTTTTTCGTTCCGAAGCTGGCTTTGTTGGAAGTGACATTCCTTGTATCCTTTGATTGGGATGTTGAGATTATATCCTTGATTCCTGTATGCCGTAAAATAAAACAATGACAAAAATCCGCCCTTCGACACTCTCTTCGGTCGCAGGACATCGCTTCGCGTTCAGCCGATAATTGATTCAGTTACAAAAGCATCAACCGCATCTGCCACTGGGTTAACTCTTCTCGCTCAAATCCGGCTCGTTCAAAAAGACTGCCAAATTCTTCCGGGAAGATCGCAGGGACATGCCACGTCTTGCTGGAATGATTGGCGATCACACGCTGTAACATATCGACACCCAATTCTTTGCCGCGCGCGCTTGGCTCCACCAACAGAGACCATATCACCACATGCTCGGCAGTGGGGTTGGAGATGACAGCCAACGCCGGTCCATTGCGAAAGGCGCAAGCAGGTGGGGTCATATGTGCGATCGTTTCACCAGCCAATTGCCAGGGCAGGTCTGATAATCCATACTGCGAGATCAAACTACCAGCTTCACGCAGATCGATCTCCTCCATGAAATTTTTTAAACTTTCATTTGCATCTTTACGGGTCAAACCAATCAATCTGCGCACACTTCGAAAACCGCATTTCTGATATAAGCGTACCGCATATTCATTTTGTTCGATTACTTCCAGCACCATATCATAGTCATTACGTTCACGCGCTTCCTGAATCAGTTTATCCATGAACCAGGAGCCTATACCCTTTCCACGTTGACTCTGCAAAATGCCCATCGCTGCAAGCCGACTCGTCCAGCCGCGGCGTGCAATGAGCGCAATGCCGGCCGGTTGATCATCTGCAAGCAGCACGCGGCTGGCAGATAGGTCGACGCTGTCTTTGCGAATCATGGTTAGAAATTGGGAAAGGTTGAAGGTGATGGGGACAAGATAATTCTCAAAGCTGAGATTCAGCAGTTGAGTCAGATCAGGCAGAGGGTAGTCTGAAGCGGGTTTACTATCCAACGGCATTTTTTGATTCTACCCGCATCCAGCTCATAATTCACAGATTCAAAAGAAGGCAATTTCATAACAGACTTTCGAAACTAGCTTGTAAGATCACATAGGGTTGTTTGCAAATCAAGTGCCAGTTAAAAAGAACACAGCCGCGCAATTTTACTGCGCGGCTGTGTTTATTTATTTGACCTCGATCTGATATGCCGCTGGGATCCTTGTATAACGTGTAACACCCGTCACGATCAAGATTGCGTCCTCGCCTGATTTCAGGGAGAGTGGAATATCGGCGGTGTTATCGGCATTAAGCGAAATCGGTGTCACTGTAGTGGTCGCGCCTTTGATAATGAGACTTAAGCGATAGGTTTGAGGCAGAACGTTTGGAACGCGCACAAAACCTTTTGCATCCCAGCCGCCAGCATCCGCTTCAAAATCGGACTTGTATTTGATCGCATCAATTGAAATATCATCCAGTAAGAGTCCGTCGCCGTTCACAGCTGCATCGGTGACATATTCAAAACGAAGCTGCACCTTCTTGCCAGAGAATTCAGAAAGATCAACCTTTTCTTGAATCCAGTCATTACTTTTGCCGGTGTAGCCCCAACCGAATGAGTTGCCAGCTGGATTCGAATCGGTGCTGGAAGGTGTTTTGATGATCTTCCAGGCCTGGCCACCATCGATGGAGGCTTCAAGGTAAAGATAATCGTAGTCTTTCTCAAGGTCATACCAGGTCCAGTAACTTAATTCAGCAGGTCCGCTGACGCTGGTCAGATCGAATTCCTTAGTGAGGGTCATATCCGATTCGTCTCCACGGTTGGACCAGAATGCATACGAGCCGGAATGCGGATTGACAGGCAACAGGCTCGCTTGGGTGGAGCCGGTGAACTTCAAAGTATGATCGCCTGAGCATTGGATATCGATATAATCAATGCCATATTGATTGACCGTGTAGTTATTGGTCGACTGCGGGCAGGTGTTGATCGTTTCACTTGCTGCGGCTTGTGGAGCACCAGAATAATTATGGTAAATATAACGTCCGTCACCAATATTGCCATCGTGCAAATAGAGAGTCGCCGCCCAATCCATAAATACATCATCCGCCGTGACCACTTTACCGGTTTGTTGATCGGTGATATTCAAGGTTTTCAGTGTGTCATCCACACTGGGCAGATCGTTCATGGGGTTACTCGTTAACGCTTTGGTGGCTGTTTCTCCATATCGATCAAGGAAATAAGTGAGATAAAGGAAACTCTCGCCATAATGCGCGCCAAAATCAGGTGAATCTGGTGAAGGCCAGGTATTCAATTGCAAGTCTGGGTTTTGAATGTATTGGAAATCCGCTCCACCGATATCATAACCGTTTAGAAAAGCCCCGACCTCAGCAAAGCCTTCATTGATCCAGGAGACGTCATTGCGGTCTGAGGGCCATTGGATCATATGCACGAATTCATGAGCAAGCGTAGCATAAGTATAGGTATCACCTAAATTCTGGCTGGTGTTGATCACAAACATTTCATGGCCATTGGAATCTTTGCGAATCTGGGGATTATTTTCATCAGCTGAAGAGAAATACCCTGCGATCGTGCTACCAATATCGCCGCCATACACCACATAGATATGCGGATCATTATCCACGCCGGGCGTCCATTCACTGCCGAAAAATTGGCGGTCCTTGGGATAGATTTTGTTTTCGAAAGTATCCATGAGGCTTTTGATGTCGCTCTCCTTTGGGTTTGAGCCATCCTGCGCCCAGAAGTACGTATGCGGCGTGATATATACCAAAGTCGCATCGATTTGAAAGTTTTGATTGGTATCTGAGTTGCTCAACCAGAATTTCTGTTTATCGCCAACCTTGAACTGCGTGGTAGGCGCAGGCACAGTTTTTGAGACATTACAAATTCCCCGCAAGCGACAAGCCAGTTCATACGGATCATTCTCTGGCACCAGGCTGCTATTCAGAGTATTCATTGTTTCAGAAGAGGCTGCGTCAACTGGCGCATGATTAAGCGTTGGCACGGGCACAGGAGTTTGGAAGCTCTCTGTGGGGCTTAATAGGGTTGGCAAAATCGCCGGAACTTGCTGTTGGATGTTCCGGTATAGAAGCACACCGGCCGCAATGATCGCCACGCAGGCACAACACACCAGAACAGCACCGATCGCGATGATGATCTTGGTGACATTTGAAGATGAATTGTTATTTGATTCCATTCAGATAAACTCCTATGATAACGAATGCGCCATCATAACCGTTTTACATAAATATTGGGTTAGGAAAAAAGCAGGAAATTATCGAGACCTTGATGACCTCGAAAGGTCTCAGCCACCGCTGGCTAATTTTAATCATTGGATCGTATCGATGTGCTGTTTCGGTCAAAATAGTTCGTCAATTGATGACGCAATGGCTCAAGGATGCCCCAATGTGCCAGCATAGAAATCGAGACGCTGATCATCATAAAGAAGAAGAGCAGATCTTTCCAAATAAATCCGGGCTTGACGCCTTCGGTGTCAAAAACATAACGAAATACGATCATCCCCAATTGACCCAGGCTAATGATCAGGAGCGGTATGGCAAACGGTCGCAGATCATGTTCTTCAATGACCAAATGAAATCCGACCAATGCACTCAATCCACCCGCGATCACCAACAAATATTTAATGAATCTTTCCAGATCATCCGGCTGATTATACATGCGCTGTAGGATCGCAATATAAAGATAACAGACCGCCGCCAGGCAACCCCAGGTACACCAATTGATCAACATCGGCAAAATCAAATTGCCATAGACTCTGATCGCCACCAAAGCTGTGATCCAACCAATAGCATATGCCAGTCCGATCACAATGATCTGCACCAACACCACTAAAGCCGGGGTGGCGTTGGAATTATCATGCAGCACATCGAAAACGATCTTACTGCCAGACAGCATCGCGATTCCAAATGCGCCCATGCTCAATATCAACATGGCAATACTGAATAATCCCCTTTGTGAAACCTTACGCCCGTTCCCATTTCGCGGCTGGGTGGGCAGGTGATTATTGGACGAATGACTCATAAAGCCTCCTACCCTCATGTGACAATAAAAAAAGATCACGCTTAAGGGGCGCATTGAATTATACCTATAAGACAGAAATTCATCCGATAAGGTTCCCGCTTCTGACGTTCATTGGGTCTGTTTCAGTCCAATAGGCCGAATCCAAGCTGATTTATTTGCACAAACAATAAACAAAGAAGATGGTGCCGTGGCATCATCTTCTTATTCATAATGTATTACGCAAATATCTTAATTAACGGCTTACATACCACGCCGCCACATAGCCTTCGCGTCCGCCGGCATCTTTGACTTTGAGCCACTGGTTCATCACACCAATTTTCTGACTGGCATCTGGGTCGGTGACAGTCAACATACTGCCAATTGGGAAGCGGGCAACCACAGGCTGACTGCGGAAAGCAAGTTGGTCTTCGATAGCTTTCACTATAAAGCCGCTTGGCGTTGGGGCAGGCTGGGAAGTTGGAGTCACAACTGGTGCAGGTGCATCGGCATTGGAAACATACCATGCTGCCACATAACCTTGATCACCTTCTGGAGCCTGAACTTGTAACCATTGTCCATCTGCGCCGATTTTTGAAAGAGTCGCTGCGCGCGATTTAAGCGATGTAAATACTGTACCTAATGAAACTCGTCTTAACAGCGCGCCTGATATACTGGGCGAACCGCGGAAAGCAAGCTGATCTTGGGTAGGTGTCATCAATATATTCCATCCAGTCCACTTCCAACCGACTGGCATTTACGAAGGAATCCATAATGTAGTAGGCTGGTGGATTATCTTGCACGTTTTGAATCTATTCGGCTTTGCACTACTTGGATTGTCGGCTTATCTTCTGGTTAAGGATCAACAAGGGGTTGCGACGACCATTGCCAAAGTCACACTGGCAATCTTCGTCCCAACCTACGCGGGGTTCGACTCGATCATCGGAATTGGCACGGGCGTTCTCGTCCAATATGCCAATGGGGTTCATGTAGATAAGCTAGTAGTTCTTGATCCTGCTATCAACGCCTTTTGGGCGAATAATGTAGCAACGCTGTTGGCAATTCTTGGCTCCGTTGCCTGGGGATTTGGCATGTCGATGTGTGCTGTCGCCTTTACAGAGCCAAAGCGACGGCCCGTTGTACTGGTACTCGGTTTAATCGCAGGCGCCGTAACTGGTTGGGGTTATTCAGCTTCAATGTTTGGCACTTTGCCATGGTGGATGGCAGTTGCGCTAATCGGCTTAATTGGTCTGATAGTAGCCCGTCCTTCATTGCCTCCCAGTCTGCTCATCACATCAGGCATCTTGTTTGGTACAACCCATGTTGTTCCGTACGGTCCACTTGGCATGGCGTGCTTTGTGATGGCGGTGGCCTTGCTTGAGTTTGCGCCGCGTAAAGTACAAGTGTTGCAGGTGATACCTGTTACTACATCATAAGGAGGTGTAATCGCAAGTCCTTTATTTCATTTATTCTCATAGCATAGATACTTCCTCATTCGTCATCCAAACAACAAAACTCCGGGAGTTTTGCAGGCTTCCGGAGTTTTTCGGAAAACATTTTGATAAGTATTAGGCTTGCCCCCTCGCGCCTCTGGCTTGGTCAATTCAACGATTGCCAGGTTACATGCACAAGGTATAAGATGAACTGTCCAAGTGAATCCTGGTTGTTGATTGCCTTCCATTTTCTGCTCAACTCAGGGTTGCCAGTCGCTGTGACCCGAGCATTCATTTCATTCTGGCTGAGCGAATTATCGAATAGACCATCCAAGACGTCCATATTCAGCTTTGCGATCTTGATCGTTTGTCCAAGCTTATCGTTCTGCGCTTTCGCTGTCTTCAGTTCGCTTTCGAGGGAAGCGGCTTTGCTATTGGCAGCTTCGAGGTCGCTCTTGGTTTGATCATAATTCGTATTGAGAGATTCATAATCTTTATTGAGGGATTCATGATCGGCTTTGAGTTGATCGTAATCCTTCTGAAGCGCCTGAAGTTGCGCCTGGGTTACTTGCAAGCTATTGTCCTTCTCATGAGTGTAAGTACTCAAGCTTGCTACTGAGGTAAGGGCGAGTGCGGAAATAACCACACCGATAAAATAGTACGCGATTCGAGTTTTCATTTTTTTCTCCATATAGGGTTGGTTGATTTTTTGATTGTCACAGTAGTCAGGATTGTCAGGCAGCGTGCTATTCCATGACTCTGATCACGACTGCATTCACCGAATCGATGGGTTGCCAACTGACACCGCCCGCTTCAGAGATGGATTGGATCAAGTAACTCATCAATTCAACAAACGCATCCCATGATTTAGATTCGCCTACGGCCTTGTAAAGTTTCTTGAGCTGCGCATCATCTGAACTCTCGACCCTGGCTGCAAAGGCTGAATCGCTGGTAAACCAGAAGGCGTTCAACACCGCAACCTTGCTCTGTATGGTGGACATTTTGCTCGTCAACGACTTGTTTTCAGCGCGCGCCTCATCAATATCGCTATTAAGCTTTTTGATTTGAGCCTGAGCGTCTTTCAATTGAGCTTGGGTGTCGTCCAATTCAGCTTGGGTTTTATTCAATTTCGACTCGTAATCTGCTTTGGCTTGGCTGTATTCGGTGTCGAGTTTGCCGTAATTATTTTGAAGAGACTTGTAATCCGCCTGCGACTTTTCCAGTTTGTTGTTAAGATTATAGGTCCAGGCACCCAGCCCCATTGAGCCCAGGAGCGCAACACTTAAGAACAAAACGCTTGCAATGTAAAAGATTTTCTTGAACATGGTAATCTCCATAAATCGAATTTTTGTTTATTATTATCATTTCCTGGATCGTCAAATCAGGCTCCAGGAAAGTACCGTTTCTAGTTGTGGTACCCAAGATCACGAGGAGTAATTTCGAAGAGTTGTTTTTTTCATACCTATTTCCTTATCTAATTTCAAATCAACGGTGAGTAAATATTTGGTCACATCAGTTTCGAGTCAGATATTGATATTGGCAGTTTATTACTATAAAACTGCCAAAACCAGAGCAAGAACTGCCAGAAACTGCCATATTTCAAAACAAACAGCCCTGCGAGAGATCGCAGGGCTGTTATCATAGGCAGGTTTTGAAGAAGTCTGTCTTAAATATGTATTGGATAGCCTTCTGCCCCATGCGCCGCTTCCATTAGCACCTCACTCAAAGTCGGGTGTGCATGGACGTTGCGCGCAATCTCGTGCGGCGTCAACTCCATCATGCGCGCGAGTGTCAGCTCGGGGAGTAATTCAGTCACTTCATGACCAATCATATGCGCACCCAAAATCTCGCCATATTTTTCATCCACAACGATTTTTACAAACCCGGCATAATCGCCCGCCCCAAGCGCTTTCCCATTCGCCTGAAATGGGAAACGCCCGATCTTAATGTTGAAACCACGTTCCTTTGCCTGTGCTTCGGTGAGTCCAAATGACGCCACTTGTGGATGACAATACGTCGCACGCGGCATCATTTCATAATCCAGCGTAATGGTCTCTGCACTTGCGATATTTTCAGCGCAGATAATGCCCATCGCAGAACCAACATGCGCCAACATAAGTTTGCCCGTCACATCGCCAATCGCCCAAATGCCGGGGACGTTCGTCTGCATCTTTTCGTTGACTTCGATCATGCCGCGGTCACTCACTTTGACGCCTGCCGCTTCGAGCCCAAGCCCCTTGCTGTTCGGCGTGAAAGCAGTTGCCACCAACACCTGATCGACTTCAAGAGTCTCATCTGGCAGTTTCACCTTGACCTTATTACCTGCGACGGCAATGCTTTCAAATTTAACACCAGTCTTGATCTTAATACCACGCTTGGTCAACTCCTTCGTCAACTCTTTGCTGATCTCTTCATCTTCGCGCGGCAGGATGCGTGGTAGTAACTCAATGATGGTTACATCCACCCCATAAGAGTGCCATATAGTCGCAAATTCAACACCAATTGAGCCGCCACCCACAATGACCACCGAGGCTGGCAGTGTATCCTGCATGATCGCTTCCACATACGTGACAATCTTTTTACCGTCCACAGTCACACCTGGGAGCATCGCCGCGCTTGCACCGGTTGCGATAATTGTGTTCTTCGCTTTGAGTTCAGTGACCTTGCCATCTTTATCGGTCACATTCAAAGTGTCTTTTGATTTGAACACGGCTGAGCCCATGAAGACCTCGATATTATTCTTCTTCATCAAAAAGCCCACGCCTTTGGTGAGACGGTCTGAATTCTGGCGCGAGCGTTTGAACGCTACACTGTAATCCAATTTCAAATTGTCAAAAGAGAAACCAAAATCCTTGCCGCGTTCACGGAGCGTGTGAGCTACTTCCGCATTTTTCAACAATGACTTCGACGGGATACAACCGATATTCAAACACACACCGCCCAACCATTGCTTGTCGACGATCGCGACCTTCTGCTTCAGTTGCGCGGCGCGGATTGCGGCAACATAACCCGCAGGTCCCGCACCGATCACAACGACATCAAAATTTTCTGCCATAGAAAAACTCCAGTAAATTGTAGAGAGATGATCTTGCGCCCCCATTGTACTATTAAAGAAACAACTCCCTTTGCAAGAGAGTTGTTTGTGTTTTATAAGTTTTTCTTCAAAAACTCAAACGTCCGTTCCCATGCCAGCGACGCGGCAGCGGAGTCATATTCGGGGCGATCCGTTTCAACAAACCAATGACCAACTTTCGGGTAGACGTGAAACGTCACATCCACACCAGCGGCATGCAGATCTTTTTCCGCAGCCTTGATGCCATCCAGCGGCTCCCATTCATCCACTTCGGCAAAGTGACCCAGAACTTTGGCAGTCATCTGCTTGAAATTCGGAACATAAACGCCATAAAACAAAACCACGGTGGAGACATTCGGTTCATCTGCAGCCACGATCATTGACCACGCAGCGCCCATCGAAAAGCCCATCACACCGATGGGCTGGCCTGTACAATGGCTCGACAGATAATTCTGCGCGGCTTTGACGGTACCACTCATCAACTCAGAACCGTTTTGCTCAAATTCAGTATGGTAAGCTTCGGCTTCGGGGATCGTAGTAGCAACTTTTCCCTGATACAGATCGGGCGCGAGCGCAACAAAGCC
>Ga0209131_1000585_pt1 | contig 25966 bp, 20 predicted proteins | sample GraSoi_2013_40cm_FD_185826 | JGI IMG/M metagenome (GOLD analysis project Ga0209131, IMG submission 185826) | Grasslands soil microbial communities from the Angelo Coastal Reserve, California, USA - Sample 9_17_2013_40cm (SPAdes) (version 2) | ecosystem: Environmental > Terrestrial > Soil >... | reverse complement strand
AGACGCGCGGACCCTGATGTGGGCGCGGAGTCAAAGGGCAGATAGTACGTGCGCACCGTTTCCCAATAGTCGGAACATTCGTTGAGCGCTTCGATATCGAGCTGCGTGTCGCGAGGCGTGTGGCGCAGAGCTTCGACGATAGAGTTGAGGTTCGGCTGGCTGGTGCCGCCACTCATGGAAGCCACGGAAGCATCGGCGACGTCCACGCCGGCGTCCGCTGCCTTCAGCACGGAAGCCGCGTTGAGGCCGCTGGTGTCGTGCGTGTGGAAGTGAATGGGGACCTCGATTTCTTCGCGAAGGGCGCGGACGAGTTGGAAAGAAGCGTAGGGCTTGCACAGGCCGGCCATGTCTTTGATGGCTAAGAAATGCGCGCCGAGCTTTTCCAATTGCTTGGCCATGCTGACGTAATACTTGAGCGAATACTTCGGCCGGCCCTTGTCGAGAATGTCGCCGGTGTAGCAAATGGCCGGCTCGCAGACAGCGCCGGTTTCGAGCACGGCATCGATTGCAACGCGCATGTTTTCGATGGAGTTGAGCGAATCGAAAATGCGAAAGATATCGATGCCCTGGGCGGACGCTTCGCGCACGAATTCCTGGATGACGTTGTCGGGATATGATGCATACCCTACGGCGTTCGCGCCGCGAAGCAACATTTGGAAACAAATATTCGGAATGCGCAGCCGCAGCTCGCGCAGACGCTGCCACGGATCCTCATGCAAGAAGCGCAACGCGGTGTCAAAGGTGGCGCCGCCCCACATTTCGATGCTGAAGAGATTTGGAAGCCGCTGGGCCACGGCGTTGGCGGTGGCCAGAAGATCGTAGGTACGCACACGCGTGGCCATCAGCGATTGATGCGCATCGCGAAACGTGGTGTCCGTGATCAGCAAGCGCTTTTCCTTGCGCGCCCACGCGGCAAACTTCTTCGGTCCGAGCTTCCGAAGCAATTGCCGCGAGCCGGCGGGCGGTTCGATTCCGGGCACAGTCGGCAGGACCGCCGGGTCCAAGGTTTCCGGGACTTTCTTTCCTTTGACCTCTGGGTTGCCATTGAGAATCACGTCGCCCAAATAGGAGAGCAATTTCGTGGCGCGGTCGCCGCGGCTCGAAATCCGAAAGAGCTCCGGCGAATCATCGAGAAAGGCGGTGGTAACTTCGCCGGCGCGGAATCGCGGATGATTGACGACATTCTCTAGGAAAGGGATGTTGGTCTTGACGCCGCGAATGCGGAATTCGCGCAGCGCGCGATCCATGCGCTGGCAAGCTTCGGGAAGGTTCAGCCCCCACGCGGTCACCTTCACGAGCAGCGAATCGTAATATGCCGCGAGGAGCGCGCCGGCGTATGCTGTCCCGCCGTCGAGACGAATGCCAAATCCCGCGGGGGACCGGTAGGTGGAAATTTTCCCGTAATCGGGCGCGAAATTCTTCTCGGGATCCTCGGTGGTCACCCGGCATTGCAGCGCGGCGCCGTAAAGCGGCACTCCTTCCTGTTTCGGAAGCGATAGCGGCGCTTCATGAAGCTTGCAACCTTGCGCGATGCGGATCTGGGCCTGCACCAGGTCGATGCCGGTGACCATCTCCGTTACGGTGTGCTCGACCTGAATGCGGGGATTCACTTCGATGAAGTACCACTTGCCGGCGTCAACGTCGTAGAGAAACTCGACAGTGCCGGCGTTGCGGTAGTTGGCCTTGCGTCCGATGCGCAGCGCGGCTTCGCACAACTCGGCGCGCACGCTCGCGGGCAGATTTGCCGCCGGTGCGACCTCCACGACTTTCTGGTGGCGCCGCTGCACGGAGCAATCGCGTTCCCAAAGGTGCAACAAATTGCCGTGGTGATCGGCAAGGATTTGCACTTCGATGTGCCGCGCGCGCGGAAGAAATTTTTCCAGAAACACGGAGGCATCGCCGAAAGCCGAGCGTGCTTCGCCCTGCGCTTCTTCCAGCCTGGCGTCAAGCTGCGCGGCATCGCGCACCACGCGCATACCGCGCCCGCCGCCACCCATGGATGCTTTCACGATCACCGGATAACCGATTTCGCGCGCGATGGTGTGCGCTTCGCTCGCCGATTTCACGGGCTCTTCTGTACCGGGCAGCACGGGCACGCCCGCGGATGCGGCGAGTCTTCGCGCCGCGGTTTTGTCTCCCAGCAACTCGAGCAACGCGGGCGTCGGCCCGATAAAGGTGATGCCAATCTTTTCGCAGGCGCGCGCGAACGCCGGATTCTCCGACAGGAATCCGTACCCCGGATGAATCGCGTCAACATTTTTTTCTTTCGCGAGCGCAACGATTCCCGCGATGTCCAGGTACGCCTCCACCGGTCCTTTGCCGGCGCCGACCTGGTAGGCTTCGTCGGCCTTGAAGCGGTGCAGGCCCAAGCGATCTTCCTGCGAGTAGATACCGACGGTGCGCAGTCCGAGCTCATTCGCGGCGCGAAAGATGCGAATGGCGATTTCGCTGCGGTTGGCCGCGAGCAGTTTTTGTATGTTTTTCGGCTTCGTCATCACGGGCGCGAAATCAAGGGTCGCGAGAAACTTTACATTTTTACACGAGCGGGCCGCGATGCCGCAGGAGTTTTTTCAATGCGGAGGGCAAAGAAAATTTATCGAATAACGGAAGATTTCGGTCAGAAGGAAGCCGGCAGAGCCTCCGCGCTCACTGGCCGCGGCGTTGTGGATTTCAACTGCTGCAGCTCCGCTTCGACTTTGCTCCATTCTTTGGGCTTGCGTTTAGTGGCATAAGGAGCGTTGGGGTCGGAGAAAAAGTCCAACAGTTCCGCGCGAAGATCGGGTGTCATGTCGGCAAAATTTTGCTCGGCAAGCTTGCCGAGCAGCTCGGCATGCGCATCATCATTCATGCGGTATTTGCCCGGAGGAGTGAATTCGCCCACATCGAAATTGTCGTTCGGCAGCTTCAAGCGCCCCTCACCCTCTTCTTTCAAGAGGCCCCGATAGCGGTCCATGGTGGCGTTGAAGCTGGCCTCGAACATTCGCTCGGTTTCCGGAGTCGGAGTCCTGAGCTGTAACACTCGCAGCGGCCCGAATTTTGGCAACAGACGATAGACAAACGCGAGGAAGTGGTCCCAGAAAGTCGGCGGCTGATATTGCTTTCCCCAACTGCGTTCGTAGCTGGAGCGTGAGAGGTTATAGAGAAACTTCCTGCGAGTTATGCCGGGCACGTCGCTTTTGATCTCTTTTTTCTTGAGAGACCAAGCCACGCGTGTCGCTCTGGGAATGAGCTTGCTGACATCCCGCCGGTAGGAGCCGATCACCTTCTCTTCGTTATCGAGCACCTTTCTCAAATCCACACCATAGGTCTCACGGAAAGCCTGCTCGAGCAGCGGGGCGGCGACCTGAAAGCCGATGAAGTCGTGATAGCTATCCGGGGCATAGCGTTCCTTTGCGACTTCAAGAACATCGAAGCCAAATTCGGTCTTCACGTGCGCGAGCGGGTCATCTTCATAGGTCACGGAGTCGCCGTGTTTTTTCCTCAGCTTGGGATACAGAATGGGCACGGCGCGGTTCGTGCCGATGCGATGCCCATTATTGTCCGCGGCATAGTGCGCCAAGGCCCCGAGGGCGAAAGCGTATTCGTTCAAATCCTTGGAATCGCGGATCAAGATGAGGACGAAATCGCCGCTGCGGACATAGTGCGCGAGGTCGCTGAAGAACATGCTGCCGTGCGGGTAGTAACCCATGTCTTGGATGATCGCGCCGCCGTACGCATAACCATGCGCCTCGCGCAATTCTTCCGGTGTAACGTCCGGAAAACGCTTCAGCAGCAGCGGCTTAATGTTGGTGTCCCACGCCGAATCAATGATGGCTTCATGCGAGAGCACCGAATATGCCGCAACCTTTGCTGGGCAGGAAATAATGAACGCAAGAATCGCCAGCAGCGCACCGAGTTTTGAGAACAATTCCGCCCCTCCGATAATTCCTCGCAAAACGCCCGTCGAGTCTAACAGTGGGCAAAGTTGCATGATCGATGGCGGCGCGAGGAGCCACTAACCAAATTTGATGTTGCGGACTGTTCAAAGGGACGCACTGGCAGAAAGCAGGTGGTTGTTGGGGTCATTCGAATCGCAGCAGGGTGTGGGAACCTGCTCTTCGCTCAGTACTTGCGCAAGACGCCGATGACGCGGCCTTGTATCTTCACTTCGTTGGCCGGAACGATGATGGGCGCCATTTCCGAATTGGCGGGCTGCAGCCGAATTTTTCCCGGCCCTTCGCGATAAAATCTCTTTAGCGTTGCTTCTTCTCCATTGATCAATGCCACAACGATCTCGCCGGAGTTCGCCACCTGTGTTTGCTCGCAAACGACGAAGTCTCCATCCATGATGTGATCCTCAATCATAGATGTGCCTTTTACCTGCAGGGCAAACGAAGTGCCGCCGCGCGCAAAATCCCCGAGGGAGAGCGTCTCGCGCTGTTCGATGGCTTCGAGCGGACGCCCCGCGGCGATACGCCCGACCAGCGGCAATTCCTGCACTTTGCGCTCGATCACCTGGTCCTTCACGGATTTCGGCAACTGCAAAATTTCGATGGAGCGGCTTTGGTTGTAACCGCGGCGAATAAAACCTTTCTTCTCGAGCGTGGTGATGTGCTTGTGGACGGTGGCCAGCGAGGTCAGCTTCATGCCCTTGCCGATTTCCTCGAAGCTCGGCGCGTAGCCATGTTTGGTCTCAAAGGTGACCAGGTAATCGAGCACTTCCTTCTGTCGCTTGGTTAGGGCCATGGATGCAACCTCCGATTCCGGCGCCGCATACTTTTCCGCGGTTGCCTCCACCTTAGGCGAAAAGAAAGCGAAGTGTCAAGCACTTCCTTACGCGGGCATGCGGGATTTGACAAGCTTCCGAGCGACTCCGCGCGTCTCAAAGCAAAGAAGACACCGCATGAGGCTCAGCGCGGGAAAAAAGTAAATTCGTCGCGCGCATGCAACCTCGTACGCTCCGCACACGTCTTTCCAGTTAGAGCACATTGCCCGCGCGGCGGACTCTCTCCCCGCCGCGGGCGAGCCGGTATGGTATCCTTGCCATGCCGGCTCGCGGCGGGCGGAAGCACCATCCATCCTGTTTCTGCTACCGTGTCATCCAATCACTTAGCTGAGCCGCGCTCCTCGCGGGGGAAAATCGCAGGGGAGCTGTCCAAACGGGGTCAGGCAGCCAATGTCGACACTTATTGAATCGCCGCTGAGCAAGCATCGGCGGGAAAAGATCGATCAGGCAGTCATCCGCTTCGCCGGGGACTCCGGCGACGGCATGCAGATCACCGGCAGCCAGTTCACCAATACCGTGGCGCTCTATGGCAACGATATCGCCACGTTTCCGGACTTTCCCGCGGAGATTCGCGCCCCTGCCGGCACTTTGCCGGGGGTAAGCGGCTACCAGCTTCATTTCTCTTCCAGGGACGTCTACACCCCGGGGGATGCTGTCGACGTGCTCATTGCCATGAATCCCGCGGCGCTGAAGGTGAACGTTGCCGACTTAAAAGCCAACGGCATCCTCATCGTCAATTCCGACAGCTTCAAGGAAACCGACCTGCGCAAGGCGCAGATGACCTCCAACCCGCTCGAGGATCACTCGCTGGACAAGTTCCGGCTCTTTTCCGTCGAACTGGAACGCCTGACGCGCACCGCCCTGGAGCACCTCGGCCTGGATGCCAAGTCGATGGACCGCTGCAAGAACTTCTTCGCGCTTGGCATGTGCTACTGGCTTTACAACCGTTCGATGGATTCGACGGTCCGATGGATTGAAGAAAAGTTCAAGCACAAACCGCTGCTGGTGGAAGCCAACAAGCTGGCCATGAAGGCTGGGTACTCGTACTGCGAAGCCACGGAAGCGTTTCAGATCAGCTACGAGATCCCACCGGCGCAACTGGCGCCCGGCGTTTACCGGAATTTGAGCGGCAACCAGGCGCTTGCGCTCGGCTTCATCACCGCTGCGCAAAAATCGGGGCTGCGGCTATTCCTAGGAAGCTACCCGATTACGCCCGCATCCGACATTCTGCACGAGTTGTCGCAATATAAAGACTTCGGCGTGATGACTTTCCAGGCGGAAGACGAAATCGCCGCGATTACTTCTGCGATCGGCGCGGCTTACGCCGGCGCGCTGGCCATTACCGCAACCTCCGGCCCCGGGATGGCGCTGAAAACCGAGGCCATGGGCCTTGCCGTGGCTGTGGAAATCCCGTTGGTTGTCTGCGACATTCAGCGCGGCGGACCTTCGACCGGGCTTCCGACCAAGACGGAGCAAGCCGATTTGCTGCAAGCGCTGTTCGGGCGCAACTCCGAAGCGCCGATTCCGATTGTCGCCGCCGCAACGCCCAGCGATTGCTTCTGGGCCGCAATGGAGGCCAGCCGCATCGCCATCAAGTACATGGTGCCGGTAATCCTTCTCTCCGACGGATATTTGGCAAACGGCGCCGAGCCGTGGCGCATTCCGGATGCTGATGACATTCCGGAGATCCCAGTGCATTTTGCAACCGAGCCCAACTCCCCGACCGGCTATCTGCCTTACAAGCGCGATCCGCAGACCTTGGCGCGGCCTTGGGCGGTACCTGGAACGCCTGGGCTGGAACACCGCATCGGCGGCCTTGAGAAGCAGGACGTCAGCGGCAATATCAATTATGAGCCGCTGAATCACGAAAAAATGGTGCGCATCCGCGCAGCAAAGGTCGCGGCCATCGCGCAAGACATTCCGGACATCGAGCCGGTGGGCGACACGGCGGGGGATTTGCTGATTATTGCGTGGGGCTCCACGCATGGCGCGATTACCGCGGCGGTGAACGCGCAGCGTGCGGAAGGCCGCCGGATTGGGCACGTACATCTGCGGCATTTAAATCCGCTGCCTTCCAACTTGGGCGAGGTTATCACGCGATTCAAGAAAGTGCTGGTGCCGGAGTTGAACATGGGCCAGTTGCTTTGGGTGCTGCGCGCCAAGTATCTGGTGGACGCCGAGGGCTTGAACAAAATTCAAGGCCGCCCGTTCAAGCAAAGTGAAGTAGAGCAAAAAATCGAAGAAATGCTGGATGCGTAAGAGATCGTATATAAACGTGAACGGAATCTGGAGCAATACGAAATGTCGACCGCAACGCTGCCACCGCCACTGACAAAAAAGGATTTTCAGACCGACCAGGAGGTCCGCTGGTGTCCGGGCTGCGGCGATTATGCCATTCTGTCCGCGGTACAGTCCGTGTTCCCGGAACTGGGCATCAAGCGCGAAAATTTTGTCGTGGTTTCCGGCATCGGTTGCTCGAGCCGTTTTCCGTATTACATGAACACCTTCGGCTTCCACACCATCCACGGCCGCGCGCCGGCGGTCGCGACAGGAATCAAAGCAATTCGGCCGGACCTGGAAGTCTGGGTGGTTACCGGTGACGGCGATGCTCTTTCCATCGGCGGCAATCACACGATTCATATGTTGCGACGCAATGTGGGCTTGAAAGTCCTGCTCTTCAACAATCGTATTTACGGGCTTACGAAGGGTCAATATTCGCCCACCTCGGAAGTCAACAAAAAAACAAAGTCGACGCCATTTGGCTCCGTGGACCGCCCATTCAATCCGGTGTCCCTAGCCATCGGCGCGGAAGCCACTTTTGTGGCGCGCTCGGTGGATGTTTTCCAATCGCACTTGAAAGACACGCTGAAGCATGCCGCGGCGCACAAGGGCTCTGCGTTTGTCGAAATCCTGCAGAACTGCAACATCTTTAATGACGGAGCATGGTTCTCGATTACCGAGCGCGACGCGCGCAGCGAGAATGTGCTGCAGCTCGAGCACGGCAAGCCGCTGGTCTTCGGCAAAAATCGCGACAAAGGCATACGCCGCAAACCCGACGGCGACATCGAAGTCGTGCCGCTCGGCAACGGCATCTCAGAATCGGATCTAATTGTTCATGACGCGCATCATCCGCGTCCGTCGTATGCCTTTTTGCTCTCGCACATGGAGCATCGCCCCGGCTTCCCCACGCCAATCGGCGTGCTTCGCGCGTGGGACGATCTGCCTCGCTACGAAGACGTCATGAACCAGCAGATAAAGGACGTCATCGCCAAGCGTGGTCCAGGCGACCTGAACAAACTCTTGCACGCGGGCGACACCTGGGAAGTGCGCTAGCTCCGCCCGCAACCCCGAGAATCTCAAACTTCGTCCAATAACCCGCCCTTCATTGGTACTCTTTTGGGCCTACGGGTTTCCGGTGTATACTCCAGCCACTTAGCAAGCCTCGAGTCTCTAAATGGCGGATTCTCCTCTCGGCGAGCGTCCAATTCCGGCTCCTCCCACTGACGAGCCCCGGCTCGAATCATGGGGAGAAATTGCCGCGTACCTGCGCCGCGAAATACGAACCGTGCAGCGCTGGGAAAGGTACCAAGGATTACCGGTACGCCGCCTGCAAATCGGGAAGCTCGGCTCCGTTTACGCCTACCGCTCGGAATTGGACAAGTGGTACCGCGAACGACAACCGCACGCCGAAAATGGAGAAGAAGACGCCGGGAAGGCTCCGGATGCCGAGATTGCAGCTCAAATTACAGTCTCTGCGGATGGCGAGAAGGAAGAATCAAAGAACGAAACCTCTAGCAGCGAACTCCCGCCTCCACGCCCGCGCATTACCCGTTTGCACATCACCATTACCCTTCTAACCTTGCTTGCTCTCGCGGTTGTAACCCCGGGGGTCTACTTCCTGCGTAGCGGGCATTCTCCCGTGCGCTCAGCGAGCGGGAAGATTCGCTTGGTCGTCCTACCATTTGCGAATCTGAGCGGTGACGCTCAACAAGACTATTTCAGTGCCGGCTTGACCGACGAAATGATTACGCAACTCGGCCGCCTGGACCCGCAGCGCCTCGGTGTCATTGCGGCGGACTCTTCGAAGCCCTTTGCCAGTAAACCGATCACAGAGATCGGCCGCACCCTCGACGTGCAGTATGCGCTCGAAGGCAGCGTCCGCCGCGGCGGTAATGAAGTCCGCATTAATGTGCAGCTTATTCAAGTGAGCGACCAGACGCACATCTGGGCCAACTCGTATACCGGGGATCTCCGCGACATCCTTCATGTTCAGGACGAAGTTGCTGCCGCGGTCGCGAGCCAGATTCGCGTGGCGCTTCCCGTGGGTGCTCTCGGCGTAAATGGGGCAAAGGGAACAGCGCGCGCCGTCAACCCCGAAGCCTACGAAGCTTATCTCCGCGGCCGCCTCTACTGGACCAATCGCGGGGACCTCCATAAGGGCATCGAGGCCTATCAGCAAGCCATCGACAAAGACTCTAATTTCGCGCTCGCCTATGCAGGTCTCGCCAGAACCTACGCCCTGCTCGGCCAAGTGCCTTATGACGATATGTCTCCGGTCGACGCCAAACCCAAGGCCCGCGAGGCGGCGGAGCGCGCCCTACAGCTCGATCCCCAGTTGGGGGAGGCTTACTCTGTCTTGGCCAACGTCTCCTTCAGTTACGACTGGGATTTTGAAGCGGCCGAGCGCGAGTTCCAGCGCGCCTTCGCCCTCAACCCTAACGACGCCACCGCGCACCTGTGGTACAGCCACTACAACATGATGCGCAACCACATTCCGGTAGCGCTACAAGAAAACTCGCGCACGCTCGATCTCGACCCCGTTTCGCCGCTGTTCAACACCGTTCGCGCGGAGATCTACTACAACTCGCGTCAGTACGATTTAGCCATCGACCAGGCAAGTCACACCATCGAGCAGTACCCGACCTATTGGCTGACCTATATTTGGCTGGGCTCCGCCTATCGCGAAAAGAAAATGTATGCGGAGGCGCTGCAGCAGTTTTCCGAGGCGCGCAAACTATCCAGCGATCATCCCGCTATAATGGCCTTGTACGGTCACACGCTTGCGCTGGCTGGCGATCGCGCTGGTGCACGCAGGACCCTTGCGGATCTTCACCTTCTTGCGCAATCGCGCTACGTCTCCTCACTTTACTTTGCAGCGGTGTATACCGGACTGGGCGAAAGAAGTACCGCGTTGGAATGGCTAGACAAAGCCTACAAGGAACGAAACGACCGCTTGCTCTACCTCAATGTGGATCCCATGGCCGACCCGCTCCGCTCCGAGCCTCGCTTTCGCGACATGATGAAACGCCTTCATCTGCCCTGACAAGCACATCCTTCGCCCCTCGTTCGCGCACTGACCGCAAAACTGTCTATTCCTGGACACACATTTTGGCCCTGCGCGCATGATTGCGCTCCCGCCCTGCGACAAACAACGACATTAAGCGCCTCTCCGCAGGAATCGTTCCTTGTCGCTTGAAGGACGCCCTCGTCGCCGGTTACCGTCCGCTTACCAAGGAGAAACGCACATGTTTTGGTTTTCTGCGGCCCTATCTGCGGCGGGAATGTTAGAATCCGTAGTCTGTTCGTGCCTCGTTGCGGAAGTGGCCGGCTACTGGCTGCATCGGCTGCTCCATACTGACAGGCTGCCTTTTCTGAGCCGCCGTCACATGGTTCACCATCTGCTCCTGTACGGACCGCTGCAGCCGATGCGCGCTGCACATTACAAGGACGCTACCCGCGGGCGGTTTTCACTCGGTAACGTCGGTTTCGAGTGGCTCGCTCCGTCGGCTGTACTTTTAATCTCTTGTTGGGGAGTGATGTTCCTGCTTCACGTACGGCCCGTTTACCAATTCGTCGTGCTAGGCAACCTTGTGACTTGGCCGTTTTTCACTTTCAGCTTTCTCCACGACGCCATGCACGTCCGCGAATTCTGGATGGCTCGCATGCCCCTGATCAACCGCTGGTTTCGACGCGCCAGGCGCCTTCACGACATTCATCATCACAGCGTTAATGGCGCCGGCCACATGGATGCCAATTTTGGCATCGGTTTTTTTCTTTTCGACCGCATTTTCCGCACCCTGGCCACGCGCCACAGGCCGCTCAACCGGAGAGGCTTGGCAATCGCCTTGCAACGTTATAGATTAGCAATGCCTTTAGATTCTTTGGATGGCGAAATTACAGAGAAACGAGAGGCGGCGTTTCAATGACGGACGCGACAGTCAAGGAAACCGCCCGCCCGGGCAGCTCTGCACCGGATTCCCGGCGGCGCGCCGTAAAACCAGCGCGCGCGGACGCCGGCAAAACGCCTGCCGAGAAAATCCGCGTCTTCGTGACGGCAGAAAACCGCCTCCTGCGTGAAACTTTGGCCCGCGTTCTTTCCAAGGGCGGCGGCATCGAAGTCATTGCAACAAACTCCGCCGCTCCATTTCACACGGATGCGTTGCTAGAGACCTGTCCGGACATCCTTCTCCTTAACTCCCGCGGAAACCTCGAGGAGGACTTGTCGGCCATACAGCAGGTCCGCGCCGCGGCGCCTGCCGTCCGCATCCTGCTGATTGGCATGACCAAGGACGAGCGCGAATTCCTACAGTGTGTGCGCGCAGGCATCAGCGGCTACTTGTTGCGCGATGCTTCCTCTGGAGAGGTTCTCCAAGGTGTGCAGGCCGTGTACGCCGGAGAAGCCGTGTGCCCCGGCGCGCTTTGTGCCGTTCTGTTCCGTTATTTTGAATCCGATGCCGCTAGCCTTCCATGCGCCAGCGGCCGCCGACGCTTGGGTCTCAGCCGGAGGGAGCTGCAACTTATCCCTTTGATCGCGCAAGGGCTCACCAACAAAGAAATCGCGAATCATTTCTCGCTTTCCGAACAGACCATCAAGAATCACCTCTATCGCATGAAGCACAAGATCGGCGCCGAAGATCGATTCGAAATGGTGCAGCTCTATCGCACGCAAGGCTTCCTCGTCTAGTTTTGCCCATCCACGCTTCGCAAGTTGCGTGTATGATTTCTTCTAACCCCTGTGACCACCTGGGAGCCGCAAACTTACCTTCGCTATGCCGACATCCGCTTCCGGGCCGGCCTCGACCTCATCGCCCGCGTCCCCAAATCCGAATATCCGACGATCTACGACCTCGGTTGCGGAACCGGGCACTTGACCCGCATCCTTGCCGACAGGTTTCCCAAGTCCAAAATCATCGGAATCGATTCCTCTCCCGAAATGCTCGCCGAAGCTCGCCGCGAATTCCCTACTCTTGCCTGGCAGCAAGCCGACATTAGCTCGTGGCACCCGCTGACTTCTCCTGACCTCATCTACACCAACGCCGCGTTGCAATGGGTTCCTGACCATGAAACATTACTGCCCTCGCTGCTGAACAAGCTGCGGCCCGGCGGCGTTCTGGCCATGCAAGTTCCTCGGCACTTCGAGTCGCCTTCGCACCTCGGCCTGAAGGAACTCGTGATGCAAAGCGAGTGGCGCGCCAAGCTCGAGCCTCTGCTACTCGCGCCCATTCCTCCTCCGGAAACGTATTGGCGCTGGCTCTCGCCGCATGCTCGCAATCTCGACGTGTGGGAAACCATCTATCTGCAGGTGTTGGACGGCGAAGATCCTGTCGTCAACTTCATGCGCGGCACCGCGCTTCGCCCTTTTCTGTCCGTTCTGTCGAAACGTGAAGCCGGCAAGTTTATCGACGCTTTCGCCGAGCGCATGACTGCCGCTTACCCCGCTCAGCCCAATGGCCAGACGCTTTTCCCGTTCCGCCGCCTCTTTCTTGTCGCACAGCGCTAGTCAGACGCAAAATTTTCATGGTCCTAGTACGTCGGCGACAATCTTTTGGGCTCCATATATGTCTCATTTGGTTTCGCTTACAGAAAGACGGTAGCCCAGCAACTTTGGAACTGATCGTGCCATCTACCTTGCACCAGCCGGAAGTGATCTGGAGGAAATAAAAATGCGCTTCCGCGCTATCCTGACTCTGGTTACGCTGTTCATTCTTACCGTATTTGTGGCATGCTTAAGTGTCGCGATTTCGTCCGACGCGCTAGCCTCCCAGCCGCATAGCCGCCTGTTCAAGGAAGCCACCGAGCGCGGCTCCGTTTCCGGCAAAATCTCAGCCATCGGAGACGCTTCCTTTTCGGTGGACGTGAAAAAGAGCCAGGACCTGGTCACCCTTCAGTTCCTGATCGACGACACGACCAAAGTCGAGGGACATCTGGAAGTTGACTCCCTGGCCACCGTCGACTATCGAACCGACGACGGGAACAACATCGCTACTCACGTAGTCGTGCAGCCGTCGAACTCATCGCGATAAACGGGCGCGCTGTTTTTCGCCGCACGGATTCGTATCGCCCTCACGAATCCGAAACGAAGTCTTCGCTCTTGCCCAAGGGGAAGCGTTCATGCGCACGACCCTCAAACTCGTCTCGCCTCTTATTGTCAGCGTCGTTGTTGTGTCCCTGCTATTCGCGGCCTACCAGGCCCGCACGGAGCGGCGCATCTTGCGCAACGATCTTTCTCGCCGGGCGGAGATTCTCGGGGAAAGCCTGCAGGAAAGCGTCGAGCCACAGTTTGACCGGCCTTTGCCGGACAAGAGTCTGCAACGCCTGGTGGATCGTTTCGGCCAGCGCGAACACCTGAAAGGCGTTGCCGTTTACAATGCCAATGGCGTGGCCCTTGCCGTAACCTCCGGCCTTGCTTCTCTCTTCCAACTCCGGCCTGCCGCTGCCGCCTATGCTGCCGAGCGCAACGTCGGCTACGCCGAGTTCCAGCGCGTCAACGACACGCCAATCCATGTCTATGCCCTGCCTCTTCACCGCAATGGCCAACTGGTTGGCACGCTGGCGTTGGTGCATGACACCACGTACATCGACCGTCAGGTTGATCACACGTTGCGCGATTCCGTCGTCAACGCTCTGGTGCAAACGCTCCTCATCACCATTCTCGCGCTGATTCTCGTTCGCTGGGCGCTGACCGGCCCGCTTACACGTACAGCCAAATGGCTGCGCACCCTGCGCACCGGGCAATCGCACGCGGCTCCTTCGCTTCCGGAGGGCGAACTTTTCGATCAGCTCCATCATGAGGTCACGCATCTCGCGCGCGACCTCAGCGCCGCTCGCGCCACCGCCGAGGAAGAAGCGCGCCTCCGCAACACCAACGCTTCGTTATGGACGGCCGAACGCCTGCGCGTCAGCTTGAGCAACAAATTGCAAAACAAGCCGCTCTTTGTAATCGCCAATCGCGAGCCGTATATGCATGTCCACAGCAACGGCAACAATGGAAATATTCAGGTTATCGTTCCCGCTAGTGGCCTGGTTACCGCTCTCGAACCCGTGCTCCTCGCCACCGAGGGCACCTGGATCGCCCACGGCTCCGGCAGCGCCGACCGCGAAACGGTCGACGCCAAGGATCATCTTCGCGTTCCGCCCGACCATCCGAGTTACACGCTCCGTCGTGTCTGGCTTAGCGCAGAAGAAGAGAAGGGCTACTACGAAGGCTTCGCCAACGAAGGTATTTGGCCGCTCTGCCACATCGCGCACACTCGCCCGGTCTTCCGTCCCGAGGATTGGATCGCTTATCAGGAAGTCAATCGCCGCTTCGCCGATGCGGCTATCGAGGAGATGGAATCCACGGAGTCACCCATTGTCCTGGTGCAGGATTATCATTTCGCTTTGCTTCCCCGCATGATCAAGGAGGCGCGCCCGGACGCCCGCGTAGCCATCTTCTGGCACATTCCCTGGCCCAATCCCGAGGTCTTCGGCATTTGCCCCTGGCAGCGTGAACTGATCGACGGGCTGCTCGGCGCCGACCTCGTGGGATTTCACATCCAGTCTCATTGCAATAATTTTCTCTCGACGGTTGATCGCGCCGTGGAGGCGCTCACCGAATGGGATCGCTTCTCGGTGAACCGCCAAGGACACGTCACCCGCGTGCGGCCTTATCCCATCAGCGTGGCGCTTCAGGAAAACGCCAATTCCGCGCAGCCCACGCGCACGATGACCGAAGAAAGCGCCGCGCTATGCAACGAGCTCGGCATTAGCGGCACGTTCCTCGGCGTTGGCGTCGATCGCATCGACTACACCAAGGGTATTCTTGAACGCTTCCGCGGCATTGAACTCTTCTTCGAGCTTTACCCGTCGTACCAGCGCCGCTTCACCTTTATCCAGATAGGCGCGCCGAGCCGCACCAATATCGGCCGCTATCAGACTTTGCTCGACGAAGTGTCCGCCGAAGCGGAGCGCATCAACGCGCGCTTCCAGGCCGGTCGCTGGAAGCCCATCGTCTTTCTCAAACGCCATCATTCGCACCAGGAAATCGCCCGTTTCTATCGCGCCGCTTCGCTGTGTCTGGTCACTTCCCTGCACGACGGAATGAATCTCGTCGCCAAGGAGTTTGTCGCTTCTCGCGAGGATAATAGCGGCGTCCTGATCCTTAGCACCTTCGCGGGTGCGGCCCTCGAGCTCACGGACGCGCTGCTCGTCAATCCTTACGATGTCCAGCAACTAGCCGGCTCCATCCATCGCGCTCTGAATATGCCCGCCGACGAGCAAACCACGCGCATGCAACACATGAGCACTTCCGTTCGCGAACACAATGTCTACCGCTGGGCTGCCAACTTGCTATCCGACCTTACGGACATCCGCATCGACACACCCGACCGCGTCGAATCCAACGAAGCCTCGCCCGCTGAAGTTGTGATTGGAAAACAGGAGCGCGCTCGAGGGGCTTAAGACGCGCGATAGGTTGCTTCGCCCAGGGAAGCTGCTCCGCTATCTCCGTCCGGCCGCGGCCGCCACCGCACCAGGGAAAAACGTCTTCCCGCTCAGGACCTTCCTCACCGCTTCGACCAGATCCTGACTGGCTCGCGATTTCGCCACGTATCCATGCGCCCCCGCGTCGATAATCTCGCGAATCACTTCGTCAGAATCGTGCACCGTAAAGAACAGAATCTTGGCCGCTTCCCGTTCTTGCCGGATCTGCATCGCCGCCTCAATCCCGCTGAGCCCCGGCAGGTTCACGTCCATGATCACCAAATCCGGCTCCAACTCCGCGCTTTTGCGCACGACTTCTCTGCCTTCTACGGCCTCCCCGCACACTGCCCACTCGTCGTGGCTTTCTATCAATCCCCTCAGCCCCCGCCGCATCAACTCGTGGTCGTCCGCAATCAAAATGCGTTGCCGGGCGTCTTGCGCGGAACGAAGCGCGAAACTCAAGGATGATCGGCTTTCACCATCTTCAAACTCTTCTCCCGCTTTCTTGATCGGCAGTGTTGCTGCCACTCGCGTCCCATTGGTTCCAAAATCAACGCTCAAGCTTCCGCCCAGTTGGTGCAGGCGCTCGCGCATTCCGGGAATGCCCACACCCAACGGAGCCGGCCCATCCAACTTTGCCCGCGCCGCTCCCGTTTTAATGCCATGCCCATAATCGATAATCTCTAGCTGCACTTCCCCGGAATCTTGCGAGATCTTGATCTTGGCCGCCGAACTCCCCGAATACCGGTGCACGTTGGTCAGGCTTTCCTGCACAACGCGAAACAGCGTTGTCTCCGCGTCGATGGAGAGGCGTGGAACGTCGGCGTCGATAGCCACTTCCAGCTTAATGCCGCTTCGTTTCTGAAAACCCTCCGCGTACCAGTGCACTGCCGACGCCAGCCCGCACTCATCCAGCAGCGGCGGGTGCAAGATGTAGGACAGCGTCCTGATTTCCTCGCCAATCTGACCCACAGTGTCCCGGCTTTCCTTGATCGATTCCTGAGTTTCCGACTTGCTCTGCGCCGTTAGCCTGGCCAGGCGGTCCAACGACATCGAAAGCACCGCGACCTTCTGGCCGGTAACATCGTGCAAATCCCGCGCGATTCGCCGGCGCTCTTCGTCCTGCAGTTGCAAGAGCCGCGCGGACAATTGGCGCAGCGATGTCTCTGTTACGCGCAAAGCTTCGTTGGCGTCGACGATCTCGGTGAGCTCCGTCGCTACTGCGCAGATGGCTTCGAGCCCCAGTTCGCGGTTCGGGCTCAGCGTTAAGCGAATCGTTCGCGGCTTCCCACTTCTCCTCAGCAGCCGGATCTCGCCGCGCGTGCTGGCCAGCTTGGCGCCCAGAATCAGCGTCTTCAAAAATTCGGCGTCGTTCCCGGACACGAAATTGTACAGCGGCGTTCCGATGAATTTCTCCAGCGGCACTCCGAAAAAAGCCGCGAAGCTCTTGTTCGAATACAGCACCGTGCCGTCATCGGAGAGCGTCGCCGCGCCCTCTTCGATCGTCTCCACCAGCAGCCGGTACGGATGCTCGGCTCCCTGCAGCGTAAACACCTGGTCCCCATGGCTGCTGGACACCAACACCGCGTCCACCTCTCCCATGTGGATCGCACGCAACGTCTCTTCGAGTTCCGCCACCCGGGCCTTCAGGTCTTCCACCAAATTCGGCTGCCTGGTCTCTTTTTTTTGCTTCTTCACGCTCCCACCCCTAAGCGACCTTCAAATCCAGCCCCAACACCACTCTCTCTTGATTTGAAAAATCTCCGACCAGCCGGCGCAACGGCAATGGCAGCCTCTTGATCAGCGTCGGCGCCGCGATGATTTGATTCTCCGAAGCCAGAGCCGGCTGCTGATAGATATCGACCACTTCCAGCTCGTACCGGCCCTTCAGGTATCTTTCACAAAGGCGCCTCAGATTTTCTATCGACTTCACAGACCTGGGTGTCTGGCCGGTCACAAACAACCGCAAAAGATATTTCTGCTTCACGACTTTGTCGCCATTGCTTCCCGCTTTGTCTCCGTTTGAGTTCACTTTGCTTCTGCCTCCCGCAGGTTCAGTCCAACCAGCACCCTATTCCGGTCCGACAAATCACCGATGATTTTGCGTATTGGCTCCGGCAGTTTTCGCACCAGCGTTGGAATTGCCAGGATCTGGTCGTTCTGCGCCAGTTGCGGCGTCTTCACCAGATCGATCACGTGCAGCTCGTACTGCCCTTCCAGATGCTCCGCGCAAATCTTCTTTAGGTTCGCCAATGCCGCCAGCGACTTGGGCGTCTGCCCCGCTACGTATAACCGCAGCTCCACAAGTCGCCCATGTCCATTCCTATTCGCCTTTTTCGACGCTGCGCTCGCCCTAGCTCTCATGCTCCTCCCCCATTCTTCCGTTTGCACCCGCCGACCTTCCTTGCTGCGCGCCCGCTCGAAGACTCACCATCTCCACCATGTCTCGCGACAACTCGCGCTCCCTCTGCTGCCCCTGCTCCGACACCAGCGCCACACGCGCCTCTTCCTGCGCAAACTCCGATCGCATCGCCGCAATCTGCACGTCCAATGCCTTCCGCTTGCCTTCCAGGACGCGTCGCTGCTCTTCCTTAGTTTGTTGTTGGAGCATGCTCTCCGCCCTCTCTCGCGCCTCCTGCGACAACCTCGCCGAACCCGTCAGCAGGGTTCCACTCCCCACGTACACCGGCAACAGCCGTATCCCGTCCTTCGACATCACAAATTCCCGCACTTGGTTCGAATGCGCCATTCCACGCGACTTAAGCACATAAATGCACCGGTTCCTCTCGCCATTCAGCTCCACATCCCGCAGGAAAATCCACGTGTCGATCAGTGACGAGATGGCAACATCCGACTGCTCCACATCCTTGTACCGGCCCTGCGTCAGCGCCGTGAAAAACCCGGTGATCTGCCGCGCCTTCAAGAAGTCGATTAGCCGCATCAGCATCGCGTGCAGTTCGACCGTGCTGTTCATCATCAAATTTGTGATCGGGTCGATCACCACCGCGGCAGGCTTGTGCTGCTCCACCAACTTGTGAATCTGCAACAGGTGCATCTCCAACCCGCTCTGGGTCGGTCTCCACGCCTCCAATCGCAGCAGCCCCTTCCTCACCTGTTTCTCCAGGTCGATACCGATCGACCGCATGTTCCTCATGGCCTGCGCTGCAGACTCTTCAAACGCTACGTACAAGCATCGCTTCCCGTCCCGGCATGTCCGTTCCGCAAAAGACGCGGCAAGGCTGCTCTTGCCGGCTCCGGCCGTGCCGGAAACCAGGACCGAGGCTCCGCGGTAAAATCCCTTTCCCTGCAGCATGTCGTCCAGGTCTTTCACGCCGGAAGAAACCCGTTCGTTCGTAACTGCATGATTCAATTTCATCGACGAGCTGGGCAGCACCGAAAAACCGCGCTCATCGATTAGGAATGGAACCTCGTCAGCAACGTGCGAGGCCCCGCGGTACTTCACCACGCGTAATCGCCGGGTTGAAATCTGGTCAGTTGTCCGGTGGTCCAGAAAAATCACGCAATCCGATACATATTCTTCCAATCCATACCGCGTCAGCGTTCCGTCGCCCTTCTCCGCCGTCACCACTGTGGTCAAGCCGCGGTCTTTCAGCCACCGAAATAACCTGCGAATCTCCGCGCGCAGCATCCCCGTATTTGAGAATCCGGAGAAGATCGCTTCGATCGTGTCCAGCACCACGCGCTTTGCACCGATCGTGTCCACCGCGTGCTCCAGACGGATGAACAATCCCTCCAAATCATATTCGCCCGTCTCCTGTATCTCCGCAGGCTCGATGCGCACATACTCGAGCACCACCTTCTTTCGCGCCGCCAATCCCTTTAAATCAAATCCCAGCGACGCCACGTTCTTCGTCATTTCCTCGGAGGTTTCTTCGAAGGTCATCAACACGCCGGGCTCGTTGTACTGCGTTGCCCCGCGCACTAAAAACTCCAACCCGAACATTGTTTTGCCGCAGCCCGGACCTCCGCACACGATGGTCGGCCGGCCTTTCGGCACGCCTCCATTCGTCACTTCATCAAAGCCCGCGATCCCCGTAAGCGCTTTTTCCAGCCGCGTCACGTTTGCCGCAGCGTTGCCGTTTCGATTCTTACGCATCGTTGAATATTTCGACCGCTGCTCCATGGTTCTGATCGACATGAATTGGATGGGACAACCCTGAGCGCCCATATTATCCATATATCCTCCGCTGGACAACCGCGCGCTCGCAAAAAAAGCGCATTTTTATTGGATATTTCACACATTCCGTACAGGAAACCCTGTATGGACGCGCCTCTGTTCCATGTACCGCGCGAACTCTCGCTCTGCAGCCTCCCTCAATTCACTAACTTTTTCGCAACTCGCCCCTTCCCGTCGGGCATCCAACTTTCGACGACAGACCATCTCAGTCCCGGGGCCAGCCCTCCGCTTGAATCGTAAAATCTAATCTTCCAAGGAGAACGGGGACCATGAAGCGTTTAGTTTTTCTATTTATTCTAGCGGGCTGGCTTGTGCCTCTCGCATCAGCTCAAGAGACGGAACACATACAGGTCGGCGTCTTTGCCGACTATTTCCGCTTGGGGCAAACGGACACGAACTTTGGCGGTCTCGGCGCCCGGGTGGGTGTCGTGGCCTTCCGCAGTCTCAAGCTGGAAGGTGAAATGAGTTACGACTTTGATCAGGCCTTCACCGAGAGGGACAATACCACATTGACAGTTCGCCGCTCCGGCATGCGCGTATTGCACGGAGAGTTTGGTCCAAAAGTGAACCTGGGCGAACACTACCACGTTCACCCGTTTGTGACTCTCAAGGGTGGGTTCATCGATTTTCGAATCAACAACGCTCCGGCCACCATCGGAACTTTTTTCAGCAGCGTGGACAATCTCCGTCGTAACAATGTCAACGGCGTCCTGTACCCTGGCGGCGGTCTGGAAGGTCATTTCGGTCCGGTGGGCGTGCGTCTGGATATCGGCGACGAAGTCTACTTTAACCACGGCACGCATAACAATCTGCGCATCGCCCTTGGACCCTACATTCGTTTTTAACTCGGAACTCCGGCTCCAAATTCTCTGAGCTTCCCGCGGTGAACCCTCGGCTCCGGCAGATCCTCGGAGCCGAGGGCTTTTTTATTTTGGAAACAAAGAGCGCGGAACTATTCCTCCTCTGTGTCCTCTGTACCCTCTGTGCTCCGAACTCCGTGCCCCCTGCCTGCCCCGACCCGGTCGGGGTGTTAAATCTTTCTTCTTACTTTCCTTCTTTGGCTGGATACTCAGTACGCAGCGCCGACAAGTCCGCGAGCATGACCGGATGAATCTCCGCCGTATATCGTCCGCTTTGCACCATCTTGTCCCTGTTTACAATCTTCTGCGCCTCTTCCATTGACGACGCATTGATGATCGCCATCCCGCCAATCCGGCCTTGATCGAGCACCGGTCCCACCACCACGTACTTCCCCGCCTCGACCTCTTCGCGAATATATGCCAGGTGCTCCTGCATCGCTGGGTCCGCAAACTGGACTGGTGTCCACTTTTCACCCTTTTCCAGCAAGCACAAAAAGTACGGCTTCATATTCCTCGGAATGTTCGCGCCCTGCGGAACCTGTCCCGGTGTTTGTGCCACCGCCACACCAGCCAACAGCAACACGAAAGTGAACAGCGCGGTCTTGATCGATTTTTCTCTTCTCAACATGTCTCTCCTTTAGTCAACGCTCTGCTTCAGCCGCAAGTCTGCACGAACGGTAAACTACTGCTTACCGATTCTATTTGTCGACAGAAATAGTCGCATTGTCCGGTCCCTTTTCCGTTGGCTTTCCTCTTGCGCTCTGCCGGGCCCTCCCGAGGACAGGTCCGCCTGCTTCACCCTGTCCCAACCTTGCCCACCTGGTCAGGCCGTTCAAAATAAAGCACATAGCTGCGTACTGGGCCACATCGCCTATTGCCCCCGCCACCTAAAACCCCTAGAATCTGTCTCATCCTGAGTGCAGGTGTTTCTCTCAGGTGCGGTGCAGCAAAACCTTTAGCAGCTACGTAGCGTCAAATGATGCGGCGCTTCTTTTGGAGCCGCCGCGCAACGAAGTTGGGCAGTTCGACCGGTTCTCGCAGCCGCCGTTGTTGAGCGGGAACCATTCACGGAAATGAAGGTTGACCCGGTGAGCAGCCTGGGATACAAACAGCCCTTCACAAAGCGAATTCGAGTCGGGCCATAAAGATCCGGAGCAAACAGTGAAGCAACTGGGACGTGTTTTCCTAGCCGCAGTCCTTGCTGTAACGGTAGCCGTGCCGATGCCGGCCGCGCCCGCCGGGCGCCGAGCTTCGCTGCACCGCGTCTCTCGTTTTCGCGGCGTCCCGACCTTCGCCAACTCCTCGCTCGCGGACATCGGAACATTCGACGATCCCATCGTTCGTGCCGCCGCTGTTGATGGCCTCGGCCGCTACAATGGCGCTGTCGTAGCCGTCGACCCCAATACCGGCCGCATCCTCACCATCGTCAATCAGAAAATCGCTTTCGGCGACGGCTACATTCCGTGCTCCACTATCAAGCCCACCGTTGCGCTTGCCGCGCTTGAAGAAAACGTCATCACCCGCGACACCATGCTCAAGGTCGGCCGCCGCAAGTACATGAACTTGACCGAAGCCATGGCCCACTCCAACAACGTCTTCTTTGAAGAGCTTGGCCGCCGCATGGGCTTTGACACCGTTTCGCGCTATGCCCGCCTCCTCGGCCTAGGCGAACTCGCCGGCTACAACCTGCCGGAAGAGCATCCCGGTTCCTTCCCGATGCAGCCGCCCGCGCACGGCGGCATCGCGCGCATGTCCAGCTTCGGCGAAGGCATTCAGATCACGCCGCTGCAACTGGTTTCGCTCGCCGCTGCGTTTGCCAACGGCGGCACGCTCTACTATCTGCAATACCCGCGCACTGCGGATGAGATTCAGAATTTTACGCCGCGCGTGAAGCGCGATTTGAATATCGCCACTGTTCTGCCTGAAATTCGCGAAGGCATGCTCGCCGCAGTTCTCTACGGCACCGGCAAACGCAGCTTCGATCGCGACGGGGACGAAATGCCGCTCGGCAAAACGGGAACCTGCAACGATCCCACTTCCCGCGTCGGCTGGTTCGTCACTTACGCGGACGAAGCGCATCCGAAAATCGCGCTCGCCGTGCTCCTCCGCGGCAGTTCTCGCCAAGTCATTGGCCCCACCGCGGCGCTAGTCGCCGGCCGCATCTACCGCCGCTTGCGCGAACAAAATTATTTCGCCGCCCAGGCCCAGGCCCGTACAGAACTGAACCTGCTCTCCAGCGGTAAGTAGCACAGCCCGGTGGCACGACCCTCAGAGTGTGCAAACTCTGGGTGCCGCTGCTGAAAAAATCCTTCACCCTGCAAGTTAGTGCCAGCTCCTCGGCCGCGCAATAATTCCTAAATTCGTTTATCGTCCTCAGTAGATGATGGGGAGTTTTGAGAAATCACTCGAGTTGTGATCGGTTAAGCGAAGAACTAACAGGGTACGATCGTCCGCTGGGGCGAAACCACCGGTATAGGCCTCGGTGGCGTCCAGCACGAGGTCGCAGATTTCGCTGGCAGGTTGTTGCGGAGAGACGTTCTCGAGAACCGCTCTTAGGCGCGCCAAACCGAATTCCTGCCGCTCGGTGTTTTCTGATTCGAGGATGCCGTCCGAGGCGAACAATACGACATCGCCCGAGCGAAGATCGACGGTGACTTCGTCGTATTCGGTGTCCGGGAAAAGGCCGAGAGGCACGCCCGCGACGCGAATTTGCTGCACTTCGCCGTCACGCACCAATACCGGGTAGGGCGCTCCAGCGTTTGCGAGGGTGAGGCGGCGTTCGCCTGCGTCGTAGACCGCGAAGGCCATGGCGATAAAACGCGCGTCGAGGCGCGCGCCGTGCAGGCGCCGATTCAGCAATGCAAGCATTTCCGGCGGCGGGCAGGGATGCTCGACGATGTGTTCGCGCATGGTGCCGATGGCGAGAGAGCCAAACAGCGCAGCCGCGGTGCCCTTGCCGGAGACGTCGCCGAGCGCGACGGCAAGGCGGCCCTTGCCGTAGGGAAGAAAATCGTAGAAATCGCCGCCCACTTCGAGCGCCGAGCAGTAACCCGCGGCCAGATCGAGGCCGGGAATTTCGCGAGCGCCGCTGGGAAGCAGTTGGCGCTGAATTTCGCGCGCGGTAGCCAACTCGTCGTGGAGTCGCCGCTCGCTCTTCCGGGCTTCTTCGTAGAGGCGGGCGTTTTCGAGGGCGATCGCTATATAAGAGGCGAGCGTTCCGAGCATGCGTTCGTGCTCCGCCGTGAACGCATGGGTTTCCGCGCTTTCCAAGTCCAGAACGCCGATTAGACGATCCTGCATGAGCAGCGGAACGACGAGTTCCGAGCGAGCAGCTACGCCGGTATCGATTTTGCAGGCAAGAAAGCGAGGATCTAAGAGAGTGTCGGAGACGCGCACGGAGCGGCGTTCGCCGGCGGCGGCACCGGTGAGTCCTTGATGTAGCGGAATGCGTGTGCGCGGCGGGATGGAATCGCCATAGCGCATGACGAAGGCGCTCTCGAGATGTTGGGTTTTTTCATTCCATAACATGACGCTGAAAACGTGATAGTTGACAAGCTTCTTGACGCGCTGCGCGATGCGCCGCAGCAGCTCTTCGCGGTCGAGGATCGAGGTTATTTCGCGGCTGACTTCGTAGAGCAGCGAAAGCGTGTTGGCTTGTTCGGGATAGGAAGCGAACAGGCTGGGGGGAACGGGGTCAGCGTCGCCGACCAGCGGGAATGGCGCGAGTTTGGCAGCCTCATCCATGGACCTAGACCTGGAACCTTAGCCTTGAGAGCCTTGAGGCAATGATAGTTGGATGTGCGCGCCGCGTCCACGTTGCGCTGACGGCGATGCAGGCGTGCCGAGAGCGAGAGCAGCGCAGGGGTACCACCCCCCGGCATTTTGCAAAAGAGTCCGCAAGCCATTGAAAACAAAGAGGACGAGGGCGAAAAAGAGGCGCAAGAGAAACCAAGAGCGTGCAAGCTACTGAAAAAAATAGAGTTGCAAAAAAAGCGGGACAGACAGAGCACTGAGTTCGGAGCATAGCAACCGCAGAGGACGACACCCCCAGGCGTGATCGAAGGGCGCGTGAGACACTTCCGGTGAAGAGCGCGAGGATGGAGACCGAACGCATAGTGAACGGTAGCATGGGCTTACTCAACCGGTAAAGTAAGAAACATTGAATGGTCGAATTTCGAGGTTGAACGGGGATTTGGGAGGGTCGAATGGTTGTGAGGACCACAAGGCGAGAGGCGTCTAGGGAAGTCCCATAGTGGTTTTTGTGCCTTGACTTTCCGTGAGTGCCCATACTATTTTACTCTAGGCCTAGAGTAAACCTACCTGAATTGGAGTCTGGAGCGACCGCACAACCGTGAAAACGCGTGAGCAACGAGATCTGTTTCCGGGTGCGCTGGAGATGATGATTCTCCGAACGTTAAAGCGACAGGCGCTGCATGGGTATGCCCTTGCGCAGCACATCAAGCGAACGTCGAACGATTTGCTGCAGATCGAAGAAGGATCGCTTTATCCGGCTCTTCAGCGCCTGCTGAAGGAAGAGTTAGTGAAAGCCGAGTGGGGCGTTTCGTCCACAAATCGTCGCGTGCGGATTTACAAGCTGACGGCGGCGGGAGTGAAGCATTTGGAGCACGAGGTGTCGCGCTTTGAGAAAATGCTCGAGGGGATTACACGTGTCCTGGCGCCGGGTGAATCATGATGTGGCTCAAGCAGTTATTTTCACGACGTCGTCTCTACAGTGATCTCTCAGAAGAGATTCGGGAGCACCTCGAAGAAAAAATTGAGGACTTGGTTGCAGGAGGCATGAACAGAAAAGAAGCAGCAGCCGCTGCACGCAGGGAATTCGGGAATGTGAGTCTGACTGAGGAAAGCAGCCGCGAAGTGTGGCGGTGGCCGCCCATTGACGACCTCCTCTTGGACGTTCGCTACGCTCTTCGCATCCTGCGCAAGAGCCCAACATTCACCCTCACAGTTATGCTGACATTGGCTATCGGTATCGGGGGCAACACCGCGATGTTCACTTTGATCCGCGCTGTTTTGCTGAAGCCGCTCGAATACCCCGATCCGGACAGGTTGGTGAGCTTATCGCTAAAAGATTTCCGTCAGAACAAGCGCGATGGGTCGTTCACACTGAAGCGATTAGACGAATTGAGGGCGTCGTCCGAATCGTTCAACGCAATCGGAGCGTTTCTGAAACTCCCCGAAAACATATCGTTCTCCGGCCGGAGCCAACCGGAAGCGCTTGTCGGCGCGCGCGTATCGGCAAACTTCCTGGACATCTTGAACGTGAACCCTTTGTTAGGCCGCAGCTTTCTTGAAGAAGAGGACGCGCCCGGCGCGCCTCCTGTGGCGATGATCAGTGCCAGTTTGTGGAGGCGCCGCTTTCAAGGCGATCCGCAGGTGGTCGGC
>Ga0209131_1000584_pt1 | contig 25974 bp, 20 predicted proteins | sample GraSoi_2013_40cm_FD_185826 | JGI IMG/M metagenome (GOLD analysis project Ga0209131, IMG submission 185826) | Grasslands soil microbial communities from the Angelo Coastal Reserve, California, USA - Sample 9_17_2013_40cm (SPAdes) (version 2) | ecosystem: Environmental > Terrestrial > Soil >... | reverse complement strand
ACATAGCCATCGCCTACGGCCCGCATCCCCTTGGCCGCGAGGATGCGGTTCACCTGCGCGCCGCTCATTTCGCCGCGCCGTAAGCGAAGTCGTCGAAGAGCGTGACGCTGTCCGCCTTGGTCCAGATGCCGACCGCGCCCGCCCCCGCGATGTGCGAGTCGTCGAGCTCGATGCGCGCGACCCCATCGAGGATCACGCGGATGCGCGTTCCCGAGAACTCCACCCGCAACGTGTGCCACTTATTCGTCGCGACAGGCGCGTCCACGTACCTGATCGTCTTGCGGCTGCCGCGTTCCGTGTAGTAGAGCGAGACGTTGTTCTCGAGGGCGTTGGCGCGCGCGACGTAGTAATTGTCGCCGTCCTTCCAGCGCCACACCACACCGCCCGCCTGGTCCTCGCGGCCGGAGACGGGCTTCATCTTCACCTCGACGACGCCGTCGGCGAGCGAGGCGTCCTTCACGCACCACGGGAACGTGCCCCGTCCCGATTGCTTCAACACGTTGGGCGCGCTGGGCGCGGTGCCGTCGCGCTCGACCGACCAGCGCGGCGTGCCGGTGCCGGTGACCCCGGCCTTCCAGCCGTCGGGCAGCGCTCCCACGGCGGACGAATCGAAGTTGACGATAGTGATGAGGGCGGCGGCGATGCCTGCGGTGTCCATGGTTCCTCCTGGCGTGAAGCCCTTGAGGCGCTTGGACGGGACACCGTCTTGGGAAACCGGGGAGGCCTTGGATCCCCCGGAGCCATAATGCTGGGCATGACCGACCGAAACGTCAAGCTCGACTCGCGGCTGTACGCGTACCTGCAGGAACATTCCCTGCGCGAGCTTCCCGTCCAGAAGGAGCTGCGCGAGGCGACCGCGGGAATGAAGCACGCCGGCATGCAGATCTCGCCCGAGCAGGGCCAGCTCATGCAGCTGCTGGCCCGCACGGTCAATGCGCGCAAGGCCATCGAGGTGGGCGTCTTCACCGGCTACAGCTCGCTCGCGGTGGCGCTGGCGCTCCCGGACGATGGCAAGCTCGTCGCCTGCGACGTGAGCGAGGAATGGACCGCGATGGCGCGCAGATTCTGGGAGAAGGCGGGCGTGGCGGGGCGCATCGAGCTCATGCTCCAACCGGCACAGCGCACGCTGGACGAGCTCATCGCCGCGGGCGAATCGGCAACCTTCGACTTCGCCTTCATCGACGCGGACAAGGGGCGCTACATGGCCTACTACGAGCGCTGCCTCACGCTGCTGCGCAAGGGCGGCCTCATCGTCGTGGACAACACACTGTGGTCCGGCGCGGTCGCCGATGCGTCGAAGGACGACGAGGACACCCGCGCGATCCGCGCCTTCAATGACGCGGTGCACCGCGACACGCGCGTCGCCGTATCGATGCTGCCGATCGGCGACGGCGTGACGCTGGCGCTGAAGCTCTAGCCACCCTTCTTGTTCGCCATCGCCTCGTTGGTCGATGGCTCGCCGGTGACCTTCTCCTTGGTCTTGCCGGCAAGTTCCTTCGTCTTGTCGACCGGCTTCTCGAGCGCGGCGCGCGCAGCGCTCTCGTGGTCCTGCTTGAGGATCGCGCCGGTGCCCGCGTCGACGTAGATCTCGTTCTGCCCGCTCTTCGCCGGGTCCTTCACGTGGTAGGCGTACACGAGGCACCCGTCCTGGGTCTCGATGCCGCCCTTGACGATGGTGGCGCCCGGGCCCGCGGTGGCGAGCGCGGCCTTCTTGGCCTCGTCTTCCTTCACCTTCGCCGCCTGCAGAAGCTCCGCCTTCTTCGTCGTCATCGACGCCTTCGTGCTGCAGCTCTTGAATTCCTTGTCCGCCGCGCTGAGCGCGAGCGGTGCGGCGAGCAGCGCCGCCAGAATGATCCGCTTCATTGAACCCTCCGTTTCGTCGTGTGGTGGGGTGACCTGTGGAACTGCCACGTTGGAAACCGTCGCGCGCCGCAAGTTTCCGCGACCTCGCTCAGCGTAGGACCAATCCGACAATCAGCAGGAGGACGACAATCGCGGCAGCCACCATCGCGCGGGTCTGCACGCGCTGCACGCGCGCGATCTCGAGCACGGCGGACTCCAGGCGCCGCGTCGTGTCGTCCATGAGCAGGCGATGCGCGAGGCGGGGTAGCTGGGGCAGCGTGCGCGACCAGAGCGGAGCCTCCTCGCGCACCTGCTTCGCGAAGCCGCGCACACCCATCTGCTCGCCCACGAAACGCTCGAGGATCGGCTGCGCGGCCGCGCGCAGGTCGAGGTCGGGATCGAGCTGGCGCCCCAATCCCTCGACCTGCAGCATCGTCTTCAGCAGCAGCGTGAGCTGCGGCTGCACTTCCATGCCGAAGCGCCGCCCGACCTCGAACAGGCGCAGCAGCAGCCTGCCGAAGTAGATCTCCTTCAGCGGCCGGTCGAAGACCGGCTCGCAGAGCGCCCGCAATGCGCTCTCGAACTGGTCCACGCGCGTGCCGGGCGGAACCCATCCGGCATCGACGTGCGCCTGCGCGGCCTTGCGGTAGTTGCGCTCGAAGAACGCGCGCATGTTGATCGCGAGGTAGCTCTTGTCCGCGTCGGAGAGCGTGCCCATGATGCCGAAGTCCACGCCGCAGTAGCGCCCGTCGCGCGCGACGAGGATGTTGCCCGGGTGCATGTCGGCGTGGAAGAAGCCGTCGCGGAAGACCTGCGTGTAGAAGATCTCCACCCCGTCGCGCGCGAGCCTCGCGATGTCGATATGGGCCGCGCGCAGCACTGGCACGTCGTTCACGGGAATTCCATCGACGCGCTGCATCACCATCACGTCGCGGTTGCAGAAGTCCCAGTACACCTCGGGCACCACCAGGAGGCGCTCGTCGGCGAAGTTGCGCCTGAGCTGGCTCGCGTTGGCCGCTTCGTGCACGAGATCGAGCTCGTCGGCGATCGTGTTCTCGAACTCACGCACGACCTCGCGCGGTCGCAGGCGCCTGCCGTCGGGCATCGATCGCTCGACGATTCCCGCGAGCACGTAGAGGAGATCCACGTCCTGCGCGATCACCCCGACGATCCCCGGGCGCAGGATCTTCACCGCGACCTCGCGCCCGCCGACGAGCGTGGCGAAATGGACCTGCGCGACCGAAGCGCTCGCGATCGGCTGCTCCTGGAACGAGGCGAAGATCTCGGTGTGCGCCCGCCCGTAGGCGCGGTCGAGGGCGCGAGCCACTTCCGGCCACGCGAACGGCGGCACGGCGTCCTGCAGCTTCGCGAGCTCGTCGGCGATGTCCTCGGGAATGAGGTCGCGCCGGACCGACAGCAGCTGGCCGAACTTCACGAACACCGGGCCCAGCGACTCGAGCGCGCAGCGCAGCCGCTCGCCGCGCGGGCGCGAGGTGTCGCGCCAGAAGAAGGCAGCCCGCATGATCAGTCGCAATGCCGGCGCGCTGCCGGGCGGGAGGAACTCGTCGAGCCCGTGCGCTCCGATCGTGCTGAAGATGCGAAGGAATCGCCGGATTCGCATGGAAGCGCGATTCTACCCGTCGCCCCGGGGCGTTACCCCTGTAGCGCCGGCGATTACGCCGGTAGCCCCACCCCCCTTCCATTAGGCGCGGCCGATGTTATTCTCGGGTCGCCCGCGGGCTTTGCACCTGGCCCGCGCACCCAGGACGACAACGAGAAGAATCGCGATGACGTACCAGGCGGACAGGCCGTTCACGATCTACTTCGTGAGGCACGGAATCACGGAGCCGAACTTCCGCGGCTTTCGCTGCGGCGGCGACCTCGATCTTCCGATGATGGACATCGGTTGCGACCAGGCTTACCTGCTCGCCAAGCAGATCGAGAAAATGCACCTGCGCATTGGCGTGATCCTGGCGGGCTCCCTCATCCGCACGCGGCAGACCGCATCGATCATCAGCGGCGTGCTGGGCACGGTTCCGGTCGAGATCGAGCCGCTGCTGAACGAGCGCCGCCTGGGCCAGTGGAACAACCGCCCCATCTCCGAAACCGAGGACATGCTCAAGCGCGGAGTGACGCCTCCCGGCGGCGAGAGCGAGGAACAATTCAACGCGCGCGTGACACTCGCCCTCGAGAACCTGCGACCGCACCTGGATCGCCGCCCGCTCATCGTGAGCAGCAAGGGCGTGGGACGCGTCATGAACTCGCTCCTGGGCGGCACGGAGCGCATGACGGTCGGCAACGGCGAGATCGTCGAATTCGCGGTCGCGCCGCGCTCCGGCCAGGCCGAGCTGCGCGTCACGCGCCCGCACCAGGCCTGATGGCTTCGGGCCCGCACAAGGGCGGCGACAAGCGCGCGCGCCACGACCCCAACTGGGAGCCGCCGATCCCGGGACGCCGGCGCGTCCTCAGCAACTGGGACGAGTACATGGCGATGGCCAAGCGCATCATCGAGCGCTTCGACCATGAATTCGACCTCAAGCATTTCGACTACATGCATCCGGTGCGCCTGCAGCGCTGCGCGATGCGCTTCCGCAAGCCCTATCCCGTCAAGGTCGCCTACACCGAGTGGGGCGATCCCACGGCGCCGATCGTCGTCTGCGTGGGCGGCGTGGCGAACACGGCGATGCGGTTCAACTACCTCGCCGCGGACCTGGAGAGCCACTTCCGCGTCGTGTGCATGGACTGGGTGGGTCGCGGCCGCTCGGGCTGGATGTCGGACCAGCGCGACTACTCGCTTGCCACCTACGCGGAGCAGCTGCGCCAGCTGATCGACCACCTCGGCGGCGGGCCGGTGATCCTGCTGGGCTCGTCGCTCGGCGGCAGCGCCGCGATCGAGCTCGTCGCGCACCATCCCAAGATGGTGGGCCGCCTCATCCTGAACGACATCGGCCCCTTCATCCCGAAGGGCCGGCGCCAGCGCCGCTCCCAGACGCTCGCGCGCCACTACGTGTTCCGCGATCCGGCGGACCTGCTGCGCAAGATCGGCGCCTCGCAGAAGAACGACGGGCCCGTCTCCGACGACATCCATTTCAACGTGACCTTCCACCAGACGAAGTGGTCGGACGAGGAAGGCGCGCGCGTCTATCGTCACGACGTGCGCGCGCTGCAGTCCTATCGCGACGACGCGCAGGAAAGCCTCGACCAGTGGAAGCTGTGGCGCAAGGTGCGCTGCCCGGTCCTTCTCATCCACGGGATGATGTCGGACGCGCTCCTGCCGCCGACGATCAAGCGCATGAAGCAGGAGAAGGAAGACATCACCATCATGCACGTGCCGGACACGGGCCATACGCCGGTGCTCTCGGACCGCAACCAGAACTGGTTCATCCACGAGTGGCTGATGGACCAAACCCCCGCGCGCGAGTGGTCCGTGCTCCACGCGAGGCTGCGCGACGCTCCCGACGTCAAGTCCCCGGTTCGTCTCGTCACTTCGAAAACCGCGGCGTAATCCGCAGCGCGATCGCCCCTTCGAAGCGGCGGCAAGCCTCGAACCGGCGCGATCGTTCCTGGAAGCAGCAACTCGCTCGCTCCGACCCCTCACGCTCGAACTGTCGGCATCACTTCATATGGCGACCGGCGGTGACGCGCGCCTCTCGAGTCTTGCCGGCCGCTTCGAAGGAGGCTCTCGAATCGCGATGCAACCTGCGGCCCACGTGAATGACGTCGAGTGATTCGTGCGACGAAGGCATGGCGTCGCGAGCTTCAGCGAAGTGTTGCGGCAAGGGTCGAGAGGACCGCGTCACCGGTGATCGACGCAGAGACAGTGCGGCCACTTCGAGCGTGAGGGGTCGGAGCGAGCGAGACGGTGATTCGAGGAACGATCGGGCCGGGTCGACCCTAGCGATAGCCGCCGCTTCGAAGGGGCGATCGCGCCTTGTTGCCGCCTAATCGGCCGATGGCGGCGGCGGAGGCTCGTCCTTGTAGCCGATGGCGGCGCGGCGGCCGTCGCGCTCGCGCTCGCGCTGGCGCAGCACGTCGATCATCACCGTGAAGACGCGCGCGAGCTGGCCGACTTCGTCGTTGGAGCGCACCTCGACGTGCGCCTTTTCGTAGTCGCCGCTCTTCAGGGCGTGCGCGGCGGCAGTGAGCCTCTGGATCGGGCGCGTGATGGAGCGCGCGAACCAGCTCGCGAGCGCGACGAAGATCGCGCCGGCGAGCAGCACGCTGATGATCACCTTCTCGAACAGGCGCTCGAGAGGCGCGGCGAAGTAGTCGCGCGATTCCGAGACGCCGACCACCCAGTCGTTGCCCGGCACCGGCGCGTAGCCCGCGATCTCCTCGCGATGCGTGACGGTGGAGCGGTACGACACGTAGCCGCGCTCCTTGGCGTCGATCATCGCCTTCCCGAGCTCGGGCTGGTTGATGGTCTCGATGCGGTCGCGGCGGAAGCGCTTGTCGTCGACGATCTCCTTCAGCGTTTCCGGGGGCAGGGGCACGAGGCTCTTGAACATCTGCTTCTCGTTCGGATGCCAGATGATCACGCCGTCGCCGTCGATGAGGAAGGGGACGCGGTCGTTGCCGAGCTGGGCTGCGCTCACGATGCGGCCCACGGGATCGGAGCGCACGCGCAGCACGACCGCGCCGATCACCGTGCCGTCGGGCGCGAACACCGGGCGCGAGAAGAAGAAGCCGGAGGCGCCCGCCACGCTGCCGACGATGATGCCGGTCATGTACGACTCGCCTTCCATCGCCTTCTTGAAGTACTCGCGGAAGCGGAAGTTCTTGCCCATGACGTCGGGATCGGTGGCGGCGATCGCGTTGCCCTGCGCGTCCATCACCATCGAGAACTGGATGTCGCGGTGCGCGCGCCCCAGGCCCTCGAGCTTGGAGACGATCTCGCGCGTGCCCTTCGGCGTGGGCTTCTGCAGGTAGGCCACGAAGTCGTCGTCCGTGCCCACGTAGTCGGCCAGGCCGCGCATTCCGAAAAGGAGCTGCGAGATGCGCCCGGCCGTGTTCTGCGCGAGCTGCTCGAGGTTGCGCAGCTCCACCGCCGCGACGTGCTGCTGCGCGGCGTTGAGGTTGTAGTACGACGTGATGATCATTGGCGCGAGCGCCGTGGCCACCATCGCGAGCGTCATCTTGACCGCCATCGGCCATGACGCCGGGCGCGCGACCGCGCGGCCCAGGTACTGCAGCTTGCCCTTGAGCAGCGCCGGCGAGCGCATCGATATCGCCCAGCTCGACACGCCCGCGGTGCTGAATCCGTCCTCGTCGCTGCGCCTCAACGCCTCCTGCAGCCCCAGCGCCCCGGCGTGCGAGGCGAAGAGCGCCGAGCGGAACTGCGCCACGTCCTGCGGCCGGTCCGCCGGATGCATCTTGAGGGCCCAGTCGATCGCGCGCAGGAACTGCGTGCTGTAGCGGTCCTTGCCGAGCGATTCGGCCGAGGGCAGCGGATCGGGATCGCCCAGTCGCGCGGGCGCGTCCAGCGGCTTCCTCCCGGTGATGAGCCAGAAAAGCGTGGCGCCCATCGAGTAGATGTCGGTCCATGGCCCCTGGCGCCCGCCGCCCGCGTACTGCTCGATCGGGCCGTAGCCGGGTGTGACCACCATGCCGATCTCGGATTTCTCGATCGCGGTCTGGCGCGCGGCGCCGAAGTCGAGCAGCACGAGGCTGCCGTCCTCGTCGCGCACGTAGATGTTGTCGGGCTTGATGTCGCGGTGAAGGTAGCCGGAGGTGTGCACGACCTCCAGGCCGTCGAGCAGTGGTGCCAGCAGCGCCACGATCGTCTTCTCGTCGATGTGGTCGCCGCGCTTCTTGCGGTACGACTTGAGCGACTGGCCGCGCTCGTACTCGAGCACCATGTACGCGGTCTTGTTCGCCTCGAAGAACCGCGCCACGCGCACGATGTGGCGGTGGCGGAACGTGGCGAGCGTGCGCGCTTCGACGAGGAATGAGTCCAGGCCGTTCTGGTAGAACTCCTGGTCCATGTCGTCTCGCGCCTGCACCGTGTTGTCGAGCGCGCGGAAGGCGAATTCCTCGGGCAGGTACTCCTTGATCACCACCTTCGAGGCGAGGTTCACGTCGGTCGCCGCGTAGGCGATTCCGAAGCCGCCCTGCCCCAGCACGCTGTCGATGCGGTATTCGTGGAGGCGGAATCCCGCCGGCAGCGCGAGCGATGCCGCCGCGGGCGAAGGCGCAAGCGCGCGGCGCGGCTCGTTCGCCGCCTGCGGGGACGAGTCCGCAAGCGGCGCATTGGGATCGAAGACCGTCTTCTCCGTCCCCTCGGGCTGCGGATCGAAAACGGTGTTGGACCGGCCCGCCTTCGAAAAGAGCGAGTCGAGGTCGTCCAGCGCGCCAATGCCAGGGTCCGGGTTAGGCCCGTCCCGCGTCTTGTCCCCCATAGGTTAATACCCTAACACGGTCGCCCAAAGCTCAAGGAAAGTCCCTAATTCACAAGAACTTACGGGAAAATCCTTATGTCCTTGCGCAGGGACCGTGATAACATTCGATCCAAAGCGTACAGGGGGGAGAATCCGGAGGAATGGGGACCATACGCGTCCGGTTCATCGTCGTCGCGCTGGTGGTGAGCTTCTTCGCCGTCGGCATGGCGGCGTTCCTGAACTACTTCAAGTACAAGAGCACGATTTCCGGCATCGTGAAGTCACGGGTGCTCGTGATCGGCCGCAACATCGAGAACAGCGTGCAGGCCTCGCTCTCGGTGGGAATGCAGTTCATGGAGATCGGCACCATGAACGCGCTCCTTTCGCGCGAGAAGGCGAGCGATCGCCTCATCCGCGGCATCGACGTCTTCGACCACACCGGCCAGGTCATCTACAGCACGGACCGCGCGCGCGTGGGCGAGAAGGTCGATCCGGCGTGGACCGAGGCGGCGGCGCGATCGAAGACCACCGAGTGGGGCCAGGAAGGCACCGACGAGTTCGTGGCCGGCATCTCGCTCAAGAACAACTTCGACCTCACCGTGGGCTACCTCGCCCTGCGCTACGGCGCGGAGGAGGTCGATCGCGCGGCGAAGGTCGCCGGGCGCGAGATCCTCCTTGCGGCGATCATCTCCTTCATCGGAATCGCCCTCGTGGCGCCGCTGGCGCTCATCGTCGTGATCCGCCGCTTCGAGCGCGACCTGCGCACCCTGGAAACCGCGGCAAGCCACCTCGAGGACCGCACCGAACCCCCGGCGCCAACGGGCAGCGCCTTCGACTCGTCCATCGGCAACCTGCGCACGTCCCTGCGCGACGCGAACGCCGCCCTCGACGACCTGCGCGCCAAGCTCGACTCGGTGCCGTCCTAAATGCTCGAGAAGAATTACCTCTGGCGAATCTACTGGCGCCTCGCGGGCGTGATCATGGTGTGCGTGGTGATCGCGCTCGCGGCCGTGTCGTACTTCTCGCATCGCGTGTTCGATCGCGAGCTCGTCCCCGAGACGGAGCAGAAGGCCGCGACCGTGGGCGCCTCGGTGCGCGCGCTGGTGCTGAAGGCCACGAGCTACGGCATCGACTTCGCACAGCTATACGGCGTCGAGCAGACCTTCGCGGAGGTGTTCGAGGAGAACCCCGAGTTCGCCTACATGGCGATCACGAACACCGACGGAAACGTCCTCTTCGCGCGCGGCACCGAGCCCATCGGGGCGCGCTCGCACTTCCGCAATCCCGTCGTGCTGCAGATCGCGCACGAAACCGGCGAGCTGTCGAAGGCGGCGCGTGTGGGGCAGCAATACATCGTCTCCATGCCGATCAACGACGCGGGCAAGCCGCTCGGGGTCCTGCACGTGGGCATCGACGCCGCGTTCGTCGACCACGTGCTGCTGGAAGTGCTGCTGGACGTCGTGGTGGTCCTCGTGGTCTCCCTCTTCTTCACGCTCGAGCTCCTGAACTTCATGGCGGGCGCGCGCCTCGCCTCGGGCCTCGGGGAGTTCGCGCGCCAGGTCGACCGCATGAAGAGCGGCGACTTCACCGCCACCGCACGCCTGCGCGCGAACGACGAGATCGGGCGGCTCCTGCGCCGCATCGATTCGGCGATCGACCACCTGAACGTGCGCTACGAGTTCCTGGTGGGCGAGCTGCAGGACAAGATGCGCACCGCCACGGGCGAGCGGCGCGAGGCGCTCAGGCCCGCCGCGGTGGTGCTCGAGCAGATCGGCAAGCGCCTGCGCTTCGGCTCGGCCGCCACGTCGTCCGACATGGACGAGAGCAACCTGAACCGCATCCGCGCGCCGCTCTTCGCGTTCATCCTCGCCGAGGAGCTCACCCGCTCCTACCTGCCGACGTACGTGAACCAGCTGCTGGTGCCGATCCCCGGCATCTCGCCGCAGGTCGTGATCGGCGCTCCGATCATCCTCTTCATGCTGATCGTGGCCATCGGTCAGCCGTACCTGGGCACCTGGAGCGAGCGCGTCGGGCGGCGCACCGCGATGCTCTGGGGCGCGGGCCTCGCGACGATCGGATTCGCCGGGACCGCGGCCGCGTTCAATCTCTACGACCTGCTGCTGTGGCGTGGACTGTGCGCCCTGGGCTACGCGATGGTGTTCGTCGCCGCGCAGGGCTACGTGCTCGACCGCACCGGCACGCAGAACCGCGCGCAGGGGTTCGCGCTCTTCATCGGCGCCATCATGGTGGCCACCGTGTGCGGCCCGTCGATCGGCGGCATCCTCGCCGACAACATCGGCTTCCGCGCGTTGTTCGGCGTCTCGGCGCTCATGTCGCTGGTGTCGATCCTCGCCATCGTCCGCCTGCCCGTTCACGAGGTGATCCAGCCCGCCACCAAGCCCACGCGCGGACCGCGCATGCGCGAGATCATGGCGCTCGTCGTGAACCGCCGGTTCATGACGCTCACGGGGCTCGCGGCGATGCCGGCCAAGATCATCCTCACGGGCGTGTGCTTCTACCTGGTGCCGCTCTACATCGTCTCCATCGGCAACACCTCGGCGATGGCCGGGCGCATGCTGATGGTGTACGCGGTGATGATGGTGCTCATCGTGCCGCTGTCGGCGAGCCTTTCGGACGCCACCCTGCGCCGCGACCGCTACGTGTCGATCGGCCTCATCATCTCGGGGCTCTCGGGCATGCTGCTGCTCCTGTCCGACAGCTTCCTCGTGCTCTTCGGCGTGGTCTTCCTGCTGGGCCTGGGACAGGCGCTTTCGATCGCGGCGCAGAGCGCGCTCGTGGCCGAGCACTGCCAGGAGGAGATCCGCATCTACGGCCATGACGCGGTGTACGGCGTCTATCGCATGCTCGAGCGCACCGGCAACGCGATGGGACCGCTGGTGGCGAGCTTGCTCGTGATCCTGTGGGGCTACCAGGGGGCGTTCGTGGCGCTCTCGGCCCTCGTGCTCTTCTGCGGCATCGCCTTCACCATCGCAACGCAGGGCACCGAGTGGCAGCCCGCCACGCCGCCCGTCACGCAATGATCCGCACCCTCATCGCCCTCCTCGCCGCCGCCGCGGTGCTCGCCGCCGACGTGCAGGCGCAATCGCTCTCGCGCCCGTTCCGCATCTACGCCATCACGTTCCGCGGGATGACGGACGTGGAAAAGGGCTTCCAGGACTACTTCGCCGCGCGGCGCATCCCGGTGCAGATCACCTTCCGCGACCTGAACCGCGACAACACGCGCATGCCGGGCTTCCTGGAGGAGATCAAGCGCACCAAGCCCGATCTCGTATACACGTGGGGCACATCGGTGACGCTGGGTGTCGTCGGCACCTACGACCAGGCCGATCCGCAGAACTACATCAGCGACATCCCGGTGGTGTTCACGCTGGTGGCCGCACCCGTGCTCGCGAAGATCGTGCGCGACCTGAAGACCCCGGGGCGCAATCTGACCGGCGTCTACCACGTGGCACCGACCGAAGCGCAGATCCGCGCGATGGCATCGTACCGTCCTTTCAAGTCGCTGGGCATCCTCTACACGCCGACGGAGCAGAACTCGGTCGTGGTGGTGGAAGAAGTGCGCGAGGTTTCCAAGCGCCTGGGCTTCACCGTCGTCGCGCGCCCGCTCAAGCTCGACGCGAACAAGAAGGTCACCGCCGAGGGCGCGCCGGAGATGGTGCGTGACCTCAAGCTTCGCGACGGCGTCGAATGGCTCTACCTGCCGCCGGATTCCTATCTCGGCACGCAGACACAGAAAGTGATCATTCCGGCCGCGATGTCGGTGAACCTGCCGACATTCGCTTCGACGGAGCAGCTCATGGAGACCGGTGCGCTCACGGGGCTGGTGAGCCGCTACCACTCGATCGGCCAGTTCACAGCCTACAAGGCGGAGCAGATCCTGGTGAACAAGGTGCCGGCCTCCAAGATCCCGGTGGAGACGCTCACGCGCTTCGCGCTGCAGGTGCGCATGGACGTGGCCGAGCAGCTGAAGCTTCCGCCTCCGCTGCCCATGTTCAACTACGCCGAGCTGATCGTGCCCCGCGCCGACGGCAGCGTAGACCAGGCGCAGCCGCAAGCCCAGGCACAGCCGCAACCCCAGCAGGCGCAGGCCACTCCCGACACCACGCCTCGCTAAGCGGGCGCCTCGCTACTTCATCAACGCGGTGAGCAGCTCCGCGACGATCTCCGCGATCTCCTCGGATTGCGACTTGTACCGCATGACCGTGTTGCCGACGGTTTTCTCCAGGCGCACGCCGTCCACGTAGAGATAGATCTTCGACTGGCCGAACTTGATCGCGGCCGTCTTGCCGCTCGCCGTGCGGATCACCAGGCGCTTGTTCGTGATGACGAGGCTCGCTTCGCCCTGCGAGCGCATGCCGTCGGTCGGCATCGCGTGGCCCGCCACCGAATACTGCTCGTAGGGCTTGCCCGGCTCCATCGACACGCCGTCGCTGCCGCGCGTCACGGGAAGGTCGCCCAGCTCCACCGACAGGCTGTAGTGCGCGGTTTCGTCGGCCTCGAGCTGCACGCCGCGAAGCGACGCGTTGTTCGGCGGGACCATGGGCAGGTTGCCGTTGCGGATGTCCGTGAGGGTGCGCAGCCGCGCGATGTCCCAGCGCGTCTTCTCGACCTGGTCGTTGCGAAGCGCGAGGAATTTCTGGATCTTGTCCAGCTCGTGCTGGTCCGTCGCGGAGATGTCGCCGTCCCTCTTCGCCGCCTGCACGGCCTCGTTGTAGATCTCGCGGCGGATGATGGTGCGGTCGTCGCGCGCAGCGGTCACGCCCAACTCCTGGCGCACCTCCTCGATCTCCTTCAGGTCCTTCGCGTCGAGCTTGCCGTCGGAGACCGCTTCCTTCACCTTCTCGCGGAAGGCGTCCTTTTTCTTGTCTCCTTCGAACCAGCCCTTGATGCTGTCCTTGATTCCCATTGTCGTCCTCAACGCATGAGTGCCGAGAGAAGCTCGCCAACGATTTCGGCGGTCTCGTCGGACCTCGATTTGTATTTCAGGAGTGTATTCCCAACGTTACGCTCAAGGCGAATCCCGTCGCGATAGAGGAAGAAGTTCGCCTTCGGCGAATATTCGACGGCCGCCGCGCGACTTTCCCCCTTGAAGAAAAGCCGCTTGTTGGTGATGAAGAGATAGCCTTCGCCCAGCTCCTTGTTGCCTTGTTCCGGGATCGAGTGGGCCTTGGCCGAATTGATCGCGTAGGGCGTGCTCCACTTCACGGGCACCCCGGCTTGTCCGCCCGTCGACGCGCGGTCGAGCACTTCCACCTGGACCGCGTAGTGCGCGGTCTCGCCCGGCACGAGCTGCACGCCGCGAAGCGCTGCGCTGTTGGCGGGCACCGCGGGGAGCTTGCCCTTGCGGATTTCCGTGAGCGTGCGCAGCTTCGCCAGGTCCCACTTCGTGCGCTCGACCTGGTCGTCGCGCAGTGCCAGGAACTTCTGGATCTTGCCCAGCTCCTCGATTTCCTTCGACGACAGGTGGCCCTGCGCGCGCACCGCGCCGGCGGCCTGGTTGAACACCTCGCGGCGCAGCTGCGTCTTGTCGTCGCCCGGATTCTCGACCTCGTGGCGCCTGGCCGCCTTGATGAGCTCCTCGACCTTGCCGGGCGTGACCTTGGTGAGCGCCTCCTTGGCCTCCTCGCGGAACGCTTCCTTCTTCTTGTCGCCGGCGAACCAGTTCTTGATGCCCATGGAGGCCTCGCCCCTATTCGCAGAAGAATTCGACGAACTCGGTGGCGGTCGCGCGCGACTGCCCGAGCGTGATGAAACCGTGGCCGCGCAGCAGCGTCTCCTCGCGGCGCAGCACGATCTCCCGGTCGCCGTCGATCGACAGGTAGGTGCCGTTGGCGCTGCGATCGGCGAGCACGAACTTGTCCTGGCGCCGCTCGATCTCGCAGTGGGCGCGCGAGGCCATGCGATCCGGGATGACCAGGTCGGCGGTGCCGTCGCGCCCCAGCACGATGGAGCGCTTGTCGCCGGAAAGGGCGATCACGCGTGAACGATAGACGAGGCGCAGCGCGTTGCCCGCGTCGGTCGAGGCGTGCTGCGCGACGACCTGCGTGGCATCATCGGTGTCCGTCCACATCATTTCGCAGATGGGGACTTCCTTGTCCTTCCCCTTCACGGGAATGGTGTAGAGCTGGCGGCAATCCATCTTCTGCAGCGGCGTGAGCTTCGCCACGGTCTCGAGCGATGTGATGATCTGCCCGCGCGAAGCCATTTCCGTCAGCCGGGCGGCGAGGTTCACCGTGTCGCCGAAGACGTCGCCCGCTTTTTCCACGTACGGGCCGCAGTGCATGCCCACGCGCACGCCCAGGCGCACCTTGCCCACCGGCGCCATGTCGTTCACGCTCAGCTGGATATCGCGCGCCGCCGCGCCCGCCTTCGGGGCGTCCGGAAAGATCGCCATCACCTCGTCACCGATCGTCTTCACGACGCGGCCGCCATGCTGGACGGTGACCGCCGAAAAGAGCCTGATGCAAAGGTCGATGGCCTCGTGCGCGGCGTCATCCCCGACGGTCTCGTAGAGCTTGGTGGAGCCGCTCACGTCGGCGAAGAGCACGCACCCCGAGGCCGAGGTGGTTTCTCCCATGCGCGCGAGTCTGACATAACCCCCGGATCAGCGCTTCAGCCGCTCCAAGTACTGCTTGCGGAACTTGGCCACCTTCGGCTCGATCACGAAGCTGCAGTACGGATTGCCCCCGCCCACGCGCCTGAAGTACTCCTGGTGGTAGTCCTCGGCGACGTGAAATTCCGAGGCCGGCGCGATCTCGGTCACGATGGGCTTCGAGAAGAGCTTTTCCTTCGCCAGGCGCTCGACGAACGATCTTGCGATGCGTTCCTGGTCCGCGCCGTGGAAGAAGATGGCCGAGCGATATTGGGTGCCGACGTCGTTGCCCTGCCGATTGAGCGTCGTGGGGTCGTGGATCGAAAAGAAGACGCCCAGCAGGTCCTCGTATGCAAGGACCGCGGAATCGAACGTCACGCGCACGACTTCGGCGTGGCCGGTGCCGCCACCGCAAACATCGTCGTAGGTGGGCTTGGGCGTCTTTCCGCCCATGTAGCCCGATTCGACCGATTCGACGCCCTGCAGCTCGTCGAATACCGCCTCGAGGCACCAGAAGCAACCTCCGGCGAGGGTCGCGATCTCACTCATTCATAGGCTCCGGAAATGGCGTGAAACGTTGATAAGGTTCAAAATAGAGGGTCGTGATTCGCAGTATTAGTCGAGGTTTTCCAACCGAACTTTCATCATGGCACACGTCTTCAAGCCCGAAGCGACCGCCGAGACCCTTCCCGCGCAAGCCATTTCGCGTGACGTGCTCCTCGAGAAATACGCCAAGGATGGCGAGAGCTCCGTGGCCGAGGTGCGCGCGCGCGTGGCGCGGGCGCTGGCCGCGGCGGAACCGGAGGGAACGCGCCTGCAGTGGGAAGCGAGGTTCCTGGAAGCGCAGGAGCGCGGCTTCATTCCCGCGGGGCGCATCAACTCGGCGGCCGGCACCTCGCTCACGGCGACCCTCATCAATTGCTTCGTTCAGCCGGTAGGCGATTCGATCACGGAGATCGTGGACGGCAAGCCAGGCATCTACTCGGCTCTCGCCGAAGCGGCCGAGACCATTCGGCGCGGCGGCGGCGTGGGCTACGACTTCTCATCGATCCGCCCCGAGGGCGCGTTCGTGCGCGGCACCAATTCGCGTGCGTCCGGGCCGGTTTCCTACATGCGCGTCTTCGACCAGTCGTGCGAGACGGTGGAATCCGCGGGCGCACGCCGCGGTGCCCAGATGGGCGTGCTGCGCTGCGACCACCCCGACATCGAGCGCTTCATCCACGCGAAGGACTCGGGCGAGCTCACCAACTTCAACATCTCCGTGGGCGTGACCGACGCGTTCATGCGCGCGGTGGAAGGCGACGGGGAAGTGGAGCTGGTGCACAAGTCCGAGCCCGCGAAGGACGTGAAGGACTCGGGCGCCTACCAGCGCGGAGACGGGCTGTGGGTGTACCGCAAGGTCCGCGCGCGCGAGCTGTGGGACCAGGTGATGCGCTCGACGTACGACCACGCCGAGCCGGGGGTCGTGTTCCTCGACCGCATGAACAGCGACAACAACCTGAACTATTGCGAGACGATCGAGAGTACGAATCCCTGTAGCGAGCAACCCTTGCCTTCGTACGGCTGTTGCTGCCTGGGCTCGATCGATCTATCGCTCTTCGTGACGCAGCCCTTCACCGACGCGGCTTCGTTCGACTTCGAATCGTTCGGACGCGTGGTCGAAGTCTCCGTGCGCATGCTCGACGACGTCCTCGACGTGACCCCGTGGCCGCTGGAAGCGCAGCACGCGGAGTCGATGGCCAAGCGCCGCGTGGGCCTCGGCTTCACCGGGCTGGGCGACGCGCTCATCATGCTTCGCGTCCGGTACGACACCGCGCAATCGCGCGCGATGGCCGCGAAGATCGCGCAATTCATGCGCGATCGCGCCTACATGGCATCGGTCGAGCTCGCGAAAGAGCGCGGTCCGTTCCCGATGTTCAACAAGGACCTGTACCTTTCGGGCGGTAATTTCGCTTCGCGCCTGCCCGAGGCCATCAAGCAGGCCATCCGCAAGCACGGCATCCGCAATTCGCACCTGCTTTCGATCGCGCCGACCGGCACCATCAGCCTTGCCTTCGCCGACAACGCCTCGAACGGCATCGAGCCGCCGTTCTCGTGGACGTACACGCGCAAGAAGCGCATGGCCGACGGCACGCACAAGGAGTTCCGCGTCGAGGACCACGCCTGGCGCCTCTATCACCACATGTTCGGCGCGCACGCGAAGCTGCCCGACTATTTCGTCACCGCGCTGGAGATTTCCGCCGACGCGCACCAGGCGATGGTCGCCGCCGTGGCGCCCTTCATCGATACCAGCATCTCGAAGACGGTGAACGTCGCTGAGGACTATCCGTACGCGGATTTCGAGAGCCTCTACATGAACGCGTGGAAGTCGGGCCTGAAGGGGCTCGCCACGTATCGACCGAACGCGATCCTCGGCGCCGTGCTGACGCCCGACGCGCCCGCGAAGGAAGCGCCCGCGGCGGAAATTCCCGTCGATGGCGCCAACCGCCGGCTCGCGATCAAGTCGCTGCCGCAACCGGTGCTCACCAGCCTTCGCTGGCCCGGCCGCCCGGAGATGCCGGAAGGCAACCTCGCCTGGACGTACATGATCGAGTCGCCGTTCGGGCGCTTCGCGCTCTTCGTGGGCCAGGTGGAGGAAGCCGGCCGCGCGTTTCCGTTCGAAGTGTGGGTCAATGGAGCGGAGCAGCCGCGCGGGCTGGGCGCCGTCGCCAAGACGCTCTCCATGGACATGCGCGCCGACGATCGCGAGTGGCTGCGCATGAAGCTCGACGTGCTCGCGAGCACCGTGGGCGACGATTCGTTCGATCTTCGTTTCCCGCCGCATGGCGAGCTGCGCAAGGTGCCCGGCGTGGTCTCCGCGATGGCGCAGATCGTCCGCTGGCGCTGCGAGCAGCTGAAGGCGTTCGAAGGCGTGAAGCGCACGCCGGTCCTCGATCACATGTTCAGCGTGGACGAGCCGCGCACTGGCACCGACGGCACGCTGTCGTGGACCGTGGACGTGGTGAATCCCGCATCGGGAGACGAGTTCGTGCTGGGGTTGAAGGAGATCCAGCTTCCGGACGGCACGACGCGCCCGTATTCGATCTGGCTGTCGGGTCACTATCCGCGGGCGCTCGACGGCCTCACGCGCATCCTCTCGCTCGACATGCGCGTGGTCGATCCGGCGTGGATCGGGATGAAGCTGCGCAAGCTCCTGGACTATTCGGAGCCGCTGGGCGACTTCATGGCGTTCGTTCCGGGCGAGCGGCGCCAGCAGAACTGGCCGTCCACGATCGCATACCTGGCGCGCCTCGTGATCCACCGCTACGCGATGCTCGGCATCCTCGACGAGCGCGGCTATCCCACGCGCGAGATGGGCATCCTCGAAGCGCCACGCGCCGAAGACGAGCCCGCGGTGATGAAGGGCGCGCGCTGCAGGGAGTGCGGCAACTACACGGTGATCCGCAAGGACGGCTGCGATTTCTGCAGCGCCTGCGGCTGGACCGGCATCTGCGGTTGAAGAAGGACAAGCGCATCGACGCTTACATCGCGAAGTCGCAGGACTTCGCGAAGCCCATCCTCGAGGAGCTACGTCTACGCGTGCATCGACACGTCCCGGACATCGAGGAAGACATCAAGTGGGGATTTCCCGCGTTCATGTACAAGGGCAAGATCTTCTTCGGGATGTCGGCGTTCAAGGCGCACTGCGGCGCGGGCTTCTGGCATCCGCTCATGCGCTCGCAGGACAAGTCGCCCGAAGGAATCGGCGAGTTCGGGAAGATCACGACGCTCGCGCAACTTCCGTCGCGCGCGCAATTCACGAAGCTCGCGAAGAAGGCGAAGAAGCTCGCCGACGACGGCGTGGAGGGTCCCAAGCGCCCGAAGCCCGATCCCAACCGCAAGGTCGTGGTGCCGAAGGAGCTCGCCTCACTTCTCGCGAAGAACGCGAAAGCGCGCGCCACGTTCGAAGGCTTTCCCTATTCGAAGAAGAACGAATACGTCACATGGATCAACGGCGCGAAGCGCGAGGAAACGCGCCTCAAACGTCTTGACACGACCGTCGGGCAGTTGGCCGACGGCAAATCCCTGATGTGGAAATACGAGGCGACGAAATGAAAGCACTGGCTTGCGCCGTACTGTCGGTCTCCATCCTGGCGGGTTGCGCGGCGCCCGGCAACCACGATGCGCCGGCTTCCGCGGATGCGTATCGCGCCTTGCTCGCGAGCCCGGTGCGCACGGAGCGCGACCATGAATTCGACAAGCGCCGCGATCCCGTCGAGCTCCTCCAGTTCGCCGAAGTGCGCCCCGGAATGCGCGTGCTCGACGTGGCGACGGGAGGCGGCTACACGTCGCAGCTGCTCGCCCTGGCCGTAGGGCCGTCGGGAAAGCTCTGGGCGCAGACGCCGCAACCGGGTGCCGCGCTGAAGGAGCGCATGGCGGCGCACCCGCAAGCGAACTTCATCGTGACTTCGCGTCCCTTCGACGATCCGGTGCCACCGGAAGCGGCGCCCCTGGACCTCGTGACGCTGATCCTCAACTACCACGACATCAGCTACCTGCCCGTCGATCGCGACGCCATGAACCGGAAAATCTTCGCCGCGCTGAAGCCCGGCGGACGCTACGTCATCGTGGACCATTCGGCGCTTGCGGGCACCGGCATCTCCGCAGGCAAGACGCTGCACCGCATCGAGGAAGCGTTCGTGGTGGCGGAAGTGAAACGCGCGGGGTTCGTGCTCGATCGCGAGGGACCGTTCATGCGCAACGCCGCCGACACGCGCGACGATTCGTCGGCGCCGCCGAAGGTCACGGACAAGTTCGTTTTGCGGTTCGTGAAACCGCGCTAGGGGCGCTCGGAGTCGCGCGTGCTGGGTCCCTGCCTACGCAGGGACGGAACGTCTCTGCGTTAGCGACGTTCCGGTTTTACGAGTGGGACGATGAAGTGGTAGAGCGGCATCGTCACCATCATGCCGAGCACCACGCCGCAGAAGGCGCCGGCGAGGGCGAAGATCTTCGAGTTGAACGTGTCGCCCACGAACCAGAGCCCGGCGATGGCGAGGACGAAGACAGGAAGCGCGGCCAGGTGGGCGCGTCCCCAGGGAACGCTCACGCGCCGCTTGCAGCCGGTGCACGCGAGCGTCTTGCTCGGGCCGAGCGTCTGCTTCTGCCAGAACGAAAAAGTCTTCCGCTCACACCATGGGCATTTGTACATCGAGTCTCCCTGAACCGGCCGCTCGAACGCGGCTCTGTGCCGCCTATTTTATCGCTGCGGCAAGCCCTTTTTCCGCCAGCCACGCCGGATTGAAAAGACGTTTGAAATAGAGCGAGCCGCGATCGCAGAGCAGGGTCACGATGGTGTGGCCCGGTCCTAGCTTGCGGGCGGTCGCAACGGCCGCGGCGACGTTGATCCCGGTCGATCCGCCCACGAAAAGCCCCTCCTCGCGCAATAACCGGTAAACCATCCCCACGGCCTCATGGTCGGAGATGCGCTCCGCGTCGTCCACGGGCGTCCCCTCGAAATTCGCCGTGATGCGCGTGGTGCCGATGCCCTCGGTGATCGAATTGCCTTCGGCCTCGAGCTTTCCGGTCCTGGCCCAGCTGTAGAGCGCGCTACCGTGCGGATCGGCGAGCACGATGCGCACGTTGCGGTTCTTCTCCTTGAGGAAGCGGGCAATGCCGGCGAGCGTTCCACCCGTTCCCACGGCGCTCACGAACGCATCGACTTTGCCGCCGGTGTCGCGCCAGATCTCGGGGCCCGTGGTCTCGTAGTGCGCCTGGCGATTGATGACGTTGTCGAACTGGTTCGCCCAGATCGCGTTCGGCGTGGCGGCGGCCAGGCGCCCCGCGACCTTCTGGTAGTTGTCGTCGTCCTTGTAGGGCTTCGGCGGCACGGGGCGCACTTCCGCTCCGAGGATGCGCAGCAGCTCCATCTTCTCTTCCGACTGGTTGTCCGGGATCACGATCACGCACTTGTAGCCGCGCGCCGCGCAGATGTGCGCGAGCCCGATGCCGGTGTTGCCCGCGGTTCCCTCCACGACCGTGCCGCCGGGCTTCAAAGCGCCCTTCTTCTCGGCGTCGCGAATGATGAAGAGCGCGGCGCGATCCTTCACCGAGCCGCCGGGATTCAGGAACTCGGCCTTGCCCAGGATCTCGCAGCCCGTCTCGCGCGATAGCGATGCGAGCCGTATCAGCGGGGTATTGCCGACCGCGCCTATGAATCCATCCCTGATCTCCATGCCGGGATTGTCCCACCGCCTACCGCCAACCGCCTACCTCGCACCACTACTTTAGTGTCCATCGATACACCGCATCGATGCCCGGCAGGTATCCCGCGCGCAGGAGCAAGTGCAGCTGCTGCGTGATCCGGTACGTGACCTTCAACGCGCCCTCCGTATCGGCAAGCCCCTGCTCGAGCGTGAGCTGCAGGTTGCGATTGATGCTCTTGCCGACGCTCACGACCTCCGAGGCGGCCGGCGTGCCCGTGCGCCCCGCGACCGTGCTCTGCGGCACGACGCCGAGCACGCTGTTGGTGTCGGCGCGCCCGATCTTCACCTCGTCGATGCCGAGCTTCTTCGTGAAGTCCTCGCCCGGCGTGCCGCCCATCATCGCCTGCGCGGCGGCGACCATCACGCCCGCATCGCCCACCGACGCATCCGCGGCGCCGCGCCCGAGCACGAGCCACGAGAGCTTCTCCGGTTCCGGCACGTCCGGCGTCGACACCAGGCGCACGCGCGGATGCGTCGTCGTGCCGAGGATCTCCACCCCCGCCTCCACGGGCAATCCCTTGCGAAGCGCGAGCACGTTCAACTGCGGATTCTCGATCGGCCCGTTGAACGTGAGGACGCCGCGCTCGATGGCGAGGTCCTGGCCGTAGCCCTTGTACGTGCCGCCCACCGTGCGGATCGTGCCGCTTCCGCGCAGCGGCGTGCCGAGCTGTCCGGTCACGTGCAGGTTGCCGTCCAGGCGCGTGTCGAGGCCGCGGCCCAGGAACCAGACGCGATTGTTGAGCGCGAGCTGCACGTCGATTCGCATCGGCTCCTTGCCTTCCGTATCGTCGGCCGGCGCTTGCGGCCCCGATTTGCGAATGACGACGACATCCTCCGAGACCGAGGGCAGTGGCGTGGCGAGCGCGCCCACCCAGCCGGCGTCGGCCTTGAGCGATGCGGTGACCGCCGACCCGTGCTGGTCCATCTGCAGCGTGGCCTCGCCGGAAACGGCGAGGAACCGCGACGGCAGTTGCGTGAGGGCGGCCCGGTCCGCCTTGAAGCGCAGATTGCCGGTGTGCGCGACGAGGTCGATCACGCCTTCCGCGCCGATCGTGCCGGGCGCGTCCTCGGAAATCTCGACGCGGCGCATGCGTTCGCGCGCGCCCTCCGACGGGTGCCACGGCGTCGATGCCGTCAAGCGCTCGATGCGCAGCGTGCGTCCATCCATCCGCAGCATGACCTCGCCACTCGCGATCTCGAAACCCGTCTGCGGCTCGCGCACGGCGATCTGCGTGGCCTGGACGGTGCCCGCGATGCGCGGCTCGGCGCCGGTGCCCGCGACGGTGATGTCCGCGTCGATCTTGCCGGCCAGGCGCGATTCGGGGCCGAGCCACGGCTGCAACGGCGCGAGATCCGGAAGCCGCGCGACGATGTGTCCCTCGATCGGCGAATCCTTGGCGAACGTCCAGCCTTTTTCCCCGCGAACGATGAGGCCGCTGCCCTGGCCCTCGACGTGGCCGATCTTTTCGCTCGTGACGGCGAGCGTTCCTCGCGTCCTTCCGTTCGTTGCCTCCGCGCGTAGCGTCATTTCACGGATTCCCAGCGGGATGGGCGGCTCGCCGGCACGCAGGTCGCCGGAGACGCGGCGCACGTCGATGGAACCGTTGAAGCTCTCCGAGGCGTGGATGTCCCATTCGCCCGCGACCACGAGGTCGGAAGCGGGAATGCGCCCGACGCGGAACGTGCGCGCAACGCCTTGCACGCGCATCCCCGTCGTGTTGCCCTTGAAGTCGAGCGTGCGGGGAGTCCAGCGCGTCGTCGCCAGGTGCGCGTCGCCCCATTCGCCGCGCAGCAGGGCGTCGCCCAGCTCGATGCGTGACGCCGAGAGCGAGAGCGTCGCGGGCGAAGCGAGCGCGAAGGCGCCGGTTCCCTGAAGGGCGAACGTCTCGATCTTCCCGATCCACGCGAGCGTCTTCGCGGCCGGATCGAGGCCGCCCTGGATCGCCGCGGTGAAAGTCGCGCGGCGATCCATGACGACCTGCGCATCGAGGCGATGGTCGCGCCGCGTGCCGCGCAGCGTCGCGTGCGCGGTCTCGGCAATCGTGGCCGGCGGCGATTCGTCGCCCATCGCCACGCCTTTCGCCTGGAGGGTCGCGTCGATCGCGCTGTCCGGATCGGCGCCCGCTTTCGCCTGGAGCTGCAGGTCGTTCACGACCACGTTCGCCCCCAGCGTGAGGTTGGTCCCCTTGATGGAGACCTCGCCGGCGGGAGAGGCGAACGTGCCGGTGATGCGGCCGGTGGCCTCCACGCGACCGGCGAGCGCGAGGTCGAAGGGCTTGGCGAGCGTCGAGACGTTCGGCAGGCGCAGCGTCACGTCCATGGCGTCGCCCGCGCGGCCGAAGGTTCCCTTCGCCGTGGCATGCGCCTCGCCAACGACGACGTCCACGTCCGCCGATGCGATGCGATCGCGATTGCCGGAGACATGGACGCGGCCCGAAGCCGGTTGCCCCGCGAGGGTGCTCGCCGCGATATCGAGCTTCGCGTCGCCCGCCACACCCTTGGCGATCGTGCCGGAGGTCACGAAAGTGAAGTTGAGGTCGCCCTTCGCCGACTTCACGAAGGCTGAGGGATCGAAGTGCTCCGCGCGGCCCTCGAAGCGGAATTCCTTCGCGCCCTTCAACGCGACCGTGCCCTTGCCCTGCACCGCGCCGGAACCCGTGTCGATGCGCGCGGTTTCCACCTCGAGGCGATCGTTGGCGATCGCGGCCTTCCCCTCGACGGCGAAGCGCGGATCGCGAAGTACCAGGTCGAAGCGCTGGGTGCCGTGCTGCGACACCAGCGCCACGCGTCCCGTCACCTGCGTCTTCTGCAGGCTGCGATGCAATGCCGCGAGATCGACACCGGAGACCTCGAGCTGCGCCTCTACGCTTGCCTTGCGCACCGCCGCGCGCCCGCGCGCCTTTCCGCCGCCTGGGAGATCGACATCGAGGTCCGTCGCGTCGAGGCGTCCCGCCGCGGCGATCACCTGCGCCGCGGCCGACCGGAATGGGAGCTTGCCGGCATCCCACGGTCCCGGGTCTTCGTTGGTGACGCGAACCGGCCCCGCATACGCGCCGTCTTGCGGGACGATGCGCGCAGCGAGCACGAAGCGAGTCGAAGGCAAGCCATCGGCGAAGCGGGCGATGTCGACGTCGCGCGCCTCCAGCTCGACCGACTTCAGCGGGGACGAGGCGAAGGGCTCGACGAGCGCTTTCGCCGCCGCGCGAGCGCCCGCCACCGCGCCCTCGGCCGTCGCCTCGATCTTCTGCAACGTGCCGGTCGCCTTCGCGGTGACACGCACATCCTGCTCCTGCACCTTGCCCTCGAAGCGCCCGGTGAGATCGACCGCATAGGGCTTCGCATTGCCGAGCGTTCCCGCAACGCTCACCGCGCCGTACGGGGTCGCCACCGCGGCCTGGTCAACGCGCCAGCGCTTGTCGTCGCCCTCGCCCTTCAGCACGATGTCGCGCAGCACGAGGTCGTCGGTCTTGCGCGAGATCGGACCCTGCGTGAACGTCCCGATGCGCCCGTCCTCGAGGCGGATGGGATACGGCGGCGTGAACGACAGCGGCGCGCGCGCGGCGCCGGCGGCCCCGGCCGTGCGCAGCTCGACGTTGCGCGCATAGAGCCTGCGCACGAGAAGCGAGCCGCGAAATGGCGAGAGGAAGGACGTGTCCATCTCGACGTCGTCGATGCGCACGTAGAAGTCGGGGCGATCGACCACGATCAGCTTCGCGCGGAGCGGCCCGCCGAGGCTGCCTTCGATGCCCTCGATCTTCGCGCCCTTGCCGAGCTTGCCGGCGACTCGCTCGAGCACGAGCCGCGCCCCGCCCGGCGTGGCGACGATCCAGTAGCCCACGCCCACGACGGCGACGACGGCCACGAGGCCGATGACGAGGAGCCAGCGCAGCGCTTTTTTCATCGTCAGAAGGCGATCGTCACGGAGAAGGCGAGCCGGACCTTGTGGTCGCGATCCGCGTACGCGAGGTCGATCGCGAGCGGGCCCGCGGGCGTGCGGAAACGCGCGCCCACGCCGTAGCTTTTCAACGCTTCCCACGTCTGCGTGGAATCGGCCGCGTCGCCGACGTCGGCGAAGACGGCCGCGCCCCACTTCTCGTTCAGCCAATGAACGTACTCGACGGTGCCGGTGGCGAGGAATCGCCCGCCCACGATGGCATTTCCCTCCTGGACGCCCAGGCTCTGGTAGGCGTAGCCGCGATTGGAGCGCGAGCCGCCGGCGCGGAAGAGGTAGTCCTCGGGAATGTGATCGCGGCTCGGCGTGAAGTTGCGGCCGAACTCGCCGCGGAAGTAGAGCTGGTCGTCGGGACCCAGCGGGAACCAGTGCTGGTACTGCGCGTAGATCCGGAAGAAGTCGTCGCCAGAGGCGAGCGCTTTCGCGCCGGCGGCGAGCTGCAGCGAAAGCACGCCGCCGCGGCGCGGATCGAAGATGTTGTCCACGCGCCGCCACGTCATCGCGACGATCGGCGCCAGCGCGCGCTTGATCTGTTCCTCGGCGTTCACCGGCTTCGAATCCTCGATCTGGTAGGCAAGGCCCACGCGCAGCTCGAAGTTGTCCAGGCGCCAGTGGCGGTATCCGGCGACGGCCCAGCGCGAGAGGATGAGGTTCTCGATGTTGCTGTGTTGCGCGAGCACGCCGAAGCTGTCGGTGTAGGGAATGTTGCCGCGTGGCTGCAGGAACCAGAGGCCGGGGGGAATGTAGACGTCGGCGTACGCGAACTGGTCCTTCTGCGACAGGCGAAGCGAGCTCTGAAGGTCGAATCCGCGGGAGAAAAGGTTGCGGTCGCGGTACGCCGCCTCGCCCCGGATGCCGTCGTCGGTGCCGAAGCCCGCGGAGAGCCCGACATCGCGTGGCGGACGCTCGATCACCGTGATCTTCACCGGGACTTCATCGGACTTCTCG
>Ga0209131_1000583_pt1 | contig 25975 bp, 26 predicted proteins | sample GraSoi_2013_40cm_FD_185826 | JGI IMG/M metagenome (GOLD analysis project Ga0209131, IMG submission 185826) | Grasslands soil microbial communities from the Angelo Coastal Reserve, California, USA - Sample 9_17_2013_40cm (SPAdes) (version 2) | ecosystem: Environmental > Terrestrial > Soil >... | reverse complement strand
TATCCAGTTGTCAAAATTAGGCATGACGCGAGCCTTCGAGCCAGCCCGAAATCTGGTGGCCTCCTCTAACCAATGCCCTTGCCTTTTTGGCCAGCCGAACTCCAGTCTCCATCGATCCGCCTCTTAGAAGCGCCGTAAGTGCTTTATTATGTTTAGGTCACAGCCTCTTTGCCCCCAAAACAGGGGGGTGGGTATACCCTATGTCGCACCTTTGCCGTTCAGAAGTCCCTTGTTTGCAGCAGGTCCTTCCAGGAGAGGCTGCAATGTAGGCGGGCAATTTCGTTGAGTTGGGGTTAGCTAGGCGCCAGCGCGGGTGGAGCGGCCTTTGGGGGCACTCAGCGACTGCAGGGAAGCGCGCAGGAGTTTCTCGAAGCTGGCGGTACCGACTTCCTGTTTGGCTTCGCTAACGGCGTTTTCCGCGGCGCGGCTGTCATAGCCGAGATTGACCAGCGCGGAGACTACATCGGCTTCGACTCCGGCCGGGGACGCCGCTGCGGGTTTCGCGGCTTCGATGGCCACGGACTCGAGCTTGTCTTTTAGCTCGACGACCATGCGCTCGGCGGTTTTGCGGCCGACGCCGGGGATGCGCGTCAGGCGCGCCAAGTCGCCTCCGCGTATCGCGGGGACTAGTTCTTCCACGCTCATGCCGGACAGGATCTTGAGTGCGAGAGAAGGCCCGACGCCGGAAGCGGAGAGCAACATCTCGAAAAAGTGCTTTTCGCGCGAGGAGAGAAAGCCATAAAGCGAGAAGGCGTCCTCTCGAACATGCGTATGGATCAGCAGGGTGACTTCGGTGTGCAACTCGCCAAGCGAGGCATAGGTGGAGAGCGGAACTTGCACGAGGTAGCCGACGCCGCCTACATCGACGAGGATTTGATTCGGGCGCTTGTCGGCGAGACGTCCGCGAAGCTGGCCAATCATGGGGGAAGAGTATTCAGCAGTGCGGCAGGGGTGTCAACGCGAGTGACCGGAGCGTATTGCGGGGGCGCATTAGACGCATCAGATAACTAACGTGAATTCGGACGATTGCTCAGCTTTTTTATTGGCCTTGAGTGGGAAAACGCGAGGCGGTCTGCTAGAATGAGGGCTTACGTTTTTGACATTTTTAGCGGATTGAACAGGAAAATTATGGCGATGAAGTGTGAATTGTGCGGCAAGGCGCCGCATTTTGGAAACGTGATCAGCCACGCAAACAATACGCGGCGGCGGCGATGGAATCCGAATTTGCGTCGCGTGCGCGGTGTGGTGAACGGCGCGAGAAAGCATATGCGGGTTTGCGCGGCATGCATTCGCGCGGGCCGCGTGAAGAAAGCTGCCTGAGCACCTGACCTTGCAATCCCCTTTCCCGGATCTACGCTCTAAGCAAGTCGTGCGAGCGGCGGCGCTGTTGCCGCTCAGCGCGCTGATCCTTTTTGGCAACGCGGGCTGCAAGCAACAGAAGCAGCCATCGCCAGATGTATGGGCGTCGGTCAACGGGCAAGACATCAAGCGTGACGAGGTGGACAAATTCTACCGCACGCGCGTCAGCCCCGAGGGGCAAGAGCCTTCGCAGGAAGAGTCGCTGTCGCTGAAGTTGAACGTGCTGGACGAGCTGATCAACAATGAGATTTTGCTGGAGCGCGCGAAGAAACTGAACCTAGAGGCAAGCGACGGCGAGGTCGAGGATAAATTTACAGAACTGAAAAGTCCGTACACGGAAGATGAGTTTCAGCGGCAGTTGAAAGAGCGTGGCGTATCCGCGGACGACTTGAAGCGTGATCTGCGTCGACAGCTTTCGATTCAGAAACTGCTGAACCGCGAAGTCGTCGCAAAAATCACCATTACCGACCAGGACGTCTCAGAGTTTTACAACACGAATAAAGCGCAGTTCAACGTTGCCGAACCGCAGTACCGGATCGCGCAGATCGTTGTGACACCGCGAAAAGAGCCGCAGATTCGCAACCGCAAAAACGATGACGCCACCAATGAAGCGGAGGCGCAGCGCAAAATCAAAATGCTGATGGATCGCCTGAATAGCGGCGCGGATTTCGCGCAATTGGCGATGGATTATTCCGAGGACATGAATACGACCACGACCGGCGGAGATTTGGGCTATGTGCCGGAGTCGGCCCTGAATCAGTCCGATCCGGCCCTAAAGAAGATGGTGGTGGGGATGAAGCCGGGGCAAGTTAGTCCGGTGCTGCAAGTGAAGGACGGCTTCCGGATTTTGAAACTGGTGACGCGCGAATCACCGGGGCAGCGCGGGATCACCGATCCCCAGGTCCAGCAGACTATTCGAGACACGCTGCGCAATCGCAAGGAGCAGTTGTTGCGCGCGGCGTACCTGGCAATCGCGCGCGACGAAGCCCGAGTCAGCAATTATTTGGCCGAGCAAGTGATCGAGGCTGCCGGCAAACTTCCCGAAGCCGCAAAGACGGCCAAGCCGGTTAAACCGTTCCAACCATAAAAACGTGGCTGTTTGTGACCCGTGCACGCTCGAACGGAATACTCTACGCAGTTTTTTGAACTCAGCGATGACTTTGAGTTAATCGACCCAGGCGAGAACTTCGCCAGCGTTCACGGGCTGGCCTTCTTTCACTAATAGACGCTCGACGGTGCCGCTCTTGGGCGAGCGGATTTCGTTCTGCATCTTCATGGCTTCGACCACCAGCAAGCCTTGCCCTGCCTCCACTTTTTCTCCAGCTTGAACCAGCACACGAATGATTTTTCCCGGCATAGGCGCGAGGATTTGCTGTCGGCCTTCGGCTTCAAGCGCGCCGTGTCGGCGTCCGCGCCAGGCACGCGGATCGGTTACTTCTGCGGTGAATTCGTGCCGGCCGGTTTGCAGTGTGAGTGAGCCCGTGGGAGTTGGTGTGACGCGGATTTCGAACGATTTGCCGTTGAGAAGAATCGAGAAAATGTTGGGCGCGATTTCGACGCTGTCAGCGTCAACGACCTCGCCGTCAAGTGAGATGCGCCACCCGTCGGCGTTGCTCTCGAGTTCGACAAGACGCCGTGTGTTGTTTATCGAGACTTCGAATTTCATGGAGTGCGATCCAATTGATCGCGGCGGGCTTCTTGCTTCCAGCGGGAGGACGCACCCTGCGTCGATTGCGGCGCTGCTGTTTTTTGTGACTCCGAGAATTGCCACAAAGCGGCGGCGATTGCAGCCGCGTCCGCTGCGCTACTTTCTTTTTCCGGTACGGCGTGTTTTCTTCGCGTCAGAAGTTGATCGAGCCATTTTGTATGGATCTCGCCGCGAAGAAAATCGGGTTCGGAGAGAATGCGGCGGAAGAGACCGGCATTGGTCTTGATCCCGGTGACGACGTATTCGTCGAGTGCGCGGCGGAGGCGAGAAATGGTTTCTTCGCGGGAATTGCCCCACGCAATTAGTTTGCTGAGCAGGGGATCGTATTCGTTGGGAACGGTCCAGCCTTCGTAGACGCCGTCGTCGAGGCGAATGCCGGGGCCGCTGGGGACTTGGCGCGAAAGAATTTTCCCGGGCGAGGGGAAGAAATTATTGTCCGGATCTTCGGCATAGAGGCGCACTTCCATGGAGTGTCCGCGGGGCGTGATCGTTTCCCAAGCGAAGGGGAGGCGGTGGCCGGCGGCAATGGCGATCTGGAGTTTGACGAGGTCGAGGCCGGTGACTTGCTCGGTGACGGGATGCTCGACTTGCAGGCGCGTATTGACTTCGAGGAAATAGAAATTCAGCTGCGCGTCGACCAGAAATTCGACGGTTCCGGCGTTCACGTAGCGCCCTGCGCGTGCGAGTCGTACAGCGGCATCGCCCATTTTTTTGCGCAGCTCGGGAGTTACGATAGGCGAAGGTGCTTCTTCGATGACTTTTTGATGGCGGCGCTGCACGGAGCATTCGCGCTCGCCGAGTGAAACGACGCGACCGTGTTTGTCAGCGAAGATTTGGATTTCGATGTGGCGCGGCTTTTCGAGATATTTTTCGAGATAGAGGCGGGGATCACCGAAGGCGTTGAGCGCTTCGGAGGAGGCGTCGCGCCATGCGGAAGCGAAATCGGGATCGCCGGCGACGAGACGCATGCCTTTTCCGCCACCGCCCGAGACAGCTTTGAGAAGAACCGGATAGCCCATGGATTGTGCAAGGGCTTGAGCCTCTTCGGATTTTTCGATGGGATCATTGGCGCCGGGAACAGTGGGAACATCGGAGCGGCGCGCGAGCTGGCGGCCGGCAGTTTTTGAGCCGAGAACCTCCATCGCCTCGGCGGACGGACCGATGAAGATGAGGCTGGTTTCTTCGCAGGCGCGGGGAAGTGCAGGATTTTCGGCAAGGAAACCGTAGCCGGGATGAACGGCGTCGCAGCCGGAGCGGCGCGCGACGTCGATCAGCTTGTCAATGCGGAGATAACTTTCGCGGGACGGCGCCGGTCCGATGGGATAGGCTTCATCGGCCAGACGAACGTGGAGGGAAGCGCGGTCGGCTTCGCTGAAGACCACGACGGAGCGGATGCCGAGTTCGCGGCAGGCTCGGAGGATGCGGACGGCGATTTCTCCGCGATTGGCGATTAGGATTTTGTTGAACATGCCGGGTTTGGTGTGCACCAAAATTTTAACATGCGAACGGGTTGGAATTTGGCAGGGCGGACGGCTTGCGTGTCTAATTGCATGCGCTGTCAGAATGCGAGAGTGACACCGCGACTGGCTGGCGCGCGTCCATAGTTTGACTGGTCGGTCTTGCAGCTTGTTGAATGGAGAGAACTATGAATAGGAAAGTAGCGGCAATCCTGAGTGTAGCTGCCCTGTGCGTTTGTGCCGAGATGGGGCGCAGTGTGCTACGCCCCTACACCGCGATTGCGCAGGATGGAGCCATTGCGCCGGGGGAGAATTTGTTGGTGGACGGAGTGCCGGCGATTCCGGCTTCGCTGGTGGAAACCGCGGGGCGGTACGGATCTTATCGAAATGCGGCACTGGCGGATTGGAATCCGGTGCGAAGCGAGATGCTGATAGCGACGCGGTTTGCGGACACGGCGCAACTGCATCTGGTGAAAATGCCGGGCGGAGAGCGGCAGCAGCTTACGGCGATTACATTGTTTTCTCAAAGGATGTTGGCGGCGGCGAGTGGTATCAGCTTTATCGCTACGACGTGGCGAGCGCCGATGTGACGTTGTTGACGGATGGGAAGGCGCGGAATTTGATGGGCCCATGGTCTTCGGGCGGAGACCAGATTGCGTACATGTCGACGCGGCGGACGGGAAAGGATACGGATTTGTGGGTGATGAATCCGGCCGATTCAAAGAGCGATCATTTGCTGACGAAACTGGAAGGCGGCGGCTGGGGGCCGGAGGATTGGTCGCCGGACGATTCAAAGATTCTGTTGAAAGAAGAGATTTCGCTGAACGAAGCGTATTTGTGGCTGGTGGACACGAAGACCGGTGAGAAGACGGCGCTCACGCCCGCGGGAACGAAGCGCGGAGACAAGGTCGCGTACGGCGACGTAAGGTTCAGCAAGGATGGAAAGGGAATTTACGTCACGACCGACTCCGGGGCCGAGTACATGAATCTAGCCTACATAGAGCTAGGCCGCCCGGAAATCAAGTACCTGATCAGCGGGCCGGAAGCAAAGTGGGACGTGGAGCGGTTTGATCTCTCGCATAACGGGATGTTCATTGCATACGTTAAGGATGAGGATGGTGTGAGCGTCATTCACGTGCGGAAGACGGCGGACCAGAAGGAAGTTCCGTTGCGGAATTTGCCCATAGGAGTTGTCACCAGTTTGCGCTGGCATCGCAATGGGCATGAGCTTGGATTTTCGCTGACGAACGCGCGCGGGCCGGGCGATTGCTATTCCTACCATGTGACGACGGGGAAGCTGGAGCGGTGGACTACGAGCGAAACGGCGGTGAAGACGGACGCGTTTCCGCAGGCAGAGCTCGTGCGGTGGAAAAGTTTCGACGATAAGGAGATTTCGGGATTTTTGTATAAGCCGCCGGCGAAGTTTACGGGCAAGCGGCCGGTGCTGGTGGTGATTCATGGCGGCCCGGAAGGGCAGACGCAGCCGACATTTCTGGGGCGCAGCAACTACTATTTGAATGAATTGGGAATTGCGCTCATCTATCCGAACGTGCGCGGATCGACTGGATATGGCAAGACGTTTTCGCAGCTCGACAATGGATTCAAGCGCGAAGACACCTACAAGGACATCAACGCGCTGTTTGAATGGATCGGGACACGGCCCGATTTGGATGCGGAGCGCATTGCGGTAACAGGCGGAAGTTACGGCGGGCACATGACGCTGGCAGTCTCGACGTTTTATAGCGACCGAATTCGCTGCTCCGTCGACATTGTGGGAATGTCGAACCTGGTGACCTTTTTGGAGCACACGGAAGCGTACCGGCGTGATTTGCGTCGCGTGGAGTATGGGGATGAGCGCGAGCCGAAGATGCGGGAGTTCTTAGAGAAAATCGCGCCGATGAACAACATCGAGAAGATCAAAAAGCCGATGTTTGTGATTGCAGGGAAAAACGATCCGCGGGTGCCGGTGAGCGAGTCGCAGCAGATTGCGGACGCGCTGAAAAAGCAAGGGACGCCGGTGCGGCTGCTGATCGCGAAGGATGAAGGGCACGGGTACCGGAAGAAGGCGAATCAGGATTTTCAATTTTATGCCACAGTGGAATTTTTGCGGCAGTATTTGCTGAGGTGACTGCAAGAAGTTTCGCCTTGTCACTGTCGGACGATTTATCTATACTGTCTGACAGGATACTCGGAGGATTGCCGTGGCATCGCAACGTATTTCAGTTCGCGTTCCGGGTGGGATTGCGCGGCGCTTGAAGGAGCGGTCCCGAGCGACAGGTACTCGCGAATCGCAGGTAGTACGAGAGGCGCTGGAGCAGTATCTTTCTCAGAGTCGCAAGGAAGAAACCACATATGATCTTCTGCTAGGAGCGGGATTGATCGGGTGTGTTCGGGATGCACCGAAGGACCTCAGCACGAACAAACGATACTTCAAGGGTTTCGGAAAATCGAAGTAATGCGGGTACTGACGGACACGGGCCCGCTTGTGGCTATCCTGTCGCCCAACGACCAGTATCACGAGGTCTGCGTCCAGACTGTACAGAGCCTACGCGGGCCCTTATTGACGTGTTGGCCGGTTATTGCTGAGGCCGCTTGGTTGCTTCAGAAAAATCCTTTGGATTTCGAGAGACTGTTGAGAAGCATTTCCGACGGGGCAATGGAAATACTTCCGGTGACTGGAAAGGAATCGTTAGCTATCGCAGAGGTGATGAAACGGTACAGGAGCCTCCGCGCACAGTTCGCCGACGCAATGCTGGTATACCTGGCAACTCGAGAAAACATTGAAACAATCTTTACGCTGGACCGGCGGGATTTCTTGGTATATCGGTCGGCACGCAAACCTCCATTTGTAATCATCCCGGACTTATCCTAGCCCCCGGTCCACCATCACGGTGTGGATGTTATGTTTACGCTTCAAAGCGGGATGTTGCCGTGCTTTTTCTTTGGGTTGGTGTCGCGCTTGGTTTCTAGCGCGCGGAGGGCGGTGATGACTCTGGCGCGGGTTGCCGCGGGTTCGATTACCGCGTCGATGTAGCCGCGCTCGGCGGCCACGAAGGGGTTGGCGAAGCGATCGCGGAATTCCGCGATTTTTTCGCGGCGCACGGATTCGCGTTCGGACTCCGGAACTTTTTCCAGCTCACGTTTGTAGACGATGTTGACGGCGCTTTCCGGCCCCATTACCGCAATCTCCGCGGCGGGCCAGGCGAAATTCGCGTCGGTGCGAATGTGTTTCGAGGCCATGACGCAATAGGCGCCTCCGTAGGCTTTGCGAGTGATGATGGTGATCTTGGGGACGGTGGCTTCAGCGTAGGCAAAGAGAAGCTTGGCGCCATGTTTGATGATTCCGCCGAATTCCTGCTGCGTGCCAGGAAGAAAGCCGGGCACGTCTTCGAAGGTAATGAGCGGAATGTTGAAGGCATCACAGAAGCGCACGAAGCGAGCGCCTTTGACCGAAGCGTTGATATCGAGAACGCCAGCAAGAAAAGCAGGCTGATTAGCAACAAGGCCAACCGGGCGGCCATCGAGTCGCGCGAACCCTACGACTAAATTCTTTGCGAAATGCTCATGGACCTCAAAGAAGTAGGAATCGTCCACTATGGAATGAATGGCGTCCTTTATATCGTAGGGCTTTTGCGGGTCGTCGGGGACGAGCGTGTTGAGGGATTCGTCGCGGCGGTCGGCGGGATCGGAAGTGGCGCGGCGGGGCGGGTCGTCGACGTTGTTGGAAGGAAGGAAGCTGAGCAGTTCGCGAATCATGGCGAGACAATCGGCATCATCGGGGGCGATGAAATGGGCGACGCCGCTAGTGGCATTGTGAGTCATCGCGCCGCCTAGCTCTTGCTTGGTCACTTCCTCGTGTGTAACGGTTTTGATGACGTCGGGACCGGTGACGAACATGTAGGACGTGTCGCGAGTCATGAAGATGAAATCGGTGATCGCCGGGGAATAGACCGCGCCGCCGGCGCAGGGACCCATGACGGCGCTGATTTGCGGAATGACGCCGCTGGCCAACGTGTTACGGAGAAAAATATCGGCGTAGCCGGCGAGAGATGCAACGCCTTCCTGAATGCGCGCGCCGCCAGAATCATTGAGGCCGATGAGCGGGGCGCCGACGCGCATGGCTTGATCCATGATTTTGCAAATTTTTAGCGCGTTGGTTTCGGAAAGCGAGCCGCCGAATACGGTGAAGTCTTGCGCGAAAACGTACACCAGGCGGCCGTCAATGTGACCAAAGCCTGTCACGAAACCGTCGCCGGCCGGACGCTGCTCCTCCATGCCGAAATCCGTGCTGCGATGGCGCATGAATTTGTCGAGCTCTTCGAAAGTGTTTTCATCGAGCAGAAGGTGAATGCGCTCGCGCGCGGTGAGCTTGCCTGCTTTATGTTCGCGCTCGCGGCGCTCCGGACCGCCGCCCGCTTCGGCTTCCGCGTCGAGTTTGCGGAGTTCTTCCATGCGGTCATGATGATTGGCGAGCGATTGCGAAACGCGCTTCGGTTCAGGCAATGGGACCTCCCGGAGAAGGTGCATCTTTTACGCTGAAGATGCGTACGGCAAGATGCGTGGCGAGCCAGACCGTGCCGAGAAGAAGGACAACGCCGAGGAGAAGTTCGGCGGCGATGGCGATGGCACGATGGAGAGGCGATGGTATCGACGTGACATAGACGGTTGTGCGGACCAGGGTGAACATGGCACCGAGAGTCATGGCTACGATCAGGACGGTGGTTACGATGGAAGCGAGGATTCGTTTCATGGCGCTAAGCTGCAGTAGAAGAATAGCGCAATGGGCGAGAAATCAGAACGAAGAGCGTGCCAAATTTATGATCGCGCCAAGCGGGGCTGAGCGTGCTGCGCCCCTACACGGAACTTTTAGCGTAGGCCGGACCAATCGTCGGCTACGAGGATCGAATCCGTGGGGTTGGAGGGGTCGTACTTTATGCTGGCGGGCTGGCCGGCGGCTAGCTTGTCGAAGCGCACTTGGCTCTCCAGGCCGGTGATGTCTTGGGCGGTGTGGTAGGTGACGCCGGAGATCGCATAGCTATAGGAGACGAGCTGACGCGGACTCAAGTCTGCGAGCGGTTCAGGGCGCGAGCCGAAGAGGCCCTTACTTTTTTCGCGAGGCTCGGGAGCGTGAGCCACGAGCTCGACGACCTGGCCTTCGGCGATGCGGCCGATTTGATTCAGGTGCAGGCGACGCTTGCGCTCGATGTCTTCGGGTTCTTCCGCAGGACGAAAAAATGCGTAGGCAATCATCCCGATGGCGGCTACGGCGGCGCCACCCATCGCGAGCATGAGTTTCCAATCGGACGACACTGTATTCAATGATACGACTCCGTGGTTTTGCGTGGGACCTGTGCAGGGAATGGCCGGTCTAAGCAACGGCCACTACGTTCACCCGGTTTAGCGGGTGCAACCCCACGCAGGCAATTTTACAGAAGCTGGAGGGAGGCGACTACTACGGTTGCGGCGCATGCACCGGATTACGCAACACTCCGATTCCAGCGATGCTGACCTCCACATCATCGCCGGCGACGAGCGGGCCCACCCCCGCGGGCGTGCCGGTGGCGATTACATCTCCGGGATAGAGGGTCATCATGCGAGAAATCCAGCGAACCAGAAAAGCGCAGGGATAAATCATGAGCGAAGTGTTCCCGGATTGGCGCACTGCGCCGTTGACGCGTGTTTCGACGAGAACGTTGGCGGGATTCAGATCGGTTTCGATGTGCGGACCAACGGGGCAGAACGTGTCGAAGCCTTTGCCGCGCGTGAATTGGACATCGCTCTTTTGTATATCGCGCGCGGTGACGTCGTTGAGGCAGGTATAGCCGAGAACGTAAGACACCGCGTCATCCGAATCCCGGAGTTGCGAGCAACGGTGGCCAATTACGATGGCAAGCTCGCCTTCGTGCTCTACGCGCTGGGAGTATGGCGTGAGGATGATGGGTTCCTCGAAACCAACAATGGACGAGGGAGGCTTGAGAAACATGAGCGGCTCTTTGGGGACTTCGTTGCCGAGTTCGGCGGCATGAGCGGCATAATTGCGGCCGATGCAAACGACTTTGCTGGGGTCAACGGGCCCTAACAACCGTATTGCGGCTAACGGATACGCGCGGGAAGTCTGAGACCACTCAGCCCAAGGCGCACCGGAGATTTCGCGGACCTGGTATTCGTCCAAAAGGCCGTAAGCGGGGATACGAGACGAGTCTGGACGGTCGAGAGCAACGAAGCGGCAGAATTTCATGCAGGGTCAACCCACCGTGAGGATTTGAATGTCAGTGCGAAACGCGTGATTCGCGAGCTCTCCAAATGCACGTGCCGATCCAGGAGAGCGTCGCCAGAATCATATAGAGAAGTGCGCCCAACGTGAAGAGCTGCACCGTGCTGTAGCGCGCGGCGAGTTCCGAGAAATAAACACAAAGCAGACGGTAGGTGAGAGCCATGATGCTCAAGCCAACCAGGCCGGACGCCAGAAGCGGTCCGGGGAGGCGCATGAAACGAAGCACGGGAACTGCAGCGAAGAGAGCGAGGGCCACGAAGGCGGCGAGATTGCGTTCCCGCGCAAAGGGCTCGAGCGAAGGGGCGCGGTTGGCAACGACGAGCCACGCGACGAGAACCATGGCCATGCCCACGCCGGAATAGACACCGGTGCGAATGGCCGCGTTCTTGAAAACGTGGACCCTGCCATACCCTGGAAGATGAGCACGGACAGCGATCAAAAAAAGCTCCCGACAGCTTGCCAAAGTTCAAACCCGGGTCTACGGAGAAGGTTGCGCGACTTCTGCGGCCACGGGCGCGGATGGCGCACTTTCGTTGCCGGAGCGGTCGACAGCGGTCACGGAGTACCAGTAGCGGTGTCCGGGCTCTACAGACGTATCACGATAGGCCGGTGAGAGCAACAGATCGGAAGTAAGGGGTTGGCCCCGCGTGCCTTCTTGCTCACTTCGATAGACGTGATAGCCGGCCAAGTCGGTTTCAGTATTGATGGACCAGGACAGGTCCACCTCGGGTGGACCGTTTGGATCAGGGGTGACGACCGCAGCTACCAAGCCTTGCGGGACGGCGGGCGGGTAGATGTCACGTGGAGTGACAATGGCGGGAACGGAGTCGGCGGACTCGATCGTGCCGCCATCTCCAGCAATTACCGTACGCACCGTGTAGACGTAGGTTTTGCCGAAGTCGAACGTTGTGTCTCCGTAGCTTGTAGTGGGCGAGGAGCCGAGAAGGGCGAGAGGTGATTTCCACTTGGCTTGAGTGAGCTCTTTAGCGGCGGCATCGGCGGAGGCGGCGTCGATTTCGCCGCGGTAGATTCGATATTCGGAAATAGCAGAAAGCGGATCGCCAGTGGATGTGCGGGTTGGCGCAGACCAGGAGAGTTCGATGGCGGACTCGGTGACAGCGGCGTGAAGTGACGTAATGCGTTCGGGGACGGGGCGGATACGGACGATCACGGTGTTGGAATCCGCAGAGGCGCGCTTGCGCGAGGCGCGGGTGTGCACTCGGTAGGCGAGTGCTCCGCCGGGATAGGCACGAAGGTCTTCATGAGAGATGCGATCGAGGATTTGGATTTTGTCCCCGGCGCGATATTCGCCGACTAGCGCGCCGGGAATCGTGTTGATGGTGCGAAACGACTTTGGGTCGGGCGAGCCGTCGGGCTTGATAGAGCCGCGCAGGATTTCGATAGCGGGAGGCTGGGCGAGGCGCTCGCCCGAGACGGTTTTTCCCGGCTGCGTGAATGTGAGCTGCACGGCGTCACCCGTTTGTTGCGCGGCCAGGTCGGTGATGCGCACGGGAACTTTAGGAGCAGGCGGAGTGGGTTCGCCCGGCGCGCCGCAGCCGACAGCGAGGACTAATAGTAGGAGCGAAATCCGAAACTCGAAAGGCAGGATTCGCCACTGCCGAATCGAGAGCGCCTCGGGCTTCCGCGAAATTCGATTGTCCATTTAGGCGTTTCGGATTTTTACAGGATGTACCGGCTCAGGTCCTGGTTCTTGACAATGTCGGCCAGCTGTTTGGTCACGTAGGCGGCATCGACCTTGACGTTTTTCTTCTTGAGGTCGGGGGCTTCGAAGGAGAGCTCATCGAGAACTTTCTCGAGGATTGTGTGGAGGCGGCGGGCGCCGATGTTCTCAGTTTGCTCGTTGACGCTTGTGGCGAATTTGGCAATGGCGTCGACGGCATCGTCAGTGATGTTCAGCTTCACGCCTTCTGTTTCGAGCAGCGCTACGTATTGCTTGATCAAAGCGTTCTTGGGTTCGGTTAGAATGCGGACAAAATCTTCTTCCCTTAGCGATTGCAGCTCCACGCGAATCGGCAGGCGGCCTTGCAGCTCGGGAATCAAGTCAGAGGGCTTGGTCACGTGGAAAGCGCCGGCAGCGATGAAAAGGATGTGGTCCGTGCGAATCATTCCGTAGCGGGTGTTGACCGTCGTGCCTTCGATGATGGGCAGAATATCGCGCTGCACGCCTTCGCGCGAAACATCGGGGCCGTGGCCGGATTCGCGGCCGGCAACTTTGTCGATCTCATCGATGAAGATGATCCCCATCTGCTCGGCACGCTCGACGGCGGTGCGCGTGACCTGGTCCATGTCGAGCAGCTTGTTCTCTTCTTCCTGAATGAGGTATTCGAACGCGTCCGCGACGCTCATCTTGCGCTTCTTCTTCTGCTGACCGAACATGCCGGAAAGCATGTCCTTGATGTTGACATCCATCTCCTCGACGCCTTGATTGGAGATGATTTCAAAGGAGGGCATGGCGCGTTCGCGCACCTCGAGATCAACCATGCGCTGATCGAGCTTGCCTTCCCGTAGCTGCGCGCGCAATTTCTCGCGCGTGCGTTGGGTCTGCTCGCGCTGCTGGGCAAGCTCAGCTTCGGTCGTCCCCTGCGCGGGCGGAGGTGAAGGCGGCAGCAAGAGATCGAGGACGCGCTCTTCGGCAGTTTGTTCGGCGCGATCGGCGACTTCATCAAGCTTTTCCTCGCGCACCATGTCGATGGAAGTTTCCACCAGGTCGCGCACCATGGATTCCACGTCGCGGCCAACGTAGCCGACTTCGGTGTACTTCGAGGCTTCGACTTTCACAAACGGGCAGCCGGCCAGCCGCGCGAGGCGTCGTGCGATTTCGGTTTTGCCAACGCCGGTGGGGCCGATCATCAGAATATTTTTCGGCAGAACGTCTTCGGCGATTTCGGGTGGAAGCTTCTGGCGGCGCACTCGGTTGCGCAAAGCTACAGCGACGGCGCGCTTCGCGGCGTTCTGCCCGACGATATATTTGTCGAGCTCCGCGACGATTTCCCGCGGAGTCATGTCGTCGAGCGCGGGAAGCAGCTCCTCGGATTCCTCCGGCACCGCGCCATTTCCTCCCGGCGCGAAAATTATTTCTTTTTCAGACTTGCTTGGCATGAATCCTTCTGTTCCCAGTTCCCCTGAGCCGGCCCAACCATTCCATCTTACCTAAAATGCAAACGCAAGGCTTTCGTACCTGCTGTCTTTGGGAGTAGGAGCTTAGTCCAGGTCTGCTATGAGATCTTCGATGATAATCGCACGCGATTGGCTGCCGCGCTCGAAAAAGCTTTACAGCTCCTCCACTGTAAAGTTCGCGTTCGTGTAAATGCAAATTTCGCTGGCGATGCGCATCGCTTCCATGCCCAGGTCCTTGGCGTTTAACTTGGAATGCTTGAGCATGGCGCGCGCCGCGGCCATGGCATAGCTGCCGCCGGAACCGATGGCGCAGAGCCCGTCGTCCGGTTCGATCACGTCGCCATTTCCAGAGAGTAAGAAGGTGGACTTGGCGTCGGCGACGATTAGCAGCGCTTCCAAATGGCGCAAGGCGCGGTCTTTACGCCATTCCTTGGCGAGTTCGACGGCGGCTTTTTGGAGATTGCCCGAATGTTCCTGGAGCTTGCCCTCGAAACGCTCGAAAAGCGAGATAGCATCGGCCGTAGAGCCTGCAAAGCCCGCGATCACTTTGTCATTGAAAAGGCGGCGAGTCTTGCGCGCCGTGTGCTTCATCACGTGATCGCCCATGGTCACCTGGCCATCGGCGATGAGCACCGCTTTGTTGTCTTTGCGCACACACAGCACAGTTGTGCCGTGCATCCGCGCGCTTCCGTGTCGATTCTCCATCCGATCATTATACCGCATCGCCAAAAAGGACTCCTGCGGTGAGGCCTTTTCGCGAGATTCGGAACCAAAAAAAGGGCCGGGATGGCATCCGGCCCTGTGCTCTGTAGCTTGACAATTATGGAAATGACAAACTGCCGCTGATCAGAACTTGCTCCACGTAAACGTATCCATCGTCCAGTTACCTACGATCATCAGGTTGTTCTGCAACGCGCGGTCGTAGTGGATGGACACGCTGGCATTTCCGTCTGAATTTATGGTTTTTCCGATCACTGATCCGTACCAGTTGGCGTTGCCAGTGAAGTTGATTCCAGCATTCGGCGCATACAGCGCGGCGGTAGAGTTACCGTTGCCATGGAGGTTGATGGCGCCAGTGCCGGCATATTGAATTTGGAGCAGTGTAGAGTTGAATGTGCCGTTGCTGATACCGTTTCCCCCTATGTCTAGAGGCGTAGACTGGCCGTTTCCCACCACGTTTATAATCACGGGCTGGTAAACGGCAGGCACCAAAGGAACCGACCCCGGACCCGTATTATTGCAGGGACCTATTGCGATGCTCGCGTTACCGGTCAAGCTGATGCTGTTTACAAAATAAGTGCCTGGCACGCAAGCTCCACTTGCGTCTGTCCCTGGGACGAAAGTCACGACGTTACCGGTCCCTCCGGAAACGACGATATTTCCATAATTCCCAGTAACATTAGTCGTTCCGTTGCAATTTGCGCTGCAAGGGATAAGCGGAAGGGGTACGTCGGCGTTCGTAATAGGAATCGCAGGGGAAGCCACGGTGGTGGGTATAACCGGGGTGACCAGAGTGACTTGCTGGGGCAACTTGACCAGTCCTGGCGCAGCCAGGCAACTGGTCGGGCTGGTCGCGCAACCGGTCACAGAAGTGGTGTTGCCCGACAAAGCGTCCACGTTCCCGGATGAGCAAGCGCCGACACCGGTGTCCGGGCTGGAGAAGGTGCCGTTAATCACCGTATGATTGGCGGTGTTCACGTTGCCGTTCGAGCCAAGATTGCCTTCATAAAGCTGTGTGACAGGGCTTCCACCAGACAAAGTCAGGTTACCCGGCGTGGAATCATAGCTGTCGATAGTGCCGCCGCCCTTGAACGAGATGGAGCCGCATCCACTACCCGTGGCGAATCCCGCATAGTTGTAGCAGGGCGTCACGTGGGACTCTAACAGCGTGGATACCTCTACCTCCGAGTTACGAATTCCAGTAATGTCTCCGAGAGATGTAAGCTTCCAGAGTTGCGCAGTAAGAGGCTGCAAGTTGTTACACTCAATTACCTTGCGCATGGACAGCAACTCTGCAGACACGGTGTAGGCCACGTTGTTGTTGCCTGACGTCAAGGAACTCTGCGTGGCAAAGTTGAAGTCCGTCTTCGTTGAGGAAACAGGATAATTTGCCGAAATGCTGTTGATCGTCGAACCCAAGGCGATCGGAGCGCCACCGGCGGTAAGCGTGACCGGGCTGACGGCCAAGTTATAGGCGCTTAGCGGATCCGAAGCTGACACACCTGGCTGTGGGTAGGTGTTCATCAGATAGTTTGCCGCCGCATGCAGGCCGGCCTCAGCGCCGTAGCGCGATTGCGTCATGAGTCTATAGTTCAGACTGGACCACGTCTCCGACTGTGCCAGGAACATCAGGGAAGCCGCCGTGACCGAGAGCACCAGAACAAAAATCAAGGCGAAGATGAGGGCGACCCCTTTTTGATTGGAGCGTTTCATGATGAGTTCTCCTTAATTTCGTCTATGGAATTAATGCAATAACCGTGGGGGGCGTGGGCTGCGCACGTGTGGGATCAACCAAGCTGGCCGTAGCGTATACCTCGACGACGTTTCGCGGCGCCACATTCAGCAGTGCCTTGGTTTCGGGCTGAAATTGACCCGTTTGGAGGTCTTTGTTCTGCGTCTGCACGGTCAACGTCACTGCTACGTTCGTGACGCAGGTACCGGCCCCCAGCGGCTCCGTCTGGTAAGCGAAGCAGGGCACCGCATTTCCATTTGGGTCATTGGGATTGGCCAGGACGTTATCCAGCAGAATCATGGTGTTATCGTTTGCGGTCTTTGTTGTTGTCTGGTCGTATGGCATTTGGTGGCGATAGAGGATTCCAGGTGCACTGGTCGTGCCTTGCGAGCAGGTATATTCGACATACACCATGTTGCCGTCGCCGTTGATGTCGCCATACAACTTCAGGTGAGTGGCATCGGAACCGCAGGGAGCCGTGCCGCACGGCGGAACAACGCCAGTACCAAAAGCACCCAGAGCGAACACCGGCGCACCTATGGCATGCGTCTTTTTGAATGTACCGCTTGGTAAAGAGGAGTTGCCGCCCACCGTAATCGTTTCCTGTAAGCTCCCTACGTCAATAGTCAGCACTTCCCCGACATAGAGGGTCGGCACCAACGAGCCGGTGGAGGCCAGGGAAATTCCCGGGGAGCTGAGACCCACAGCGGCCGCCAGTGAAATGCTGTCAGTGGGAGCTCCGAGAGAAACTTTCCCAGCCTGGCCGATTTCCTGCTGAAGCAATTCTGTAACGCTGCGGACGCTGGTGTGCATCGCCGTGCGATTCGCGATTGTGCCTTGTGTCTTCAACAGTTGTGTCATTCCGGACATCACGATGCTGGCCACCGATAACAGCACGGCCAGGGACACCAGAGTTTCCAGCAAGCTAAATCCCGCCTCTTGTCTCCGAGTCATAGCGATCCTTCTTAAAAGGGATAAGTCTTCAACGCCACAACGGTGGCCTCTGGCACGCGGCCGCTGTTGCCAACTGCACGGCGCGCCTGAGTCTTCACCGAGATCTGCTTCATACTGGTTCCCATGGCAGTGATTTGCCATACGCGGACGTATTGCCAGGCCCCTGTGGACGCCACAAGGTTGCCGCTGGCATCGAGATAGTCGACGTAGCCCGCCGTTGGCGCGGTCGTATTCAGGCCACCGCCACCCTGTGCCGTCCCGTTGGTCATATTGGAGCAGCCGGCGAGACCCGTCCCAGTTCCGACTACCGCCGGAAAGACTCTCGTGTCGGTCCCGGCTGTGCCGGTAACGTCGCCATCGCAGAATTTCAAGGCTAGAAGTTGCTCCATCTTATCCTGCGCATACTCGGTCGTACGTGCGGCCAGATGGCCTTGTGTCTCCGTGGTCGAAAGTGCAACGCCCGCGAGGCCCATGACGCCGGTGGCAGCGACCAGGAGCACGCCGAGAGCGACCACCGTTTCCAACATGGTCATGCCAGCTTGAGTGCTTCGCTTCCGGTAGAAAAAAAAGTTGCGTTCGCGTTTCATGCGTTCGTCCTCACTGAGCGTGCCAGCAGTTCGCCGAGTTACACGTCGGACTCGTTGTCCATGATCGAATCGAACCTGTTGCGGACACGGTTACCGCTTCAACCGTATTCTTGTTACTTAGGTAGATAGCTCCCGTTGGCACGGGCGCATTGGTGCTGTCAACAGGGATACCGCGGGAATTAAACTCGAGGCATGCCGTGCTAGTGATAGTTCCGTTATTTGTACTTCCAGCGTATTTCGTAAGACAAAGCGGCGCCTGGTGGATGGAGGCGGTTCCCGGCGTGGGTCCAACAGTTACGCTTCCAGGCTGGAAAGTAACTCCCTGTGACAGCTGCTGAACTGGACTGCCGGCCGCAGTACAAGGATTTGCGAAGTCTCCGTCCGTTTGCCAACATCCCGCACCACCATTCCCGGCCTTATTCCAGAATTCCACGTGATATGTATTTGCTGTAGTGTTCACATATGCGCGCGCATGTGTGAAGTCCGCCGCCGCCCGCATCTTGGCTTGCGCCGTGATTCCGTTTAGGGCGCGAACATCTCCTACCGCGCGCAAATAAGCCACGATATTGGTATAACTGGGTACCGCAATCGCCGTGATGGCCAGGGACATCGCAACAACGACCAACAATTCCAGTGTGGAGAAGCCAGCCTGTCGTTGCTTCTTAATTGTGCTTTTCATAAACTCCGCTACCCGTAGACAATGTGTTGGCATCGCGCAACGGACAGGTGCAGGCCGAGTGCCAAGGCCTCAGGGCTTATAAATGACTGTAAGTACGGGAGTTGGATACACGTCCGTGCGGAGTCTCGAATGACTCTTGGTGGGCATGGGTAAAAACGAAACATGTCGAGAAGGCCGCGCTTCGCCCGGGCCTGTTCCGCCGGAAGAAATAACCCGGTCTACACTCGAAGCAATCGCGACGCTAAGGTCGAAGCATTGTGGTGCGCGATCGCTTCGATAGAAATCATCGGGTTTACGCCAGAGGCGCTGGGAAAGGCGGACCCGTCCATCACATAGAGGTTGCGAACCTCCCAAGTTTGGCCTTCCGGATTGATCACGGATGTTCTTGGCAAACCCCCCATTCGCGCAGTCCCCATGATGTGGAACGAAAACAGGGCGAGCTGTGCCGCATCCCAGCCGGCGGAATCCATATCCTGAATGAAGCTGACAAGTGAGCCTCGACGCCCCGGCTCGTAAGCGCACCATTTCGCGTGCGGCGAAAAAATCAGTTCCGCGCCGGCAGCTTCCAGGATGCGTGCCGCGCCGATAAAACCATGCCGGAGGTGCTTGCGGTCAAACGGAGAGAGCGAGTAGCGGGAAATTGGCTGACCCTCCTGATCCACAGTTACGCGGCCGCCTTCGCGGTCACGCACCAACGCCCCGATCCCAACGGTTCGCGGTAGCTTCTCGAGCAACGAACGGTAATGTCGAGCGTCCCGCCATGGGAGAACCGCGGCTTCGATTGCCGGCTGGAGCGCGGTGGTCTCAAGCTTCACGCCGTAATTGCCGCTCAGAAAACGAAACTGATCGGAATAGACGGCCTGCATCGTGCCTTCCCACGGGCGAATCTCTTCAGGGAAAATGCCGGATACGTTCGAGACAGGGTGAAGATGCAAGTGGCGGCCAATGTGTTCATTGCGCAAGCCGGAGCGCAGCAATAGCGCGGCAGTCTGAATGGCGCCGCACGCGGCGACTACGGCTTGGCAGCGCACGTGGACGCTTTGGCCGCTCCGAGTGCCCGCTTCCACTCCAACAGCGCAGCCCGCTTGCAGGCGAACGCGCTCGGCTCGCGTCTCAACGTAAAGCCGCGCCCCTGCATCTTGGGCATCGGCCAGCCACGTCTTCGCCGCCGATTGTTTTGCTCCGATGGTGCAGCCGAATCCGCAGTAGCCGCAGATCTTGCCTTGTTCGCAGCCGACTACGTTGCGCGGCATCGCCGCGCAATGCCAGCCTAGTGATTGAAGGCCGCGCTGCAAAACCTGCTCGCGCGCCGAAATGCGATTGTGTTCCAGATTGACCGAGAGTCGCGCGCATACTGCATCGAGGCTGTGCGTGTACTCATCTTGCGTGAACCACGGGACACCAGCGGCGGCCCACTCTGCTCGAACGTCGTCCGGCGTGCGGAATGACGTGCAGTAATTCACCACCGTTCCCCCGCCCAGGCATTCCCCGGCGAGCAGATTGATGCTTCGATCCCACGTCGCGGCATTTCCTCTTTCGGCGTATAGCCGCTCAAACCCGCGCAATGCATCACCGTCAAAGTCGGCGTCATCGAAATAGCCGCCAGCTTCGAGAACGATTACGTCGCAACCTTCCTTGGCGAGGACCGCCGCCGCGGTAGCTCCGCCGGCTCCAGACCCGATAACGCAGACATCGCAGGACAAATCCAAGTCCGTGGCGGTTACGATGGCGCGGAGCGGCCGTCGCGCGTTGGGCCTCTGCGCCCCAAGCGGCCCCGGATAACCCAGCTTGTCATGGACCACACTGCGTCCGCCATCTGAGGCTGGGAGCATGACGTAAAGCAAGCCGATTACTTTGCGTAGCGCCTGAAAGGCGCCGCGTCTTTGCTTGATGCCGCTGTCCGCCCAGGACAGCAAGACCCACTCGCGAGCCTCTGGCGTCAACGAAGAAAAACGAGCGAACCTGCCGATCGTAACGAGGCTATGCAAACGCGAGTCCCAGAAATCAAGCAGTTGCAGGAATTGTGCGCGAACGGCGGCGCGAGGAGTAAATTCCAAGCCACGAGCGATCGCGTCGGGAACTCCCAACTCGGATGCGGACGGCCAGCCGTCTCCTGACGGCGCAAATGTATTGCAGATGTCTTCAAGCGCGCGTCGTTGCCTTCCAGAAAGGTTCATAAAGCGCGCCAGTGTAGCAGACCGTGCGATAGGCGAACGGACTTCTCACCTGTGATTAACCGGAAACTGAGGGGCTTTGGAGTGAACCCTGAGCGCGAGCCGGGTAGAGCCTGTGAAACACGTAAAAAAGGATGAGAAGCATGACGAAGTCGCATACGCTGGCTTCCGGCCCGGTGCTGCCGCCGGTCAGCCACCCCGGTCCGGCAAGCGTGGCGTTTGAAAGATGTCCCTGAAAAACTATGCCGCTGTCCGGAACGGAATAGAGAAACGTCTCGCCGAAATCGAAGCTGGCGTGCATGCCCACCGCAAACCATAGATTTCCCGTGCGGCGCAAAGTGAAGCACCAGAAAAGACCTGCAAGCATTACTCCCGCCACGCCCAGCTTGCTTTCGCCAGGGTTTGTAATGTGCACCAGTCCAAACGCTACAGATAACAGTATGGCCGCCGGCCAAAACCTAATGGCTTGCGCCAGAGTGAATTGCACATACCCGCGGAATGCGAATTCCTCGTAAAGACCGACCATGACGAAGAGTGCAAACCAGAATGCCGCCCAGCGAAGCAGGTCCATTCCGTGGATTGATAAAGGGCCGAAATGGTAGGAACCCAGGGCCGCAATGGCGCCGATCACGGCACTAATCTCCAGCAATCCGAAAAACGCTCCTTGCCAGAACAATTTTCCGAAGGCGCCCCGCGAGGGAAGGCCGTAATCGCCAAACGGGCGACCCTCGAGTTGCGACATTATCAAGCCTGCGGCAAAGGCTCCGGCGAGCGATGCTACCTCGGAAATCGTCAGAATCTTAGGCGAGTAAGAGGAGCGGGGACCGGGCATCAGCGCCGCCGCGACCCACAGCACTGCGTAAGTGATTCCTGTTGCGAGAGCGATGTACATCCCGATACGCAGCAGGATGAAAATTAGAGACTGGCTCTGAAAAATGCGGTGCCCGATGGGTGGCGGGCTTATTTGCGGGGGAACTTCCGGGTTGGAGAGAGTCGCGTCACTCATGAGAACTGGACTATGGCTCGACCCGCGCGGAGGCGGCGCCGAGAATATGGCGGCTGCGCTTTTCCTGCACGAACGCCACGACACGCAAGTTCGCGCGCTTCCAGGCCGAATCCAATTTCAAGTCAGACTCGCCGGTGAACGCCGCAGGCGCATTGCTGTCCGCGGTGCCGGCCTTGTGCAACCAGCGCACCACGGCGGCGTGATGCAGATCATGCCCGGAATTTTCGCCGCCCGATACGGCCGAATGCAGCGCCTTCTCCGTAATTGCCACCCAAACCTCGCCGACGTCGCCCGGTTGCGCTCCCTGAAGCTTTCCAACCTCGATCTTCAGGTGCGCTTGGTCGCGCTTCTCGGACTTAAGGGTTAAAGAGATAGGCGTCCTAGGTTGGGCGACCGCACCCACGATGGCCCGGTACGCGTAGCCTTCATGACTGCCGACAAAACCAGAGCGTCCGTTCACCACCAGTTCTGGCGTGTAAACGCCACGATCTCCAAAGCCGGAGGCGTAGCCCTGTTGACGTTGCGTCCATTGTGCCGACGAAAAGGGATCGATCCATCCCTGGTGGTCCCAATAATCCACGTGCTCTTCGAGCGCTATGATCTCCGCTCCCGCTACCGGCTGTTCTTCCTCAAGCCTCGCAAGCAAAGCGTCCGCAGGCGGGCAGCTCGAGCAGCCTTCCGATGTGAACAATTCCAAAACCACGGGCACTCGCACACCCGTATTGGTTGCGGCGCCGACAGACTCTTGGCGCAGCGCCCATCGATGAGCAGCAGGAAGAATGAAAACCAGACACGACAGCAGAAAACCCAGTAAACCCCTCATGCTTAGCGTGGCTCCCATGCAATTCACTAGATATTACGTCTTGTGAACCCCAGCGGACTAAGCTTAGATTCCGCGCCGAGCAAAATGATACTGGTGGGGCCTCTAACCGGGATGCTACAGTTAACCGGTTACTGCGGAGAGCATTCTTGCCAGACCTTGCTGCTCCTCCTCTTCTCATTGGCGGCCGCCTCGCGATCAATTTTGCCAATATTCCGTCGTATCCCGGCGCTCCGGCCGAGCACCTCTCCTGGGAGGAACTGATCGTTTTTCTTCAGGCCTCGGACATTGTCTCGGCGGAGCGCGGCTCCAGCCTTCTGGCGCTTTCCGGTTCTGATCCGGATGCTGCACAAACACTATTGTCGCGCTCGGTTCGTCTTCGCGACGCGTTGCGCATGGCGTTTGCGGCTATGGTTCGAAAAGAAGGAATCGCGCGCGAGTGGACCGAGCCCATCAATGAAATTCTGCGCATTACCGAAGGGCACGACGAACTCGCCTCCGACGGAATCGTGTGGAAGATGGAATTTATAGCCCGTGAAGGTGGTCTCGATTGGCTACTCGCAGCCATCGCGCGTTCAGCGGCGGAGATCATTGTGGAAGGCGCGCAAGCCCGGTTGCGTATTTGCGCCAATGCCAGTTGCGGCCTTTTCTTTAGCGACAACTCGCGGACCCATCGGCGGCGTTGGTGCTCGATGGCGATTTGCGGGAACCGGCACAAGGTAGCCAGCTTCGCGCGCCGCCACTCCGCGTAGCTTCAATTTGTGTGCGCTTTCACGTACTTCGGCGGCTCGCCTTTCGACCACGGATCATAGCTGTACGCAAAAACCAGGCGCTCCGCCACCGGCGGATGCGAGTAAAGCCAAAATCGAATGAACGCCGGCGGATTCGGATCCTCGAGATCGACTTCTCCCAAGACCTGAAATGCATGTGCCGCCACCTCTTCCGAATTCGGCACAATCCCGTGAATCACTTCCAGGCCATATACATCGGCGGCGTGCTCTTCCATTCGGGTGACGCCATTCACCACTGGTGAAGCAAGGAACATCACGATTTGCAGCAGCAAGAGAAATGCGCCAAGCGAAGCCCAATCCTCCAGGCCATAAAGGTGCCAATCTCTACCCCAACGTCCCAGCATCCAATGCAATCCACGAAAGATCAGGTATAGAGCAACGAGCAGCGCGGCGGCGCCAAACAAAAATCCCTTCCACACATGCCCCAGTACGTAATGCCCAAGTTCGTGCCCGATAATAAAGAGCGCCTCGTCGTTGCTGGTCTTTTGTAGAGTCGTGTCCCACACCACCACGCGTTTGGAAGCCCCGAGCCCGGTTACATACGCGTTGATTTCGTTGCTCTTTTCGCTCGCACGCATCAGGAAAATGCGATCCCGCGGTATAGGCACTCCCGCGTGCACGGTCAGTTTTTCAATTGCGTCCACCAATTGCGGATGTTCCTTGTCCAGCGGCTCAAACTTGTGGAACAACGGATCGACGACCAGCGGATCGATGAAGATGATTCCAAGCAGGATGGGCAGAGCGGCAAACCAGAAGTACAGCCACCAACGGCGCGGGCTGCGTCGTATCACGGCAAACAGAATCAAAGCCAGAATCAATGCAAAAAACGTGCCCACCAACTCTTCCTTCGTCCAATCGACTAACCACGATCCCCAGTGCTGCACAGACTGCTCATAACGCAAGGACAAAGAATGCCAATACACGCGAATCGGCAAATCAAAAATATCCGACGTCAAGATAAGCAGCGGCACGAACACAAATGCCTGCAGCCATCGCCGGCCGGTCACGCGCTCCGCAAAATCTCGGAATCGTGCGGCGACTCCCAAGCGCAGTAATAACAACAGAGCCGCAATGCTCACGAAATACGAAACAAAATAAAGCGTGTAACCCGCCCGCGAATACGCGACGGCCTTCTCGTAGCGGTCTTCAGAGAGCGTGTATTGTTCAGTTCTCCCACGTTGCGGCTCGACGTGCTCGGATTTTGGCAGGCCCGGGATGGGTGTCGGGGTCGGTGCCGAAGAATCCGGCGAAGTCTGTGCAACCACCGCGTTCGGAGCGGATAAAGCCGTGTGCGAACTTCCCGCGACCGCTATCGCGGGCATCACAGCAAGCCAGATCGTAGCTGCCACAAACCCGACCCACGCACTGTGCTTCATCAATCTCCTTTGACGCTCGACTTCAGCCGCCGGCTCGGCAGTATGCGCGGCAGCGGTGTGAATCGCAACTTTGCGCGTTTTCTGCCGCCACTCAAACGCCACCCGCGGCTTACATAAGACGTGTCACGCGCGCTCCACGTTGCCGCGGCGCTCCGTTGCACATTTCGCACAGCCGCAAGACGCGGCATTGCCCGGGGAAAAGCCGGGGCGTATTCTGCACTATGCTGCAGTTTGTAGTGGATTGAGGGAAGCCCATCTATGCGTCTCGTTTCTTTACCAGTGATCGTTGCGCTTGTCGGCGTTGCCATTGGCCTGCCGGCGGCGATGCGGGCCCAGTCTCAGGACGTGTCACAACAATCCTCGTCGCAAGACTCGTCCGTAGCCAGCGCCGCCCGCCGCAATCGCGAGAAGAAAAAGAATCCCTCCGATTCTTCCAAGTCCACCAAGGTCATTACGGACGACGACCTTGACAGGAAAAACTTTAAGCCCGGGCAGGAAGGGTTGAACGTGGGCGCCTCACCAATGATGGAAACTCAGCCTCCGAGCCCGAAAGCGGTAGCTGCCGCCGAAGCCGCTGCTGAAGCTCCGGAAAAGGCTGCGAAGGATGCCGCCGAGCAAGACGCGCAACTAGCCAAGCTGAAACTGGAAATCACCGAAGCTGAAAAGGGTTTGGATCTTGCCCAGCGCCAGCTTGCGCTCGATCAAGATTCGTATCTGTCCAACCCCGATCATGTGCACGACGCAACGGGTAAAGCCAAGCTTGATGATGAAAAACAGGGGATTAGCGACCGGCAGCAGGAAATCGAGCGGTTAAAATTACGCCTCAGCACCCTCGAGGAACTGAAGAGCCGGCGCAAGGGCGACCGAACGCAAGCAGCTCCGCCTGCGCAAACGGAAAACGCGCCCAGCGCTCCTCCGCAGCCTTAGTGATCCGCACTATCTCGGCTCCAGCACCGGCGGCAACCCGTTTTTGGGATTGCCGATTACAATCACCTTGGCATTGCTGCTCATTGCCAGTTTTTCTGTGGCTTCGATGCCTCTGCTTCCTGCTTTTCTTTTTGCAGGATGAAGCTCATCCGCAGGGCATCCTGTTCGGCCTGCTGCTTGGCCTCAATCGAGCCCTTTAGCATTGCGGGCAGTTGCACATCTGCAACCCAGCCACAATATATTGTGGTATTTCCGCTTGACAGCGGAGCCGGC
>Ga0209131_1000581_pt1 | contig 26052 bp, 20 predicted proteins | sample GraSoi_2013_40cm_FD_185826 | JGI IMG/M metagenome (GOLD analysis project Ga0209131, IMG submission 185826) | Grasslands soil microbial communities from the Angelo Coastal Reserve, California, USA - Sample 9_17_2013_40cm (SPAdes) (version 2) | ecosystem: Environmental > Terrestrial > Soil >... | reverse complement strand
GATCGCGACCGCGGCCGTCCCGTTCTTCGCCGGCTGCGTTTCGGTGCTTCGCCGCGGAAACGGCTTTCGCTGTGGGCCTTGCACGTCGATCAGTGGAGCGGGGGCGAATTCCTTCCCCGTCGAGCGCGCGCGATCGATGATCACGTAGTCGCAGTGGCTGCGAAGCTCGGCGATCTGGCGCTCGTCCTCGATGACGAAGCCCTGCAGCAGAAAGGGCGTGTCGACCCACGGACGATCCAGGTCGGCGACGAACATGCCGAGCTTGAGCTCTGTGGTGGAAACCTTGGTGGTCATCGCATAGCGGGGGTTGCGGCCACCGCCATTCTACGGCGAAACCCGAAATTGGCTCGGAGACCCGGGAGCCCTACGCGAGAAACCCCAGGTCGCTCGACGCAAACCGGCCGAGGTTCGGGAAGATCGCGGCAAGTCCCGAGGGGTCCACGCCGAACCAGCGGGCCAGCGTCGCACCGTATTGGTCCACGGACGTCGTGGGAATCCAGCGGCCTTCGCGCTCCGCGTCGTCGGGGCCGCCGAGCGCGAGGAGCGGGTAGCGCCCGTACAGGTCGCCGCCGCGCACCGCACCGCCGAGGATCAGGTGATGGTTGCCCCACGCATGGTCCGTGCCCGCGCCCGACGCCGGCTGGAAGGTGCGCCCGAAGTCCGAGAGCGTGAAAGCCGTCACCTGGTTCGCCACGCCGAGCTGGACGGTCGCGCCGTGGAAAGCGGCGAGGGCGGGCGAAAGTTGGCCGAGCAACGTCGTGAGCGTCGCGAGCTCGTTGTTATGGGTGTCGAATCCGCCGAGCGAGACGAAGAACACCTGGCGGCGCGCCCCGGTTTGCGCGCGCGCCTCGATGAGCTTCGCAACCTGCAGCAGCTGCTGCGCGATCGAGGAGGTGAGCCCCGCGAAGAGCGGCTGGATCGTCGAAGTTGTCGACGAGAGAATCGACGAGAGCGCAATGGCCTGCGAGGTGATGTCGCCGGCCGCCTTCACGTAGGCATTGCCGCCATCGGCCGCGAGGATCGATTGCAGCGCGTTCAATCGGGCGGTGGCCGCCGCCCCGCTGCCGAATCCCGCCAGCGTCAACCCGCCGGTGGCGGGCAGCGCGAGCGGACTCGAGGCGTTGCCCGCAATGAAGACGTTTGCGCCGGCGATCGAGGTGACGACCGGAAAGCCGGCGTTCTGCGCGGCCACCTGGTCGGCGATGCGCCCACCCCAGCCGCTGCGGCTCGGCCCCGACGAGACCGAGGACTGCCATTGGTTCTGCTGGTCGGCGTGCGAGAAGAGGTTGTCGGGTCGCTTCTGGGTGTAGTCGCTCTTCGTCGTCGGCTCGTTCAGCGGTCCGACGTTGGCGAGGATCGCGAGCTTCTTCTGCGCGAAGAGCGGATGGATCTCGCTCAACTCGGGGTGCAGCCCGAATGGGGTCGAGAGGCTCGCCGGCTGCACCGCCAGCAACTCCGCTTGCGCCACGTTCACGCCCGAGGCCGTGGGGCGCACCGCGGCGTATTGCGCGTATCCGGCGGCGTCGTACGGAATGACGACGCTGTTGCCGTCCATGCCGCCATAGAGAAAAACGCAGACCAGCGCCTTGTAGTCGCTTGCCGGCGCCGATTGCGCTCGCGCGCCCGCCGCCAGCCCGAGCAGCGACAGCGGCGCGAGCCGCGTGGTGAGGCCGCCGGCGGTGAGGGCGCCCGCTCGGTGGAGGAAATCGCGGCGCCGAGTCCTCATCGCTGCACCTGGAATTGCGGCGAGGTCACGACGAGATAGGCGGCGGTGCGCGCGCGGTTGAGCGTGTCGCTCGCCGGCACGGCGTTGACGGCGCTGATAATAGCGTCGCGCACTTTGGCACTCATGGTGCTCGCGAGGAGGTACCGATCGAAGCGGTTGACGAGCGCGGCGGCGTCGGCTGCCACCGCCTGGTAGGGGCCGAGCTCGATGGCGGTGCCGGTCGCGCCGTAGACGGTCGCGTCGGGCGCGATGCGGGTCGAGAACAGCAGCGAATTGGCGAAGTTGGCGCGGTTGATCGCGGTGGTCGAGGTCTGCACGCCGAACTCGGGCCCGAGGAGCTGCGTGCCGGGCGCGATGTAGTCCGGAGGATAGAAGTTGAACACCGACGGCGAATAGAACACGAACTGCCCGAGCGGACTGGACTGCGCGCGCAGGAATACGCCGTCGCTCGACGCGTTGAGCGCGCGCGCGATGCCGGTCATGAACAGAACGGGCTCGGTGAGCTTGCCGAATGCCGGATCGATCTTGCGCGCCCCGCGCGCTTCCGGATCGAGCAGGATCGCGCGCACCACGGCGCCCAGATCGCCGCGCTGTCCGGCGCCGTTGTTGTTGAACATCGATGTCACCCGACTCACATAGCCCGGCGATGGATTGCTGGTGACCAGCTTCTGGATGAGCTGCCTGCCGATGAACGGGCCCACGTTCGGATGCGAGAAGATGTTCTGGTGCGCGAACGCGAGGTCCTGGTCCATGGGCAGGCTCGCCGCGGCGGTGACGCCCCGCAGCAGGAACTTCGCGCCGAAATCGTGCGTGGCATTGACCCCGACGAGGTTTCCCGCGTAGTTGCGCGGGTTGTTGTTGCGCGGGTTCACGCCGTCCGTGGCCGGGTAGGTCCAGCCGGTGAACACGTGCGCGAAGCCCTCGATCTCGTCCTGGTCGTAGGTCGCGATGGGCTTGCCCGAGCCATCGAGCTGGTGCGTGCCGTCGGGATTGAGCAGGTAGAGGCCCACCGAGAAAAGCTGCAGGATTTCGCGCGCGTAATTCTCGTTGGGCTCGGTGCCGCTCGCAGGATTGGCCTTGTTGTTGTTGGCCATGTCGAGGTAATCGCCCATGACCGGCGAAAGCGTGACCGCGAGGAGCAGGTCATAGAAGTTGCCGAGCGCCCGGTCCCGCAGGATCTGCTGGTAGTTGCGCATCGCGTAGTTGCGCGCGTTGTCGACGCCCGAAGTCACCATGATCTGCGACAGCGCGAATGCCACCCGCGCGCGCAGCTGGTCGGGTTGCGCGAGCGCGTCGCGGAAGAACTGGAGCTGGAGCGGGAAAAGGGTGTAGTTGTCGCGCGCGCAGAAGCTGTCGGGACGAAGCGGTTGCGTGCGATCGTCCTCGCAAGTCGCGGGACGATTCGCCGCCACCCAGGGATAGTCCGGATAGGCGCTCGCGCGCATCGCCAACTGCTCGGCGATCCAGGCCTGGGCGCCCATGCCTGCGGCACGCTGCGTCTCGCTCTCGGTCGCTCCGAAGGTCGCCTGTCGCAGGAGCCTCATGGCGTCGGCTTCGATATCCGCGCTCGATAGCGGGGCGCACATCACCGCGGCCTCCGGGGTGAAGCCCGGGGTGTTGCGCCATGCCGTGTAGTCGACCGTGAACCGATGGTTCGTGGCGCCGCCGTTGACGCTTCGGTAGACCGCCGTGGTTCCCGCTGGGCAGATGCCGCCCGGCGCGGCCGCGAGGTAGAACGCAATCCCCTGGTAGATCCGGATTTCCGCGCTCGTGGATGCCGCGCAAGCGTCGGCGCTGGGCGTGTAAAGGCGCGAGCTCGAGGCGGGTGCATAGAGGCGGCAGACCGGCGTGAGGCCGGGCGCGTCGCCCGCATGGGCCCAGACTCCGAATTGGCCGCCGGTTCGCACCCACCCGGGGCCTTGCTGGCCGCCGTCGATCGAGGCGACCTCCGCCTGGTTTGCGGCGATGAGGTAATGGCCGAGCGTGGCGTTGAAGTACTCGACCGCCACGCCCGTGGGCTCGGCTGCGCGCGGCGGGGCGGCCGCCAGGAGCAGCACGACGAGCACGGCATGACCGCGGAACCGCAACATTGCCCCTTGACCCCCCACCGCTATAATTTGCACCGCCATTGTCGTCCCGGACCGCACAGTCGCGCCAATGGTCCCGTAGTAACGATTTGTAAGGCTTCCCGGATGACCGCGCTGTGACGCCGGTCACAATCCCATGCGCAGAATCCTCGACGGCATCCGCGTCCTCGACCTCACCCGCGTCCTCGCCGGCCCGTGGGCGACGCAAATCCTCGCCGATCTCGGGGCGGAGGTGATCAAGGTCGAGCGCCCGGGCCGCGGCGACGACACGCGCCAGTGGGGGCCGCCATTCCTGAATGACCGCCACGGCCGTGAGACCAGCGACTCGGCCTACTTCCTCGGCTGCAACCGCGGCAAGAAATCGATCACGCTCGATATCGCGGCGCCCGAAGGCCGGGCGATCGCGAAATCGCTCGCGCTGCGCTGCGACGTGCTCGTCGAGAACTTCAAGGTTGGCGACCTCGCGCGCCATGGCCTCGACTATGCGACGCTCGCGGCCGAGCATCCGGGGCTCGTCTATTGCTCGATCACCGGCTTCGGCCAGGACGGGCCGTATCGCGATCGCCCCGGCTACGACTTCATGATCCAGGGACTGGGCGGCCTCATGAGCGTCACCGGCGAGCGCGACGGGCTGCCCGGCGGCGGTCCGCAGAAGGTCGGGGTGGCGGTCTCGGATCTTTTCACCGGCATGTATTCGACCTCGGCGATCCTCGCCGCGCTGTTTCACCGCGGCCGCACCGGCGAGGGCCAGCGCATCGACATGGCGCTGCTCGACGTGCAGGTGGCGATGCTCGCGAATCTCAGCTCGGCGTACCTGTGCTCAGGTGAAATTCCGCAGCGAATGGGCAACGCGCACCAGGCGATCGTTCCATACCACGTCTTCCGCGCCGCCGACGCGTTCCTCATCGTCGCGGTCGGCAACGACGCTCAGTTCGCGCGCTTCTGCGAAGTGATCGGCGAGCCGGGGTTGGCCAGCGACGCGCGCTTCGCGACGAATCCAGCGCGCGTTCGCCATCGCGCGCAGCTCGTGGACCTGATCGCCGCGTGCCTGCGGCTCGGCCCGGCGCACGAGTGGCTCGCCGCGCTGGGGCGGGCAGGCGTACCCTGCGGGCCGATCAACGACCTCGCGCAGGTCTTCGCCGATCCGCAGGTGCGCCATCGGGGCATGGAAGTCCGCGCCCCGCATCCACTCGCCGGGGAGGTGCGCATGGTCGCCAATCCCATCAAGTTTTCCGCCACGCCGGTCCCGCACGACCGCGCGCCGCCGCTTCTCGGCGAGCACACCGAAGAGGTCCTGCGCGACCTCCTGGCCATCGACGACATCCGCATCGCGGCGCTGCGCGAAAGAGGAGTGCTGTGATGGACGAGCTGCGCGACGACGTCGCTACCGCGAATCGCATCCTGGAGCGAACGGGGCTTGCGCACGCCTTCGGGCACGCGAGCGCGCGCATCCCCGGGACCAACACGTTCCTGCTGCCGACGCGGCGCAGCCCCGGCCTCGCTCGTGCCGAGGATCTTCTCGTGATCGACACCGAGGGCCGGATCGTCGAGGGCGATGGCGAGCCCAACAGCGAGTTCTGGATCCATGCGCGCGTCTACGCGGCGCGCGCCGACGTCGGCGGCGTGGTGCACGCGCATCCGAGCGCCTGCATCTGCCTCACGCAGATCGGCGAGCCGCATCGCATCGTTCACAACCAGGGCGGCATCTTCGCCGACGGCGTGCCCGAATACGCGGCGATCGGCCTCATCCGCTCGCGCGAGCTCGGTGAGCACCTCGCCCGCGTTCTCGCGAACGGCAACGCGGTGATGATGCGCGCCCATGGAATCACCACGGCCTTCCAGGATGTGCGCGCCGCGACGGTCGCGGCGTGCTACCTCGAGGAGAGTGCTGCGCTGCAGCTGCGCATGCTGGGCGCGGCCGGCGGCGACGCGTCGCGCATCCGCGCCCTCACGCGCGAAGAGGCGCTGCCGCTGCGCGACCAGATCGGGACGAGCGTGGCGAAAAGGGCCTGGGAATACTTCGCCGCGGTCGCCGCCCGGCTGCCCCTCGGTGGAGGCCATGATTTCAAGTGAAATCAATCCTTTTCAACCACTTGCCGCCTCGGTAGACTGGAGCGAGAGGAGGAGTCCCTATTGAAGGCAACGGATATCGGCCACCCCGATTACTTCCACAAGGTGGTTGACTGCCAGTGGGCCTGCCCGGCGCACACGCCGGTGCCCGAGTACATCCGCATGATCGCGCAGGGTCGCTACGGCGACGCCTACATGGTCAACTGGAAATCGAACGTCTTCCCGGGGATTCTAGGGCGCACCTGCGACCGTCCCTGTGAGCCCGCGTGCCGCAGGGGAAGAGTCGAGGAAAACCAGGGCGAGAAACCCGAACCGGTCGCCATCTGCCGCCTGAAACGCGTCGCGGCCGACTACAAGGAAGACATTCGCGGCCGCCTGCCCAAGCCGGCCGCGCGCAAGAACGGCAAGCGTATCGCTTGCGTGGGCGCCGGACCCGCTTCGCTCACCGTGGCGCGCGACCTCGCGCCCCTCGGCTACCACGTCACCCTGTTCGATTCCGACCGCCTCTCGGGGGGCATGATCCGCTCCCAGATCCCGCGCTTTCGGCTGCCCGAGAGCGTGATCGACGAGGAGGTCGGATACATCCTCGACCTCGGCGTCGATTTTCGCGGCGGCCAGCGCATCGACTCGCTGAAGCGGCTTCTCGGCGAAGGCTACGACGCGATCTTCATCGGTTCCGGAGCGCCCAGGGGACGCGACCTCGACATCCCCGGGCGCAAGGAAGCCGCCGCCAACATCCACATCGGCATCGACTGGCTCTCCTCGGTGTCGTTCGGTCACATCACGAAGATCGGCCGGCGCGTGATCGTGCTCGGCGGCGGCAACACCGCCATGGATTGCTGCCGCTCCTCGCGCCGCCTCGGCGGCGACGAGGTGAAGGTGATCGTGCGCTCGGGCTTCGAGGAGATGAAGGCGAGCCCGTGGGAGAAGGAGGACGCGATGCACGAAGGCATCCCGATCCTCAACTATCTCGTGCCCAAGTCCTTCCTGCACGACCGGGGCAAGCTCACCGGGGTGCTCTTCGAAAAGGTAAAGGCGATTTATTCTGATTCCGAAAGGAACCCCGGGGACGACAAGGGCCGGCGCAAGCTCGTGGCGACGGGCGAACCCGACCAGGCGGTCGAATGTGATGACGTGCTCGTGGCGGTCGGCCAGGAGAACGCCTTCCCGTGGATCGAGCGCGACGTCGGCGTGGACTTCGACGAGTGGGGCATGCCGGTTATCGATCCGCTGACGTTGCAATCGACCCGGCGCGACGTCTTCTTCGGCGGCGACTCCGCGCTCGGGCCCAAGAACATCATCTGGGCGGTCGCCCACGGCCACGAGGCCGCGATCTCCATCGATCGCATCTGCCACGGCGAGGACGTGAGAGAGCGGCCTGCGCCGCACGTGAACCTGATATCGCAGAAGATGGGCATCCACGAGTGGAGCTACGACAACCAGATCGCCGGCGACGCGCGCTTCAAGGTCCCCCTGAAGGACCTCGCGATCTCGCTGAAGGACATCCGCCAGGAAGTCGAGCTCGGCTTCGATCCGCAGCTTGCGTGGAAGGAGGCGCAACGCTGCCTCAACTGCGACGTGCAGACCGTCTTCGCGCCGAAGCTGTGCATCGAATGCGATGCCTGCGTCGACATCTGCCCGATGGACTGCATCACCTTCACATCCGACGGCGAGGAGAAAGAGCTGCGCGCGCGCCTGAACGCGCCGGCGATGGATCTCACCCAGGCGCTCTATGTCGCCGGCGGGCTCAAGACGGGTCGCATCATGGCGAAGGACGAGGACGTCTGCCTGCATTGCGGCTTGTGCGCCGAGCGCTGCCCGACCGGCGCGTGGGATATGCAGAAGTTCCTCCTCGAGCCACCGTCGGCGGGACCGGACTGCCGCAAGCACGCGTCGGCGACGAAACCGGTGCCGCTCACCGCCTGAAGGCGATGCCTCGCGCGAATCGATCGAACGCCGAAGCGCGGCTTGTCGCGCTGGGCGAAGATCTGCGCGTCGCGCATGCGGCTGCCGCTTTCGAGACGCTCGCCGCCGCTGCTAATGGCGGCATCGTCGCCATCGACGCCTCGCAAGTCGCGCGCGTGGACGCCGCGGGGCTGCAGGCGCTCGTCGCGGGCCTCGCGCGCCTGCGGGCGGCCGGCATCCAATGGCGCTGGCAAGAGGTCTCGGCAACGCTTTCCACCGCCGTCGGCCTCGCCGGCCTCGGCGCCGCGCTCGCACTGAAATGATCCGGGATCTGCTCGCCCTCGTTCGCATCTACCGCGACAAGCTGTTCCTGATCTTCCTGATCCTCGCGATGCCCTGGGCGTGGGCATTCTTCTGGGTCCCGTGGTGGGTGAATGCCATCTGCGTCGCCATGGTCCCGGTCGCCGCGATGCTGCTCATCTTCCACGTGCTGCCGCCTCCTCCCGCGGCGCGGCGGGCCGAGGACGATCCCCTTGGGGTGCCCGATGCGCAGATCCGCAAGATGCGCAAGATGTCGCTCGGCGTTCACACCCTGCTCGGGCGCTGGTCGCACGTCTCCGACCAATCGCGCGCCAGCATCGAGGAGGTGCAGACGCACGTCGACGAGGTGATCCAGATCTCGGAAACCTCGGTCGTCGAGATCGGCGAGAAATTCGTCGCGGTGACGCGCAAGACGCGTCGCCAGGTCGAGCACGCGCTGGCGCTCCTCGAGCACACCCAGACCGGCGGCGGAGCCCGCCGCGAGAGCCGGCCGCTTCCCGAGCTCGTCGCCGCCTACGGCCAGATCCTCGACCAGGTCACCGCCAACGTCGAGAAGGTGACCGAAACCGCGGAAGAGCTCGAGCGCCGCCACGAATCGGTGCGCGAGGACTTCAAGCACGTCGACACGCTGCTCGACCAACTCTCCACGCACGACAGCCAGATCGGGATGCTGGCGCTCAACTCGTCGGTCTCCGCCACCTCGGCGAACGACGTCGTTTCGGTGAACGACCAGATCCGCACGCTCAGCCTGGAATGCAAGGCGCACACGCGCGACATCCGCCGCACGCTCGAGCAGGTCCGCAACCAGCACCAGCAGACGCACGGCGCAGTGCGCCAGGCCGTGCAGCAGGCGCGCGAGGCGGCGCAATTCGCCGGCGTGGAGGGCGAGAAGCTTGGCCGCGAGATGCTCTTCAACAGCCAGGAGGTCTCGGAGACGCTCTCGCAGATCGGCGCGCTCGGCAACGAGATCCAGAAGGACATCAACGACATCATCGTCGCGCTCCAATTCCAGGACATCACGCAGCAGAAGCTGCAGCGGCTCAAGAATCCGCTGTTGACCGACCTCCTCGGGTCGCTGCGCGTGATCTTCGACGAGACCCGCGTGCTGTCGAACAAGCTGCAGGGCAGTGGGCTGGTCGAAGGCGGGGCCGCATCGCGCCAGGCGCCCGCCGGCGACAGTGCGCAAGGCGCGGCGGACGCTCCCGTCCCCGCCAACGAGGAAAAGCCGTCGCCGCAAGGACCCCGCCGCAAGGGTGACGAAGCGGTCGAGATCTTCTAGAGGAGAACAACGATGGCACGCATCCTGGTTGTCGACGATTCCACCACCATGCGCCAGATGGTGAGCTTCACCCTGGTCGACGCGGGGCACGATGTGGTCGAGGCCGAGGATGGCGCCAAGGCGCTCAACACCGCGCGCGGCAAGAAATTCGACCTGGTGATCACCGACGTGAACATGCCGGGGATGAACGGCATCGACCTGGTGAAGTGCCTGCGCGACCTGCCGGAGTTCAAGTTCACGCCGATCCTGGTCCTCACCACCGAATCGGCGCAGGACGTAAAGAGCCGCGGCCGCGATGCCGGCGCCACGGGGTGGATCGTGAAGCCCTTCAGCCCCGATGTCCTGCTCGCCACGCTGAAGAAGGTGCTGGACTGAACTGATGTCGATCGACCTCACGCGCTTCCACGAGAGCTTCTTCATCGAGAGCCTCGAGGGACTCGACGCGACCGAGGCGCACGTGCTCGCACTCGAGCGCGGCGAGGCGGCGGATTTTCGTGGTCGCGAAGCGCCGGCAGATTTTGATGACCAGCTGAACGCCGTCTTTCGCGGCTTCCATTCGATCAAGGGGGCCGCGGGAAGCCTCGGGTTCGACGCCATCGCCAAATTCACCCACCACGTCGAGGAATTCCTCGACCACTGGCGAAAGGGCGCGGCGGCGGTGGACCGCGCCGGCCTCGACACGATCCTCGCCTGCATCGACCATGCGCGGGCACTCGTGCGTTCGGCGCGTGAGGGTGGCGCCGAGGGCGCCGAACGCTCCGCGGAGCTGATCCGCCAGCTCGCACAGCGGGGACGCGCCGGGCGCGCGAAAGAACGCGCGGCGGCCACGCCCGCGAAATCCACGTATCGCATCCGCTTCGAGCCCGGACCCGAATCCTTCCGGCGCGGCAACGATCCGCTGCGCCTGTTGCGCGTGCTCGGGGAACTTGGCGACCTGAGCGTCGTGGCCGATCTCGCGAAGCTGCCCGCCGATGAAACGTTCGATGCCGAGCGCTGCTATCTCGCGTGGAACCTGGAGCTCTTGACCGCGGCCACGCCCGAGCAGGTCGACGAGGTCTTCGCCTGGGTTCGCGACGAGGGGCAGGTCACGATCGAGGCGCCGGCGCGGCCTGCCGCGCCCGACAAGCGACGCAGCAGCGACCGGCGCCAGTTGCAGCGCCGCGTGGGCCCCCGCCGCGCCGAAGAGCCCGAGATCGCGGAGGAGCTGCGCACCGACCGCCTGCACGTGAGCCGCGACAAGGTCGACGAGCTCATCAACTTGGTGGGCGAGCTCGTGATCACCAAGACCATGATGAAGCAAGTCGTGCAATCGCTCGACGCGGCCGGCCTCCAGCGCCTGGAGCCCGTGCTCGCGCAGTTCGAGCGCAACACGCGCGACCTGCAGGCGGGCGTGATGGGCATCCGCATGCTGCCGATGAGCCATGCCTTCGGACGCTTCGCGCGCCTGGTCCGCGACACGAGCCAGCGCCTCGGCAAGGAGGTGCGCCTCGAAACGAGCGGGGGGGAGAGCGAGCTCGACAAGTCGATGATCGAGAAGCTCGTCGATCCGCTCACGCATCTGGTGCGCAACGCGCTCGACCATGGCGTCGAGCCGCCGGCCGAGCGCCGCGACCGGGGAAAGCCCGAAACCGCGGTCCTCAACCTGCACGCCCAGCACCGCGGGGGCCACATCGAGATCCGCGTAAGCGACGACGGGCGAGGCGTCGATCCCGAGCGGGTGGAAGCGCGCGCGCGCGAAGCGGGCCTCGTTCGCGAGGGCGAGCCCATCACGCTCGAGCGCGCCACGGAGCTCATCTTCGAGCCGGGGCTGTCGACCGCTACCGAGGTGAGCGACATTTCAGGACGCGGCGTGGGCCTCGACGTCGTGCGCAAGAACATCCTCGCGCTCAACGGCAACCTCACGGTGGAGACGTGGCCGGGCCGCGGGACGACCTTCGTGATCCGCCTGCCGCTCACGCTCGCGATCATCGACGGCATGCTGGTGACGGTCGGCAAGGACGCTTACATCGTGCCGCTTACCTACATCGTCGAGTGCCTGCAGCCGGAGGCCGCGAAGCTCAAGAGCATCGCCGGGCGTGGCATGCTGGTCGAGGTGCGCGGCGAGTACCTGCCGCTGCTCGAACTCGGACGGATCACGTCCAGCGCGGCCGCACCCTACGAACAGGGACTGCTGATGGTCCTCGAAGCGGAGGGCAACCAGGTGGTGCTGCTGGTCGACGCGTTGGTCGGGCAGGAGCAGGTCGTGATCAAGAGCCTCGAAGCCAATTACCGCAAGGTGCCCTACATCGCCGGGGCCACGATCCTCGGCGAGGGCCGCGTCGTGCTGATCCTCGACGTGGCGAGCCTCGTGCGCGCGGCGCGCGAATGAACATCCGAAGGAGTCAAGTATGAAAGCCCTATTCAATCCCCTGATCGCGCTCCTCATGCACCAGCGCAACAAGGTGAAGATGCCGATGGCGGGAGTCCTCTTCACGATCCCCGTCGCGATCCTGGTGTACGCGCATCCGCCCGCCTGGTCCTCGACCATGGGCATCGCCCTCATCGCCTCCTTCGCCTTCGCCTGGTACTACATCGGTGCGCTGTACTTCACCTCGGACATCTCCTGGGCGGTGATCCACAAGTTGGCCAAGCGGCTGAGCGAACACGATCTCAGGCGCGACCCGGAAATGGCCGACGGCAAGGCGCGCCAATTCGGCACCGGGCAGTTCGGGCAGCTCTACCTGGCGCTCCACGGCACGCAGGAGAGCCTGCGCGAGCTGGTCACGGAAGCGCACCACAGCGCCGACGCGGCGCGCACCGCCGCAGACGAGCTCGCGGCAGGCAACGTGAACCTCTCGCAGCGCACCGAGCAGCAGGCGTCCACGCTCGAGGAAACCGCCTCCGGCATGGAGGAACTCGCCGCGACCGTCAAGCAGAACGCGGACAACTGCAAGCTCGCGGCCGAATCCGCAAGCAACGCGACCAGTATCGCGAAGAAGGGCGCGCAGCTCGTGCACCGCATCGTCGCCAACATGGAGCTCATCGACCGCAGCTCGAACAAGATCAAGGACATCATCAGCGTGATCGAGTCGATCGCGTTCCAGACCAACATCCTCGCCCTCAACGCCGCGGTCGAGGCGGCGCGCGCGGGCGAGCAGGGTCGAGGTTTCGCGGTCGTGGCGGGCGAGGTGCGCAACCTCGCGCAACGCAGCGCCGACGCCGCCAAGGAGATCAAGGGACTCATCGGCGAGTCGGCGGCGAGCGTCGACACCGGCGCCAAGCTCGTCCAGGACGCCGGCCACATCATCAACGACGTCGTGGTGAGCGTGGAGCAGGTGAACGAGCTGATTCGCGAAATCGCAGTCGCCTCGCGCGAGCAGAACGCGGGAGTCGAGGAAATGAACCGGGCGCTGATGCAGCTCGAGAGCGTGACGCAGCAGAACGCGGCGCTGGTCGAGGAAGCGGCCGCCTCGGCCCTCACGTTCAAGGAGGAGGCGGGCACGCTCTTCCACCTGGTGAGCCGCTTCCGGCTCGAGGAGGACCTTGCGCGGCCCCGCCACGATCCGGACGCCGGAGCGCGCCAGGCGCCGTTGCCGCCCACCAACGCGCCGCGCGAATTGCCCCAACCGAAGAAACGCGCAACCGCGTCGGCGACCGAAGACGAGTGGCAGGAATTCTGAGACTTCCCATGATCGGGCCGACCGCCGACCGCCAGTCCCAGCGCGAGCTGCTCACCTTCACGCTCGGCCCGGAGCATTACGCGATCGACATCCTCAAGGTGCAGGAGATTCGCGGCTACGAAACGCCGACGCGCATCGCCAACACGCCCGAATTCATCAAGGGCGTGATGAACCTGCGCGGGCACATCGTTCCGATCGTGGACCTGCGGCTCAAGCTCGCCATCGGCGAGGCCCGCTACGACGCGAGCACCGTCGTCATCATCCTCAATATTCTCAAGCGCGTCGTGGGCGTGGTCGTCGACGGCGTTTCGGACGTGGTCGCACTGCCGGCCGAGGCGATCAAGCCCGCGCCCGAATTCGGCGCCGCGCTCGACACGCGATACATCCTGGGGCTCGCCACCGTGGGCGAGCAGCTCCTCATCCTGGTCGACGTCGAGCGGCTCATGGGCAGCCAGGACATGGCGCTCGTCGACGAAGCGGCGGAAGCGGAGCCGAAAGCATGAGCGCTACCGTCGCCGCGGTGCGCGGCATGACGGTGGGGCGGAAGTTCCTGCTCATCGCGATCGTAAGCCTCGTGCCGCTCGCGCTTTCCACGGGCCTGTGGTTCCAGGAAATCCATGCGCGCCTCGACAAGCTCGAGGGCGAGCGCAGCGGCCTCATCGCGCACCGGGAGCTGCGGCGGCTCCTCGGCGCGATGGTGGATCACCGCGAAGCGGCAGTGCGCGCCGCGCTCGAGCCGGGCAAGGCCGCGGTGCCCACGACCCAGGCGGAGCAGGTTCGCGCGATGCTTTCTGAAGTCGATGCGGGGATGGCGCGAGGGGGCGGCGATGCCGAAGCGGCGAAGCTCGTCGCGGGGATGAGGGGATCGCTCGAATCCGTAACCCGCGCGGTGGCGAGCGGCGGCGCCGAGGAAGCCTGGCTCGATTACGGGGAAGGCGTCACGCGCCTGGTGTCGCTCATGGCGCACGTGACCAGTGCTTCAGGAATCGTCGTCGACAACGATCCGGCCACGTATTTCCTGGCGCGCATCGCGATCGAGCGCTCGCCCACGCTCATCGCGCGGCTCTCGGAGGCGCGCTCGCTCGGGCCGATCCTCATCAAACGCGGCACCGGGACAACAGTCCAGTCCGACCGCCTGCGCGCGATCGCCGTGCTCGCCCAAGCGGACCTGCAAGCGATCGGCGCGCATGCGCGCGACCTCGCGCGCGTGAGCCCCGGGATCGCCGAGCGCGCGAACCAGCCGATTCCGGAGATGATCGGTGCAGGCAATGCGTTCGTGCGCGGCATCGAGTCGCTCGCGCTGGTAGCCAAAGACAGCACGCGCGGATGGGAATGGGTTTACGAGTCCGACCAGTCGATCGCGAAGACCTTCGCGGCATACGATCGCCTGCACCTGGAGCTCATGGGCGTGCTCGACGCTCGCGTGGAAGATCTCAGTTCACGCCGCAACCTGCTGGTCGCGGTGAACCTCGGCGTCGTCGGCATCGCCGCGCTCTTCGCCTTCTTCCTGATGCGCTCGGTGCGCCAGTCGATCACCAATGCGCTCGACGTGGCGCATCGCGTAGCGGGCGGCGACCTCACCAAGGTGGCGGAAGTGCGCGGGTCGGACGAAACCGCGCGCCTCGTGCAATCGCTCAACCACATGACCCAGGGTCTCGCGCGCATGGTGGGCGAGGTGCGCCTCGCTTCCGAGACCATCGGCGATGACGTGCGCAGTCTTGCCGAAGGCAATCGCGACCTGTCGGCGCGCACCGAGAGCCAGGCAAGCGCCATCGAGGAGGCCGCGGCGAGCACCGAACAGCTCACGGCGAGCGTGCGCCAGAACCGCGACACCGCGAAGGAGACCAAGCGCATCGCCGGCCTCGCGGGCGACGCCACGAGCCGCGGAATCGAGGCGGCGACGCGCGTCGTCGACAACATGGAGTCGATTCGCACGAGCACCCAGCGCGTGGGTGAGATCGTCGGCATGATCGACAGCATCGCCTTCCAGACCAACATCCTCGCGCTCAACGCCGCGGTGGAAGCGGCGCGGGCGGGCGAGCACGGGCGCGGCTTCGCGGTCGTGGCGGCGGAGGTCCGCAACCTCGCGCGCCGCTGCGCCGACTCGGCGCGCGAGATCAAGGGATTGGTGCACGGAGCGAGCGAACAGGTCACCGACGGCGCGAAGCTCGTCGACGAGGTGGCTGGGGCCATCGGCGACATCAACACGCGAGTGGCCGAGGTGGGACAGCTCATGAACCGCATCGTGACGGCGAGCGCGGAGCAGTCGAGCGGCATCGACCAGGTCGGCCAGACGATCACGCAGATGGAACGCGTGACGCAGCAGAACGCCGCGCTCGTCGAGGAGATCGTCGCCGCGACCGAGTCGCTCTCGCACCAGACCGCGCGCCTGGGCTCGCTGGTCGGGGTCTTCAGGCTCGAGCCTGCGGCAGCCGCGCGCAAGACGTCGAGCGCGGAGTCGAAGCGAGTCGGCTCCCCCGAGCCGCGGCGCGTCGCGCCCTCCGGGAAGAAGCTCGCGCTTCCGGAGCGCTGAGCGCCGCCATGGGTCTTTCGCCCGAGGATCCCACGGTCGAAACGACAACCGAACGCGAGTTTGCCTATGGGCGCCGCGATTTCGAACGCGTGCGCCGCCTCATTCACGAGCGCGCCGGCATCGCGCTCGGCGACGGCAAGGCCGAGCTGGTCTACAGCCGCCTCGCCAAGCGCTTGCGCGCCCTGGGAATCGCGAGATTCGGCGATTACATCGCGCTGCTCGAAGACGGCGGGCATCCGGAATGGGAGCATTTCGTCAACGCGCTCACCACCAACCAGACGGATTTCTTCCGTGAGGGCCACCACTTTCCGATGCTCGCGACGCACGCGCGCGCGATCCACGACCGGCCGGTGCGCGTCTGGAGCGCCGCCTCGGCGAGCGGCGAGGAGCCTTATTCGATCGCGATCACGCTCTGCGAAACGTTCGAATCGCTCGCCCCGCCGGTGCAGATCCTCGCGACCGACCTCGACACGCGCGTGCTCGCGCATGCGCGCGACGGGATCTATCCGCTCGACAAGGTCACCACGCTCTCCCAAGAGCGTTTGCGGCGTTTCTTCCGCAAGGGGCGCGGGTCTCGCGCCGGGTTCGCGCGCGTGCGCGACGAGGTGCGCGCGCTCGTGGACTTCCGGACGCTCAACCTGCGCGACGAGAACTGGAGCGTCGCGGGGACGTTCGACGCGATCTTCTGCCGCAATGTCCTCATCTATTTCGACAAGCCCACGCAGCGCCAGGTGCTCGAGCGCCTGCGCGAGCGGCTCGAGCCCGGCGGCATCTACTTCGCGGGCCACGCGGAGAGCTTGCTGCACGCCGCCGATCTATTCGAGCCGTGCGGACGGACCGCGTACCGGGCGCTCGGAGCGAAGGCCCATGGCTGAGGGCGCCGGACGCGAAGGCGAGCGCGATGCCTCCAGCGGCGTATCGCGGCCGGCGTGCTACGTCGACCGCCATTTCCAGCTGCCCGCCGCGAAGATCGGACCCGGCGAGGTGTACGCGACGCAGCGCGACATGCTCATCGTCACGGTGCTGGGGTCATGCGTTTCCGCGTGCCTGCGCGACCCCGATTCGCGGGTGGGCGGGATGAACCATTTCATGCTTCCGTACCACGGTGGAGAGGTGGACGGCCCACTGTCGGAATCCGCGCGCTACGGCGCCTACGCGATGGAGCTGCTGGTGAACCACCTGCTGTCGCTCGGCGCGCGCCGCGAGCGCATCCAGGCGAAAGTCTTCGGCGCGGGACGCATCGTCGCGGGCATGTCCGACGTGGGCGCGCGCAACGCGAGCTTCGCGCTCGAATACCTGCAGCGGGAGAACATCCCGATCATCGCCCGCGACCTGGGGCGCGACGAGGCGAGCAAGGTCTATTTCTTCCCACGCTCGGGGCGGGTGCTGCTCAAGCGGCTGAAGACGCTGCGCAACGACACCGTGCTCATGCGCGAGAAGCTTTATGCCGAGCGCCTCGACACCCTTGTCCAGGCCAAGCCGGCCGATATCTTCGTCTGACCATGGCCATCCGCGTGCTCATCGTCGAGGACTCGCCCTTCATGCAGCGTCTTCTCGCCGCGCTGATCGGCGAGGCCGGCGACCTCAAGGTCATCGGCACGGCGCATGACCCGATCGAGGCGCGCGAGAAGATCAAGGCCCTCAAGCCCGATGTCATCACGCTCGACGTGGAGATGCCGCGCATGGACGGCATCACCTTTCTCGAGCGCCTCATGCGGCTGCGGCCGATGCCGGTGGTGATGGTTTCCTCGTGGACCGAGGCCAACGCCGAGATCACGTTCAAGGCCCTGGAGCTGGGCGCGGTGGATTTCGTCGCGAAGCCGCGCGCCGAGGGCGGCCGCGATGTCGCGGACTTCGGCGCGACACTCATCGAGAAGATTCGCGCGGCCGCTGCCGCCGAAATGCAGGCGACTCACCCGCCGGGACGGCTGCAGCCTTTCGAAGGCGCCACCTTCCGCCCCGGCACGCTGATCGCCGTGGGCGCCTCGACCGGCGGTACAGAGGCGATCCGCGAGCTGCTGGCCTGCCTGCCGGCGGACATCCCGCCGGTCGTGATCGTGCAGCACATGCCGGAGATGTTCACGCGGCTATTCGCGCGGCGCCTCGACGACCAATGCATCCTGAAGGTGACCGAAGCCGCGCCGGGCGACGTCCTGCGCCCGGGCCACGCATACATCGCGCCGGGCAACTGGCACCTGAGTGTTGCTTCGACGAAAACGCGTTTCGAAGCGCGGCTCGACCAGGAGGATGCCGTGAACCGCCACCGGCCGTCGGTGGACGTGCTCTTCCGCTCGGTGGCCAAGGCCCTGGGGAAGCGCGCGGTGGGTGTCCTCCTCACCGGGATGGGCCGCGACGGCGCCGAGGGCCTGGGCGAGATGAAGCGCTCGGGCGCGACGACCTTCGCGCAGGATCAGGCGTCCTGCGTGGTCTACGGGATGCCGAAGGCGGCGATCGACGCCGGTTACGCCGACCATGTCGGCCCGGTGGCGGCGCTCGCGGAACGGCTGATCCAGAGCCTGCGGGGCGAGGCACACCCGCCCCGGGATATGGTAGGTTGAGGCGATGAAGAGAATCGAATCCAGCAACGATTTCGTCGTGAAGTTCGCGAACGTGAACGGCTCGGGCTCGGCCTCCGCCAACACGCTCTTCGCGAAGGCGATACTGCGCATGGGCGTGCCGGTGAGCCCGCGCAATATCTTTCCGTCCAACATCCAGGGCCTGCCGACGTGGTACGAGGTGCGCGTCTCGGAGGCCGGGTGGCTGGGGCGCCGCGGCGGCGTCGACCTCATGGTGGCGATGAATCCGCAGACCTGGGAGAAGGACGTGACCGAGGTCGAGCCCGGCGGCTACCTCTTCTACGATTCGACCAAGCCGCTCCCGCCCGGGAAGTTCCGCGACGATATCCATGTGCTCGGCATGCCGCTCATGGAAATCTGCAACGCGGCCTACGCGGATCCGCGCCAGCGCCAGCTCTTCAAGAACATCATCTACGTCGGCGCCATCGCGCAGCTGCTCGAAATGGACACGGCGGAAGTCGAGAAGCTCATCGCCGAGCAATACAAGGGCAAGGAGAAGCTCCTCGAGCCGAACGTGAAGGCGCTGCACATGGGCATCGACTACGCGCGGAAGAGCCTGCCCGCGATCGGCCTCAAGGTGGAGCGCTCCGACAAGGTCGGCAAGCGCGTCTTCCTCGAGGGCAACAGCGCGGCGGCGCTCGGCTGCGTCTACGGCGGCGCGACCGTGGCCGCGTGGTATCCGATCACGCCGTCCTCGTCGATGGCCGAGGCCTTCGCCAAGCACTGCCGGAAGTACCGCACCGATCCGGACACCGGCAAGGGCCGCTATGCGATCGTGCAGGCCGAGGACGAGCTCGCCTCGATCGGCATGGTGATCGGGGCCGCGTGGAACGGCGCCCGCGCCTTCACCTGCACCTCGGGCCCCGGAATCTCGCTCATGCAGGAGTTCATCGGCCTCGCGTATTTCGCGGAGATCCCCGCGGTGATTTTCGACGTGCAGCGCGCCGGCCCCTCGACCGGAATGCCGACGCGCACGCAGCAGTCCGACGTTCTCTCGTGCGCCTATGCCTCGCACGGCGACACCAAGCACGTGCTGCTCTTCCCGCAGGACCCGAAAGAGGGCTTCGAGATGGCCGCGCTCTCCTTCGACCTCGCCGACCGCCTGCAGACGCCGATCTTCGTGCTCTACGACCTCGACATCGGCATGAACGAGCGCCTGTGCGATCCGCTCGTCTGGGACGACGCCCACCGCTACGACCGCGGCAAGGTGCTCTCCTACCAGGACCTCGAGGCGGGCAAGCGACGGCGACGGCATCACGTGGCGCACGTATCCGGGCGCGCACCCGAAGCGCGGGTCGTTCTTCACTCGCGGCACCAGCAGGGACCGGTATGCGCGCTACACGGAAGAGGGCAGCGCCTACGTCGACAACATGCAGCGGCTGCTCAAGAAGTTCGAGACCGCGAAGGAGCTGGTGCCGAAGCCGGCGCTGCGCAAAGCGGGCAAGGGCTCGCGCTTCGGCGTCATCTACTACGGCTCGACCGCGCCGGCGATGGACGAGGCGCTCGCCATCCTCGATGGCGAGTCGATGCAGGTCGACGCGCTTCGCGTGCGCGGCTTTCCGTTCGCCGACGAGGTGATCGACTTCGTGAGCTCCCGCGACCATACGTTCGTGGTCGAGCAGAACCGCGACGGGCAATTGCGCACGCTGCTCATCGCCGAGGGCATGCTCTCGCCCGAAAAGCTCACGCCCGTGCTGCACTACGACGGCACGCCCATCACCGCGCGCTTCATCCACGGCGAGATCGCGCAACGCCTCAAGGCGTTCAACGTCATGCCGCTGAAGAAGACCGTCGCCGGAGACTGATGATGACTTATCTCGCCAAGCCGAAGCTGCACCATCCGGACCTTCCCAAGAACGCGCTCGGGCTCACGCGCCGCGACTACGAGGGCACGGTCTCGACGCTGTGCGCAGGCTGCGGCCACGACTCGATCAGCGCGGCGATCATCCAGGCGTGCTGGGAGCTCGCGATCCAGCCGCATCGGGTGGCCAAGCTCTCGGGCATCGGCTGCTCGTCGAAGACGCCGACCTACTTTCTCGACAAGTCGCACGGCTTCAACAGCGTCCACGGCCGCATGCCTTCGGTGGTCACGGGCGCCAACCTCGCGAACCGCGACCTCATCTATCTCGGCGTCTCCGGCGACGGCGACTCCGCATCGATCGGGCTCGGGCAGTTCGCCCACATCATGCGGCGCGGCGTGAACATGACCTACATCGTCGAGAACAACGGCGTGTACGGTCTCACGAAGGGCCAGTTCTCGGCGACCGCCGACCGTGGCTCCAAGGCGAAGCGCGGCGCCATCAACACCGACGAGGGCATCGACCTCGTGCTCATCGCGCTGCAATTGGGAGCGACTTACGTCGCGCGCAGCTTCTCCGGCGACAAGGGCCAGCTGGTCCCGCTCATCAAAGGGGCGCTGACCCACGAGGGGGCCGCGTTCCTCGACGTGATCTCGCCCTGCGTCGCTTTCAACAACCACGAAGGGTCGACAAAGAGCTACGACTACGTGCGCGACCACAACGAGGCGGTCAACTACCTCGACGTGATCACGGTGCGCAAGGAGATCACCACCCAGTACGACCCCGGCACGGTGCAGGAAGTACGGCAGCACGACGGATCGGTGATCCGGCTTCGCAAGCTCGCGGAAGGCTACGATCCCTGCGATCGCATCGAGGCCATGAACTACGTCCAGCAGCGCTATGCGCAGGGCGAGATCGCCACGGGCCTGCTGTACATCTCGCCGTCGCCACGCGACCTGCACGCGGCCCTCAACACCGTGCCGCTGCCGCTCAACCAGCTCGGCGAGCGCGAGCTCTGCCCGGGAAGCGCGGCGCTGGAAAAGCTGAACGACAGCCTTCGCTAACTCCGATCGTCATCCCGGACGCGCAGCGATCCGGGATCCGCGCTAGCCAGGGCGAGCTTCTTCAATACCGCCGCCTCCACCTTCTCGTAGCCCGGCACGCACTTGAGCTCGCCGCGGTTTTCCGGAAGCGGACACACGTTGTCCTGGCCGCAATAGACCTCGCAGGCTCCGCCCACGTAGGTCACCTTGTAATGGGGGTCTTCATGGCGATAGATCGCGCGCTTGCTCCATTCGATCGACATTCCGAGGACCACGATCTCGGTATCGGTCGCGCCGGCGAGCACGGTGAGCCCGCCCTGTCCGCTCACGAAGAGGCGCGCCTTGCGGAGGGTGAAATACGTCTGGTCGAGGCTGAGCTCGTTCACGAGGTTGCGCACGCCGCCGGCGAGCGGCGGGGAGCTCTTCACCATCTTGTCGGCCTTGCTTTCGACGTCCTTGCCGATGACCGCGACCTTGAGGCCCTTCGTGACCAAGGTGTCGGCAAGCCGCTGCCAGTTCTCGAGCGGCCAGCTGCGCGTGCGCCACGTGATCGAGGTGTTCAGGACCACGTCGAACGCCTCTGCGCGGTCCTCCTCGACGGGAAAATACTCGAGCTGCTTCTCGCGAAAGCTGAGCTCGCCCTGGGCCAGGGGCACGCTGATGAAGTCGAACGTGTCCATCTTCCAGTGCGGCAGCTTGTCGAGCTCGAAGAGGCGCACGGTCTTGTGCGGATAGCTCGCCAACACCGGATCGTTGATGTGGCGCACCGCGTCGATGTAGGGGCAGGTCTTGAAGAGCTCCGGGCGAAAAGTGAAGAGGTCGAAACGGTATGGGAACGTGCGCCGGAGCTTGCGGATCACCGCCATCGCGAACAGGCAGTCGCCCATGCCCTCGCACGCCAGCACCAGTCCCATGCGTTCCGCGGCTGCCGTATTCATGAGCCCATTGTTTCGTAGTACTCTCGTTTTCCCTCACGAAGTCTAGCAAGCAATGGCCCCGATCGACCTGCGCAGCGATACCGTGACCCGTCCGTCCCGCGCCATGCGCGAGGCGATGGCGAACGCCCAGCTCGGCGACGACGTCTTCGGCGACGATCCCACCGTGAACCGCCTCCAGGCGGTCGCCGCCGAGCGCTTCGGCATGGAGGCAGGGCTCTTCTTTCCGTCGGGCACGCAATCGAACCTCGCGGCGGTGATGGCCCATTGCCAGCGCGGCGAGGAGCTGATCGTCGGCCAGGAGGCGCATACCTACCGCTACGAGGCGGGTGGGGCGGCGGTGCTCGGCTCGATCCAGCCGCAGCCGCTCGCCAACCGGCCCGACGGCACGCTCGACCTCGCGGAAATCGAGGCCGCGATCAAGCCGGACGATTCGCACTTCGCGATCACGCGCCTCCTCGCCCTGGAGAACACCATCGGCGGCAAGGTCATCGGTCGCGGCTACCTCGCCGAGGCGATCGCCCTCGCGCGCCGCCGCGGCCTCTCGCTGCACCTGGACGGCGCGCGCATCTTCAACGCCGCGGTGAAGCTCGGCGTGCCGGTGAAGGATCTGTGCGCGGGCTTCGACACGATCTCGGTATGCCTCTCGAAGGGGCTGGGCACACCGGCCGGAACCGTGCTCGTGGGCCGCAAGGACGTGATCGCGCGGGCGCGGCGCATTCGCAAGATGCTCGGCGGCACGATGCGCCAGGTGGGCGTGCTGGCCGCGGCCGGCCTTTTTGCCCTCGAGCACAATGTCGAGCGGCTGGCGGAGGATCACGCGAATGCGGAACGCCTCGCCAAGGGCCTCGCCGCGCTCGGCCTCAAGGTCGATCCGGTCCAGACGAACATGGTCTTTGCCGCCATCCCCGCCGACAGCGTCGGCGCATTGCGCAAGCACCTGGAGGCGAGCGGCGTCCTCGCGCTGGTCTCGCCGCGGTTGCGCCTGGTGACGCACCTCGATGTCGATGCAGCCGCGATCGACCGGGCGATCGCCGTCTTCGGCCAGCATTTCGCCGCCGCGACCCGGGCCGCCGATTGATGCGCCACGCGCGATGATCGCGCGCCTTCGCCGGGCGTGCGTCGTCGCCGCGCTGCTTGCCGGCGTGCCGGGCGCACTCGCCGCCGCGGACGACGCAAACGGCTGGAGCCATGCCTACGCGGCGTACGGCGAGCCGAAGTACCCGCGCGGCTTCGCCCACTTCGACTTCGTGAATCCCGACGCACCCAAGGGCGGGACGCTGCACCTGCGCAATCCCGACCGGCGCTCGAGCTTCGACAAGTTCGCCGAATTCACCGTGAAGGGGCAGGCGCCCGCGGGCGTGATGATCTTCATGTTCGAGACGCTGTGCGCGCTCTCGGGCGACGAGCACGCGACGATGTATGGCCTCCTCGCGGAGGACATCAAGGTCGCCCCGGACAAGTCGTCGGTCACGGTTCGCCTCCATCCGAAGGCGCGCTTCTACAACGGCGACCCGGTGACGGCCGCGGACGTGAAATATTCCTTCGACATGCTCACCGGCAAGCTCGCCCGCCCGCTCGAGCGCCAGCGCCTCGCGGGAACCGCGGCCGCCGTCGTGCTCGACTCGCGCACCGTGCGCTTCGACCTAAAAGAGCGTTCGACAGACGCGATCTTCAACCTCGGCACGCGCCTGCCCGTGTTCTCGAGAAAGTGGGGGCTGCTGCCCGACGGCAAGCACAAGCCCTTCGACGAGACCGTGCTCGACATCCCGATCACCAGCGGCCCCTATCGCATCGAGAACGCCGCCGACGGGCGGCGCCTCGAGCTCGCCCGAAATCCCGACTACTGGGCCCGCGACCTGGGTGTGCGCCGCGGTTTCTTCAACTTCGATCGCATCGTCTACCGCTACTACCAGGACCAGGCGATCAGCTTCGAGGCGTTCAAGGCGGGCGAGTTCGACATGGTCCAGGAGTACTCGGCGCGCCGCTGGGTGCGCCTTCACGCCGGGGCGAAGTGGCGCAGCGGCAAGATCCTGAAGGAGCCGTTCGCGAGCGGTTTCGGCGCGGGGCTCCAGTCATTCCAGCTCAACGTGCGCCGCCCGCTCTTCCAGGACCTGCGCGTGCGCAAGGCGCTGGGCTATACCTATGACTTCAACAACGGGTCGAACACCTACCGGCAGTACCGGCGAACGTACAGCATCTTCGCGAACTCGGACTTCGCCGCGCAGGGCGCGCCGACCCCAGCGGAGCTGGCACTCCTCGAGCCCTACCGCGCGACGCTTCCGCCCGAGGTATTCGGGCCGGCGTGGGATCCGCCGAGCACGGACGCGGGGCCGGACGCTCTGCGCGAGAACCTGCGCACCGCGCGCGCGCTCCTCGAGGAGGCCGGGTGGAAGCTCGCGGTCGACGGCGTGCTCCGCAACGCCAAGGGGGAGCCGTTCGAGTTCGAGTACACGGTGACCGGGACGCCGCCCAGCCGCGCGGAGGCGGTCTGGCAGCACAACCTGGAGAAGCTCGGCATCCGCATGAAGGTGCGCCTGGTGGACTTCGCGATCTTCACCAAGCGCCTCGAGACCTTCGATTTCGACATGGTCATCATCAAGATCCAGGACTTCGCGCTCCCGAAGATCGCGGACATGAAGGACACCTACACGAGCAAGAGCGCGGACACTACCGGCTCGAACAACTATCGCGGCATCAAGCATCCCGCGATCGATTTCCTGCTCGACCGGATGGAGAGGGCCGCGACGCTCGAGGAGCTGCTCACGGCGAGCCACGCCCTTGACCGCGTCGTGATCCACCAGCACTACCAGATCCCGGACCTTTACTCGGGGCGCTTCCCGGTGTCGTACTGGGACAAGTTCGGCATGCCGGCGAAGCTCCCGAAGTTCTTCACCATCGAGAGCGGCCTCGAGCCGTGGGTCCAATGGCCGCTCGCCACGTGGTGGATCAAGGACCCGGCGATGCGCCAGGCGAAAGCGAGCTGACATGTTCGTGTACATCTTGAAGCGGCTGCTCCTGATGGTTCCCACCATCATCGGCGCGCTCACGATCACGTTCCTCGTGATCCAGTTCGTTCCCGGCGGGCCGATCGAGCAGATGCTCGCGGAGATGCGCGCGGGGGCGGGCGGCGAGTCCGAGGTCATGCGGGCGGGCCGCGACCTCGACGCGAAGCAATTGGCCGAGCTGAAGGCCCTGTACGGCTTCGACAAGCCGCCGATCGAGCGTTACGCCGGGATGATGAAGAGCTTCGCCCAGTTCGACCTCGGCCGCAGCTTCATGCAGAACAAGGATGTGTGGCAGCTCATCAAGGAGAAGCTGCCGGTGTCGATCAGCCTGGGGTTGTGGACGTTCCTGATCTCGTACCTCACGTCGATTCCGCTCGGCATCGCCAAGGCCGTTCGCGAGGGCTCGCGCTTCGACGCGGTGACGACGCTCTTCGTCCTCGTCGGGTACGCGATCCCGGGCTTCGTGCTCGGAGTGCTGCTCATCGTCCTCTTCGCCGGCGGCACATACCTCGACTGGTTTCCGCTCCGCGGGCTCGTTTCGGACAACTGGAAAGAGCTTTCGTGGCCGGCCCGGATCGCCGACTACCTCTGGCACCTGGTGCTGCCGCTCACCTGCTTCGCGATCGGCAGCTTCGCGGTGCTGACGCTCCTCACGAAGAACACATTCGTCGAGGAGATCCGCAAACAATACGTCCTCGTGGCGCGCGCCAAGGGGCTTTCCGAGCGGCGTGTCCTCTATAAGCACGTGTTCCGCAACGCCCTGATTCCGATCGTTACCGGCTTCCCCGCGGCTTTCGTGCACGCCTTCTTCGCCGGCTCGATCCTCATCGAGACGCTTTTCTCGCTCGATGGCCTGGGGCTCCTTTCGTACGAGTCGCTGGTCCGCCGCGACTACCCGGTCGTGCTCGGGACCCTCTATCTCTTCACCCTCATCGCGCTCGTGGTGAAGCTGATCGGAGACCTGCTGTATGTCGTCGTCGATCCCCGCGTGCAGTTTGGCGCGGTGGCCAAGTGACGGGAGGCAAGGAGTGACACGATCCCTATCCCCCGTCATCCCCGCGCAGGCGGGGATCCAGTTGGAGCCAGCCCCGTCGGTCGCCGCCGTCGCGCG